>Ga0207701_10004065_pt1 | contig 14906 bp, 16 predicted proteins | sample KBSSwiSSwithPhiX_FD_184294 | JGI IMG/M metagenome (GOLD analysis project Ga0207701, IMG submission 184294) | Switchgrass rhizosphere bulk soil microbial communities from Kellogg Biological Station, Michigan, USA, with PhiX - S5 (SPAdes) (version 2) | ecosystem: Environmental > Terrestrial >... | reverse complement strand
GCTCGAAGGCAACCTGCTGCGCGAGGACGATTTCCTGGTCACCCTCATCCTGCCCGACGGCACGCGCCAGACCATGGCGCGCACCAACGGCGTGCCGCGCGTCGAGATCAAGGATCCGAGGGCGGGACACGTCGACGCCATCGTGAAGCTGGCGCACGACGACAAGCAGGCCACGATGCTGCACGACATCACGGCGTATCTGTGGACGATCAAGTAGGGGCGGGATGATGAAGAGAGTACTCGCGATCACCGCGCTCGTCGTCGCGCCGGTCCTGCTCCTGGCGCAGCAGAACCCCAACTACGCGCCGAGCGGCCCGACACCGCTGGGCCCGGGCGACCCGGACTGGCGCGGCGAGACCGTGCAGAGCGGCACGCCGCCCCCGGCCAGCCGCTATCATTCGCCTCCGAGCCTGTCAGAGCAGTCAGAATCAGGAGACGCACATGGATTCTGCGAAGCGGCCGAAGTCGCAACGTTTAAGGACCATTGGGCGCCGCGCCTTGTTGCGCGGACTGGGAATCGGTGTGGCGGTGGCTCCCGCGGTTCTTCTTCGTAGGCATAGACTCTTCGCGCAGTCTTCGACTCAGTATTCGAGTCGAGCGGTGACCCTGATGCGAGAGTCCATCGTCATCGACCTACTAAACCAATTCATGCGCCCGCATCGAAACTCGATGCCGCCCAAAATAGAGCAGTGGCTCTCTCGACCCGAGACATTCACGGATGCCGAAGCGGCCGTCTTCGTTGAGTCCGGGATAAGAGTATTTGCTCTCGGCGGTGGGAGCGGCGCACCCATCTTCAACTACAACAACTTGATTTCTGGGTCTGGTGGGCGACTACTTCGCATCGATAGCATTTCGGACATCGAGCGAGCACAGCGTGAACGCAAGATTGGAATCATGCTGACAATCCAGGATAGCCCCGCCCCGTTTTCACCAGAACAGCTGCCTGGAGTGTTCAAGGGAGGGCTCAGAATCGCACAACTGACCTCCAACGACACGAACAAGAGTGGCAGCGGCTTCTTGGCTGACAGTGACGACGGCATGACGGACTATGGTCGGTCCGTCATGAAAAGAATGGAAGAAGTCGGAGTTGGAGTCGATGTGTCCCATTGTGGGGACCGCACGACTTTGGATGCGTTAGAGGCGGCAACGAAACCCGTGCTGTTCACTCACGCCAATTGTCGCGCTCTGGTCCCCGGCCATATGCGGTTGAAGACAGACGAGATGCTGGTCAAGATGGCAAAGACGGGTGGAATGATGGGGATGACCTTTGTGCGGAATTTTATCCGCGACCATGACCCGACGACGTTGGACCATCTTATCGACCATTTCGACTACGCAAGACGGCTGATTGGGATACAGCACCTCGCAATTGGGAGCGACCTGGATGTTTTGGGCTATTCGTTCACTTTACCGGAGGACGCTACAGTGCCCTACGCGGGACCAAAAGGCAAAAATGCCGAGCGATACCATTGGCGCAGCGACCCAGTAGGGCTGTGGTATACGGACACCATCATGGAACTCGCTCATTCCAAGCGAATGTTCGACCTGACCGATGGCCTGATTCGTCGCGGCTACACCGACGAGGACATCAAGTTGATTCTTGGAGGCAACGCGATGCGAGTGCTCGGCAACATCTGGCCGAAGGCAGCATCGAACTGAGCACAGGACGAAGGGATGCCCTCCCACAAACCGGATTGATGTGCCCGGCGTGCAAGCAGCCGGTGGCGGAGTTTGTGGTGGTGCAACCCGACTACGCCGCCATGCGGTGCCCCGCATGCGGTCATCGGTGGTCGGCAATCGCTCCGGGTGCACCGAAGCAGTAGGGGTCGCATGACAGACCCGCAAGAAGAACGCCGTCGTGACGTTTCCCGGAGGCTTTATCGAGCTTCGCTGCTGTCGTTTGCGGAATGGGTTCGCAAGGCCGATGACCTTTTCGCAGCCACGTCCTGCTTGGAACCCCAGGTTAGCGAAGTTTGGGAGGCGCGCTTCCGGTTTCGCACGGCCTCTCCAGAGGCCGCACGCAAGGCGATGGGGTCTGGCGTGTTCGGCATCTACTTCATGTTGACTGCCTACGCCATCGAGAATCTGTTCAAGGCGGCACTTATCCGGGAACGGCACCTCGCGTTGGACGAAGAAATCGAACTAACCAACCAACTGCCACGGCTACTGCCGCCGGCATCGCCGAGATCCCCGACTCCCGCAGTTCCGCGCGACGGTTCACGCTGCTGTTCGGAGGCGTTCAGAAAACCCCGCAACGGACGGAATCGCAAAGGCCTGATTTTCGGTGCTCTTCGCCATGTTTCGACCGTTCGGGAATCAAATGTTTGCCGAACGAGGTGAGCTTTTCAGGGATACTTCTGCGAAGGAGGCGACGTTGCGTGTAGACAAAGCGGCCATGCGCGACGTCGTGGCCGGCCAGGTCGCGGCGCTGGCACAACTCGATCTTGCTTCCATCGAACAATTGCCGCCTGTAACAGAGGTCGTTTCTTCTCTTAACAATGCGACGGTAACGCAGTATCACGCCTTGATGAGTGAGGGCCGACACATGGTGGTCGTCCAAGCCTTTCGCCGACGAGGGTTGGGAATGTTCTCAGAGATCGAGGTCGATGGTTTCGTTCTCGAGAGCGACGGCACGAAGCGCCCGTTGGCCGAGCCCGAGAAGTGGGACTTTACGTAGTCCGTCCGATGCAGTTCCGGATTGGTTAGCCCGTCATCACGACAGGATCGCAGTTCCCGCGAGAACCGCCCGAGCGCTTCATAGGTCGTCAGCAATTCCAGCCTCACCGCGCTCTGAGACTCGCACCGAGCGCCGTCCCACAGTTCTGTCGCCAATCGAACGTGAACGTTGATCTCCACGGGCAACACGGCCATCTAAGTTGGTTCTTGCTTCGAGGCTGGATCGAATCAGGACGCAATCGAGCCACGTCAACGCTGCGGCTGGAGCAGGAATGACGAGACCGTCGCGGCGAACTCCTGGGGGATCGAGTCCATCGCGTTGTGCTCCTGCCCGTCGAAGATGCGCAACGTGGAATGCGGCAATGTCTGGCGCAGGCTGTCGATCGATCGTTTGATTTCGGGCGAAGCGGTCTTGCTCCCCGCCATCAGGAGCGTCGGAGCCATCATCGTGCGTGCGCGGGCGGGATCGAACTGGTACCGCGATAACGCGCGGTCCTGTCGCACGGAGCTTTCGACGGTCGCCAGCAGGCCGGCCCACGAAGGCCGTGCTTTCATCGCGGCGACTTCCTCCGGGGAGATCATGACGATCTCGCTCATGAACGTCACCAGCGCGCCCTCACGATCGCCGCCCCGCATCATCGCCTCCATGCGCGCGAGGATTGCCGAATGATCAGCCACGCGGATTGGAGGCTCATAGAGCGCCAGTCCGGCGATCTTCGAGGTATGAAACGCCGCTTCGAAGGCGCAGACTGCGCCAAACGAGTGCCCGAGCACGAACACCGGCCCCGGCTGCGCCGCGACGACGGCGACAACGTCTTCGACTTCTTTTTGCAGACTGTACGGGGGCGTATCGCCGCTGGCGCCGTGCGCCCGTCGATCCATCGCGCAGACGCGGAACCTGGACGCGAGCAGCGGGAACAGCGGCCTCCATCGCGTGCGATCTCCGGTGCCGCCATGGACGATGACGAGCGACGGTCCCGCTCCGGTACACTCGACCGCGATCGACGTACCGTCTGGCGACGCGACCGTCGATATCGACGTTTGCGCGGCGCCCGCCGCAGCCATGGCCGCGATGCACAATACCAACACTGCGATCGTCCGCATTGGCTCTCTCATTCTGGGTCGACGACCGCTGGCCAGTGTAACGCAAGGCGCGTGGGCCAACCTGCCATGGTTGCTCTCGACCGCCGGGCGCTGCGGCCAACAAGCGCAGCCATGGCCATCCCTTCCAGTCCAGGGTCGATGAAAGGGTGCCGCGCATCAGGCGTCGTGATGCCTCCCTCGGCCACGCTTCGATCCGCTGAAGCTAAACAGTCACCGGGTTCAACCTCGCCGCAGGCAGACGCCTGTGCCATTGACTGGCGATTTCGCCTCTGGTCTGAGCTGGGGCGGCGACGATTACACGCGTTTACCGAATCGCCCCCGCAACGTTATTCATGGGTGGAGGATGCGATGAGACGATGGACCGTGGCCTTTCTGGCGATGCTGACGACGGCCGCGACGGCGGGCGAGAGCGGAATCGCGGGCCGTCAGGCAGCAGTCGCTGCACCCGCATTCGCGGCGGCATCAGTGAGGCCAACCGACGCGGCTGGCGACGCGATCGATGTCACGCCCGGCCGGGTCACGGCTCACGGGGTGCGACTCGTCACCTGCATCAGTTGGGCGTATTCGACTCAACGCAGCCAGATAGTCCCGTCGAATCAACAAGTGGCGGCGCTCCTCGATTCGCAACGGTATGACATTGCAGCGACTTCAGAGACGCCTGTGCCGATCGCGTCGGTCAGGGGGATGCTCCAATCTCTGCTTGCCGAACGGTTCAAGTTGGCGATGCATCGTGAGATGCGCGAAGCGCAGTCATTCGCGTTGGTGGTCGATAAGGGAGGGCCGAAGTTCCGGGAGTCTCCCGATGACGGCGACAGTGTCGAGCGCATGGCGTCTCGATTGACACGACAGTGGTCGCACACGCCCATGCCCGTCTTCGCTGACAAATTGTCGGACGCCATGCAGATGGTCGTGCGCGACGAGACCGGGCTCACCGGCAAATACGAATTGGCACTCGACTTGACGCCGTTCGTGCCCGCAACAGGAGAACGGCCGGATATCGGCGGCGTGATGGTGACGGCGGTTCAGGAACAACTCGGGCTTCGACTCGTTCCGCGACGCACGGCGGTGGAGTTCATCGTTGTCGACAGACTCGAATCACCATCGCCCAACTAGAGCACCAAGACCGCGTCATGCCGAGCGCGGTGAAAAACGCGATAGCGCCGGCAAGGTCGTCGACGACGACGCTGACGTGGTCCAACCTCGTGATCATGTCGCCAGTATAAGTAGAGGCCGTGCAGAAGGCGCGGCTCAGGCAGGAGCCGACGCCGGGCATTGGACTGGGTCTATCTCGGGCGCTGATACACGAGCGCCTGCCTGTTGCCGCACACGGCAGATTGCAGCGCGCGGCTTCAGCCGCGCCGCGACGTCGTGGCCGGGCTCTCCTCTAAAGCCCGGCGCTGCGAGCCAGGCAGCGAATGGGCACACCGCTTGCCTCCTGTGATGCCGAAGCCGGCACGCGTGGCTTTCACCATGCCGGGCAGCGGACGTATTCGTCGGGAGGTCATCATGCGTGCCACTCCGAAGGTGCTGCTTGTGCTCGCCGCCGTCGGTGCGGTCGTCGCCGGTCGAGGTGCTGACAGGCCGGAGGTCGGATCACGCCACGACACCCGTGTGCCGCCCTTGATCGAGTGGGCGTCGCCGCGGTTGACCGAGCGCGAGTACCTGATTGAATCCGCTGAGCCCGAGCACCGGCGTTTGCGGGTGTCGGTCCTCACGACCGGGCTCGAGCAGCCCTGGTCGATGGCCTTTCTTCCCGACGGGAGCATCCTCATTACCGAGCGCCGGGGGCGCCTTCGGCTCTTCCGTAACGGCGTCCTCGATCCGTCGCCGATCGCCGGAGTCCCGATGGTGAGAGCGGCCGGACTGCAGGGCCTCATGGACGTGGTGCTGCATCCGCGGTTCGAAGAGAACCACTGGGTGTACCTGGCGTATCACAAGCCCGTGGCTTCGTCGGATGCTGCGGCCACCTCGCCGCTGGCCACGAATGCGGGGGCGAACCAGCCCACCGAGTCGACGCCGAACGTGGCCGGCGCCACCACGATCGCGCGCGCCCTATGGAACGGCAAAGCTCTCGTGGATACCCGTGACATCTTCGAGTCCGGCGCCACCGCCACCGAGGCGTCGCGGATCGGGTTCGGACGCGACGGCATGCTCTACATGTCCATCGGCGCGCCGGGAACGGGCCGCCAGGTCGATCGCTCGCAGGATCCGAACGACTACGCTGGCAAGACGGTCCGTCTGCGCGATGACGGCCGGGTACCCGAGGATAATCCGTTCGTCGGGAAAGCCGGCTACAAGCCGGCGATCTTCACGATGGGGCATCGCAACGGTCACTCCATGGCGCTCAATCCGGAGACCGGCGAATTCTGGATGACCGAGCAGGGGCCGAGCGGTGGCGACGAAATCAACGTCCTCAAGCGCGGCGCCAATTACGGGTGGCCCCTCGTCAGCTACGGACGGACGTACATGGGGCCGAAGATCTCCCGCAGTCCGGTCCGCGACGATATCGAGGAGGCCGCCGTGGTGTGGATCCCGTCGATCGGGGTCACCGGCATGACGTTTTACACCGGCGACCGATTTCCCAAGTGGAAGCGCAACGCCTTCGTCGGCGGCTTGCGCGAGGGCGAGATTCCGCACACCGGCCAGCTGCAGCGCATCGAGTTCAACGAACGGTGGCAGGAGCTCCGCCGCGAGCCGCTGCTGCGAGAGCTGCATCAGCGGATACGGGATGTCCGGCAGGGCCCCGACGGGTATCTCTACGTGCTGACCGCCGAGGATGACGGAGCGCTGCTGCGGATCGAGCCCCGATAGATCCCACGCCTGGACCTGACGGTCGGCGCGACTCCACTGCGGCCTCGTCTCTGTCGTGAGCTCGCCCCTTGTACGTCGCCTTTCCCTACCTGACTCGCTTCTATAAGTGCGGACGACTCGGTACACTCAACCGGTCGCGATTCACCTGAATCCGTCCAGCGAGTCGAGCCAGGTCCAGGCAGGCATGGGAAACATCGTGATCGGCAGACAGTTTCAACACCTGACCCTTCATCCGCTTCTTGCGCCCGAAGATCGCCCAGCCAGCTCGGGCCCTGGCCAGGTGCCGTTCCAGGCACACATCGAACTCCTCCGATTCTTCCTCGCTCATCGCGACGCCATCGTCGAGCGGATACAAGGCGTACTGAACGCCCAACGAAAGCCGACCGAGTACCTGCAGGACAGTTCTCTTCTGTCTCGCCACTTCGAGGACTGCTTCTTCACGCTCGCCGGGGTCGCCCAGACTCAGTCGCGTCTCAGAGGTCAATTGGAAGCAGCGCATTGGGCCAGTGGATTCAAGCCCCGCGAGATTCCTGGACTGCGCAACGGCCTGATCGATCCGGCCGAGATGATGATCCGCGGCTTTCATCTATGGCGGCAGACGCGATGGCCGGGGCGCAATGGTCGGGTCCGATACGCGCACACGCTGTTCAACGTGTACGTGATCCGGTGCCTCGAGCTGCTCGGCATGCGCCTGTGGGATATCGGATCGAGCAGTGCGGGCGATCGCCTCTCGCACGTGCAGATGGTACTCGATCAGCTGTCGACGACAACACCGGGCGATCAGCCGGTGCTCGTGCGCGATGCGCGGTGGCTGATACAGCTGGCGCAGAGCCCTGCGACCGATGACCTGGGAGCCTATTTCGACGTCGCACAAAAGATCGACGAGACACTTTCGGACGAAGACCGGCTTGCCATCCATAAAGCGGGCGTCCGGATGGCTGGCGGGCACTTGCGTTCTCAGATCCGCTACCACGCCACGAAAAAGGCGGTGCCGATTGACGATCAGAGCCTCGTTCTCATCACGCGCAACTCCAATGCACTCGATTTCGCCCTGCTGATTCAAGAGCTCGTACCGCTGCTCGCCGCGTACGAAAACGCCGCGCACCATGACAATGACCATCTGAGGCGCGAATTGGCCGGTGCGATTCTTCAGGGCATTTCGCCGGACCCGGAGTTGTTTCTGAATCGACGCGACTTACTCGGTGCTTACAGCATGCTCGAGCATCTCTTCATCACGACCGATTCCGATGGGCACGTCGGCTATACCCCGATGGGACGGCGTCACGTCCAGCTGCTCGACGAATACGATGCCCGGATTGGCCGCGTGTCGAAGGCGTTGCTCGATGATTGCCCCCACTTCCGGCCGATTCCCGGCGCCTGTTCCCCATACGGAGTCCTGTACGGGTTCACATCTCACATCATGGAGCACATGGTGCTCAAGACCTTACAGCCAGATGCGGTCACGCGCTTCAGCCTGGAGGATGTCTTCGTCGATGGTGACGCCGATCCTGACAAGCTCGCCTGGGTGAACGGCTGGCGGCAGTTACCCCACGTCACTCCGGAAGTGTCCAGACGGTTCGAGTACCCGCAACAGTTCGCCGAAGACATCTTCGATCGGATTGAGCAAGCGCTACGCGAGGGTGTGTCGGATGGCGGCGCGAACGCCGCGCAGACCGGGCGCATATTCCTTTCGACCGGTGACACGCCACCGGCCGAGGCGAACGCGTCGCTGATTCCGGATCTTCCGGTCCGGTATATCAGGTCGTCGGACGTGCAGCTGGTGAGCGCGCACCGGGCTGACTTCTACGACGAGACGCGTCTCGCGAGCGATCGGCGAGAGGGCAAATTCGTGGTCACCTACAAGACGCCTGGCGGGTGGGTGGCCATAACGAAGGACATCCTCACTGAAGTTGCAGGTGCGGGGAACGACGTGAAGATTGCCGGCCTGCCCAGCACCGCCGCTGAAGCGCTGAAGTTGATGTGTCCCGACCTGGTCGTTCTTCCGGAGAACGCTCTTCCCTGATCACGCATGGTGCGCCGGCAGGCGGCCATAGAGGGTCGGGTCATTGATGCCGCTCGCGATGAATGCATCTCGACGTTCACGGCACTTGCTGCAGACGCCGCAATGGCTGGATCCCTGCGGGTTCATACACGACAACGTGAGCTCGAAAGGAACCTGCAGCGATGCGCCGAGGCGAATGACGTCCGCCTTGGTTTTCGAGAGGAACGGGAACGCGATATCAAGACGATGATTGAGACCCAGCGAAAGCGCGTGCGCCATGGCGGAGAAGAACTCCGGCGTCGCGTCCGAGAACGGGTTTCCTTGAAGTTGGCCCACGGCGATCCGGCTGAGACGTGCAAAGGCGCAGTAGATGGCAGCCTTGGCCAGAAGCGTGATGTTTCGACCAACGAGGTAGACGTCATCGTCAGCCGTGTCATGGGCAGGCGGCACTCCACGGATGGCCCAGTGCGTCTTTGGATAGACGTCCCCGACCGGCAGCTCCAGCCGCGCGAGCGGCAGCAACGCGTGTGGCGCCCGATATTCAGCGAGGAACCGCGCAAGAAACGTCAGCTCGAACGATTCCCACGGCAGACCACAGCTCACGTACATCGGCTGAACATCGTGCCGCTGTGCTTCCGATGCCGCGAGCACCATGCTGTCCAGTCCTCCTGATACCAGCACTGCGACCGTGAGGCGTTCGTCACTCTGCGAAGATGTCGACACTACCTTCCTTCACACCCGAGCCCATACTGCCACAGGTGTCTGGTAACACGGACCTCCCGGATGGCGACGACATCCTGTTCACAACTGAACATCGCGTCTGCGGCCACACTCGTACAGTGGTGACACTTCGCGTTCCTGAGTCCTGACCGCCTCTCCGCTCCCCGCACCTGTCAGCGCTCACAGCTTTCGAAAGGCGCATCGGTGGTATCGCTTCATGTTTCCCAGTGCGAAGGCCCGGTCATCGCACCGTCGACCGAGCCGGCACGGCAGGCCCTCATTCCCGGTGCCTACGAGCGGAACACCCTGACCTATCGTCAGGCGGGTTCGATGAGCGGTCCGGCCTATGGCGCGAGCGACCTGCCGAATGGTCCCAGCCTGCTCGACGCCGCGACGATTGCGGCGCGCGAGATGGAAGGCGGCGGCGGCATCAGCCAGCGGCCGCACAGAACTACCACCGAGCCGCAGAACGGCCGCACGGCTGCCCGGGTCGCACGTACTGCAGAGCGGCCGACACAAGGATATTCATGGTTCCAGTTCTGGCGTTTCGTCCGACGATGACCACCGACAGCACGCCTGCGACGGACGCGGCGGATCGTGCGAACTGCCCCACGATGCCGGCGACTGGGCGCGCCTCGAGCACCGGGGTGAACCTGTGAGCGCGCCCGCTCTCGTGACGCCCATCGTGGAGAACGAGGCGGCGCGCTGGCAGCAGTGGCGGCAGCGCTACGCCGACAGCAGCCGCAAGACCACGACGCAGATGCGTGTGGTGTTCGTGGTCGCGCTGATCGCCGCCCTCGCCTTCGTCGCGCGGGCGCTCCTTTCGTAAGCGCGTGGCGATCGCATCTCGTTCGGCGACGGGATGGATGGGGGTGACCCTGCTTCCGGCGGCGCCGTGGCTGGCAGCGGCGCTCTTGTGGCGCATGCTGCTGGCGCTGTTCGGAACGTGATGAGCCTACTCGGTGATTCGGGCGCACATGTCGGCCCGAATTTCCGCGAAATGGCGAGCAGAAGCAGGGAGCGGAGGGAGCATTGGCCCTTTCCGCCTCGTCTCTAATACGTCAAACCTCTGTCACAAATACTCGGGCTCGTCTGAATCGGGGTGGGAGTAGGACCTTGGCCCTATATCGCCCCCAACGGCTGAGACGCTAGGATGCCGCCCGAGACCCTCGTTGACGGCGACGTCCCCCTTGGTGCTGATCGTCGATCACTTCGCGGATGCGCGGGAGATGTACGCGGAGTACCTTCAATTCCGTGGCTACCGCGTCGCCACAGCCGCATCGGGCCCCGAGGCGATCTGGCTGGCCCGCGCCGCGGAGCCAGCCATCGTGGTCATGGACACGCATCTGCCCGCGATCAGCGGCGCAGACACCCTGCGTCTCTTTCGCGACAATCCGGCGCTGTGCAACATTCCGATTCTGGCACTGACCGCCAGCGCCATGGCCCACGAGCGTGCCGCGGCGCAGATGGCCGGCTTCGATGCCGTGATCACGAAGCCGTGCCTGCCGCAGGATCTGGTCGAATTGATAGAGCACTATCTCGAGCGGCAGCGACCGTAAGTAACCTGGATCGATGCGCGGCGCCTTACGCCTCTTTCTCTCTTCTTCGCTTGGCCCAATACGCCTTCATCCACACGCCAACCGCTCGCTTCTGAGCGGCGGTCATCGGCTTCCGTTTCCGCCTTTTCTTCTTCCCTCCTTCCGGTAGCAGCAGTCCGCCTCCACCCCCCGAATCGACTCGTCGCCGGCTGGCGATGTCAGGAAAGGCCTTCCGAATCGCCTCGAGCTCCGCTCGAATCTCCTCAGCCCGCTGCGCTGCTCCGAGCTGCGCCCACACCTTCACGCTTGCCATGTCCGCCTCCGCATCCGTTCAACCAGGCTTATTACCTGACTTAACTCAATCCGACTACCTGCTGATGGACCAAGGTCGTAAGTAACCGTTACTAAGTCATCAAAATACTACATCGTCAAATGTGACGAAGGTGGGGCGGATGGTATGCGTGGCGATCCGGATCGCGCCCGTCCCGACGTCAGGTCCGGCTGAAGCCGGACGCTACGATTGCGAAAAGGGAACGGTCGCTTTTGCCGTTGAACCGCGTTTCGGTCGGCTGACGATCAGCACGAAGCCGATAACGACGAGCGTCAGTGCGATGAGCTGCGCCAGCGTGAACGGTCCGACAATGCGCCGATTAATGCGCACGAATTCAATCCCGAACCGGATAGTGCCAGCGAGCACCAGATAGCGTCCGAGCACCATGCGATCGTCGCGGCCGGCGTGGCGCCAGTGCAGCAGCAACGCCACCACCGGAAGGAGAAGAACCGTCTCATAGAGCTGGGTCGGATGCACCGGGATGTCGGTGGGCGGAAGACCCTGTGGAAAAGCGACACCCCACGGCAGATCGGTCGGTTTCCCGTAGTCGTCGCCAACGAGGAAGCAGCCGATACGCCCGATGGCGTGACCGACGGCCAATGCCGGTGACGCCGCCGACAGCGCACGGACAATCGGAACGTGAGCGCGGCGCAGCAGCAGCAATCCAGTCGCGATGCCGCCCAGCCAGCCGCCGAACCAGCTGAGACCACCGCGGCTGAAGAGCAACGACGTCACCGGCGCCGTACTGCTGAATTCGATCGTCCACAGCAGTTTCGCGCCGACCAGACCACCGAGCACGCCCCAGATCGCCGCGTTGACGGTGTCTTCGGGCAGGCCACTGCGTCGCGCCTCGCGGCCGAACAGCCACAGGGCAACGAGTGCAGCCACTGCGACAAGACCGCCAAAGCTGGTCACCTCGAACGTACCGATGCGAAAGAGGACGGGATACATGATTAGCGTCGACCGTATTGTGAGATCAGAACGGCCGAGTCTTTCGGAGTCATCACGTTCATTTCGCTATACTCGCTTTATTGACCCGCACTCCTCGTCCTGGAGCCACCCGCCGCCTTCATCCATGGAGGCATCGTGCGCCACGAGCAGCTGGGAGCCGGTAGGTGCGAACGCTCATCAAGCTTCTCGGTGTCGTGGCCGTCGGGGCCACGGTGCTCCTGGGCATCGTGGTGGCTTACGTCGTGACCACCGGGCTCGATGCGCGGGCGCGGCCCGGTTCGTGGGAGACGCGTGTCGCGCGAAGCGTTCGACGGCTGGCTGTGCCCGGGGCGATCCGCAGTCGGAGGAACCCGGTCTCCCCATCGCCGGAGATGCTCGAGGACGCGTTGGCGCACTTCGCCGATCACTGCGCGTCCTGCCACGCCAACGACGGCAGCGGCGACACGGAACAGGGACGCGGGCTGTTTCCGAAGGCACCAGACATGCGTCTGGCGGCGACACAAACGCTCACCGACGGCGAGCTCTTCTACATCATCGAGCACGGCATTCGATTCACCGGCATGCCCGGCTGGTCAACGGGGACGGCGGCGGGCGAGACAGCCACGTGGCAGCTCGTTCATGTCATCCGCCGCCTGCCGATGCTGACGCCCGAAGACCTGAACACCATCGAGCAGCACCGCCCGCGCTCACCCGCCGACGTGCGTCAGCTGATCGAAGAGGAGCAGTTCCTGCGCGGCGACCCCGGCACCGGGACGCCGCCATCGACGACATCGTCACATTCAGGAGAACACAAATGAAATCATGGATTCGTCTGATGATGCTGGCCCTGGCGCTCACCGCACCCACGGTCGCGCGCGCGCACGAAGGTCACGCACACAAGGTGATGGGCACGATCGAGAGCATCGACGGCAAGAGCCTGAAAGTGAAAACGCCCGATGGCAAGACCGTGATGGTCATGCTCGACGCGAAGACGAAGATTACCCAGGGAACGACCGCGCTGCAGGCATCGGCCCTGAAGGTCGGCGATCGGCTCGTCGCCGAGGGCGCCGAGGCGAACAAGATGATCACCGCGGCGACGATCAAGGTCGGCGCAGTCGCCACCCCGGCACCGAAGAAGTGATGTCATGATCCGCGCATGAGCGACGACACGTGGCATCAGGATGCCGTCATCTATCAGTTGCACGTCAAGACCTTCTGCGACTCGAACGGTGACGGCATCGGTGACTTTCGCGGACTGATCGGCAAGCTCGATTATCTTCAGCGGCTCGGCGTCACCTGCCTGTGGCTGCTCCCCTTCTACGAGTCGCCGCTGCGTGACGACGGCTACGACATCTCGCACTACGAACGGATTCATCCCCACTACGGAACGATGGCCGATGTCGACGCGTTCCTGCAGGAGGCGCATCGGCGCGAGCTGCGGGTCATCACCGAGCTGGTGATCAATCACACCTCGGATCAGCATCCATGGTTCCAGGCTGCGCGACACGCGCCGGCGGGCAGCGCCAAGCGCGACTTCTACGTCTGGAGCGACACGCCGGACCGCTACGCGCAGGCTCGGATCATCTTCAGCGATGCCGAGGAGTCGAACTGGACGTGGGATCCGGTTGCGGGCGCCTACTACTGGCACCGCTTCTTCCGCCACCAGCCGGATCTCAACTTCGATAATCCGCACGTCCGACAGGCGGTCCTCAAGGTAATGCGCTTCTGGCTGGACAAGGGTGTCGACGGCCTCCGGCTCGACGCCATCGCCCACCTCTACGAGCGGGAAGGCACATCGTGCGACAACCTGCCCGAGACGCACGCGCTCCTCAAGTGGATGCGCGCCGACATGAACGTGCGATACGACCCGCGCGTCCTGCTGGCAGAGGCGAATCAACCGCCGGAGGAGCTGCGGGCGTATTTCGGCGACGGCGACGAGTGCCACATGGCGTTCCATTTCCCGCTCGTGGCCCGTCTCTTCGCCGCATTCGCCGATGCGGACCGGACACCCATCGTCGAGATCATGCAGCGCTCGACGAATCTCCCCGCCGGGTGCCAGTGGGGACTCTTCCTGCGCAATCACGACGACGTCTCACTCTCGGCGCTGGGCGCGCAGGAGAACGAGCGCCTCATGGCCATCTACGCGCCGGAGGAACGGATGCGCCTGCACGGCGGCATCTGTCGGCGTCTGGCGCCACTCCTTGCACACGATCCCCGACGGATCGAGATGGCGCACGCGCTGCTGCTGTCGCTGCCAGGCACTCCGGTGATCTATTACGGCGACGAGATCGGGATGAGCGACCGGCTCGACCTGGCCGACCGCGACGGGCTGCGGACACCGATGCAGTGGGACGACAGTCCGGGCGGAGGCTTCACGAGCGGTCGCCCGACCATCCCGCTGAACGAGGATCCGGAATGGGGTGTCAGCCGCATCAACGTGGAACGCGCCGCCGCAACGCCATCCTCACTCCTCAACCGGATCATGACGATGCTGGCCGCTCGCCGGCCGCATACCGCCTTCGGCCGCGGATCGCTGACGTTCGTCGAGACTGGCGATCACGCCGTGCTCTCGTTCGTCCGCGAGCACGACGACGACGTGATGCTGGTGGTCGTGAACCTGGCGGACCGGCCGGCCGCGCTCGACGTTCCGCTGCCTGGATACTCGGCGTGCCACGTCGCCGGCTGCGCGTCAGGAGTGGACGTGCGCCCGCGTACGGGAGAAGGCCTTACGGTGACCCTTCCCGCGTACGGCTGGTGCTGGTGTCAATTGAGGTCGGTGGATAAAGGGGGTCGG
>Ga0207701_10004064_pt1 | contig 14907 bp, 9 predicted proteins | sample KBSSwiSSwithPhiX_FD_184294 | JGI IMG/M metagenome (GOLD analysis project Ga0207701, IMG submission 184294) | Switchgrass rhizosphere bulk soil microbial communities from Kellogg Biological Station, Michigan, USA, with PhiX - S5 (SPAdes) (version 2) | ecosystem: Environmental > Terrestrial > Soil... | reverse complement strand
GATATTGAAACGCTTTGGCGCACCACCCTCGCAAGAAACCCCGAATGTTGGATGGCACACACGAATCTCGGTCTTGTCCTTCTTCAACAAGGCAAGATTGACGACGGCATTGCTCATTACCGGTCGGCGTTGCAAATGCAGCCCGACTCATGGGACGCCGAGTACAATCTAGGTACCGCGCTCGTGGCAAAAGGTCAGGTGGACGAGGCGATCCCCCACTGCGAAAGGGCGGTGCGGATGCGACCAACGGATCCGGATGCTCAGGTCTCGTTAGGCGATGCGCTGCTTCGAAAAGGCCGAATCGACGACGCAATCGATCATTACCAAAAGGCAATGATGGCGCGCGCGGATCACTTTCTCGCGCGTTACGGACTTTGCCAGGCGTTACTGGAGAAAGGCGAACTCGACGGCGCCATCCAGGTTTGTCGGAGTGCACTGGTGCTCTGGCCTTTGGATGCAGATTGTCACACGGCGCTGGCCATCGCTCTGGAAGAAAAGGGCAACCCCGCCGAAGCAATCCAACATTACGAAAAAGCGCTCGAGATTGCTCCGCGATCGATTTCCTCTCTTACAAATCTCGCGTGGCTGCTTGCCACCTCTCAAGACGGCTCATTGCGCAATGGTCCGAAGGCGGTTGAGCTTGCGAGACAAGCCGATCGACTGACCGGTGGCGTGAACACCCGCGTGTTGCGGACGCTGGCAGCCGCGTACGCGGAGACTGGAGAATTTGCAAACGCGATTCGAACTGCTCGCTCGGCGATGCAACTTACCCGGATGCACGGCGAGGACTCTCTCACGACCGATCTCGATCAACAGATCAGGTTGTATCAACTCGGAATGCCATACCGGGAAACGACGAAATAGTGCCAAGGTGCGGGGGGATCGTTTACATCCGTTTAGCGACTGAGGATTTACGATTTAGCGATTTAACGATACGACGACGAAGGTGGCAACGTCACAACTCATCACGCAAAATTTTGAAAACGTCTGTGCTCTCGACAACGCCTTGCAGTGCATCTGTTCCGGGACCGCTCCCGAATGCAACGACATCTTCAACCGTGACCAGCGCCGACTTTGTGTAGAACGTCGCCGGCTCGGGCTGTTCCTGTGCAGGTTCTTTTGTTTCAACCGGATCCTGGTTCACCGGTAGTTTCGCGGCGCCATATGCCTTCGTTCCGTTCGGCCCCGTTGCCCAAGTAATCCATGGCTGACCAGCTGAATTGAAGCCCAGCAATGCGATCCCACTGTCTTTACGGAAGGGAAACCCGTTCAAGCTCATTCCGCCGATGGCCGCATCACCGCAAACGATGATTGTAGATTTTGCTCCGCCGTAACTTCGCGCGACACTGACCGCGCGATCTAATTCGAGCGTTTGGGTCATAGTTCGCTCTCCGTTGTTTTCCTCAGCCGCCTTGCGCATCAAGCCTGCATCGACAACGAGTAAATAGCCTCCGGCGTTATATTGCAGCAACTGGACGGCTCGCCTTACCATGTCCGAAAGACTGGGCTGCTGGCCTCGCTCTTCCACCTGATTGGCGAACGCGAGATCGTTATTGCTAAAGATGCCGAAGAGTTTCGGCCGGCGCCATGCTGGAACTGCTTCCAAATCGGTGCGTGTCCGGACGATGTCGAATCCGTTGCCACGCAGCTCGAGCAATAGATCTCGCGTGTCTTGTCTGTCGCCACCTTTGATGCGGGGAATAAATTGCGACGCGCCGCCACCCATGGCGATGTCAATGTTTCCGCGATCCACAAACTCGGCTGCGATCTTCTCCGAGTCGTTCGGGTCTCCGATGTGCGCGTAGAACGCCGCGTTCGTTGCGTCAGTGAGCTTTGCGTCCGTGACCAAGCCTGTAGCTCGTCCGTATTCGCGCGCCAGCTCAATGATGCTCTTGATCGGTTTGCCCTCGGCGTTGATCGCGATCGCGCGATTGTTTACACGCTCACCGGTTGCGATCGCGGTTGCTGCAGCCGCCTGATCGGGTGCAGCAAAATCTTTTGAATAATTCATCACGAGGGCGGCGTACGGCATGGAGTCCATATTCAAACGCGTGCCCGCTCCAGCGGCGAAGGTGCGAGTAGGCGCCAGTCTTGCAGGCGACAGCCCCTCTCCGACAAATAAGATAATGCCGAAGGGCTTTCGTATAACCCAGTGTTGAAAATAAATGACGCCGACTCCTGCGAAGGCGAGCAGACAGACGAACGCCAGCAACTGGTTGCGCCACTTCATTTTCCCCCTTTGTAGCGGCGGTCTTTGACGGCTGCAAATGTTCTAAAATTCGACAGAAACAAAGAACTGCTTGTCCATCGGCTGGTTCATCGGCAAAGTGCGTGCGCGACTTATGGCTGGCCCGGTGATGCTCATCATTCGCGACGGCTGGGGCATCAATCCGGGTGGCCGCGAGAAGCGCAAACAGAATGGAGATGCGACATTGCTCGCGTCGACCCCATTTCACGATCAGCTGTACGAGGAGTATCCCAGCTCAACATTGAGCGCCAGCGGCATAGACGTTGGGTTGCCAGAAGGACAAATGGGGAACTCGGAGGTTGGCCACCTTAATCTCGGAGCTGGCAGGATCGTTTATCAGGACCTCACACGGATTAATAAGGCCATCGCCGATGGCGAACTGGAACGAAATCGTGTTTTGCAGGACGCCCTTGCCGCCGCGCGCGGACATCGATTACATCTGCTCGGGTTGGTCTCCAATGGCGGTGTTCATAGCCATTACTCGCACTTAATCGCGCTGGCGAACGCCGCACATGCAGCAGGGGTTACGGAAATTTTCGTGCACGCGTTCACCGATGGACGAGACACGTCGCCCACTGGCGGAGCGGGTTTTTTAAGAACCTGCGAAAAGGAACTTGAGAACAGCGGCGCTAGGATCATCACCGTGGTCGGGCGCTATTATGCGATGGACCGCGACCGCCGCTGGGATCGCACAAAAAAAGCATGGGACGCAATCGTTCTTGGTCGTGGTGAATTCTGCGAATCATCACCCCCAGCTGCTGTCGAGCGACAATACTCGCTTGGCAAGACCGACGAATTCATGCCTCCATTGATCTTCGCTCTTCCTAACGAGCAGCGCATCCGCAACGGCGACACAGTTTTGTTTTTTAATTTTCGTGCCGACCGTGCGCGCCAGCTCTCACAAGCGTTTTTGCTAAAGGACTTCGATGGGTTCGATCGCGAAGTGTGGCCGCAAGTTCATTTCGTCTCGCTTACACAATATGATGTTCGCTATTCTTCGCCGTTCATCTTCGCGCCTGAAGAACTCAAACACATTTTAGGGGAGATCGTGAGCGCTGCGGGCAAACATCAATTGCGTATCGCAGAGACGGAGAAGTACGCGCATGTGACTTACTTTTTTAACGGCGGAATCGAAAAGCCGTTCAGTGGTGAAGACCGCAAACTCATTCCTTCACCCAAAGTCGCCACGTACGATTTGAAACCCGAGATGAGGGCGTCCCAAGTCACCGACGAACTACTCCCACGCTTGGCCGAGTACGATTTGGTCATTTTAAACTTCGCCAATCCCGACATGGTTGGTCACACCGGTGTTGTCGAAGCAGGAATCAAAGCAGTGGAGACAGTGGATGCATGTTGTTCACGCATCATTCCGAAGCTTTTCGAGCTCGACGGCAAAGCGTTGATCACTGCGGATCACGGCAATTGCGAGCAGATGCGCAACCCGGACGGCTCGCCAAATACTGCGCACACCAGCTATCTTGTGCACTTTATTTATGTCGCCAGAGACGCCGCAAAGTTCCGCTGCGAAGACGGCATTCTGGCAGATGTTGCCCCGACTCTTTTATTTCTTCTCGGCTTGCCGCAACCGAAGGAAATGACCGGACAAAATTTACTCGTTCCAATCTAGCGAAAGTTCTCGACTAAATTCCGCGTTCCCGCCACGGCGATCCGGTGCAAAACGTGAAGGCGATTGGCCGCTGTGGCTTCATGCCACATTGGTTTGCGGACGAGTATCAGTGCGTCGTTTGATTCGACCAGAGCGCCCCAGCCAAAAGGCACTTCCGATGCGCGAAATAACCGCTCGGGCAGCACGATGAAAAACAAATTCGCGCAGCGGTAGCGAATTAGCGTCTCGAACTTTGTGCAATCGTAGAGCCGATTTTGCAACGCCCCCAACTCACAAATGAGCCGGGCGTAACCTCGGTGGCCGATCGCGCTAAAGTTCTCGGAATCAAACTCCGGGAAAAGCGAATCACCATTGTGCAGGTTAGGATAATGCGTGCGTAGACGCGCTTCGAGAACCTCACGGCGACTGCAGATCGCTTCTAGCCTCTGGCGCGCGGATTCGCTATGGCAGTTGTCTCGTCGGAGGTCGCACAGCGCCCGTTTGCATTCGAAAACCGCTGTCGATCCAATTTGCTTCGGGACAGACCGATAGCCGACCACGTCAGCACGATATCGGCATCGAGGCAAAGTCACTTCCATCGCGCAGGCGCAAAATCCGTGCGTCTGCGCCCAGATAAACGCGAGCTGTTTGAGCCGGGCGTGTTGTGGTGTTTCGCCGTGGCGGCTTGTTACTCCCTCAGCCATTTTGCGAGCTCACGCGCCCAGTAGGTGACAATCATGTCCGCGCCGGCGCGCTTGAGTGCCGTCATAATCTCGAGAACGACCGCCCGCTCATCGAAGATCCCTTTCTCGGCCGCAGCTTTGACCATGGCGTACTCGCCGCTAACATGATAAACGGCGGTTGGTTTTCCGAAGCGTTCACGCACGCGCCATAAGATGTCGAGATACGGCAGGGCAGGCTTCACCATCACAATGTCTGCGCCTTCCTCAACATCCAGTGCCGTTTCGCGCAACGCTTCGTTTGCGTTCGCAAAATCCATTTGATACGAACGGCGGTCGCCGAATTGCGGCGGGCTTTCAGCTGCTTCGCGAAAAGGCCCGTAAAACACTGAGGCAAATTTCGCGGCGTAGCTCATAATGCCTGTTTGATCGAATCCGCTCCCATCGAGCGCCTCGCGAATTGCTCCGATGCGACCGTCCATCATGTCGCTCGGCGCCACGATATCGGCGCCAGCGGCTGCGTGAGAAAGCGCCGTCTTGACCAACAGTTCGACGCTTTCGTCGTTTAGAACATGAAAATGGTCGCCGTCAATTCGGGTAACACCGCAATGGCCGTGGCTCATGTATTCGCAGAGGCAGACGTCTGTCATCGCGATCAATTCCGGACATTTCGATTTGATCAATCGCAGCGCGTCCTGAATCACGCCGTCGTCAGCGTAAGCGCCGCTCGCTTGCTCATCTTTGAGCGCTGGAATTCCGAAAAGCAGGATCGCTTGTAGCCCGAGATCTTGAGCTCGACGCGTTTCATCGACAACCTCTTTCACCGGTAGCTGAAAAACTCCAGGCATACTCGCGACAGGCCAACGTCGGTCTAATTTTTCGCTCACGAACAGCGGCAAAACAAAGTCGTGAATGGTCAAATGCGTTTCACAAACGAGGTTCCGCAGGGCAGGGGAACGCCGCAGGCGACGCGGTCGATGAACCAATCTTCGCATGAATCGCAGAGTACGCGTTGAAAATTGAGTGGCAAGCAGACGGGAACATCTCCCAGCTGTTTCGCCTCTCTGCATTTCATTTTTGATCACGTATGTGAGCTAAAACTGAAAGGAACCGAACGAGAAGATTAAGAAGAGCGATCCGCCCAGCCCTCAGATGCACATTCAGGACAGGATGCTTGACGGCGCGGAGCGTTGGGTGTCTGCATCTTAGCCGTGGTGCGTCGCTCCGATTATTTGTTGATCGATGTCAGTAACTCGTACGCAAAAATTGCGTTCGCATCGAAACAGCGAGTCTCCAAGCCTGCGCAGATCTCTACAGCAAAACTTTCAAGCGGTGTGGTCGCTGAATTCTTAGGGCGGCGACAGGTAAAGAAACTCGTCGTCTCATCAGTGGTGCCGACAAAAAACTCAGCGATCTCGAAAGCCGCGCAGAACAAAGCGCAAGTGCTCTGGCTGGACTGGAAACTTAAGCTCGGTGTAGCGATCGATTATCCCAAACCGGACTCTATAGGCGCGGATCGCCTGGCGAACGCCGCGGCTGTTGCCAGCCTTTATGGATGGCCAGCAATTGTTGTGGACTTCGGCACAGCAGCGACTTTCGATGTGGTTTCGGAGGAGGGCAGCTATATCGGCGGCGCGATCGCGCCGGGACTCGAAGCGATGACAAATTATCTTTACCAACGGACTGCGCTGCTCCCGAGGCTGTCCCTGAGAGAGCCACATCGCGCTGTCGGCAAATCGACTGGTGAGGCAATGCGTTCCGGCGCCATCTTCGGCTACCGTGGATTGGTTCGCGAGATTCTGACGCGAATCAAAGCGGAGCAGTTTTCGCGTAAAAAAGTCGCTATCGTTGCTACTGGCGGTTATGCGCGCTTGATTGCCAGCCAGGTGCCGGAGATCGCGGTAATTCGTCCGCATCTGACCCTTGAAGGATTGCGGATCGTAGGGAACTTAAATTAATCAGCGAGAGTCCGGGACCGGTTGGTTATGCGGCAAAAGTAGGCAGTCGATGCTGTTGCACCAGAAAAACCTTTTTCCGAACCGAACTGAAAATCTTCGTACCGAATGCAATTTCGACTTGTCAGGAATGCTAATCAGGGCTTGAATCGGGGGTTCATGAGAATCTGGAAGATCGCTGCGATCGCAGCGCTGGGCCTTACCTCATTTGCCGCGGACAATGTTGCTCCAACGAAAGCGGAGTTGGAGGACATGTACAACACCGCATACCGGGCATTCGATGCTGGCAAATTTCCAGAGGCGCTAAAACAACTCGACGCCATTGATGCGCGCCAACCCGATCTTGCGGCGTCGAAAAATCTGCGTGGCGTCATCCTCATGCGGCAGGGTAACTATGACCAGGCTGAAGCCGCACTGACCGAAGCGGCGCGCATCGATCCAAAATTTTGGAATGCGCGCTTTAACCTGGCAGAGATCCCATTCCTCAAAAAAGATTGGACGGAGGCCAGAAAGCACTTCGAGCAATTGCTCTCCACAGGTCAGTCCGATTTGGCAAAGGAGGCTTCGCAGCTGATTCAGTACAAAATTCTCCTCACTTATCTAATGGACGGCAAAAGCAATATGGTCGATTCCATTCTGGCCAAGTTGGAGCTTTCGCCTGATACGCCCGCCGTTGATTATGTGAAGGCAGCTGTCGCGCTCCAACAGAAGAACGAATCGGAAGCGAAGGATTGGATCAGCGCCGCGGAAAAGAATTACTCGCCGCAGTTGAACAAACTTTTCGTGGAATCGCTGTACGAAGTCGGTTGGATGCAAAAACCAGACGGCCAACGGCGTGCTTCGCTACCGCTCATGACAGCGGCGGAACGCACGGAAAAGACGAAGGCTTTTGCGCGTTCAAAATTCGAGCAATCACAGCAGGCGTTTCGCCAGCGTGATTTTGCTACGGCGCTCAAACTGGTGGACGAAGCGGACAAGGCCGATGCCAATCAGCCGGCGACGTTGAATTTGCGAGGCGAAATTCTCATGCAGCAGGGGAAATTCGACGATGCTGAGGCCGCGTTCAAAAAGGCAGCAAAGTTGGATCCGAAACTTCGTGATGCGCAGTACAACCTCGCGCAAATTCCATTCAAAAAGAAAGAGTACGCAAAGGCTCGCGACCGTTTCGACACCTTGTATAAACGCATACCTGGCGGCGACAAGAACCAGGCCGCCGAGCTCATCAAGTTCAAGATTTACATGACCTACTTGATGGAGGGCAAAGAGAGCAAAGCGCACTCGATGATGGAGGAATTCCAGTTCACGGGTGATACCCCTGCACTCTATTACGCGCAGGCAGCATGGGAGTACAAGCACAACAATGCGCAAAAGGCCGAGGATTGGACCAACTCCGCCAACAAGATTTACTCGCCGGCTCTCAACGGCGTTTTTGCTGATGCGTTTTATGATGTCGGGTGGTTGCAAAGACCAGAAGGCACAACTGCGCCTGCAGTCGCTTTTGATGCAGGCAATGTCGGCGCGTCGCAGACGGAGGGTCCCGCGGTAGAGCCGAGCCCAATTCCGGATAAAGGCCTTGCTGCAAACAAGCAGGGCGGAACACTCACTCTGGCGCCATCAACAGACAGCGGTCTCGATCTTGCCAGCGCCGGAGCGATGGCTAAGCAGACCAGTCTGACTGCTGCTGCACCGGAGACTAATTCGGCCACCGAACCGCCAGCGGCGCAATCCCCTTCCACTGCCGCCGAATCGACAGCTGCGTCACAGGCTCCCGCGACCGAGACGGCGAGCGCTTCGACGGTTAGTAGCCAAAATCAAACTGAGCAACAGCCTGCAGCGCAAACAAGTCCTCCTGAACAGGCAAAAGCGGAGACAGCGCCTGCGAAAGTCTCATCGTCAGCTGGTGTTGGCGTGCCGAGCCGCAGACTGTGGATTGTTGGCGGACTACTCCTGGCGGCCCTGGTTTTAATGGCTGTGGCTATCCTGCCTGCGCTTCGCCGGGGGTACAAGTTCTCGGTCCCGGGTTCCTCGCAACCAGAACCGAGCGCGGAGACTGCGGTTCTTAAAGCGAGAACAGCGCCTGCTCGCGCCACCAGTGTCCAAGGCGACGGCTTTGCTGGGGGACCACGTCAGGTCTCGGTCCAACTTAAACCATGGAGCCCTCCTTTGCGGCAGAGCGCGTCACCGTCGCCAAAACCTGGCGATGCTTTTAATCGGTTAAAAGGCTCGAAGTCGAAGCCTTCAAGACTTCCAGTTCCTATCGAGTCGCAACCTGACGAGCCAGCTTCAGTGGGCGAGCCATTTTTTGAAGGGGTCGGCCCAGTGCTCGAACAAGAACCGGAGGTTGTGCCAGCAGTTGCTGCGCAGGAAACTGGACTGGATGGCTCCGAAGGCGTCACTGAATTTGCGGCAGCCTCTCCGATTACGGCCCGATCTGCGGAGAATGAGATTTTGGAGGTTCCCGAGGAACCCGTGTTCGCCTCTCAAGAGACGACCGAATTTTCCGAGCACCTAAGAGAAGAAGCTTTCGTCCCTGATGAGCAACCGAACGAGGTTGTCGCGAGCGGATCCGAGTATGCGTGGTCGCCTACGGAAGGCTCGCCGGAGTTAACAGCCGAACCTATCGGAAACGATCAGCCGCACGAAACGATTTTTGCCGAGCGTGAGGCTTTTGTTGAGCGCGACAATTTTGCGGAGCGCGAGTCCTTTGCCGAGCGTGAGGCTGCAGTTACCGAAGTCGCTGCCGAACGCGTGTCTGATTCCCAGCCGCCGCCTGTTATCCCCACTAGGCCTGTCTTTCCTGAACCAACCATACCTGCAACCATGCCAGAAACTACCCAAACTCCACCTGCTCCCATAGCCAAAGCCCCGGCACCGCCTGTGCCTAAGCCGCAACCACAACCGCAGCCGCCGGTACCTGCAGCCGGGATGCAAACCTCTGTGCAGCTTACTTTCTCGTTCGAGATAGCAGCGATGCAGTTAACACCGAGCTTTAAGATGGGAGTGTTGAAGGTCCGTCCCATATCGAAGCTTGTTACAATGCGTTTGCCTTCACCTCAGCGCGCTCAATCGCCGCTGAATTTGCAGGTCGCTTTTGAAGTCGTGAAAATTCAGCCTGTCGCCGGCGCGCTCGGAACGATTCGCGTGGTTCCGTCGCAGCAACAGCGGCCTGCCATGGGCGGCATGCCCTCGTTTGCGGTTGCCGGATTGCAAGTCGTCCCAAATTCTGAAACGGCGCCAGTTCAACTCACCCCGTCATCGCAGGGGCGCGCATCTGTATTCATTACCGTGCCGTTCCAGATCAGCACGCTTGAGTTTTCTCCGACGCTAGAAATTGGATCAGTTACGCTGAACTCAAATTCGAAGCAGGTTGTTGTGCAGTTGCCCGGGACCGGGCCAACGGAAGGCGCACCAATGTTCGAGATCGCTAATCTCGAGCTGAACGAGGGCGGGGAGATCGTGATGATGCAACTCAACCTGCTCGGCGGACCGAAGCGCGCGTAAAAGATATCAGCTTCGACCTGGTCAAAACTCAGCGCCAGTTTAGCGAGCGCAATTGCTTCGGAAGAAACTCGCCGTTTTTCCGTATCAATTTGCCATCGAAATAAATTTCGCCGCCGCCGTAATCGGGGCGCTGAATGCTGACCATATCCCAATGGACCTGGCTTCGGTTTCCATTGTCGGCTTCCTCATAGGCTTGTCCGGGAGTGAAATGGAATGAGCCGGCGATTTTTTCGTCGAACAAGATGTCACGCATCGGTTGGAAGACTCGCGGATTAAAGCCGAGCGAAAATTCGCCGATATAACGTGCCCCCGCATCTGAATCCAGGATCTTGTTGAGTTTGTCCGTCTCGTTACTTGAAGCCTCGACAATTTTGCCGCGCTTGAAATTCAGCTGGATACCGTCGAAAGCGGTGCCCTGATAAATGCTCGGCGCGTTAAACGTGAGTTGGCCTTCCACCGAGTCTTTCACCGGAGCCGTGAAAACCTCGCCATCCGGAATGTTGCGATCACCGCCGCAAATGACAGCTGGAATTCCTTTGATGCTAAAATTCAGATCCGTGCCGGGACCCTTGATTTGGACGCGATCCGTCTGTTCCAAGAGTCTCTTCAATGCCTTCATACCGGGCTGCAATTTGCGGTAGTCGAGCGTGCAGACATCGAAAAAGAAATTTTCAAACGCTTCCGTGCTCATCCCTGCAAGCTGCGCCATCGAGGGCGTCGGCCATCGTAACACGACCCATTTTGTCCGTTTAACGCGCTGATCCTGGACGGGACGCATCTTCTTCCCGATCAATTGCATTTTGTCCGCTGGCACATCTGCCAATTCGGTAACGTTGTGACTGCCGCGCATTGCGATGTATGCATTCATTTTTTTCATTCGCGCTAGCTCATGGCTCGCCATGATGTTTAGCTGTCGATCGGAGGCCTCGAGGGCCAGCGCGCGGCTCACTCGCGTGTGATATACCTGTGCAAACGGCACGCCTCCCGCATTGCGAGCCGCGCGAATCAGCGCGGCCGTCATTTCATCGGGAATGTCGAATGCTTCGATCAGGACGGTCTCGCCGCGTTTCAGGCGAATGGAGTATTCAACCAGGAGTTTTGCGAGTTTATCGAATCGCTCGTCGTGCATAGGCGTTTATCATTCCACCACCCGGACGCGATTCAACTGGAGCTGGTTGCGGCTGGAAAGCGCGCAATGCGCTGATTATCACACGTAACACTCGTCGCTGACACCTGCACTGAGTTTCGCCGCGAATGCGCCATCAAAGCCGTCGCGAAAAGGAAGTGAATCATTTCGCGCTTCTAAACGCAGCGCTGGCAGCGCTGTACGGAGGCGGCGAACGACCTTTTCGTTTTCTTCGGACTCAAGGCTGCATGTGCTGTAAACCAGTATGCCGCCGGGTTTCAGCAAGCGGAATACAGCGCGCGAGATCATCACTTGCTCGTTGGACATTCGGCTGAAATCTTCAGGCCGCAGTCGCCATCGCACGTCGATGCGTCGGCGGATGACACCGGTGTTTGTGCAAGGGACATCTAAAAGGATCCGATCAAAGGGCGCGATTGATAGAATTTCTTCGGGAAGAACATTGCGCGCCCAATCGTGGCAGACCGCGCGAACAATGGTCGCGCCAAGTCGGCCCATATTACCTTTCAGAATTTGAAGTCGTTCACCGTCGCGATCGGAGGCAATGATAACGCCCCGGTTTTCCATGAGCTGTGCGAAATAGGCCGCTTTGCCGCCTGGTGCCGCGCACGCGTCGAGGATTCGTTCTCCTGGTTTCGGATCGAGAAGCTGGCACGCGAGCGCTGTGCTGGGGTCCTGAATATAGCAATGACCAGAATCGAGAGCCGCCGTGGGTAAAGTGCAGAATTCTACAAAATCTGGGTTACCAGATAATGGTCGTGAGTCTGGGTAGCGCCGCAGGAAGGTTTGAGCATCGGTTTTTAGTAGGTTAATCCGGCCATAAATCGGCGCGGCCCGGTTGTTCCATTTGCACAGCTCTTCTGTGTGCTCGGCGCCAAAGTGTTGGTGCCAACGCTCGACAAGAAATCGCGGATGCGACGTTCGAACGAACAGCGGCTGCGCGCTGGCCTCTGCAAGCAGCTCGCTGTGCTGCCTGGTCGCGGCGCGAAGGACGGCATTGATGATCGGTCGCTGCTTCGCGGGGGCTACGGCAACTGTTTCGTGTACCGCGGCGTGCTCAGGCGTTTTGAGTAGGAAAACCTGATACAAGCCGAGTCGCAGGATGTCGCGGACGTTGCTCTCGATGCGCGAAGCGCGCAGGCAACCGATCCAGAGATCGAGCAGCGTGAGATTGCGTAAGACGCCATAGAAAAGATCCAAAGTAAAGGCACGATCGGAAGAAGTGAGATCCGCGTTGGCGAGAAGTTTTGAGATGATAGAATCCGCAAAACGTTTTTCTTTTCGCCAAAGCCGCAAGGCTGCCAGCGCAGTTTCGCGAGCAGAACGCTGCGCCATTTTTCGTTACTGCGGCCTCACGCTGGCGCGTCCAATAGAGTAATAATCAAAACCGAATTGCCGCATCGTTTCAGGATCCAGCAGATTTCGTCCGTCGAAGACGATCGGCGTCCGCATTTTTTGCTTCAACACCGTTAGGTCCACGTTGGCAAATTCATTCCAGTCCGTGGCGATAATCAGCGCTTCGGCATCAGTGACAGCTTCCAGAGGAGAGGAGGCAAATTCCGCATCGGCGATCGCTTTGATGCCGCGCGCCTTGTGCATTCCTTTCGGATCATAGGCGACCACATGCGCTCCTTCCCGCAACAACTGTTCCACCAGCTCGATTGCAACCGATGAGCGTATGTCATCTGTGTCCGGTTTAAACGTCAGGCCCCAAACAGCGATCCGTTTCTCGCGCAACACCCAGAGCGTCTCGCGAATGGTCTTAAGGAAACGCGTCTTTTGACCCTCGTTAATGCGTTGCACTTCCTTCAGTAGAGCGAATGGCGTTCCAAGTTGCTCACTGATCGCGATGAACGACGCAATGTCTTTTGGAAAACACGAGCCGCCGTATCCGATTCCAGCGTTCAGAAAATCGCGGCCAATACGGTGATCCATTCCGATTCCATCAGCCACCTTCTCTACATCGGCGCCACTCGCTTCACAAATCTCCGACACCGCGTTGATGTACGAAATTTTCAACGCCAGGAATGAGTTCGCGCAATGTTTAATCAGCTCGGCACTGCTAATGTCCGTAACGAGTATGGGTGCCATGAAAGGCTCATACACCTTTTTCATCAAATCGATTGCTTGTTCGCTCTGCGCGCCGATTACGATCCGGTCCGGCTGCATGAGATCGGCCACCGCGCAGCCTTCGCGTAAAAACTCCGGATTGCTTACCACATCAAATTTTGCGCCATGGCGGTTATATCGTTTGATTGATTCCGCCACTTTTTCCCCTGTCTTCACGGGCACCGTGCTTTTGTCGACGATCACTCGATAATCGGTCAACACGTCCGCGATCTCCCGAGCAACTCTCTCCACGAAGCTCAGATCGACATCGCCATCCGGCAGTGGCGGTGTCGGGACGGCGATAAAAATGATTTGTGAGCGCTCGACGCCTTCCTGAATGCTCCCCGTAAAATGCAGTCGTCGCGCTGAGACATTCCGATGAACTATTTCGTCCAGTCCCGGTTCGTAGATCGGAATTTCGCCGGCTTTGAGCTGTTTCACTTTTTCGGCATCGTTGTCGACGCAAATGACATGATGGCCGACGTCAGCAAAACAGGCGCCTGTCACCAGACCGACGTACCCGGAACCGATAATTGATATGTCCATGAATCAGAACGTTGTGGGCGAATTAGACGCAACACAAGTGGTGGAATTCAGCCAAGAATTTCGGCGTTATTTACGCACTTCGGATCACTCGCCTGAGGACGTAGGATCGAAGTTTAAGTCGAAACCAAATTTGGGGAACGCCTTGAGGGTTACCGTGAACAGGAGACCGTATTCTTTCACTCCCGAATTATCGCGTATCACGCCGCCAAACGAGGCAACCCAGCTCGTCAAGTCACGGTAGACCGCATAGCGCTGTTCCTGGAGAGTATCGGTGGCGCCTTCATATTGCTCCTGCACCGCGAAGCCCCAGTTGTCGTTGACTCGAAGATACCCGCCTACAACAAACAGGCTGCTATCCTGGAAAAACGGGTTCCCATTCAGATACCTGTGTCCAATGTTCACCTGCAAATTTGCCAGCGGTTGGACGGTTGCATAGGTGTCGACTTCCGTGAACCCTTTCGAGAATGCCGGCACCTGCGAGTTCACAGAAAAGGACATCCATGGCAGGGGATTGAACCTGAGGTTGTTGAACAGGTTTGAGTAAGCCGTGCGATCGTAAGGATTCTCAAAGTTCCTATCGACAAACGTATCCAGTTCAAGCCACGTCATTGTTGAATCGTCACGCCGGGTATCCAACCGGTTGCGAACACCTAGCCGCCACACCGTCCAATCGGCAATCGAATCGATCGGGGTGAACTGTGGAAAATCGATTGCCCGAAGCTGCGTCGAGGGCTCAAAACGATCAAACTGCAAGACTGAAAGTGGATTAGGCCCGTCTTCTTTTACATACGAAAAGTCCGTGAACGGCTGGATTATGTGCATCAGTCCGTCTAACCCAAACGCACGGCTTTGAACGTTCTCCCATGTACGGGAGATCTTGAACGAAGCCTCCGCACCGGTATCGAAAACGCTTCGGAAGGTGTCGCCATCGAACTTGATGGGATTGGCGGTTGTTGGTGGCGGCAGGATAGTGTCGGGCACCAGCGGGTTTGAAGGTGGCACAAATATTGTTGACCCGAGATCCCAGGTCTTGCCGTAGTAGGTGCCTCGATATCCAACCCGGGGCATGAACGACAGCCAACCAAAATATGTATTGGGATAAACCAGTTGATGGAACG
>Ga0207701_10004063_pt1 | contig 14909 bp, 10 predicted proteins | sample KBSSwiSSwithPhiX_FD_184294 | JGI IMG/M metagenome (GOLD analysis project Ga0207701, IMG submission 184294) | Switchgrass rhizosphere bulk soil microbial communities from Kellogg Biological Station, Michigan, USA, with PhiX - S5 (SPAdes) (version 2) | ecosystem: Environmental > Terrestrial >... | reverse complement strand
CAGACTGAGCCCAACGACTGGCGCGGTCGTAACTGGGCCGCGTTCAACGAGCGATACGATTTTTGGCGGGAAAAGACGAGTTATCCCGAACTGATCGCCGGCTTTTACTTTCTGGAAAGGTCCGGCGGCTCACTGCTGAAATACGACCCGCAACGACGCGCGTTCCTGCCTATAGACCCGGATGCATATGTCGAGACGCTGCGCTCCAGGCTGGCCGACGAAAGGGGTTTCAGCCCGGTGCATCCTGACCTGTTCACTCTCGTCATGCCGATCCACGAGGCTGGGAAAAGGACCGCCGATCTGATCCTCAAGCGGACCGCTGAAGGGGTGCCGGCACCGGCAATGGCGATGCCGCCGGTCTATGGCTATCTCGCTGTCAGGCTGAACCAGGACGCCGTCGAGAATGGCGTGATCAAGGATCTGACCTCTAAATATTTTGGTGATGGCGAGTTCCGCGTCGGCGTTGACGATCAAAAGGGAGACCCTATTATCTCGTCGGTAAGAGCTGAGAACGCCGACGCGACCGCTAAACTCTTTGACCTGTCGCCCGACAACGCCATCTTTTTTGCTAATAAGGAACTGATGTCGTCGGTTGGCGAGAAACGTGAGGGCCTCGTGCTCGATTCTCAGGTCCAGAGCCGTTCTTTTATAACCTCCGATGATGGAGGCGCCAATCCGAAGACCCTAAGGCTGGAGGTCCAAAATGGCAACGGGCCGCGGACCAAAATGTTTACATCCACGGTCGGTGCCGAGCAGCCGTGGACGCTGGCCGTACAACACGGCATGGGGTCCATCGATGCGGCGGCGGTGGCTTCGCTGAGACGCAGTTTGGCGGTCGGCTTTGGCCTGCTTTTGCTGCTCGCTGGTGCCGTGGCGGCGATCATTATTTCGGCAATGCGGGCTAAACGGTTTGCCCAGCGACAGATCGATTTTGTCTCATCGGTTTCGCATGAATTCCGGACGCCGCTTGCGGTCATCTATTCGGCGGGGGAAAATCTCGCTGACGGTGTCGCAAGCGAGAATGGCCAGGTTTCCAGCTACGGCGAACTGATCAAGGGCGAGGGCCGAAAGCTGTCTGGGATGGTAGAGCAGATACTCGATTTTGCGGGTGCCAACTCTGGGCGTAAGAAATATAGATTTGCTAACACCTCGGTCGCCGACGTGATTAACGATGCCGTTACCGAGTGCCGGCAGCTGATGGACGAAAAGCAGGTCGAACTGGAAATGTACGTTTCCGAGTCGCTGCCGGCCATCAGGGCTGATCGTGCCGCTCTGTCGCAAGCCGTCCAGAACCTTATTGCAAACTCGATCAAGTACAGCAACGGCAGCTCCTGGCTGCGGCTGTCGGCAGAGAACGGCGGCGGGAATGTCCGCATTACGGTCGAGGACCGCGGTATAGGTATTTCAAGATTCGACCAAAAACGGATCTTCGAACCGTTCTATCGTTCCCGGGCGGTTGTCGATGCCCAGATACACGGCAATGGCCTCGGTCTCAGTCTCGTCCGGCAAATAGTCGGCGCACATCATGGCAAGATCAGTATCGAAAGCACAGTTGGAAAGGGAAGCAGATTTACGATCGAATTGCCAACAAAAAGATTAGCTACAGAGGACAGAGCGAGGGATTAAAGTAGGTACCGCCGTCTGTGTGCCCTCAGTGGCAAATATTTCTTTGGGTCCTAAGTTGCAAATATAACTCAATGAAAATACTACTCATCGAGGACGAAAAAGGCCTTATCCTGACACTCACTGACCGCTTGGTGAGCGAGGGATTTGAGGTGACGAGTGCCGCTGACGGGAAGAAAGGTTTTGATTTGGCCATGAGCGGCTGGTTCGACCTGATCATTTTGGATGTGATGCTGCCAAAGAAGAACGGTTATGACATCTGCCGGGACCTGCGGCAAAAGGGCGTGAATACGCCGGTGCTTATGCTTACAGCTAAGGGCGAGACGATCGACAAGGTTTTGGGCTTAAAACTCGGTGCTGACGATTACCTGACCAAGCCGTTCGAGGTGATAGAGCTTTTGGCGAGGGTCGAGGCGTTACTGCGGCGGTCGCCGAACCACACAAACGGGCATACTGCCGAGGCGTTCAGATTTGGCGAAGTGGCTATCGATTTCAAACGGGCAGAAGTTGTTCGCTCGGACCAGCCCGTCGAATTATCCGCGATGGAGTTCAAGCTGCTGCAGTATCTTATCGAGAACCGCGGCGTTGTCCATTCGCGCGATAATCTGCTCGACGCAGTTTGGGGTTATGATGCAATGCCCACCACACGGACCGTTGACGTCCACATTGCCTGGCTGCGGCAAAAGCTCGAAAAAAATCCACGCCACCCCGCCTTTATCCAGACAGTTCACGGCATGGGTTATAAATTCGCAGACTGATATTCCTCGACCACCTTGGTAAACCGCACTGCGTCATCCTTCATCGTGATGTTGTTAAAAAACACATAGGATAAATTGTCTGCAGGCAATAAACTCACCAGCTCCTCCAGCTCGTCCTGATCATAGGTATATCGCCAACGCGGCTGGCCGTGGAGCCGGTAATAGCATTTATCGGGCGTCACTGTCGGACGCTGAAACGGATTGACGCAATGCCAAAGGTCAAGCTCGTCGCAGATCTCCTTTATGACCGCGTCCTCCCATAGCTTTCCTCTTGGCTCCCAGGCCAGGTTCAAGCCGTCACGGTCAAAGCTCGAGAAAAATTGCTTCATGTTCAGGATGTTTTCCGGCAGGGGCTGGAATCGTGCGGGACATTGAAAGAGAATAGTTCTTGCCCGCAGAGCTTTCGCACATTCGAGAGTAAGTTTGAGAGCCTCCCGTACGGTTTCGGTCGGGCGAAAAAAGCCAGCCTCCTCGATCTCTTTATCGGTCATTGGCCGGTCGAGGCGTTTGTATGTCGGACTAGTTCCTTCGTGCGTTATCATCTGCCACGCCTTGAGCGTACATTCAAAATCGTCGGGCAGGTCACGACGCCATTTCTCTAGCGTTGAGATCTGCGGCGGGTGATAGAAAGTGTGCTGTATCTCGACGACCGGCAGCAGCTTTACATAGTCCGGACGTTTTGTCCGGCCAAACCCGCACGTGCCGATCTTTACGTTGACCATAGTATTCCCCGCGACAGAGGCTGCTGATACACTACAACATAAAAGCGATTATGAAGGTCACCGGGAATACTATTCTGATAACGGGCGGTGCAAGCGGCATCGGCCTCGCCCTCGCCTGGCGTTTTTATGGTAGGGAAAATGTCGTTATAATCTGCGGCCGTCGTGAGGACAAGCTGGTTGAGGCTAAGCAGAAAATGCCGGACGTCATCACCCGCGTCTGCGACGTCGCAGATGCCGCCGATAGGGAAGAGCTTATTCGATGGGCGACTTCAGAATTTCCGGATCTGAATGTACTCGTAAACAACGCCGGTATTCAGAGGCGGATCGATCTAAAGCAAGAAGAGCCATGGCGATCGACCGAGTCTGAGATCACGATCAATCTCGAGGCTCCGATCCATTTTTCCCAACTCATCTATCCTCATCTGCAGGGTAAACCAAATGCGGCAATCGCCAACGTAACCTCGGGACTCTCATTCGTTCCCCTGGCCAATGTGCCAGTTTACTGCGCCACCAAAGCCGCTCTTCACTCGTTCACTCTATCGCTCCGCTGGCAGTTGCGCGACACCGGTGTGGAGGTCGTCGAGATCATTCCGCCGGCAGTTGATACGGATCTGCAGTCACCGGGCTTGCATACCTTTGGTGTTAACGTCGATGAGTTTGCGGACCAAGTCTTTACCGAGCTCGAGGCATGCAAAACAGAGATTGCGTACGGAACCGCCCTCACCGGCAGCCATGCGTCTCGCAACGAGCGGGATCAGATCTTTGAGCAGATGAACCAGTCGTCTCACTAGGCCCGCGGCAGGACGTAGAGAACGATCGCCAAATAATGGAGGATGCTACCGGCCAGGACAAAGACGTGGAAAATAGCGTGGTGATGGCGGATGCTGGTCCAGGCAAAAAAGACTACTCCAAGCGAGTACGCGACTCCGCCCGCAATGACCAATATGAGCGGTGCCATACCGATGGCCTCAAATAAAGGCCGGACCGCCACAACTCCGAGCCAACCCATTACAAGATAAGAGACCACTGAAATGGCAGGAAATCGGTCGTGAAGAATAAGCTTGGCAATAACGCCCGCGAACGCCAGTGACCACAGCGCTATCAACAGCCATTGTCCCAGCGGACCTTTTAGCACGATCATGCCGAACGGCGTGTAAGTGCCGGCGATCAGCAAGTAGATGCCGCAGTGGTCAGCGACCTGCATTCGCCGCTTCATCGTTGGTGACGTCGTGCTGTGATAGACCGTCGATGCCCCGTACAGGGTTACCAGCGATAGGCCATAAATAATAACAGCAACGATAGATAAAACCTCGCCTCGCAATACTGCGATAGCCAAAAGAACTACAAAACCAATGATGCTGAGCACCAACCCCGCACCGTGGGTAATGGTGTTTGCGACCTCCTCGACCGATAGATGTTGTAACTTTTTGAGTAACACCTTGCTTCCGTCCGTACCAGTAACAGATGAGCAGGAAATAGGTCAGCGCAGTTCTGATCTCAAAACGTAGTTTCGCTTGTCTGCCGGTGGCGACGAGCGACCTTTGATCTGTACGCTGCTTCCTCGACCTCTTCGGCAACGGCATCGGCAACGCGTCGGTCAAAAACCGAAGGGATGATGTAGTCCGGATGTAATTCATCGGGAGCGATAATATTAGCGATGGCATTTGCCGCGGCAAGTTTCATCGGTTCATTTATCCGCCGTGCACGGCAATTAAGGGCGCCGCGGAAAATACCCGGAAAACACAAGACATTGTTGATCTGGTTCGGGTAATCAGAGCGGCCTGTTGCCATTACCGCGACGTGGCCAGCAGCGTCTTCAGGCATTATCTCGGGCGTCGGGTTGGACATTGCAAAGACGATCGGGTCGGGCGCCATGTTTGCCAGATCGGTCTCGTCGATCACGCCCGGAGCTGAAAGTCCAAAGAAAACGTCGGCATTTTTGATCACGTCGTGGATCGAGCCTTGCTCTTTGCCGGGGTTGGTATTTCGCGCATACCAGTCCTTTACCCAGTTCATGTTCTCTTTGCGGCCCTCGTAGATCGCACCCGTCGTGTCGCAGCCAATGATGTTCTTAACACCGGCGGCAATGATTATTCGGGAACAAGCCACGCCGGCGGCACCGATACCATTGACGACGACCTTGATGTCCTCCATTTGCTTTCCGACGATCTTTAACGAATTGATCAGGGCCGCAAGCACGACAACGGCCGTTCCGTGCTGGTCGTCGTGAAACACGGGGATCTCGAGTTCCTCTTTTAGCCGGTCCTCGATCTCAAAGCAGCGAGGTGCCGATATATCCTCGAGGTTAATACCGCCAAAGGCGACCGAGATATTTTTAATGGTTTGGACGATCTCGTGGGGGTCCTTGGTATTAAGACAGATGGGGAACGCGTCGACACCGCCAAACTCTTTGAAAAGCTGGCACTTGCCCTCCATCACAGGCATCGCCGCCGCCGGGCCGATGTCACCCAGTCCGAGCACTGCGGTTCCGTCTGAGACGACTGCGACAGTGTTCTTTTTGATAGTGAGGTTAAAGCGTTTTTCAGGGTCTTTGTGGATCGCCTCGCATATTCGGGCGACACCGGGTGTGTATGCCATCGATAGGTCGGCCCGCGTCTTTAACGGCATCTTTGACTGGATCTCGATCTTGCCACCCAAATGCATCAGGAATGTGCGGTCCGAAATATTTACGACCTCAACACCGTCGATGTCCTTTATCGAGTTAACAATTTCCTTATCGTGTGTCTCGCTCGCAGCATTGACCGTGATGTCCCGAATGAGGTGGTCCTTGCCGGCGCTGACTATATCGATGCCCTCGATGTCGCCGCCGGCTTTGCCGATGGCGGTCGTTAATTCTCCTAGTTTTCCCGGGTTATTCTGGATTTTGACACGCAGAGTGACGCTGTAACTCGCGTTCGGTGTCAGTGTATGTGCCATAAAATGCAAGAGCCTGCACTCTTAGAGAGAGCGAAGGCCCGGATGCCGTATAAAAAGTATGCCGAATAAAGGTGCTGCAGGCAAATAGGTGCCCAGCCGACTAAAATCTTCCAGCGGCAAACCTGTGCCCGATGAGAGTGATCGGAAGAAAAATGATCACGGCAATTACCTCGAACCAGATCGGTTGGCACGGCAGCATGACCATATTGCCGATAGCGCTGACGGTGAGCACGACACCGACGATGATCGGCAGTACCAGCCCTGGACTCTCACGACGGCTCATCTTTGTAACAATGAATCCGGCAGCGAAGGCGGCGAGAAAATACCCAATAAGAACGATGATATATGCCTTAGCCGGGCCGTTCCTCATATAGTCGCAGAGGGCGGACGGGTCGTTCATCACCTCTTTGCTAGGCGGCATTATGACCATCGAATTGCCCATTTCAATAAGCATCATTATCGCGATCGCGACTATCAAAGCGACTATAACGGCCAAGATCATTCGTCCCATATACGTGCTCCTACCAAAGAATCTGCGTCGGTTAAGATGCTTATTTGTAAACCCAAAGAGCAAAGCAAGTCAAGATAACCCAAGGCGACCGGTCTCACACTTGCATATTCGTGTTAAGCTCAGTTATGACTTATAGCCCCTTAGCCATCAAACGTCCCCAAGTACTCGGTGATCTTTATAGCGTGTGTGATGCGATCGATCAGGTGCCGATCATGTTGGTGGGCGAGGACAACGCAAACATAGGGTTTGCGGACGAGAGCCTTGGCAAGTATGCCGATGCGTTTCTTTTTCATGTACCCGAAGAGGTTTGCAAAAAACTTGCAACGAGCCATTACATTTACTCCTTCGATTACGAATACACTGATCCCGAGGCGACCGGCCCCAATCGGCGAATAACCCTCAAATGTATCCACCTTACCGGCCGCAAGGTTGTTGCCCCCGTAAGCCGCAGCTCAAAGAAAGCCGCTCTGCTGCAGCAAGAGCAATCTGACGAAGCTATCGGCTCCAAGCCATAGCTGTCAGCAAGCCAGTTGCTATTATCCTTTTTAGCTAAGTATCAAAATCATGAGGGACAGACGCTCCGCAATGTGACTCGTTAAAATTTCGAGCGCCTTGAGTCAATTTCTGATTCGAGCCCTGCAACATATAAAATGGGTGATATCTCGCACCTCGCCGAGTAGCTGACCTTTGTTTATGACCCCGGAACGGTGGAAGCAGATCGAAGTGATCTTTCACGAGGCTCTGGACCTCGACGTGAGCGAGCGCCCCCGATTTTTAAAGGAAAAAACGGGGGACGACGCCGAACTGCTGATCGAGGTCGAGAAACTGCTGATGCAATTCGATCAGGCGAGCAGCTTTATCGAACAACCGGCCTATGAGAATGCCAAAGAGGGCGTTCTATCGGCTTTGCTCGACGAGGCTGATGAGGATCCCATGATAGGCCGGCGGTTGGGGTCCTATCGCATCGAACGAGAGATCGGCCGCGGAGGGATGGGCGCTGTGTACGAGGCGATGCGGGCGGACGGTGAATTTCATCTCCGGGTTGCGATTAAGATCGTCAAACGAGGGATGGACACCGATCTGATTCTCCAGCGTTTTCGCCGCGAGCGTCAGATCCTGGCCCTGCTCAATCACCCCAATATCGCCAACTTTCTGGGCGGCGGCTCGACCGACGACGGTTTGCCATACTTCGTGATGGAGTACATCGACGGCAAGCCTCTGTATAAATATTGCGATGAAAACAAGCTGCAGATCGAGGAGCGTCTAAAAGTATTCCGCCAGGTGTGCTGGGCGGTCGATGCCGCTCACCGGATAAAGATCGTCCACCGCGACCTCAAGCCGTCGAACATAATGGTCAAAGACACGGGAGAACCGAAACTGCTGGATTTTGGCATAGCAAAGGTGCTTGACCCGCTTTCGTTTGGCACCGAGATCGACCCGACGGCAACGCAGATGCGCCTCATGACGCCCGAATATGCGTCGCCCGAGCAGATGTCCGGCGAATCGATAGGTCCCGCGTCCGATATTTACAGCCTCGGCGTGATTCTGTTCGAGCTGCTTACCGGTCATAGACCCTATCAATTGAACCGGCAGAATCCTGTGGACGTCGCCAGGGTGATTCGCGAAGAAATGCCGTCACGCCCGTCCGAGTGCCTGTCTGGTGCCGACGGCATTGTTCCGATCTCGGCGAGCGACCGTACTACCATCGAATATATCTTTGCCGCGAGAAATGCATCACTTGTCGAGCTGCGGCATAAGCTTTCCGGCGATCTCGATCGGATAATCTTAAAGGCGATAGCGAAGCGGCCGTCCGACCGGTACGCGACTGTCGCCGATTTTGCAGACGATATCACCAATTTCCTCGAGCGGCGTCCGGTCGTTGCTGAGGACCTGTTTTCTTCTCAGCTCATTAAGATCTCGGACAATCGTCAATCCATAGCCATCATGCCGTTCAAGATGGTTGGCATCGGCGAGCAGCGCGACACTGACGATATTTTTCTTGGCGTCGGGCTTGCAGATGCTCTCGTTTCACGGCTGAGCAGCGTGCCGCGGCTCGTCGTTCGCCCAACAAGCTCGGTCTTTCCGTTTATAGAAGATAATCCGCTCACGGCCGGTAAGAAGATGGAGGTGGATTTTGTGCTCGAGGGCTCGATCCGCCGGATCGGCGATCGCATTCGTGTGACCACCCAATTGCTTTCAGTCAAAGAGGAGGCGACGCGTTGGGCTGAAAAGTTCGATGAGAATTTTACCCACGTCCTGGAGCTGGAAGACTCGATCTCAGACCGAGTAGCCAATGTTCTGCTGCCGCACCTTACTGGCGATGAGAAACGCCGGCTGGGCAAACGCGGCACAAACAATAATGACGCATATCAGGCATATCTTCGGGGCCGATTCTTTGCCAATCAATTTACGGACGAGGCGTTGCAAAAGGCCGTCGAGGCTTTTCAAGAAGCAATAAAACTCGACCCCGATTATGCTCTGCCGCATGTCGGTATCGCTGATTTTTACATCTGGTCGGCGATCTTTGGTGCGATGCCGTCGGCTGAGGCATTTCCAAAAGCGATGCGGTATGCGCTGCGGGCTCTCGAGATCGATGATTGCCTGGGCGAGGCTTTCGCCCTGTTGGCATTCACCACATTTATCTACGATTGGAATTGGGAGCGGGCTGAGGCACTTGTGAAACGGGCGATCGAGCTAAGCCCGAATTATTCATTTGGGCATGAGGTTTATTCGAACTTCCTCACGGCCCAAGGACGGTTTGACGAGGGGATGGCCGAGATGCGACGGACCGAGGAACTCGATCCGTTCTCTGCACGGACAAAGGTGATGTCGGGTTGGAGCTATTACCAGGCACGGCAGTTCAAGAAGGCGTTGAAAAAGGCACAGCAGGGCGACGACATGCAGAAAGGTTTCCCACAGGCCAAGATACATATTGCCAATCCGCTCATCGAACTCGGCCGTGCGCCCGAGGCCGTTGACCTATTGACGGAGTGCTGCGAGATGTGGCCGGCGCTGTTGCCAAAATACCTCTTGTGTTTTGCCCTGGCCGCCGACGGCCGGCGGGACGAAGCCGGGGGAATCGTCCATGCTATGGTCAATGAGCAGAACGCGTACGTCAAACCTTATTTCGTTGCGATGGGATATATCGCTATCGGAAAGATCGACGAGGCGTTTGAATGGTTCCGACGGTCCATCGAGGTACACGACGAATGGATGACCTGGTTCGGCATTGAGCCAAAGCTCGATCCCATCCGTAAAGATCCGCGTTACCTTGAGATCCTCGAACAGACATATAACCCCATTGCCGCCAGGCAGACCCGCGTGTCGCCTGGCGATCCAACGACGGGTAAGACCGAGCGCTCGATCGCAGTGCTGCCGTTCAGGCTGATCACCGCCTCTAGAACCGCCGAGTCGGACGATCAATACCTAAGCGTCGGCATGGCCGATTCGCTGACGATGCGTCTCTCGAATGTGGGGCGTTTTCTCGTCAGGCCAACGAGCTCTGTATTGCCGTTCGCGGATAAGGACGCCGATCCGTTCGCAGCCGGACGCGAGTTGGGCGTGGATTATGTTGTCGCCGGTAATATAAGGCGAGTTGGCGAACGCATCCGCGTGACGGCCCATTTGCTAAATGTGGCTGAGAACTCGACGCGCTGGGCTGACGGGTTTGATGAGAACTTTACCGATGTACTTGAGCTTGAGGATTCTATTTCGGAGAAGGTAGCGAACTCCCTCATTCCCCGCCTGAGCGGCGAGGAGCGAAAGAAGCTCGCCAAGCGCGGTACCGACAATGCCGAGGCCCACGACGCGTATCTGCAGGGACGTTTTTTCTGGAACCAGTTCGCCCCCGATTCCTTTCCAAAATCATTCGATGCCTTTCAACGTGCGGTGGAGCTTGACCCGAAGTATGCGCTCGCCCACGTCGGCATTGCGGACTACTACACATGGGCGTCTATTCACGGTATTCACAAACCGAGCGAATGCTTTCCAAAGGTGCTCGAGTCGGCAACATATGCACTGGAGATCGATCCCACGCTCGCCGAGGCGTACGCGGCTATCGGGCTTTATTATTCCAACACTCAGCAGTGGGAAGAGGCCGAGATCAACTATCGTCGCGCTATCGAGTTGAATCCGAACTATGGATTGGGACACGAATGGCTATCGGCGATCTTGGTCGGGACGGGCCGGTTCGAGGAAGGGACGCGCGAGATATTGCTCGCCGAGGAGCTCGACCCGCTCAACCTGCGGCCAAAGGTGCTGTCGGCGTGGACCATTTACGAAGCCCGCAACTTTGACTTGGCGCTTGCTAAGGCCCGCGAGATATACGAGCTCAATCCTGATTTCATGCAGGCGCATATGCAGCTCGCCAATGTGCTTCTCGAGCTTGACCAAGCCGAGGAGGCACTCGTTCGTGCGCGACGGGCTGTCGAGCTCGCCCCTGTCTCGCCGCTGCCGATCTACTATCTTTGCTTTGCACTTGTCGCCGCCGGCAAAAAGGCCGAGGCTAAACGGCTGGCCGCAAAATGGGAGAAGACTGCCACGAATACTTACGTCCCGCCATTCTTCTTGGGCATGTCGATGATCGCGATCGGAGAAACCGACAAAGCTCTCGACTATCTCGACGCGGCCGTCGAAGAACAAAGCGCCTGGGTGATGTGGTACATGACCGACGCCAAGATCGACCCTGTTCGTGAACATCCCAGATTTGCGAAAATAGTGGAAAAGACTGGCCTGCCAAAGGTATTTGTAAATAAGCGAAAACAGTGAGTGTTGTGAAGTGAATGTATGAATCGAGGCCGGCTGCTTCTTAAAATTGCTTTTTTATAGAAGTGGCTCACCGTTTTCGCTTGTGGTAACAGCCGCCCTCATTAAGTAAGGCGGCAAGCGTTCCGGAAAAGTATCATTGCCTTAAAACTTTTCTTGCCGCGGATCAGGCGGAGGAAGCGGAAACAACCGGGTATGAAATTTCAGATCTGGTCTTTTCGGCCGCCAGTCACTTGATCCGCGTTCAAAAACAATGCCCCCAAAACTCGCTGGGAAGTTACGCAGATACTGCCTCGATGAGGCTGAGGAATGAATCGGTCGGGATGATGCGTTCGACGCGGTAGCCAGCTTTGCTCAGCAGGTCTGTCCATTCCTTTTCAGTGCGTTCGCGGCCGCCAGTCATTACGAGCATTATTAGGTCAAAGAATTTGCTGAAATGCGGTTCGGTTCGCCCGGGGACGACTGCTTCGGCAAGCAGTAGTTTGCCGTTCTCGGGAAGAACCTTGCGGATGTTGTTCAGGATCGTTAGAGCTTTCTCATCCTCCCAGTCGTGCAAGATCCAGCGCATCGTGTAAACGTCGCCACCCTCAGGGACCGATTCAAAGAAATCGCCGCCGATCGTCTCGCACCTGGCGGCCAGGCCGCGTTCTGCGAGGAAGCCATTGCTATTTTCCACCACTGACGGAGCGTCAAAGACGATTCCTTTCAGATGCGGGTTATTGGCAAGTATGGCCGAGATCATTCCACCCAGGCCACCGCCAATGTCTACGATCGTCTTAAATTTGCTGAAATCGTAGCCCGTCGAGATCGCCTGGTTAAGCGGCTCTGAGCTGCTTGCCATATAGCGGTTAAAGTTCGCTGCCGTCGCCGGGTCCTTTTGGAAATACTGCCAGATGTCCATTCCAAAATGATCGTCAAAGGCGATGCCGCCGGTCTTGACCGAGTGCAGGATATTTCCCCACGCATCGTAATGTATCTCGCCGAGCTCGGCGATCGCTCCGGGCCGCAGGCTGCCGGGTCTGTCGGTTATGAGCGTCTCAGAAAGGGGCGTGATCGAGAACTGTTTGTTCTCGCCCTCGGTGAAAATGCCCAGGCTGCCGAGCATTCTCAATACCCTGTACAGTGCGTCAGCGTTGCTGTCCGTCGCAGACGCCAACTGCTCGGCTGTTTGCGGGCCGTCTTTAAGCAGGTCGGCGATGCCGAGTTTGGCTGCGACGTAAATGCCGCGTGTTACCCACAGGCCTGACATCATCTGCAGCATTTGTTCGGTCGGCGTGGCCTCTTTTGCTGTTTGTATCGATAGATTCATAATGTTTCTCCTTTAATATTTTAAGATAAAGATCTTTCGTACGCAGGGCGGCCGGACCATGATTCCCCCCGGATCAGGCCGGCCGCCCGACTGTCGAGCAACCTATTTACCCAATGTGTCGATGATCGCCTGTGCCGCCTGCTCGACGACGGTCGAGATGATGTCGTCGCCGTCGGATTTGGCTTTTGCCCTGAACTGACGGGTCAATGGCGAGGTGTTGTCGGCTGTCGACTGCAGTTTGAGGTCCAGCGTCAGCTCGTCCTTGCTCTTAACATTGCTCGACATCGAACCGGCCGTGACAATTGCGGTCGTCGCCACCTGGCCTGCGATGTTGCCCGCGACGCTGCCGGTGTGGCCGATGCCGGTCTGAGCAACCGTTGAAGCGAGCATCTTGCCAAATCCAAAGCCGCCGCCACCGCCGCCTTTCTTATGCGTGGCGTTTGCCAGGACGATGTAATCGCACTCTTTTTCTTTGGCCTCGGCTGCCTGTGCCGAGGCGAGTTTAGCCTCGATTGGTACGATCTCGACCTTTGTGCCCTTTAGGTAATCGCCGAGCGAATTCTGTATCGCCGCTGCCAGGTCAGCCGCGGTTACGCCCTCGCCGACCGAACCGACCTTGACGCCTGCCAACCCGAGACGTATCGTCCCCGGAGTCTTAGCACCTATCGAGGTCGTATCGCTGCCCCGCGTCGAAGCCGCGTTCCTGATGCTCGCACTCATGCCCGTCGATGCACCGCTGCTCACTGAGGAGCTGCTCGACGAACTGCTGCCGTTATATGAGACGCCCGATGTCTGTGCTGTACTCGCATACATCTCGGCCGCACTCTTCACCTCGCGATAGTCGGCGGGAATCTCGAACAGGCTCTGCTCGAGTGTGGATTTTGACAGTTCCACAACCTCCTGCACCATCGAGAAGCTCTCTTTACCATTCGCATCGAACGACGTCATCTTTTGCCACAGGGGGTAGCCTGATTTGCCCGTACCGTTGGTTTTCTGCACGATCTTGTCGCGGCATCCGCCGCCCGTGCCGTAGTTGTTCGCACTGTAGGTCCGTGTCTGCGTGCACGGCAGGTAGAACTCAGCATCGATAACCCACATGTCCATTTCCATTTTTGTCTTTGAAGGTGAGCACGAGTCGGGCGTCGATTCCATCTCGAGCGTCTGAATGATATGCCGGGCAGTAAAACCGAACATCTGCTTTCGCTCGCCCGTGTCCTTGATCGTGGTCGTCACATACATCGTACCGCCCTTCGTAGTGGGCGTGTTGCCGGCGGCACTCACCGCACCGGGCGTCGCCGCCGTGCCGTTGTCGTAGTTGTTGATGATGTATGTCTTAGTGCCAGGGTTGAGCTGCAGGTCGCGGCTCAGGTCACATTGGGTGATCGAGACCATGATGCTGCCCATCTCGGTCCGCTGGCGTTTCCCCTTGATATAGGTCGTGTTCTCGGTCGTCTGACCGCTTGTCGTCTGCTTTGTCTTGATCTTGACGTCGGCAAAAACACTCGCCGACATCGTAAGTATTGCCGCAATGGTTACCAGTATTAAGTTTTTCATAGGTCTGCCCCCGTAGGATGTATATAGATTCTCCGGCGAATGATCGCCGTCAGTAGATAAGGCGAAGGAGATCGGAGAAAGGTATCAGCTGCAGTATTTTTTTATTTGCTTTTTTTACCACGGATAAAGCTGATCGGGCGGAAAAAAAGCGGATCTGAAATTTCAGATCCGCTCCCATCAGTATTATCCGCCCGATCAGCGTTCAAAAAGAGGTAAGATCATCGTTATCCAACCAGACCCGCGTAGTTATCCGCGTATTTCGGCGGGAGCGGTGATTCCAGAAACTTGGCCCAGTTCTCAGGCGTGACCAGCCCGGCATATTTTGCAGCCATCTCGGGTGTCTGCACCTCGATCATAAATCGGTTTTCGACCCAAAACTCGATGAGCTGAAACAGGCCGCGGCCGCGGTTAGCGGTAAAACAACGCCATCCCTCGCGTTTGCCTATGGCCTTGATGGTTTCCTGATCGAGCGGGGAATTGATATTGACGTGGACCGAACCGAAAAGCGACGTTTCGTTGTTGGGCACAAACGTCCCTTCGTATTCGTCCGTAACGGTCTGGATCGAAAAGTTCTCCTCGTCCGGCAACCCCGTTCCCGGAACCAGGTTAATATCGCTCGGGACCACCTCGATCATCGTTCCGCGGCCGTCATCGGCAAACGCGACATAGCCGCCCGGGCTCGGCGGGAACGGCATAGCGTATCCGCCCCACAGTTCAGCGATAACATTTGC
>Ga0207701_10004062_pt1 | contig 14909 bp, 8 predicted proteins | sample KBSSwiSSwithPhiX_FD_184294 | JGI IMG/M metagenome (GOLD analysis project Ga0207701, IMG submission 184294) | Switchgrass rhizosphere bulk soil microbial communities from Kellogg Biological Station, Michigan, USA, with PhiX - S5 (SPAdes) (version 2) | ecosystem: Environmental > Terrestrial > Soil... | reverse complement strand
GACAGGGGCAGTAGGCAGGAGCAGTCGGCAGGAGCAGTAGGCTGGAAGCGCCCTGCCTCCTGCTCCTGCTTTCTGCCTACTGTCTCTGACGCTTCCCTAAAGCCACTCAAATGCGCTAATTTGAAAGCTCAATTGTTGATGCTTTCGGCACCTTCCTAACTAAGCGAAAGCCAAGGCGCGAGCACGCTCTTACCAAACTAAAAATTCAAGTCGAGGGTTTTGTTGATGAGCACTGTGACTGAAGAAACCTCGGAAGTAGCGGAAGTCCAAGCCACCAAGTGGGTCTACTTATTCGAAGAAGGCCCGGGCGATGACAAATCTCTGCTTGGTGGCAAAGGTGCAGGTCTATGCGAAATGACGCGCGCCGGGTTACCCGTGCCGCCCGGCTTGATTGTCACGACTCAAGCTTGCAATGCATTTTTCGATAACGACAAAGCTTTCCCGGAAGGCATGTGGGAACAGGTCAAGGAAGGCTTGCAGAAGATTGAAGAGAAAGTCGGTAAGAAGTTTGGTGATCCAAACAACCCGCTACTCGTCTCAGTCAGATCAGGCGCCGCGTTTTCCATGCCGGGCATGATGGACACGGTTCTCAACCTCGGACTCAATGAAGAGACGGTTCAAGGACTAGCGACGCAAACTGGTGATCTCCGGTTCGCTCTCGACGCTTACCGTCGCTTTGCAGGATTGTTTGGCGAAATCGTGATGGGTGTTGCCCACGAGAAGTTTGAACGCGTTCTCGATCGCTTTAAGGCTCAAACACAGGGCGGGCGCGACACCGATCTCCATGCCGGTCACCTGCGTGAAATTATCGCCGCCGAAAAGCAGATCATCCTTACTGAACAACAAGCGATTCCCGAAGATCCTTACGAACAACTCCGCGTCGCAATCGCGGCAGTCTTCAATTCGTGGATGGGCCGGCGCGCTATCGATTATCGACGTGTCAATCGCATTCCAGATTCGTTGGGCACTGCGGTGAACGTTCAAGCGATGGTGTTTGGCAACATGGGTGCAGGAAGTGGAACCGGAGTCGCTTTTACACGCAATCCATCAACCGGCAAGAAAGAGCTGTACGGCGAATATTTATTAAATGCACAGGGCGAGGACGTGGTGGCCGGCATTCGCACGCCGAACCCGATCAGCCAGCTGAGAAAAGAACTACCCGAGGTCTACGATCAGTTTGCCTCAATCGCTGGACTGCTCGAACAGCATTACCACGACATGCAAGACTGCGAGTTTACTATCGAACGCGGCAAGCTTTGGATGTTACAGACTCGCACCGGCAAGCGTAGTGGGGCAGCTGCCGTTCGTGTTGCTGTTGAGATGGTTTACGAAAAACTGATTGACAAGAAGACCGCAGTTCAACGAGTAACTCCTGAACAACTCGATCAACTACTGCATCCGACTGTCGATCCGAAAACTAAGGCGACGGTTCTGGCAACTGGTTTACCGGCGAGTCCAGGCGCCGCGCAGGGCCAGGTTGTTTTTAGTCCAGACGAGGCTGAAGAAATGGCTCGGGAGGGCGCAAAGGTTGTGCTCGTCCGTTTGGAAACTAGTCCCGATGATTTCCACGGCATGGTTGCCGCCCAGGCGATCGTGACGGCTCGTGGTGGCATGACGAGTCACGCCGCAGTCGTTGCTCGCGGCATGGGCAAGACATGCGTGAGCGGCGCTAACGCAATAAACGTCGACTACAGTCAACAACAATTCACCGTCGATACCACGGTAGTGACGAAGGGAGAATGGATTACGGTCGATGGTTCCACTGGACGTGTGTTTCTCGGTCAGGTGCCGACGATTCAACCGACGCTGGAAAGCGATTTCTACAAACTAATGACGTGGGCTGATGAGTTTCGGCGATTGCGAGTCAGAGCGAATGCCGATACTCCGCTGGATGCGAAGACTGCGCGACAGTTTGGAGCAGAAGGCATTGGCTTGTGTCGTACTGAACACATGTTCTTCGGTGATCAGCGATTGGCAGCCATGCGAGAAATGATTTTGGCCGAGGGTGTGGGCGCTCGTGAAAAAGCATTGGAGAAATTGCTGCCACTTCAGCGCGGCGACTTCATCGGCATCTTTCGCGAAATGGCTGGACTGCCGGTAACAATTCGACTGCTGGATCCGCCACTTCACGAGTTTTTGCCAAATGCTGAGGAACTAACTACTGAGTTGGCCGACCTCAAGATGGCGCTAAAGAAAGCCGATTCGTTAACTGACATGGATCATGTGCTCGACGAGATCGATCACAAACGGGCGTTGCTTCGCCAGGTTAATCGCATTCGCGAAGCAAACCCGATGCTAGGGTTCCGGGGTTGTCGTCTTGGTCTCCTGTTCCCTGAGGTCACGCGCATGCAGTGTCGTGCGATTTTCGAAGCGGCGTGTCAGGTCCAGGGTGAGCGGAGCAAGGTCGAGTTGGAAATCATGGTGCCGTTGGTGTCGTTGAGTGAAGAGTTGCGACAACAAGCGGAACTAATTCATGAAGTGGCGCGCCAGGTAATGGGGGAGAACGGCATGACGATCGAATACATGGTGGGAACCATGATCGAATTGCCTCGCGCAGCGCTGACGGCAGATCGGATCGCCCAGCATGCACAGTTCTTTTCGTTTGGAACAAACGATCTCACGCAAACGACATTTGGTTTAAGCCGCGACGACTCTAGTCGTTTTCTACCGAATTACATTGAACGAAAAATCGTGCGCGATGATCCGTTTCAGGTTCTGGACCGAGATGGCGTCGGTCAGCTGGTTCGCATTGGCACCGAACGCGGTCGGAGCGTGAAGCCAGAGCTCAAAGTCGGTATCTGCGGCGAACACGGTGGCGATCCTCAATCGATCGCGTTCTGTAACGAGATTGGGTTGGACTACGTCAGCTGTTCACCGTTCCGAGTTCCGGTGGCGCGTTTGGCTGCGGCGCAGGCAGCATTGAATACCGAAGAAACGATCAGCTCGCAGGTCTAGAATTGTCCGATATGCTTTAGCTTGTCGTTTTGGTAGAAAGGTTTAAGCGCAGATCTACGCGGACGAAACGCAGATCAGAAAAGATTGGAACAATACTTCTCAACTTCTGATCTGTATTTTATCCGCGCAAATCTGCGGCTAAAGCTTTCTGCCAAACGACAAGCTAAAGCATATCGGACATTATTCACTTCTCGTCGGTTGGTAATGCGTTCGCGATGTCTGCCACGAGTTTCCACACGCCCGACTTGTTCCGCTTCCAGACTCTGACTATGTAACCCTTCTCAGCGGGTTTATCTTTTCGCGTCAACTCATACTTCCCATACGAGTAGCCGATGTCTGCGGACTTTGATACGCCGGCCGCGATGGGCAAGTATGAAAGTCGCGTTACCTGCTGCTGATCAAAGTAAGCAAGAATCTCTTTCTTCGTTACCATGGGCATGAACCCATCGCGATGCAGGCGAGCCTCGTCGGCAAGATATTCGTTCAAAGCCTCACCTACATTGCCTTGCTGTGTGGCGCTCGACAACTTTCGCTCAACCTCGAGCAACTGTGCTCGCTCGACTTCAAGATCGATCTTTTCTTTACTCCGCCAGGTCCCGGGAGTTGCCGGTACAAACACGTTCTTTTTAGTCGGGTCTGTTGGAGTTGGCGTGCCAGTACCGAGGTCGATCAGCACCTTCCAATTGTTGTCTGGCTGTTTCTTCCAGACTGAAAAGTAATACGAGTAACGAGGTGGACGCTTGTTGGCGTTATCAACGTTGAGAACAGGACCGGTCGTATACCCAAGATCACCTGCCTGCGAAATGTCGGCGATGATCGGTTCCCACGTCAGCGTAAAAGGTTGCGGACCGGCTGGAGCAGGATGCGTGCGAAAGTACTCCTGGGCGTTTCCCGGATGCGGTGTGAAGTTAATTGCTTCGTCAGAGAAGAACTCCACGAAGGAAGCGCGCACGCCTTTCGCGGCGCTCGTTCGAGAAAAGGTTCGCTCTGAGTTGGCTAGTTTGAGCAGTTCGGGTGATACGGGTTTTTGCTGGGCTAGAGTTGTGATGCCAATTGCCAATAGCCAGACCAATAGAAGTCTTCTTCGCATGTTTGATCCTCGAACTGAGCTAGTTTCGCTCGCTTGAGAAGTAGAAGCTATCGCGTAGTGATGTTGGCTTCCAAGTCACTCGGCCGCCCTGCCTGGATTATTCTACGAGCCAGTCGTTCGGCTGTTTTGAATGGAGGCAAGTGTTCTTGCGCTGCCATTTCAAGTATTGCGAGTGTGCGGTCGTAAATGTTGTCGATTTTGATTTCTGCTTTTGCCAGGTCCCAGCCAAGCAACTCGCGGCAGCCGTTGATAATGCCACCTGAATTTGCCACGCAGTCGGGAGCATAGAGAATTCCGAGCGCGGCCAATGCGTCGCCGTCTGCATCTGAGCACAGCTGGTTATTTGCTGAGCCAACAATAATCTCAGCCTTGAGTTGGGGAATCGTGGTTTCATTCACCACTCCGCCGAACGCACATGGCGCAAAGATATCAGCATGACTGGCATAGATGTCGTCGGGTGCTACAGGAGTGGCCTGAAATTCATTCACAACGCGACGCAACTGTGCGACATCGATGTCAGTGACGACCAGGTGTGCACCCGCCTCGTGTAACTTTCCGGCCAGGTGGAAACCAGTGCTTCCGCAGCCCTGGATCGCCACGGTTTTATTTGCCAGGCCCGGGCGTCCCCAGCGGTGCTTGGCGCACGCCTCCATTGCCCGAAACACTCCAAGCGCGGTCATCGGAGATGGATCGCCTGAACCACCGGGTAGACCAGCAACCCATCGTGTCTCCCTGCGCACATACTCCATATCCGATGGTCGTGTTCCAATGTCTTCGGCTGTTATGAATTGACCACCCAACGATTGAACGAATCGTCCGTGTGCAAGAAAGAGTTGCTCGCGATCGATACCTGTACCACCTTTAAAAATGACTGCTTTGCCTCCGCCGAAGGGCACACCTGCGAGGGCATTCTTGTATGACATCGCTCTGGAGAGTCGCAGCGCGTCGACACTCGCCGCCTTCTCGCATTCGTAGTTCCAAAGGCGTGTTCCTCCAACTGCTGGTCCCAGCGCGGTGCTGTGGATGGCGATGATTCCGCGATAACCGCAGGGGTCGCACCAAAGCACAACGTTCTCGTGCTCCGCCTCGGCGTAGAGTTCACAGATACTCTTGGCTTGGATCGCTTCAGTAATCATTTAGCGCAGACATGCAGAACTTTAGCCTATGGATTAAGAGCTTGCGAAGGATGCGTCAATTATTTGAAAAGGTCTTCAAGGTGATGCTCAAAACTTCTTAGAAAATCTTAGAAGTAAGTGGCCCGGTGTCCGATATGCTTTTAGAGCCTCTTGCAAAAGTAGCGGAATCTAGTGGTGATGAAGTCAGTACCGAAACGCGGTAGCGTCGGCTCGAATCGTTGCGTCTGCTAATTCTGCGGATGTAAGGAGCCGACGCTACCGCGTTTCGGTACTGACTTCATCACCACTAAGCTCGTACCTGAGTGAACGACAAGCTGAAGCATACCGGACACCGGGCTACTTCATTACTGTCTCACTCGTGCGAGCAGTTTCACAAACCTCTCATCGTCGTGCAGCAGTTCAAATCTTGGTGTCACGGGTAGCCACACCAACCAAACATCACGCGCCTCAACCGCCTGTTCCAGGTAAGTTAACGCGTTGTCTTTGTCTCCCAGTCCCGCATACACCACAGCTATGTTGTACGGTGAAGAATAATGCTCGCTCGACTGTTGCCGCAAAAGTCTTAACGTATCTTTTGCCGCAGTCTTCTTTCCCATCGAGGCATAAAGATGTCCCAGCCCTGAAACCGCAAACGAGTTGTTCTTCGATAGTTCGACCGCATGAGTTAACGACTCGAGCGCTTCATCATACCGGCCCATTTGTTCGAGCGCTGCTCCTAAAACAATATGCGCGCGAATGAAGTGCGGATCCATCTCGAGGGTTTTGTGCAGTTGGTTCTCACACTCTTCGTACCGGCGTGAAAAATAGAACGTTTGAGCGAGATCCGTACTGATTGGGAGTGAAAGTGGATCGAATTCCTGTGAACGCACGAGAGCTGTCAACGACTCCTCGAATCTGCCCGCACTGGCGAGTGCTTCGCCATACCAGTGATGCGCAGTTGAGTAGTTTGGCTTGAGCTGAATTGCCTTTTGGAAGTTCTGCTCTGCTTCGTCAAAGCGCCAGTCGAAGCGGTAGTTAATAAACGCGAGTGATGCGTAAGTTTCAGCAAGCGACGGATCGATCTCCAGGGCACTCATGGCCGCAGCACGCGCCTTGGGAAATGTTTCCCTCGGTGCAAGGCCACCGTGTCCAGCTAATAGATTGTAGGCATCAGCCAGTCCGACGTAGGCCGGCGCATAGGTTGGGTCAACTGCAATCGCCTGCTCAGCACTGCTGATACTTTTTCGCAAACCTTCCAGCGTTCGTTGGTTCCAGAAATACCGTCCGCGAATGAAATGTTGAAACGCCTCGGAACTAGCAGTGTAGCTTTTGCGGAGTTGTCGTTGTTCTTCACCACTAATCTTTATCGCCAGCGCCCCGGCAACTTGTTCGGAAATGGAATCCTGGATGGAGAGAATGTTAGTAAACTGCTCATCGAACTTTGCTGCCCACAACGTGACCCCATCCGCGACACGAATAAACTGAACCGACACTCTGATTTGATCCCCGGCCCGTTGGAAAACTCCGTCCAGCAACGCGTCGACTTTCAGTTCATGCCCTACGCTCGTGAGATCGTCGCGCACTTCTCGATACCGCAGAACAGAAGAGGTGGGTCTGATACGGATCTTTTTGAGATTGCTCAGTCGAGTAATCAAAGCATCGGCAAGACCCAAACCCAGAAACTCGTCCGCGCTGTTTGTTCCCAGGCACTTAAATGGGAGTACGGCAATCAAAGTTCCTGCGCGTGCGAGTGGCGATTCGATCAATTCAGAAGTCGACGATTCAACCGCTACCTCGCCTGCCACTTCTTCAACCTGGGCGACAAACCGGTAGCCGTTCCCGGGGATCGTTAGGATGTACCGGTAAGTACTTTCTTCAGCTAATGCCTTGCGAATCACAAAGATGTTCTGTGCCAGGTTGCTTTCTTCAACATGCGCATCGGGCCAGATTGATTTGAGAAGCTCGTCCTTGCTAACAACTCGGTCGCGATTCTGGATCAGTACAAGCAAAGTCTTTAGTGCTTTTGGCGACAACGGAATAGGCTCGCTGTCTCGGATTAGTAGATAGCGCTGGAGGTCAAGTCGGAATGGGCCGAACTTGTAGAAGGATATCTCTTGTTGAGTTGTGCTCATGAAGAGTTCTGAGAAATTCTAAATCTCTCGCTAAAGACTTTTGAGACAGTACTACACTAATTTGGAGAAGGTTCGATGAACCACTGTTGCTTTGAGTTGGATCGGCGATGTATCGGTCGACCTTCACAGTGGTTGCAAGAACCAGGAACTGAAGTGTGTCTCCCAAACAATAGAACAGCAAAGGTTCCGCGGAGGGAACGAAATGTTTGAGGCAATTTCCATCGACAATCGCACCCAGGGAAATACGTCTACCGAGAAACGAGATAGCGTTCCAGCTTCCATCGAGATCCAACTGGGAGTCTTGAAAGAAGTAGCATTGGGTTTGTTACACCAATTAGAAGTACTAAAAGCACCAGCGAACGATCAGTTCTCGGAACGGAGAAGCCTTCACGATGAAGTGCGTGAGTTTGAAATAGATCTTATCAACTCAGCCCTGGCCAAGACGCATGGTCATCAAAGAAAAGCAGCGCGCTTGCTTGGGCTCAAGGTCACGACGCTCAACGCAAAAATGAAACGCTACAACATTATGTCGCGGTTCTATATGCCGCTTGGCGAATCGTTAGGGAAACATTGAGTCCTCGCATAATGCCAATCGTTCCCCTCATTGACGACAATCACTCAACGCCGCCTCTATCGCTCATTCACTCAGCTGGCGTTGTGCCCCAACGTCTACCAGTGTTGGCGACTGCATCTGATATTCGTGAGTTTGTGCAGTATTTGCGACTCAGGCCCAACGGTGTAGTTGCGGCTGAAGAACTCGATCGGCCTAAGAAACGGCTGTTTGAGGAGCGGAAACTTGCTGCGTATGAGCGTCTCGGTCTAACGACGAGCGATGGAGTGTTCGTGAAGCTTAGTTCGAAGGGCTGGCACTTTGCCCGGAACTTTGAATCCGACGCGCAGGTGTTTCGTTTACTGTTGCGTCAGATGTTGCCGTGCTGGTCTGCACTTCAGTGGTTAAGCGATCAGAAGCTCGACATCATCACCGCTCCCGAGCTGTTGAGTTTTTGGCAGAAATCTCATCCCGAAGTTGTGGTTAACAGTGACGAGGAGCAGATCAAAGGTGTAGTGGTTTCGTTTTTTAGTTTTTGCCAGGGTGCCGTGCTGGGAACAATGACGCTTGGTAAGCGCGGTCACATTACGCGTTTCTGCGTGGATCGAACTGAGCTCACCGGATTTCTCGAAGACGCGCCAACGCTGATCGAAGAGGAACTATTCGCAACGAAGCTGGTGCCGATTCACACCGTAACAAAGCCGGCGCAGTTTAGAGTGGTTATTCAAGGGCAGTATTCACCGTTAGTGGAAACGCTACAACGAAGCCTCGAGCTGGTGGACATTGCGAGCGAGCATATCTGCGGTATCGAGAGTTTGGTTTCATGCGCACTCCAGTTGAAGAACCATGCGCGAGAACATTGCGCGCTGGTGGTTGTTATCGGAGATGACGCGTTTACGGTCGATGCTGGTATGACAGCCTTAGATGACCGAGTTCTGCTTGGCCTTGGCGCCGCTCATGTTCTTTTCAATGAGCGATTGATCGTACTTGCCGAGAAGCGAGTAACAGGTTTGGGTTATCTAAGAGAATTGAACTACTACGAATTTGCGGGCGCGCAATTGAGTTGGGACTTAGGTCTTGAGATAGTCAGGGTTCTTGGTGCGCTAAGAGATCGTTCGCAAGAAATCCTCTGAGCATCATTCAATAACTTGTTCAATCCACAGAGACTTCCATTCTTTGAGAATCTTATCCACATAAGATGTTCTCAACCTCAAAACCTTATCTCATTCTCCAGCATTAGAGATTTGCTCCACTAATTGCGCATTCCTCATCAACCAGCTCAAAGGCATCACGGTTGCGACTACAACCGCGTCGATGGGCAACTGCTCCCTGCGGCCTACGACTTTTCGGAACGAACCAGAAAATCAGGAGATGTTTATGACCAATGTTCGAAAACTATTAGGCGCAATTCCGCTCGTACTCTTTGTGCTTTCATCAGTGCATGCTCAAGTCACGACCGGTAACGTACGTGGCGTCGTCACAGATCCAAATGGTGCAGTCGTAACTAACGCCAAGGTTACGCTAACCAAGAAATCAACCAACAATTCGGCAACGACCCAAACATCAGAGACCGGCCAGTTTGAATTTAACAATCTGTTGCTGGGCAACGACTATACAGTCACCGTTGAAGCGTCTAGCTTTAAGACTTTGACCCTCACGGATGTAAAAGTGCTGCTGAATCAGACAACAAGTCTCCCGGCTCAACTTATTCTTGGCGACGTCGGTGAATCAGTGACGATTACGTCGGGCGGCACCGAACTCGTCGACACCAACACTAACAATTTGACGAAGAGCTTTAGCGAACGACAAGTCGTCGAACTAGCGCAAACAAATGTAGGCGGGGCTTTCGGTGGCGGCGTCAACAACCTGGCGTTAATTGCTCCCAATGTTTCAAGCTCCGGTGGTGTTGGAGTTGGAGCGGGAGGAGCTATTGGCGGACAACGTCCCCGTAACAACAATTTCGTTATCGATGGTGTGGATAACAATCGAAAAGACGTTACCGGACCACAAGCGTACGTCTCGCCAGAAGTTGTTCAAGAGTTCTCGCTGCTACAGAACCAGTTTTCCGCAGAGTTCGCCCGTTCAAATGGTGGACAGTTCATTACCGTTACCAAGTCCGGCACCAACAACTATCACGGCTCGACGTACGGCTTCTTTCGCAGCCGGTATCTTCTTGCGCTCGACGTGAGGCAGAAAGAAGAAGGCTTTGTTCGCGAACGAGATGTGCCGGGCACCCAGTTCATGCCCCGATACGATAGCTTTCGCGGCGGCGTAAATGTTGGCGGCCCCATTTATCTTCCAATCTTCGGCGAAGGTAATCCGGCGCTATGGAATGGTAAAGATCGTCTGTTCTTCTTTACCTCGTACGAAAGACTTCAAGTAGGCTTCGGTGCTGCACCTGCCGGCATCACTGCTTTGACAGCAAACTCTCTCGCAACCGTGACGGGCACTCCAGGTGTCTCAGCAACCAACCTGAACATCTATCGTCAATTTGTACCTGTTGCCGCGGTGAACAACGCCGGCACCATTAACTTCTGTCGAGTCCGTCCTGATACTAATGGACTCTGTTCAGCAGCAAATACCTTGCAACTTCCCGTCGGAACCATCGAATTGCCACCGCAGCCACAGTTCAACAAGCAGAACAACTTTGTGGTCAATATCGATTTCACCCAAAGCGCCAAGACCCAGCATCGTGCGCGCTTCAACAGCACGGATAACTACGGGGTTGGCCTCGCAGGTCTACCGATTTTCAACGAGCCCGCCCCGTACAGGACCAGGTTGTTCTCGTATACGTTGACTCACCTTTTGTCATCAGCGCTAACAAACGAAACGCGTTTGGCTTACCGGCGTGGTGACCTCGGTGCGCCCGTGACCACGAAGTTCCGTTTTCCCGGGCTCGACACAACGTTTCCCAACGTCGGTCTTCAAGATATTGGTGTTGACATCGGCCCACCGCCTTTCAATCCTCAAACTGGAATCGAAAACAACTACCAGGTCGTGAACAACCTGACCTACTTGAGAGGGAATCATTCATTTAAGTTTGGCGGTGATTTCCGTAAAGCGATTTCTCCACAAACATTTACTCAACGCGCTCGGGGTGACTACCAGTACTCCGAGTCGCAGTTCTACTTTTACGATGTGACACCAGACGTGCTGGCCCAACGAAGCGTGGGCGACGTTGTCTACTATGGCGACCAGAAACTCTTCTACGCTTTTGTTCAGGACGACTGGAAGTTTCGGCCGAACCTGACGCTGAACCTGGGAATAAACTATTCGTACCAGGGTGTTCCGGTCGGGGCGAAGATGCAGGAGTTGAATTCGATTGCATCTGTCCCAGGCTTACTTGAATTCCACGCGCCGAAAGAGCAGACAAAGAATTTTGGGCCAAGGCTGGGTTTTGCATATTCACCAAACTACTCAAACGGTTTTCTTGGTCGAGTGTTTGGTAGGGATGGAACGAGTTCTTTGCGGGCAGGCTTTTCACTTGCTTACGATTACATTTTCGACAACGTGTACATTCTCGCGTTGCCTCCCCAGGCACAACAGCTAAAAGACACCACTGGCCCACCATACGCCCCGGGTTATCTCGCAAGTGGCGGCATACCGAATGTTTTGGCACCGAGCGGGAATGATCCAGCCGCGGCACGCGCGGCGACAAGTGCATATATCGCAGACCAGGAAGTGCCTTACTCGTTAACATGGACCGGGAGTTATCAACGCCAGATTGGACAGAACTGGTCAGTGGAAGCTCGTTATATTGGCACCAGGGGCATCCACTTGTTAACGCAGAACCGAATCAACCGCCAGGCGAAAGTGTCACCACAGCTTGGTGGTTTGCCAACGTTCATGTCGCGTCCGTCGCAGGCGCAGCTCGACGCATTGACGCTCAATCTTGATACGATCAATGCACGCTCGAACTTCGTGCCCAGTTATTTCAATGCGGGCTTCACCAACAATGGCAGCATCGTCGGGTTTCTCTCAAACGGTAACTCGACTTATAACGGAGCGTCGGCCCAGTTAACACGCCGGTTCGCTCAAGGATTTCAACTCACTGCCGCCTACACGTGGAGTCATTTGATCGACGACACGACTGCGGAAGTGTTTTCAACGGTGCTTAGCCCGCGTCGCGTTGAAGACTTTCAAAATCTGCGACAAGACCGGGCGGACTCAGCGCTCGATCGTCGTCATCGCTTCGTTAGTTCGTTTATCTACGAATTGCCGTGGTTTGCGCGGAACGACAACCGCTTTGTGCGCGGCGTTTTTGGTGGAGTCAACTTCGCCGGTACTTTCACGGCGGAGTCGGGAGAGCGAGCGACAGTGCTCTCAGGTATCGACTCAAACCTGAATGGTGATGCTGCTGCCGACCGCGCGATCCGAAATCCAAACGGCGTTCGGGGAACCGGTAGTACGGTCACGGCGCTCCTGAACTCAACCGGCAAAGTAGTTGGCTACCTGGCAGACAATCCGAATGCGGAATATATACGCGCCGGATCTGGTGCTGTTTCAAACTCAGCGCGTAATACGTTGCAGTTGCCCGGCATCAACAATCTCGACTTCTCGATCTTCAAGAACTTTCATTTGAGCGAGTCGAGAAAAGTCCAGGTGCGTGCTGACTTCTTCAACCTGTTCAACCATCCACAATTCATTCCCGGTTCGCCAAACGACATTCAACCAGTGGCCACTACCGGTGTCGGTCAGGTGAACACGTTAACCGCAGCAACCCTGAGTTTAACTAACCCAAGTGCTGCTACATTCAACCGTCCAGACAAAGTGTTCAGCAGCATTCCGCGACTGATTCAGTTGGCTGTCCGGTTTGATTTCTAGAGTGAGTGTTTGAGAGCGGCGACGAGCGAGGTGGCCGAGCAATCAGTCACCTCGCACTAATTATTTGTCTGGCTTCATAGAGCGGCCCAGCTTGTTCGACCCACTGTAGCGTCCAAGTCTCAGCCCACCAGCCCTGGATTCACTGCACGCATCAGTTCGATGAATCGAGTCTCAGCTCGCAGCCGATCAAACGCAGGGTTCACTTTCAGCCAGATGAGTTCAATGTCTCTGTTTTCAAGTGCCTGGTCCAGCCACGCGTATGCGGCTTCTGTATCGCCCATTCCAGTGTGGATCTCAGCTACCCGACATGCGGAGATGTACCGATGCGCACTTGCCTTTAGTAAATCGTCTAGTAAAGTCCGAGCTTCTTGAGATTTTCCTGCGCAGGCCAAGGCGTGTGCCAGTGTCGATTTGGTTGCTGGATCGTCGCCCGAATACTCGACTGCCTTCTGCAACACTTCAATGCCCTTATCGAACTCGCGCTTCTGCACATACACCTTGCCGAGAACTACCAGCGCCCGCACAAATTTTGAATTCAGTTCCAACAGGTTGAGAAGTTGCCGTTCACTATTATCGAACTGCCGCGAGTAATAGAACGACGCAGCGAGATCGACATTGATCGCCAGTGACAAAGGATCGAGCTCTTGCGCAGTCTGCAACTCAACGTAGGCTTGCTCGAACCTGCCCGTGGTTGTGAGCCATTCGCCGTACCAGTGGTGAGCGGTCGGGTAATTAGGTTTTAGTTCGATGGCCTTCAGGTAACATTGTTCCGCGCCGGGCCAGTCCCACTCAAAACCGCAATTGATGAATCCCAGGGAGGCATAAGCTTCCGCAAGCAACGGATCGATTTCGAGTGCCCTTCTCGCAGCTGCGCGTGCTTTGGGGAATGATTCTTTCGGGGGTAAGACGTTGTGTTGCGCGCCGAGAAGATTGTACGAATCCGCCAGCCCAACGTAAGCAGGAGCGTAGGTTGGATCGACGGCGATGGCTTGTTGTGCGTAGTCGAGCGCCTTTCGCAAACCATCGATGGTTCGTTGATTCCAGAAGTAACGCCCCTTGATGAAGAGTTGAAATGCTTCTGGGTTGTGCGTGTAGTTCTTCTTGATTTGCCGTTGTTCGTCGCCGCTCAACTGGATAGCCAGGGAACGAACAACCTGGTCCGCAATAGAGTCCTGGATCGCAAAGATGTCGGTGAGCTTCTCGTCAAACTTCGCGGCCCACAGGGTCACACCGTCTTTGACGCTCACCAACTGAACTGACACTCGGATTTTGTCTGGTTCGCGTTGATATACACCATCCAGCAAGGCGTCGACATTTAGGTCGCGCCCGATCTGTAACGGGTCTTCCTTGAGATTGGTGTAGCGAAGCACTGCGGCAGTGGGTCGAACCCGCAACTCCCTGATGCTACTCAATCGCATGATCAGAGCGTCCGCAAGGCCCGGTCCCAAAAACTTCTCATCATCGTCGCCCAGTAAGTCTTTGAAGGGAAGTACAGCTATTGAGCTGATGATGCTACTCGGCTCGCTTTGTGTTTGTACGTTCGGAGTATCGAATTCTCTAACGGCAGCAACAAAGCGATAACCAACGCCGGGGATAGTGACGATGTAACGATGTTCGTTCTTTTCTTCACCCAGGGCTTTCCGCAGCAGGAAGACGTTTTGTGCGAGATTACTTTCTTCGACAAACGTATCCGGCCAAACGTTGCTGATGATTTCGTCTTTCTTGCCAATACGGCCGCGGTTTTGAACCAGGAACAGGAGCGTCTCAAAGACCTTTGGTGAGAGCGAAATCGGCTCCCCGTCGCGCAACAACAAATACCTTTCCATATCAATCCGGAAAGGACCGAATTCATAAAACGCTTTGGCTGAAGTGCTCATTATTCTGAGAACTTATGAGAAGTCTTTGAAGACTTGTGATGCCGGCTGTTCATAATCTCGGAGACAAGGAAGAAACGAATTGTCGTCTAATTAGGTTGCGAGCATTATAAACAAAACGGAATGCACACTGCTGAGCTAAGGACGCCTCAATGGGTTGAACAAGCTGGGAACGGAGCAGCGGGAGTTGTGGACGCCTCAGTGTGTCGGACAAGCTGGGAAGGGGGCAAGTGGAAATCAGGACGCCTTACTTGATTGACACCAAGCGCGCCCAGCTGAGTCGCCATACAAAACACTCAGATGGCACAATTGAATCGCAGCGGGGGCGCGCTAGGCACTACAGTGGCGAGGCGTCCAACTTTCCGCTTG
>Ga0207701_10004061_pt1 | contig 14909 bp, 12 predicted proteins | sample KBSSwiSSwithPhiX_FD_184294 | JGI IMG/M metagenome (GOLD analysis project Ga0207701, IMG submission 184294) | Switchgrass rhizosphere bulk soil microbial communities from Kellogg Biological Station, Michigan, USA, with PhiX - S5 (SPAdes) (version 2) | ecosystem: Environmental > Terrestrial >... | reverse complement strand
CCGCGAACTGGATGGCGAAATCGACGCCGAGTCCGACGAAGAGAACGGCAAACGCAACCGAAATCATGTTGAACGTGCCGAACCAGATCAGACCTGCCGCCGCAGTCAGGGCAAGCCCGGCGCCAAGCGTTATCAGAATCGCCACAACGATGCGCAGCGAGCGCACCGCGAGCCACAGCAGTGCGACGAGTGAGAGCGCGGTGACGCTCGCGTTGAGCGCGGCGTTGTCCCCAAGCGTTTCGAGCTCTTCATCCGCGAGCGGGACGTCTCCCGTGAGGCGCACCTTCACGCCGTGTGCGGGATCGAGCCCGAGTGCGCGTGCTTCTTCCCGCAATGCCTTGCTTGCGGCCGCGCCCGGCGTAAGAGCGCTGTAGTCGAGAAGCGGCTGCGCGATGATGAACCGGCGCAGCTCGCGGGCAGCGTGCGCGTCACGTTCGAGCAGCATCGCGCGGAGCGAAAATGGCACGAACCGCCCTGTAAGAGCCCCCTGAACGGTGGCATCGAGCGCGGTCAGGGGAGCGGAGAGCGCCTCCGGTTTCAGCTCTCCCCGGCGAATGCCTTCGAGCGCCAGCGAAAGCGCGTCGAACAATCCCCGTGCGCTCGGATCGAGCGCGATCGTTCCGAGCAGCGGCTGCGCCGCGATCAGGCTGTCGAGCGTCTGTTGAAGCTGTTCCGTTTCCAGGTACAGCAGACCATGTCGCTCGAAGAACGCGCCGCCGTCCGGCCGGCGGACGGACGTGAAGAGGTCGGAGCGGGCTCCGAGCCGCTCGCTCAGACGGGCAGCCGCCAGCTCGGCGAGCTCCGGCGTAACACCGTCGATCACCACCACTGTGACGTCGGATCGCCCCGGAAATACCTGATTGAGATGCACTTCACGCTGTCGCCACGGAATTCCGGGTGAAAGCAGGCTGCCGGTATCGGTGTTGATCGAGAAGTTGGCCGTCGTGTACCAGGTGGCGCCGACGGTAGCGAGAAGTACGAGGGCGAGGACGAACACCCGCCAGCGCGCGGCGCCGCGGACGACTGCGATGATCCACCAGTTGAACATCGCGGGCGAGGCTCTAGCTGAGCGCGATCCGGCGCGCCGCGATGACGATCCTGCGCAAATCAGCGCGACAGGCCACCAGCAGGCTGCAGCAGTTCACCGAAAGCAGTCAGGAGACGCTCGATGTCCGCCGACGTAATCGCACCCATGGTCGAAATACGGAAGAGATTGTCTCGATACTGTCCCTGGCCGGCATAGATGACGAAGCCGCGCTCTTTCAATCCGTCGTGCAGCGCGTCGTAGCCGATGGTGTCGGGAACCCGATACGCATTCAATACCACCGAGCTTTCCTCCGACGGCATCAGCGCTTCGACGCCGAGCTTTTGCAGGCCCGTGCGCACCGTGCGGGCAAGGCGCGCGTATTGCGCATGCCGTGACCGCCAGCCGCCCTCGTTCCGGAATTCCTCCAGCGCTTTCGCGAGCGCATGCATGACATGCACCGGCTGCGTGAAGGCCGTGCTCTGCCGATCCTGTTCACGACAGGCATTCGCGAGGTCGAGGTAGAGCGTCCGTGCGCTTACCTTCGGGGAAAACAACGCGTCGCGCCGCGCGTTCACGAACGACACGCCGGGCGCGCCGTGCAGACACTTGTTCGCGGTGCCCGCGCATGCGGCGATGTTCCACTCATCGAACTCGAGTGCTTCCGCAGCGAAGCTGCTGACCCCGTCGACCAGCAGTTGTGCGCCGTGCGCGCGGCAGAGCGCGCCGAGTCGCGCCAGCTCGTTTAGACGGCCCGTCGTCGTCTCGTGGTGAACCACCGCCACGTGCGTAACGCCCGCACCGTCCTCCAGCACCTGCTTTACGACATCCAACTCGACCGTCGCGCCCCACGCGTGCGGCACGCGGCGGCACGCAATGCCGTGAACGCTCGCCATGCGCGTCATACGTTCGCCATACACGCCGTTTTCGATGACGACGAGCGTGCCATCCTGCGGCACGAGGCTCGTGAGCATCGCCTCGACCGCGCACGTTCCGGAGCCTGCGATCAGGACGGCAGCCCACTGCTCCGGCGGCAATCCATAGACTTCGAGCAGTCCCGTCCGGATCGCGTCCTGCAGCGCGCTGAATTCCGCTTCGCGATGGCACAGGTCGGGCCCCGCGAGGGCGCCGCGCACGCCGGGGCTCAGGTTGACCGGTCCGGGGTTGAGCAGAATCATGGCGTCCTCTCCGTAACGCGCGAAGCGGCGACCGGCGGAACGGCGCCGCCCAGGTGCGCCATCAAACGCCGGCTCACGTCGTACGGCGACTGTGTCGGACGCGGCAGGTCGTCCATGGTGCCCGTCCGGATGCGCAGGCGGACGAAGCGCGGACCGAGAGACTCGTCGCCCTGAAGCACCTGCTCGAGACAGCGCAGGTCGTCGCCTTCGCGCGCAATGCCGTAACCACACCCGCTCGCGACCGTCGCAAACGACACGATGGGCGAGACCGTGGCCTGTCCACCGGTCGAGTCGTAGGTGGCGTTGTCGAGCACCACGTGAACGAAGTTCGAGCGGCCGTATGCGCCGGCCATGGCGAAGTTGCCCATGCGCATCAGCGCGGCGCCATCTCCGTCGACGACGACGATTTTGAGATCAGGGCGCACGATCGACAGTCCCAGTCCGAGCGAGGATGCACATCCCATGGATCCGACGACGTACAGGTGGTTCGGCCGGTCCGCGAGCGCGAAAAGCTCACGTCCGGTGTAGCCCGTAGTCGCGATCACGACCGTATTGTCGGCAGGCGTGAGATCGACAATCCGGCGCAGCGCGTCGCTGCGCGTCGGCCGCGTGGCCGTATCGCCAGGTCGACCGGCATTCGGGGTGGCGTACGAGCGCGATACTTGCGACGCATCCGCCTGCGCCGAAAGCCGGTGACTCGCCACGGTGCCCTTGCGCATGATGAAGGCGTACGGCCGCTCTTCGCGGCGCAGATGTGCCATCGCGCGTTCGAGCGCCGGAGCAATAGCGCTCGACTCCTCCGGGAAATACGCCCACGGCACGCGCAACTGGTCGAGTATGCCGCCGGTGATGACACCCATCAGTTCGTGCTGGGGCTCGTCCTCATGGCCGACCTCGCCGCGTAGCGTCACGATCAGCAGCGCCGGAATGCGGAAGATGTAGGCAAGCGACGCCAGCGGATTCACCGCATTGCCGAGCCCCGAGTTCTGCATCATGACGATCGGACGGCGCCCGCCCAGAAAAGCGCCCGCCGCCGCGGCGAGCGCGTCGCCCTCATTGGCCGCCGCAACATAGGTGAGACGGTTGTCGCCGATCGCGTAGTTGATGAACGGCGTCAGGATCGAGCACGGCACGCCGCTGTACCAGTCGTGCCCCAGATCGCGGGCACGCTCGACGAATTCTTCTGCACGTATCATGCGCTTTGCCGCTGCTGCGCCGATGCGCTCGCACCGTACGCGAAATCGCTTCCGCGAATGAGGTCTTCGGCGGCATTCACGTCGAGCCAGTGCCCTCGTATGTACACGACCTTGATCGTGGAGCCTTCGTCGATCAGCGCGTTCACGAGATCGGGCATGCCGAGCTGATCGAAGTCACGACGGGACTGCAGAGTATCGAGCGTGGCGGCGAGTCGCTCGAGCCCGGCGCCGCGGGCCCGCAACATTCCGATCCAGCGTCCGGACGGGCGGCCGCGCAGCGTGTCGGCCCTGGCGCTCACGCGTTCGAGCTCCACCCCCTCCGTGGCGAGGAGATGATCCACGCGGGAGCAATACGCGAGATCGCGGTAATCGCGCGTCTCCTCGGCGGGAAGGTCCGAATCCACCACGGCCACGAGATCGCCGCGCGCATCCATGAGGTCCCACAGCACGTGGCGCCTGAACAGCAGATCGCCGTAGGTGATGATGACGTCGTCCGCCAGCTCCTTGCGCGCGACGGCGAGCGAGGCAAGCTCGCCGCTGCGGGAGTATGCGGCATTGCAGATGACCTCCACGCCCTCCACGTCGATCGCCTCGGCGCGATAGCCACCCACGACCGTGATCCGGCGGATGCCCTGGCTCTGGAAGTGAGCGACGAGATGCGCGAGCAGCGGCTTGCCTGCAATCGGCACCATCACCTTGGGCCGATCCGCGGTGACCGACTCCAGCCCGGCGCCGCGCGTTGCCGCCAGCACGACCGCGCGCGTCGTCGCTTCGCTCTGCAGATAGCGCCGCTCGGCGTGCGACAGCTCCTCCTCGCCCTGCAGGCGGAAGATCTCGGAAACGGGCGCGATATGATCTTCCACACCGGCCACGCTCTGCTCGGCATGCACCTGGCGCGCGACGACCTGCATGTGCGCGATCGCGCTGCGCAGCGTGTGATTCGCCCAGATCGCGACGCTCACACCGGCTTTGCGGAAAGCATTCGTGGGGGTGCTGTAGTAGTTCGTGGGAACGATAACGAGCGGGTGACGGCGATCCCAGTGCGCCGCGAACTCGAGAATTTCGTCCGGCCGTGGCTTCCGGCTGTGGATGAGAATCGCGTCGGCACCCGCCTGCCGGTACGCCTCCGCGCGTTCCAGCGCTTCGTCCATGCCGCGATTCGCGATCAGCGCTTCGACGCGCGCCACGACCACGAAGTCGGAATCGGCCTGACTGTCCTTCGCCGCCTTGAGCTTGCCGCAGAACTCGGCAATGTCGGCGAGCGGCTGGCGCTCACCCGGAAGGAGGCTGTTGCGCTTCGGGAACAGCTTGTCTTCCAGACACACGCCCGCGATGCCGCGCTGCTCCAGTTTTTTCACGAGCCGACGGACGTTGTTGAAGTCGCCATAGCCCGTGTCGCCGTCGAGCAGGATGGGAACGTTCGTCGCATCCGACATGAACTCGAGCATGTCCACGACCTGCGTCCAGCTCGCTTCGTTGCAGTCGCGCACGCCGAACTGCGCGGAGAGCGCGAGACCGCTCGCCCAGATGCCCTTGAATCCGGCTTCCTCGACGATGCGCGCGCTGAGACCGTTATGCGCTTCCATCAAGAATTCGAGCTCGCGCGACTTGAGAAGCCTTCGCAGCGTTGCGGTTTTCGATCGTTCAGCCATGTCGTTTCAACTCACCAATTTGAAGGCGCGGCAGGATTTCGTCGCGCGCTTTTCTTACATCATCGGGAAAATCGATCTCGATCCAGGGCAGCCCCGTCACGTCTTCGTAGCCGAACTCCTGCGGGTTCGCGAGCAGCACGTCGCGTATCGCTTCCTCGTACGGCTCGAACACGGCGCCCGCGCCAACGTAACGGTCGGTCGCAGTTGCGAGCCTGCGCGCAACTTCGGGTGCGAAACGAAAGAAACCGACCGATTCGCCACACAGATCGAACTCGACGTCCACCTTCTTGCGAAACTCGACGAAGCGGCCGCCGCGCAGGCAGATCTTCACCGGTTCGTCTCCCGGCTCGAGCTCGCGGTCGAGCAGCAGGACGTTGCGGTGGGCAGACGTGCAGAGCCGGTGCATGATACGCTCGTCGTACAGCACGTCGGCGTCCATCAGCAGCACACTGGAATCGAGATGATCGCGCACCGCCCACAGCGAAACCATGCTTCCCTGTTCGTAAGCGGGATTCAAAACCGTCGTGACGATCATGTCGCCCGCGATGCGCGCGACGAGTGATTCGATGCGTTCCGCCTGAAAGCCGATTGCCAGCACCAGCTCGCCCACACCGACGCCGCGCAGAATGGCGATGTGCCGTTCGAGGAGCGTGCTGCCACCGAATTCGAGCAGACACTTGGGCCGAACGCCGATGGAACCGAGCCGTCTGCCAACACCTGCTGCGAGCATTACTGCTTTGACCATATCCGGGCAGGAGCATAGCAAATTTATCCCGCCATTCGGTTCTGAATATAACGCTCGTACTGCCGAGGCCCGGCACGCCCTACCCTGCTTCTCATGAAACTCGCGGGATTCCTTCTATTCCTTACCGGTCTTTGCGCGATGCTCGGGCTGGTCGGCTACTATGGCTTCAGGGATGTCATCGGGGCGCTCGCGGTTGCGGCGGAAGGCATCATCGTCGTCGCTTTGTTTCACTGCGTGCCCCTCGTCACGGATACGGTCGCGTGGCGACGGCTGCTACCGCCACAGCACAGGGGGCGCTTACGCGATCTTCTCTGGATGCGATGGGTCAGTGAGTCGGTGAAGAATCTTCTGCCGGTGGCGCAAGTCGGCGGCGATCTCGTGCGTGCGCGCCTCGCCGCGCAGCGCGGCGTGCCTGCGGCCGATGCGACGGCGAGCATCGTCGCCGACATCACCACAAGCGTCCTCACGCTGATTGCGTTCGGCGCATTGGGCGCGTGGCTGCTCTCGGCCGCCAACGAACGCGAGAGCGGCGTGCTCCTGGTCGCGCTTGCTGTCTCGGCGCTGCTCGTGTGCATTTTTTACGCGCTGCAACGCGCGCGCCTTTTTTCGCGTCTGGCCGGCCTCGCCGCGAGGACGGTCGGACTGGGAACGTGGGAACCGGTGCTCGGCAGTGCGAGCGCACTCGATCAGGCGCTCGATGCGGTGTATGCACGCCGCGGCGACGTGCTGGTCAGTTGCGCATGGGCCTCTGTCGCCTGGATACTCGGTGCGGGCGAAGTCTGGCTCGCGCTGCAGTTCATGCATGTGCCGGTCGGAATTGCCGATGCACTGATTTTCGAGTCGCTGGTTCAGGCCGTGCGCGGGGCCGCTTTTCCGATTCCCGGCGCGCTCGGGGTGCAGGAAGGCGCGCTGGTCGCGCTCGGCCTCACGTTGGGAATCTCCGGCGATACGGCACTCGCGCTCTCGCTCATAAAGCGCGCACGCGAGCTGCTCTTCGGTTTGCCTGGATTGCTGGTGTGGCAGATCGCCGAGGGACGGCACTTCTTTCGCAGGCGCGCGCGTGCACGCGCCGACAGCGTCCGGCGTTCGACAAATTCATGACGGGCCTGCGGCGCTTTCCGGGCCGGGCCCGGGATGTTCTGATGCGCATCGGCAAGATGGCGGTGACTTCGCGGCCGCGCCAGGCAGGTGAGCCGCAGATGCAGGACAAGCCGTGAGCAGCACGACGTGGGTCCATCGGGCGGCGCGCATCGCGATACGTCCGCTCGTCACGACCGGCATCACGCCCAATCACATCACCACGCTCAGGCTCGCGACCGGGCTCGCAGCGGCAGCCGCATTCGCAGTCGGTGAGCGGACGTGGGAGATCGTGGGCGGCGTGCTGTTCGTCGTGTCCGCTTTTCTCGACCGGGCCGACGGCGAGCTTGCACGCGTGAGCGGCAGGACGTCGTCCCTAGGCCACCGCTACGACGTCGCTTCGGACGCGACCTGCACCACGGTGACGTTTGCCGCGATCGGCATCGGCTTGTCGAAAGGAGCGCTGGGGGGTAGCGCGCTGCTGATGGGAATTGTCGCGGCCATCGCGGTCGCCGCGCTGTTCTGGCTCACGCAGCGGCTCGAGAACGCGGGCGAACCGATCGGCGGCATCGACGGTTTCGATCTCGACGATGTGCTTTTTATCGTCGGTCCGGCGGCGTGGTTCGGGGGCCTCAAACTGCTCCTTTACGCTGCGGCCGCTGCTGCGCCGCTGTGCCTCGTCCTGCTCTTGTTACGCTATCGAAAGACGCTCGCTCGCCCCGTAGGTTGAACCCGGTAGATCAGCCTCCTCGGTAAAAGAGGAGCACGAGGCCGGTCGCGATCAGGCACGCGGACCACAGCATGCCGCCGGCACGGTTCGAAGCAGCCGGCAGCCGCAACTCGAGCCAGCGTCCGACGCCCACGAGCAGTGCAAGCAGCCCCAGCACCGCGTGCGAGAACTCGATCAGAAACTCGGACTTGTTGACGAACACGCCGTGCGAATGCGTGAGCAGCATCGCGCCGCCGACGCCGCACAGTAACGGGAACGCGAAACGCCAGCGCGTCACACCGAGCGTACCGGCGCGCACACGCCATTCGAACAACGCGAGCGCCACGACCAGAATCGTAGCCAGCCGATGCTGAAGCACCGCGGGCACGGCCAGCGTGCCCCAGAAGCTCTCGGTGCCGAGCGGCCATACCGTCGGCTCTGCGTACAGAAACAGAAAGACCGCGAGCAGCAGGAACAGGAAAGGCCAGTGACGCGCGGCCGGAAGTCGGCCCGAGCGGTCGACCACAGCGCCAATGCCGATCGCGAACACGAGCAAGCCTGCGATGTTGTGATTGAAGTTGTTCTGCACGCGGTCGAGCTCGCTTGGCGCTGCGAATGCGTCCGACGCAGACGCGGCGTTCGCGAGAAAGGCGTCTCGTGCGGGTGGCGTGAGTGTCGGCCGTTTCGGTGCGATCACGGCGAGCACTTCCTGCGGCGTCGCGTGCTCACCGGGCACATCGGCGGCCGGAGCCTGTGACGACAACGACGCCGCGGTGAGCAGGGCGGTCGCGACGACGGCGAGCTCCGCTTCGAGCCATGCCGGGACGTAGCGGTGCGCGCGCTGCGTGTCGCCATACGCCCGCCATCGCCGGACCGAAGAGAAGTTGAGCCACGCAAACCCGAGGGCAATCGCGACCAGGACGATCTTCGCCATGACCATGGCGCCGTATCCGGTTCCCGCGAGCGCGGCCCAGTCGCCGATATAACGCAGGGCGAGACAGATGCCGGCCGCGACCAGCAGCAGAACGGATGCGAGCGCAAGCGGCGAAAAACGCGCAAGCAGTTGCGGCCAGAGATCGGGATGAGCGGCGTCGCGCGTCACCAGCGGACGCGAAAGCGCCAGATGCACGATGCCGCCGAACCAGACCGCCGCGCCCAGTTGATGCGCGACCGTCGTGAGCATGAGCAGCTCCGGCGTTTCGATGCGACTCGCCGCATGCGTGAGCCACGCTCCGCTCGCGAGCACGAGCGCCGCCGTGATTGCAAGAGCGCTCCATCCCGTACCGCCTTCATTGCGCCGAGCGGCAAGCGCCGCCGCGCACGCGAGCATGAGCGCGGCCGCTGCCTGGACGAGGGTCGCTCGCGCGGACACGGTCCCGAACAGGGTATCGAGTGCAAGCGTGCCGAGACCATCGTCGAACCCAAGAGGCACGAGCATGAGTCCCAGCACGCGGCTGACCGCGAGCGTAATGGCCGCGGCCCATGTCCAGCGCAGCACACGCGCGAGCGCCGCACGAACGGCGGCATGGGGCGCCGCGATCGGCCGCAACACCAACGCCCCGAAAGCGGCACCGCCGACTGCGATCCCCAATGCAATGAGCGCAATGCCCGCGAGCAGCACCGCCAGAAACGCGCTCAACTCCGTCATGGCGAAACGCGGAACTGCAGCACGCCCTGCGTGGCATGGCCATCGGTCGCAAGCACCCGGTAGCGCACCTCGTAATCGCCGGCGCCGAGCGCGGGCACTGCGATCAGCACGCGCTCCGATCGCGATTCGCTGGCAGGCAGGATCGTAAGCGGAACCGGCGCGCCCTTATGGCTGACCAGCGCGGCGCGGGTAAGCGCCTGTTCGACACGAACATTGAAGCGCAACTCGATCTGCCTCGGCGCGGCAGAAAGCGCCGCGCCGTTGCGCGGGACCGAGTCGACCACGACGGCATGGGCGCAGGCGAGTGCCGGCGCGACGAGCATCGCCAGCAGGACACAGGTGCATTTCAACGCGGCCGGCCAGCGCGCCGGGCGTAATAAGAGAGCGACGCTCACACGCGAAACACGTATTCCTTGCCGGCCTCGCGCTCGCAGTCCGGTGGGTAGCTCCTGCGTTTGTCCGCGTAATACCGCGCGCGGTGGTCGCCTTCGGATGCGCGATTGTAGGTAATGTAGAGCACGCGGCGCTGCGCGGGCGTGAGGTTCGGCGCCGAACGATGCGGCACGAAGGAATCGAAGAAGACGGCATCCCCCGGCTCGGTCGGGCACGCAACGAACGGCATTCCGCGCAGGTCCTCCTCGCCAAGCGGCTCCCATGATTTGCCGATGAACCCGCGTCGATGCTGGTCCGGCGCGAGCTCGAGGCATCCGTTCTGGGCCGTGGTCGGATCGATACTCAGCATGGCGGTAATGTGCAGGCTCGCGTAGGCGTCCCATCCCGCCTGCGCGTCCTGGTGCGCCTTGAAGCCCTCGCCTCCGCTCATCTTGAAATTGATCTTGTCCTTGAAGAGCACGGCCGGCTCGCCAAAAAGCTGCGCGACCACTCCGAGCATCTTGTCGCTTTCGATCAGTTCGTGAAGGTCGTGGTGATACGGATAGAAATTCTCGACGCGGCACAGAATTCGACGCCCCGGTTCGAGCAGGCTCTGCTCGAAGTACATCATGTGCTCGCCGGGCGTCTCGGGCCAGGCGCCGAGCGCGTCCACGCAGGCGCGCAGCTCACGCATTTCCGCGGCGTCGAACAGCCCGCGCACCACCACGAAACCGTCGCGCTCGTATTCCGTGAGCGCGCGTGTATCCAGAATGGAAGAAGTCGTTGTCGTCATCATCATCAGGTGTGCACTTCGTGCGCAACACGCTGCAGTGTGAGGAGCGCGGCCCGGAAGCCCCGGGCGAGCTCAAAAGCGGCGCGCCACTGCGAAGGCGAGCATGCCAGCCATGCGAGCGTCGAAAGAACGTCCAGTCCGCCATCGGCCCGTGCGGCCGTCACGAGGCGCGCAGGCACGACAGCGTCCGCACCGTCGATAACCGCACGCACGACGAGCAATGGTACGCCGGCTTCGCGCGCGAGCGCCGCGAGCGCCGCGCTCTCCATGTCGGCTGCGTCCGCGCCTGAACGCTGCGCAAGCTGGCTCTTGTCGATTGCGCTGAGGAGCGGCTCGGCAGCGTCCGCCAGCGGCGCCATGTGCACCGCCAGTTCCCGCGGCAGGCGTTCGCTGACACGTTGGTGCCAGTCGCTGTCCACCGGGAAGTCCGTGCCGTCGCACCCGATTACTTTGCGCGGCAACAGGAGCGCACCCGGACCGAGCTCAGGAACGAGCGCCGCTGCGGTTCCCCAACTCACGAGCGCTGTCGCGCCGGCTGCGAGGAGACGCCGCCCGGCACGGCAGGCCCGCTCTGCGCCCACCCCCGAGACCGCGCGCAAAACGGGAGTGCCGCCGGACCGGCGCGGACGCCGGCGCGCGAACACCCGCATCTCCGCCTCGAGCGCGGCAACGATTCCGATGCAGCTCAAAGAGGCGCCTGCTGCAGACGGTTGCGATAACGCGCGAGCGCCCACAGCGGAAAATAGTGCGAGTAACCGTGGTACTTGAGATAGAAAACCCGCGGAAACCCGGGAGCGGTAAACGCGTCCTCGTGCCACGTGCCGTCGGCGCGCTGCGTACGCAGCAGGTATTGCACGCCATGTGCAACCTCGGAAGAGCGCACCTCACCTGCCGCGATCAATGCCAGGATCGCCCATGCGGTCTGGAATGACGTGCTCGCATCGGCTCGGCCGGCCGTGCGCGGGTCGAGATAACTGTCGTTGTGCTCGCCCCAGCCGCCATCCGCCCGCTGAACATCCTTGAGCCATGACACAGCCCGGCGCACCGCCGGATCGTCGGCGGCGACGCCGGCTTCTTCGAACGCCGTGAGGACCGACCACGTGCCATAGATGTAATTCGTACCCCAGCGGCCGAACCACGCACCGAATGATTCCTGCGCTTCGCGCAGGTACGCGATACAGGTGTGGAGCGCAGCGTCATAGCGCGCGTTCACGCCCCGCAGGCGCCCCAGCGCGACCACGCAGCGCGCGCTCACGTCCGCGGTCGGTGGGTCCAGCAGCGCGCCGTGGTCGGCAAACGGTATCTCGTTGAGATAGTAGTACGTGTTGTCCGCGTCGAACGCCGCGAATCCGCCGTTCCTGGACTGCATGCCGCAAAGCCACGCGAGCCCGCGATGCAACGCGAACGAATCGAGAACGTTGCCGCGCCGATGGAGTGCCCAGAGGACGGCTGCCGTGTCATCGAGATCAGGGTAATAATCGTTCTGGAACTGAAACGGCCATCCACCACCGGGTACCTGCGGGCGTGTCGCGCGCCAGTCACCCGGCGCTTCGAACAACTGCCGCTCCTTCATCCACGCGAGCGCATCGTCGATGGCCTTCAACACCGCTATCTGCGGTGAATGGCGTGCGGACACGTCCTCGGCCACCTCCTGCAACGCAAGGCACGCGAGCGCGGTGTCCCACACCGGAGACACGCATGGCTGGCAATAGGTGCTGTCACCGCGGTCCACCAGCAGGCGCCGCAGTGCTTCGCGTGCGCTCACGCAGCGCGGATCGCTGGGCGGATAGCCGAGGGCGTCGAGGGCTTCGCACGCATTCACCATGGCCGGGAAAATGGCGCCCAGGCCGCCGGTACCGTTCAGACGCTCGAGGAACCAGCCTTCGGCTGCGCGCAATGCGCGCCGCCGCAGCACTGTCGGAATGAGCGGCTCGAGCACGCGGCCGAGGTGGTTCAGCGAGACCAGGCACGCGTTCAGCTTCGAGCGCGTCGGAAAGTAGCGTTTCTCCCGCTCGGGTGCGACCGTGAAGAGCTCCCGCACCGAGACGCCACGCGGATTTCGCGCCCGGACCTTCAGACTGCACAGAATCAGCAAAGGCACGAGCACCGTTCGCGACCAGTACGAGATCTTGTCGAGGTGAAACGGGCTCCAGCGCGGGACCAGGGTGAGCTCGACCGGCATGAACGGAATGCCGCGCCATGGCACCTGGCCGAAGAAGGCGAGCGCAATGCGCGTGAAGACGTTGGCGCGCGCCGCGCCCCCATGCGCCAGAATCGCCGCGCGTGCAGCCGCCATATGCGGTTCCTGCGGGTCGTCGCCGACGAGCTTGAGGGCGTAATAGGCCTTCACCGAGCAGCTCAGGTCGAACGCGCCGCCCGGGTAGAGCGACCATCCGCCGCCGACCTGGCGCGCGCGCAGATAGCGCGCGAGGCGCTGCTCGAGATCGGTATCGATCTCGTCGAGGTAGTGCATCATGAGCACGTACTCGGCGGGGATGGTGCAGTCGGCTTCGAGCTCGTAGCACCAGTGCCCCTCGGGCTCCTGCGCGGCCAGCAATGCGCGAAGCGCGTTCCCTGTCGCGGCATCGAGCCCGCCCCGGGTGCCCTGAATAGCGCTGATGGCGGACGGCGGTTCCGCAACGCGCTCCAGCACCTCGGAACGCACAGAATCCCGCGGCGTCATCACGCTGCCGGAGATGCGGGCATGATCGCGCCGTCTCGCTTGTGCGCGATCCGGGGCAGGCCAGTCCCTGCAATCGCGAAAAGCAGCTTCAGCATGGTGTTGTTTCCGCCCCACAGACGGCTCGCGAGGATGACGAGCTTCACACTGCGCCGCGAGATCTTGACTTCACTACCACTCCTGAAGCGCGGGTTGCGCGCGATCTTGCGCAGGGTCAGCACGGCCATGCCGATCGCCCACAAGCAGAACTGACGGATCTCGGTCTCGTGCTTCGGAATGAGCAACGTATATTGAAGGGCGTCGCGCAGATGCCCCTGGGTGATACGAACAAGCCGTTCGAGAGCCTGCCGGAAGCCTTCGCAGTATGCGTCCGGCGCCAGCTGCGCGAGGTCGAAGCCATGTTCCCGGAAGACATCCTGCGGCAACCAGCATGCGCCCCGCTGCCGGTCTTCCCACATGTCTTTGAGGATGTTGGTCATCTGCAGACCCTGGCCGAAGGACACCGCGAGCCGCATCAGGGCTTCGCGATTGCGCGCGACATCCTGCGAATAGTTGCAGAACAATCGGGTCAGCATCTCGCCCACGTCGCCCGCGACGTAATAGCAATAGAGATCGAGCTCGGCGAGATTGGCGAGGCCGCCGCCCGTGCGCGCTTCCTGGAACGCAGCCATGCCGTCCGCCATGACGTGCACACAGGTGCTGAGCGCGTCGCGCTGAACCTCGTCGAGACTGTGGGTAATCGCGATGACACGCGGCATCTCCGCAATCAGCCACTGCTCTGCTTCCGGTGTCGATGGCGAGAGCTTCCCTGCGAGTGTCACGGACAACGACTCCGGGGCCGCCTGACCGGCGACCACCGCCGCGAAAGCCGTGCAGAACCGGCGCTTTTCCTGCGCCGTGAGGTTGGGCTCGTCCTCGATGGTATCGACGATCCGGCACAACAGATAGGCATTCCCGACGACCTTGCGCAACGGCGGCGGGAGCTGCGGAATCGTCAGCGCGAACGTGCGCGACACGCCCTGCAGGAGCTGGTCTTGCAGATCATCGTCCGAGATCGTGGACACGGACGTATGGTTCACCTGCGGAACGGCAGCGGATAGGGCCGTGGTGAATGCTGCGCGAGTCATGCCTGCCGCATTATCCCTTCGCCCGGCGCCAGCGGCGGATTTTGTAAACACTGTAATTGGACCATGGCGCTCATGTATGCTCGCGCGATCGAACCCTTGACAGCGTGGGGTTGTCGGAGCACAAAGATACCCCGCTGACTAACGGGTACGCAACCTTAGGCCACGTACTTAAGGCCCATTCGAAAGAAAGAGAGCAATTCAAAGTGGAGACCGTGCTTGCACAACCCCGTGGATTCTGCGCAGGCGTCGTGCGTGCAATCGAAATCGTCGCGCAGATACTCGAAACGCGCGGCCCGCCCGTGTATGTGTTTCATGAGATTGTCCACAATCGCTACGTGGTCGAAGATCTGCAGCGCCGTGGGGCGGTTTTCGTCGACGACCTCGCTGACGTGCCGAATGGGGCCGTCACTGTCTTCAGCGCACATGGTGTTGCCGATGCGATCGTGGCGGAGGCGGCCCGGCGCGAGCTCAACGTGATCGATGCGACGTGTCCGCTCGTTGCGAAGGTTCACCTGCAGGGCCAGCAATACGCGAATCGGGGATACGAAGTCATCATCATCGGGCATGCGGGCCATGAAGAGGTCGAAGGCACGCGTGGGTCGGTCGATGGCGTCGTCCACGTCGTGTCGACGGTAGAGGACGTCGAAGCGCTGGACGTGAAAACGCCATCGCGGCTCGCGTACGTCACGCAGACGACGTTGAGCCTCG
>Ga0207701_10004060_pt1 | contig 14911 bp, 11 predicted proteins | sample KBSSwiSSwithPhiX_FD_184294 | JGI IMG/M metagenome (GOLD analysis project Ga0207701, IMG submission 184294) | Switchgrass rhizosphere bulk soil microbial communities from Kellogg Biological Station, Michigan, USA, with PhiX - S5 (SPAdes) (version 2) | ecosystem: Environmental > Terrestrial >... | reverse complement strand
CCGGCGGTGCGCGCCGCCGAGCTGCAGGCACCGACGACCGCAGACCGCGAACTGGGCGCGACGCTCTTCACCACCCACTGCGCCGCCTGCCATGGCAAGGATGCCCGCGGCAGTGGCATCATCACCAGTGCGTTACGGCACACGCCTCCCGATCTGACCCGGTACACGGCCCGCAACGGCGGCGTGTTCCCGCGAGAGCGGGTCTATCGGATCATCGACGGGCGTGACGTGGCGACTCACGGCGATCGAGACATGCCGATCTGGGGCGATGCCTTCAGCAAGTCGCGGAAGGGGCTCAGCGAGGCGGAGGTCAGGCAACGAATTGAGGCGATCGTCCGTTATCTCGAGGCGATCCAGGAGCGAGCTGCGGAATGACCCCGATCCACCACGTGCTCTGTCCCATCGATTTCTCCGAGGCGTCGCGGGCGTCACTGCCGTATGCCATGGCCGTTGCGAAGCACTTCTCCGCACGCCTCACGCTGCTCACGGTTGACGATCCGCTGCTCGCGGAGGTGGCGGCGCAGGCGAGCCCGTCGCTCGACGGCGAATCGGAACGCGAACTGCGCCGCTTCTGTGGCGACTTGCTGACGGACTCCGCGATCGACGCGGCTTTCCTCGTTGTCGTCGGCAAGCCGGGATCCGAGATCCTTCGCGCCGCGCGGGACGGACACGCCGACCTCATCGTCATGAGCTCGCAGGGGCGCAGCGGCGCCCGCAAGATGTTCTTCGGATCGACGACCGAGCGCGTGCTGCGCGAGACCGCTGTGCCGGTGTTCGTGACACCGACCGCAGCGCCGCCACCACCACACCTCGCGGAGGCCGCCCGGCGTGTGCATCGCATCATCGTCCCGGTCGACTTGAGCGGCGCGTCGGCGCATCAGGCCGGCGTCGCGGCCGCGATCGCGACCGTGCTGGCCGTCCCGCTCCTGCTCGTGCACGTCCTCGAACCGGTCTTCGTTCCCTACAACGTCCGGATCGCCATGGGCGGCGTGGACGCGGCCCGGCGCGAGCGCGCCGGCGAGGAGTTGACGAAGATTGCGGCGACGCTACCGGCACAGACGCAGAGCGAAACGATCGTGTTGAGTGGCGATCCGTCAGAGGAAATCAGCAAGCTCGTGAAGACGCGCGATGCGCATCTGATCGTGATCGGCCTTCATTCCGCAGGCGTGCTCGGTCCGCGAATGGGAACGGTCACCTATCGGATCCTGTGCCTCTCGCACACGCCGGTCCTCGCCCTGCCGCCACGAGTCACCCAACTGCCCGCGTAGGATCCGGCTGCACGGGTGCGCCGGCCTGCGCGTACGCTTCGGATCAACACCGGCGAACGGCGGATGCGGGCCGCGAGGCGCCGCGTGAACGCCGATCAGGCAAACAGCTCGCGGTCGCGAATCCTGTTGGCCACCGTGTAGTGCTCGTCCCACCACGGCTTCTCCGTCGCCTTGCGCGGCGGCCGGGCCAGCACCAGATCCTTCTTCGCCTTGCTCGCCTCGGCCTGCGCGACGCGGAAATGGTAATGGTCGAAGATGCGCAACGCCTCAACGACGTAGGACACGGCTACACGGCGATCGCGAATGAGCAGCAAGTTCTCCCCATTCTTGATATCGGCCGGCGAAGAAAAGTTGTACGAGCCGAGATAGACGCGGGCGTCAGGCTTGTCGAAATCGACGACAAGGAACTTGTGGTGCATCCGGATGCCGCCGCCCCCGGTCGGCTCCAGGGAGAACGGCGGCGGGACGTTCTTGGTCAGCGCCGCGGGGAACACCGGGGCGACATTGCCGTCCGGCTTCTGCAGATCGAGTCCGCCGACTTTACGGTCCGAGATCCCGTAGACAAAGAGATCGGTGTCCCCTGTCACTTTCTCGATGGCATCTCGAATCGCCCCCTCGGTCTGGAACAGGAAGGCGAGTGAATAGAACAGACACGACGTCGTGTGATCGCGCACGTCTGCAGCCACCGTCTCGAGCAGCGCATTCGCCTTCGCATGGGGCGAGAACGCAACGCTGGCGTTGATGCCAGCGAGGCCAAGGCTCACGAAATGCGCCGAGGACGTCGTGCCAAAGGCGGCCGCCGGTTGCGTGAAGTAACTCTCGAACGCAGCGCTGAATGGGGCGACGCTGCTCTTGCCGGTCAGGACGATCGCATTGTTCGACTGAACGTAGAAGCCACGCCAGCTGAAGTTGGTGGAGCCGCAGACGACCTTGTTGACGCTGCCGCTCACCACGATGGTCTTGTTGTGCTGCAGTCCGAGCATGTGCTGCCGCTTGACGTTGGCGGTGCCCGCCGACTTGCGCAGGCGCGCCTCCGCGGTGTCCTCTGCCGACCCGGTCTCGCCGTGCTCGGCGCTGTCGTCGATGATGACGCGCAGGCGCGACCCCAGCGTCTGCAAACGCGTGACGATCTCGGGCTCATTGAGATCGTAGGCAATCACCTGCACCTTCGTGTCTGGGGCGGCGATGGCCTGGTCGAGGACCTCGAGGATCCCGTCGCGCGCCTCGAATCCCATCCATTCGAGCGCCTCTTTGGCCTTGGGGTGCGTCGGTTTGAACGAAAGACCGTCCGCGGCGTTGGCCGGGAGGATCGCCGATACCGGACCGGCGGATTCGAAGCGATCGACGAACGCCTGCGACGAGACGAAGCCGCGCGTAAAGGTGACGTTGAGCTGCCCGGGAAACGTCTCGCGCTGGAGCTCGATGGCAACGACCTGCGGTTCCCCGTAACTCAGCTCGTCGCTGGCATTCATGAAGACCGGGGTGACCTTGTATTTGAAGTCTCCCGCCATGTCGGCGTTACGGGGAAAGTGCACCCAGCGGAATTTCTGAATGGGCGACAGTCGCGTCGACAGTGTGTTGGCATCGACCGAGCCGTCGAGCTTGCGGAAGGTGAGGCGATTCTTGAGCGCGAAGAACCGATCGCCGCCCGGTTCGCGATATTCGATTGCGAAGCCGACGAAATCGACCGGCGGCTTGCCTTTCTTCCAGTTCATCGCGATGAGCACCATCCCGTCGCCACGATGAAGCTTCAGGGTGAACAGGGCCGCCGCATTGGTGCCGATGACTTGAAACTCGCTGGCCATTCACATGCTCCATCGCAGAGAGAGACAGATGCGCCCTGCACAGGGCAGGTGATCCATCGCGTGAGAGTGTCCCCACGAGTGCGGGACCGGCACGGCGCGAGCCGGTCGAATTACCCGGTAAGGAGGGAGAAGGGATGGCGAGTATAGAACACGCCGCGAGCCGTTCGATCGAGCACGCGTGTAAAATGCTCGCACCATGCTCGGTTGGTCGCTGCTTCTCGCGTTGCTCCTGCAGGGGGCCCAGGCTGGCCGGCCCGCGGGCGTCGCCGGCCAGATCCATGCGCGCGACGGCTCACCGGTCGTCGCCATTCGCGTGTCGGCGATCGTCGCCGCTCCGCCGGACGCACGGCCGGACGATGGCATTCAGTACTATCTCGACCCGCCACCGGTCGCCACCACGCTGAGCGATGCGCAAGGACGCTTCCGTCTGCCCGCCATTCCGCCTGGCCGCTACATCATCGTCGCAGGCATGCTGGGTCAGGCCACGTACTTCCCCTCCACGATCGAGGCCACCCGCGCAACGGTGATCACCGTCGGTGGCAACACGCCGACCAACAACCTCGAGATGACCCTGGCCCAACCGATCGGCGGACGGGTGCGCGGCACGATGAATCCACCGCCTTCGGCCACTTCCTCACAGATCGCGGTGCTGTCGGGGACGAAACTGACAGAGTTGCTCGAGATGCCGGTCGCAGCCGACGGCTCATTCGACTTCGGCCACGTGCCGAGCGGCTCGTATCTGCTCAACTTCTTTCCGACGCCTCCGGGAGGGGCGTCGATCGCGTTTCAGCTCGGCACCGGCGATCTGCCGCCGATTCGATACGTGAGTCCGGCGACGCGCGCAGTCACCGGCCGACTCGTCGTCGAGAACGGCCCGTTGCCGAACGCGATTCTCGGGTTCCGTGCCACCGACACGAGTTACGTCGCGGCCACGATCAACCCGGACGGCACCTTTGCGACGCGTCTGCCGGCGGGACGCCACCAGACCGACCTCGGCGGCATGCCGGTCGGCTACGACCTGCGCTCGGTGCGGATCGGCAACGCCGATGCGGCGAATGGATTGACCATCGGCAACGCCGACCTGTCGAATGTGGTGATTACCGTGAAGGCGCCGAAGCAGTTGCCTCGGCTGCGCGGGCGGGTGACCGGTGTGCCGGCCAATGCGACGGCGCAGATCACCGGACCGATCGTCGGCAGCGCGACGGCGGCAATCGGCGCCGACGGCACCTTCGAGTTTCCGGCGCTCGTGCCGGGGCTGTACTTCCTGCGCATTCCGCAGGCTCCGTCGCTGGGCACGACCACCGTCGCCGTGACGCCACAAGGCGCCAACGAGATCGCGATCGGGCCGCCGCGCGACGGCCGTCAGTAACCTCGTCTCCCTCGAAGCCTTCCCGAGGAGGTGGCGCCCACCCCCTTCCCGGGTGTAATGTCCATCGGGTTCTCCCGTGCCGGCCGGCGTGAAGCAGCGGTGGCAGGGAGTGCGGAGGGTTCATGCGGCAGTCGCTCCTGCTACGGTTTCGACTTCTCGTGATGCTGGCCGTGGCCGCGGTCGCCGGTGGCGGATCGCCGGTACGCGCCGCCGACCCGCCTGATTTCACCGGCGTCTGGACGACGTATCAGCCGCCGCCGGGACAGGCGCGCGGCGCTGGCGCTGGCGGTCCCGGGGCCGCGGCGCCGGCCGCACGCGGTGCGGCGCCGGCCGGCCGTGCCGCAGGAGGCGCCGGTCGCGGCGGGGCCGCGGCGCTCCCGATGACCGAGGTGGGGCGGCAGAAAGTAGCGGCGTATCGTGCCCTCGTCGGTCCCACGAGTGACACGCCAGGCGGCTATTGCCTGGGCACCGGCATGCCCGGCTCGATGCTCGGCTCCGGCGGCTACCCGATGGAGATCCTCCAGCGCCCCGAAGAGATCCTCGTCGTTTACGAGGCGCACGCAGAGATTCGCCGCATCTACTTCGGCAACCGCAACCTCGCGGTGGACGATCGCATTCCCGGCCGCAATGGCTATTCCAGCGGCCGCTGGGAAGGCGATACGCTGGTGGTCGAGACCACGAAGCTCGTCGAGCAGGTGGATCAGCAGTACGCGCACAGCGACGAAGCGAAGATCGTGGAGCGCTATCGCCTGATCGAGGAGAGCGGGCGCAAGGTGCTCGTCGCCGAGATGACGATGACCGACCCGGTGTTCTACACGCAGCCGGTCACCACGGAGAAGCGCTGGTCACAGGTGCCGAACGGCCACGTCCTGCCCTACGAGTGCGCGGAGGAAGGCTGGAACAAGCGGCTCGAGGAACTCGAGAAGAAGGCGGCGAAGCCCACACCGTCCAAGTGAGAAGAAAGCCAACGGAGATGACTGTCATGAGACAAGTTGCGCGCGTGCTGGCGATGGTTGTCGCGCTCGGGTTTGGCGCCGCGGTTTCAGCACACCATTCGGCGGCGCAGTTCGACTTCGGCAAGTCGGCGCAGGTCACCGGCATCGTCAAGAAGTTCCAGGCGATCAATCCGCACATGCGGCTGGTGCTGACGGTGACCGATGCCAAGGGCACGCGGGACATCGACTTCGAGGGACACAGCACGAACAACATGTACCGTGGCTGTTACCGCGACAAGATGATCAATGTCGGCGACAAGATCACGGTCACCATCGCGCCGTTGAAGGACGGCAGCGAGGGCGGCTACGTGACCGGTGCCGTCACCGCCAAGGGCGAGAAGTTCGGTCTTGGCGCCGGCGGTGAGTGCGAGAAGGTCAAGGGCGCGCTGTAGTCAGTCAGCACTCCGGCGGCCGGAAGCCGAGGCCGACGACTACACCGGCCGGTCCGCCTGGCTTCGATCGATGAGCGCGCAGATCGCATGCATGATGGTGCGATGCACCTCCTGGATTCGTGCGGTCGACTGCTCGGCCACGTTCACGTGGATGTCTGCGTCGCGCCCCATCCGGCCGCCATCGCGTCCCGTCAGGGCGATCGTCACGAGTCCGCGTGCCTTGGCCGCGATGAGCGCCGCTTCGATGTTCTCTGAGCGGCCGCTGGTCGAAATGCCGAACGCCACGTCGCCCGGATTGCCGAGCGCCTCAATCTGTCGTGCGAACACCTTCACATAGCCGTAGTCGTTGGCCAGCGACGTGAGCGTGCTGGAGTCGCAGGTCAACGCCATGGCCGGCAACGGCCGCCGCTCGATCTCGAACCGGCCGACCAGCTCCGCGACGAGGTGCTCCGCATCCCCGGCGCTTCCGCCGTTGCCGAATGCCAGCACCTTGCACCCGGCGCTGAACGCCTGCGCAATCGATTGAGCCGCCGCCGCGACGCCGGGCAGGCCACGTTCGGCGAAACGGCGGTGTGCCGCTATCGCGTGCTCGAAAATGGGCGTGATTACAGTGATCGCGTCAGCTGACATGACAGCAGTCTCTCGCGACGGTGCGCGCTCCACAGGAGATTTCCCGTAAGATACTGGCTCGACGTATGTTATCCGAGGACGTGCCTTCATGAGTCGTCGGAGTCAACGTTGCCGGAGACACACCCCAAACCATGATCCACGACGACGAGATTCGAGATCCGGTCAGCGCCTGCGTGTCGGCGTTCGAGCATCAGCACGTCCTGGTGCTGGGTGACGCCATCGTCGACGAATATCTCTATGGCGACTGCAGCCGCATCTCGCCCGAGGCTCCGGTGCCGGTCTTGCGCGTCACCTCCACACGCCAGGCGCTGGGCGGTGCAGCGAACACCGCGGCGAACGTCGTCTCGCTGGGAGGACGCGCGACGCTCGTCACGCTCACCGGCAGGGATGCGGCGGGCGAGACGCTCGAGCAGTGTTCGCGCAACGCCGGTATCACGCTCTGTGCGATCGATCACGGTCACGCGACGCTGCGCAAGATCCGCGTCGTCGGGCAGCATCAACAGCTGGTGCGGCTCGACTATGAAGACCCCTTCACACCGTCGCCAGAGGTCGAAGCGCGGATCTGGGATGCATTCCAGACACACGTCGAACGGTGCCATATCGTTGTCGTGTCGGATTACGCCAAGGGGCTGGTTGGACCCGCGTTGATGCGGCGGGTGATCGCGCGCGCGCACGAGCGTGGCCTCCCGGTGCTCGTGGATCCCAGACCGCAGCATCGCGACTGCTACGTCGGATGCGATTACGTGACGCCCAATTGGAAGGAAGCCAGGGCGCTGCTCGGGCTGCCCGACGCCGAGGCCACGCCGGCAGCCGTCAGCGACGTGGCGCGGGCGCTCGCATCGGAGCTGGGCGCGAACGTGGTTCTGACCCTTGGCCCGCACGGCATCGCCTTCTGCAGCCGGGACGGTTCAGAGTTCTTCTCGCAGCCGACGCTCGCGCGCGAAGTCTACGACGTCAGCGGCGCCGGCGACACCGTGGTCGCGGCGTTCGCCCTGGCGCGCGCCGCCGGCACCGACCATCCCGTCGCGGTCGCGCTTGCCAATCGGGCCGCCAGCGTTGTCGTGGGCAGGTTCGGCACCGCCACCGTCAGCCAGGAGGACATCCTGCAGGAGACGGACGCGCGGCGACTCGTCACGCGCCGTCAACTGGCGCCCCTCGTCGCCAGCCTCAGGGGGCGCGGCAAGCGCGTCGTGACGATCAATGGCAGCTTCGACGTCCTGCACGCCGGCCATCTGCACATCCTCACGGAAGCGCGGCGATGTGGTGATGTGTTGATTGTCGGTTTGAACAGTGACGCGTCGGTACGGGCCTACAAGGGCGCGCCGCGGCCGATCATTCCTGAACGCCAGCGGGCCGAGATGCTGCTCGCCCTGCGCATCGTCGACTACGTCCACATCTTCGACGAAAGCGATCCGATTGCATTCCTGGAGCAGATCCACCCCGACGTGCACGTCAATGGCGCCGAGTACGGCGAGGAATGCATCGAAAGCGAGGCGGTCCGGAAGGGCGGCGGCAGGATTCACGTCGTCCATCGCATTCCCGGCCTCTCGACGTCCAACGTGGTCGACGCTCTGCAACGGGATCGCGAAGCCTCGGGTTCGCGCTGACGACCGGCACGGCGACTGAGCCGTTCGACAACGGATGGGCCGTGGAAGTCAGACTATCGGCCGGTCGAGTTCATTAAGATGTAGTCGATGAAGTCACTCCCCTCGCTCCGTGTGGTGCTTGCCGTCGCAGCCGTTCTCACCCTGACCGCTCACGTGGTGCTCGACGCCGTCGACGTCCATGTCGAGCACGACAAGATGTTCGACTTTCGTCCCATACGCACCTGGGGCTGGAATCCGGCAGGTGCCGGCAGGGTGATGATGGCCCGCACCAAGGACGACGACCCGGAGGCGATGAAGCAGCGGGTCGATCCGATCGTGCGCGAGGCGGTGAGCAAGGAGATGAAGGTCCGCGGACTTACCGAGGCATCCACCAAGCCGGATCTGACGGTGACGTACTACCTTCTGCTCACGATCAACACGGAGACGCAGACCGTTGGTCAGTTTTTGCCCTCGACGGTCATGTGGGGCCTTCCGCCCTTCGCGCCGGCAACGCAATCGTTCAAGGTCATGAACAGAGGGTCGCTGGTCATCGACATGAATGCCGGGGACACCGTCGTGTGGAGGGGCATGGCCCAGGCGGAGCTCGCACCCAACTCCGACGCCAAGAAGCGGGAAGCCCGCCTCCGGGAAGGTGTCAGGGATCTGCTCAAGCGCTACCCGCCCAAGTCATAGCCTCCCGTGGCGAAACGCCGTTGCGGGCCGGCGAGGAAAGAACGAAGGCCGCGCCGCGTGCCAAACCGCGGCCTGCTAAAAGCGAAGCCGCCATGCCACACGTCGCGGCCCGACGATGAGGGACGGCGAAGAGCTTCGCTTGTGCTGGCCGATGAGCAATAACACCGCCCCGGTACCGGCGAGGGCAGCGCCAGAGGCCACCCACGCCGTCTGCGCGTCGTTGCAATAATTCGTCGTGTAGTCGGTGTTCTCCAGGCAGGCGTCGTCGACGAGGACGCCGGTGGCGAGGGTGACACCGCCGCCGATCAGCAGTCCGATACCAGTCCACTTCAAGGCCGGCGACATCCCTGGGGATGGAGCCGCGGCTGGCGCCGCCTGCGCTTGTCGCGCAACTTCGAGCCGAGCGGCTTCGCGCAGTGACAGCTTCGCGGATTGTGCGTAGGCCGGACCGCCGGCCACGACCGCGGTCAGCAGCGTAACGAGCAGAGTGCGCATGATGTCTCCTGCGACCGCATCTTACTTCCTCATCGCTGCAACACAGTATCTCCGGGCCCTCCGCGCGGCGACCGTCTTGACCGGGGAGAGAGGTGGCCGCAAGTCGGCCGGAGCGTGGAGGGTGGGTGCGCTTACTTGTCGCGCGAGTGCGCGAGGGTGTCGGTGAGCTTCGCCAGCTGCGTGTCGACACTGTTCCCCGGCGTCGCCGCAGCAATCGTGAAGCGATAGTCTTTGTTCGCCGAGCGGATCGTCAGGACCTTTTCGTCGACGCTCTGCACGAACTCGCCGGCCTTCAGCGTCACCGCATCGTCGCTGCCCTTCTTATCCGGAACGAACGACACGCCTGCTCGAGAGACGATCAGCCGACCGCGGCACTTCTTCCCGAGGCGATGAAGATGGAGGACGTCGAACGACGTCCCAGACACCGGTGTGGCGATCGACGCGGAAGGTGCCGGCTTGGTCGCCACCGGCGGTGGAGGCGCGGGAACGCTCGATGGCGATGTCACATCACGAGCGGGTGACAACGATGCCGCCTTCGGGGTATCGCCACTCGAAACTGGGGCGCCGCCCGATGGTGCCGGCGGCTTCTCGGACAGCGCTGGCGCCTTCACGGCAGAAGCCGGTGCCTTCTCAGCGACCGCCAGTGGCTTCTCAGAGGGTACCGTTGGCTTCTGGGATATCACAGCGGGCGGCTTCTCGGATGTCACAGCTTGCGTGTCAGAAGGTGTCGTCCCGGCGCGCGTCCCCTCCGCGCGGTAGAACAGCGCCCCGGCGCCTACCGAGAGCAGCACGACGAGCACTGCACCAGTCACGAGAACCTCTCGGCCGGCTCTGGACAACGTCGCGGCCAGCCACTGCGGCACTCGACCCTCGTGGCCCGCCATCGCCGCCTGCGTGGGAGACTCGACGCCGCGGATCGGACCGGTGTTCAGGAAATCCTCGGCACCCGCCGCATCGAGTGGCGGGGCAAACAGGTATCCCTGAGCGGACTCACAACCCAGCGACTGCAGCACGTCGAGCTGGTTGTCCTTTTCAACACCCTCGGCGACGACAGACAGCCCCAGTTCTTTCGCCATGGCGACGATGCTGGTGACAATGGCCACCGTCCCCTTGTCGTGCGCGATCCCGCGCACGAAGGACTGATCGATCTTCAACCCGTCCACCGGAAATTGCCGCAAGTAGGCCAGCGACGAGTAGCCGGTGCCGAAGTCGTCGACGCTGATGCGGATGCCCGTCGCCCGGAGACGCATCAGCAGCGTGGTCACGGCAACCGGATTGTCCATCGCCACGCCTTCGGTGATCTCGAGCACGAGATGCCGCGCCTGAAGATCCGAACGGCGCAACACCTCCTCGACGCCGGCGATGAAATCGGCCTCGCGCATCTGCACGCCGGAGAGGTTCACCGAGATCCACAGCTCGCGCGCGGCCGGGATGCTGGTCTGCCACGCCCGCAGCTGCGTGCAGGCTTCCTGCAGAATCCACCGCCCGATGCTGACGATCAACCCGTTCCGTTCTGCGATGGGAATGAAATCGAGCGGCGAGACGATACCGAGGACGGGGTGGCGCCAGCGCACGAGCGCTTCGAATCCGACGACCTCCCCAGCCGCGAGTGACACGATCGGCTGATAGGCGAGCTGCAGCTCGCCGCGCTCCAGCGCCAGCTCGAGCTCCGATTCCAGCTGCAGGACTGATTGTTCCGATTTCAGAACCTCGGCATCGAACACTTCGCAGTGGGAGCCGCCGAGGACCCGCGCACGATGCAGAGCGGTCTCGGCGTCACGCAACGCTTCGTCCGGGTGCGCGTACCCGGTCGCGCTCAGGGCGACCCCGATCGCCGGCGACAGGCGTACTTCTCGACTGCTCAGGGTGAACGGATTCAGCATCTCCGCGAGGACGCGATCGGCGACGACTTTCGCGTCACCCAGGTCGCCCAACCCGTCGAGCAACACGGCAAACAGATCGCCATCCACGTACGCGACCAGATCGGTCTGGCGGAAACCGGACATCGCGTCCGGCGAGCGCAGGCAGGTCTCCAGTCGCCGCGCCGCCGCGTTGAGGAGCGGATCGAGGCCAGGCCGCGACGCCTGTGTCGGACCCGACGGCCGGCCGATCTCGATGAGGACCAGTGCAAAGTGAAACGACGTGTGCCGCCGGGCGCGCGCGATCGACTGCGCCAGACGATCCTGCAGCAGCAGCCCATTGGGCAAGCCGGTAACCGGATCGGTGACCGTTTCAACGGTGACGTCCGCCTGTGCTCCCGTCAGCTTGACGGCCTCGCCGCGCTCATTGCGGACGATCAGGCCCCGCGAGCACATCCACCGATACGCGCCGTCCTTGTGGCGCATGCGATATCGGAACTCGAAGGCGTCGGCGCCATTGGCGCGGGCGACATCGATATCGGCGAGCAGCTGCGTGCGGTCGTCGGCATGCACACGCTTGAACCAGTCGTCCACGGTGTTCCCGATCTCATGATCGAGACAGCCGACGAGCGACATCCATCCGGGAGAGAAGTGAATCCGATCGGAGACGAGGTTCCACTCCCAGAGTCCCTCGCCGTCCCGGCGGGAGCCCTTGCGCGCCGCGATAGGAGTACTCGAAGGATGCCAATCCATGAAGATATAGATTCGAGCCGGCGCATGAAGGCGCGCGGCGCTACGAGAACGTCTCCCTGCCTGTTTCGGCTCGTCGACGCGAGTGCAGTAGGTTGAGACGCCGCGGTATCAGATACCCGGCAAATCCCACCAAACGGTCGATCTATTTGCCGGCACGAAGTGCGGCCATATCGGGGGCGACCGCTCCAACCCCGCCGGGCCCTCCCCGGATCGTCACTTGCACCGACGGAGAGCAGCCGCGCACCGGCTCCCCCCTCTCGCGGCCTCAGGGATGAGAATCGCGCAAGTCGCCCCGCTGGCGGAAAGCGTGCCGCCACAGCTTTATGGAGGCACGGAGCGCGTCGTTGCCTTTCTCACCGACGAGCTCGTACGGACCGGGCACGACGTCACACTCTTCGCGACGGGTGATTCCCGGACGAGGGCGACGCTCGTCCCATCATGGCCACGCGCACTACGCCTCGACGGCAGCTGCCAGGACTCCCTCGCGCCGCACCTGCTGATGCTGGAAGAGGTCGCGAAGCTCGCCAGCCAGTTCGACGTCGTGCACTTCCACGTGTCGAATTTTCATTTCCCAATCGCCCGGCGCCTTGCCGTCCCGCACCTGACGACGCTGCACGGACGTCTCGACATGGCCGAGCTGAGGCCGCTCTTTCGTGAATTCCATGACGTGCCCGTCGTCTCGATCTCCGACGCGCAACGCGATCCGCTGCCCGAGGCGCACTGGCTGGGAACTGTGCACCATGGGCTTCCGCGCGATCTGCTGTCGCCACGGTACGAGCCCGGGACGTACCTGGCGTTCATCGGACGTGTGTCGCCCGAGAAACGCCTCGATCGGGCCATTGCCATCGCGTCCGCGTGCGGACAGCGGCTCCGCGTCGCCGCGAAGGTCGACCCTGCCGATCGCGAGTATTTCCAGCGCGAGATTCGCGGGTTGCTGGACAACCCGCTGGTGGACTTCGTCGGGGAGATCGCAGAGCGGCAGAAGAACGAGTTCCTCGGCGGCGCGACGGCACTGCTCTTCCCCATCGACTGGCCGGAGCCGTTCGGGCTGGTCATGATCGAAGCGCTCGCCTGCGGTGTGCCGGTCGTCGCCTTCCGCGGCGGCTCCGTCTCCGAGGTCATCGACGATGGCGTGACCGGATTCGTCGTCGACACACTTGAAGACGCCATCGATGCGACGCGGCGGGTGCAACACCTCAGTCGGCAGACGTGCCGCGCCGTGTTCGAGCGGCGCTTCAGCGTGACCCGTATGGCCGCGGCGTACGTCGGTCTCTACGAGACGCTGGTGACGCGCCGGCATTCTCTGGTTCGACGACCACAGGAAATCGCGTGATGGCCGAGGCACTCAACCTGGAACAACCGTTCGCCATCGTCAGCGAGGCCGGGCAAGCAACCGCACCACTGCGCGTGCTGAAGCACGGCGATACCTTCGCCGTGTTCGACCCGCATGGCGACGTCGTCGCATCGCCGTCGAGCGCGCATGGCCTCTACCATGCCGGCACACGATTCCTGTCGCGTTTCGAGCTGCGGCTGGACAGAACCAGGCCACTTCTCCTCAGCTCGACGAACAGCGCCGACAATGTGGTGTTCTCCGCCGACCTGACCAATCCGGACATCGTCGAGCACGGCCGCGTCATGCTCGAACATGGCGCCCTGCACATCTTCCGTTCCCGGATCGTCTCGGACGGCAGCTGGATCGAGTGCCTGCGAGTGACGAACTATTCGACCAATCCGGTCCGAATCCCGCTCAGCCTGCGCATCGATGCCGATTTCGTCGATGTGTTCGAGGTCCGTGGCACCCGCCGCCTCGCCCGGGGACGTCGCTTGCCGTCGGTCTTCGCACCCGATCAGGCCGTCCTGTCCTATCGCGGGCTGGACAACGTCGAACGGCGCACGCTGGTACGACCGCTGCGCGCGCCGGACGAGGTCGACAAGGGTTCGATGGTCTTCCAGCTGGCGCTCGACCCTCACGCCACCGGCGACGTCGAAATCGCGGTGAGCTGCACGCTGCGCAACGAACGGCGCTCGCCGCGCCGGTACGCCGAGGCAGTCGCCGAGCGCAGACAGCAGGGTGCCGCGCGGGAGGCGACGGCCTGCACTGTCGCCGGCGCCAATCAGGCCTTCAATCTCTGGGTCCGCCGGTCATCGGCCGATCTGCAGATGATGCTCAGCGAGACGCCGTACGGGTCGTATCCGTACGCGGGCATTCCCTGGTTCAGCACACCGTTCGGCCGTGACGGGCTCATTACCGCGTTCGCACTGCTCTGGGCCGCCCCCGATGTCGCGCGCGGCGTCCTGACCTTTCTCGCCAGTACTCAGGCCACGGCGCGGAACGACGCGCAGGACGCGCAGCCAGGCAAGATTCTTCACGAGATGCGTGACGGAGAAATGGCGGCGCTCGGAGAGATCCCGTTCGGCCGCTACTACGGCACGGCCGATGCCACTCCCCTGTTCGTGGCGCTTGCCTGGGCGTATTACGAGCGGACCAACGACGCGTCACTCATCGACAGGCTGTGGCCGCATCTGCTGGCGGCACTCGACTGGATGGATCGCTACGGCGATTCGGACAACGACGGCTTCATCGAGTACGCGCGCAGGACGGGGAGCGGCCTCGTCCATCAGGGGTGGAAGGATTCGTGCGATGCCGTCTTCCATGCTGATGGCTCCCTCGCCTCGCCGCCCATCGCGCTGTGTGAGATTCAGGGATATGCCTACGCCGCCTGGGGCGGGGCGTCGAAGCTGGCCACGGCGCGTGGTCACACCGCGCTCGCCGCCCAGTGGCACCAGCGTGCCGTCGCGCTGGCGAAGCGGTTCGAAGAAGCGTTCTGGTGCGAAGAGCTCGGGACGTATGCCCTGGCGCTCGATGCGGACAAGCGGCAGTGTCGAGTGCGCACGTCGAACCCCGGCCACTGTCTGTTCACCGGCATCGCCAGCCCGCTGCACGCGCAGCGTGTGAGCGAGACGTTGATGGCGGATCACTCCTTCAGCGGGTGGGGAGTGCGGACGGTGGCGTCCGGCGCCGCGCGGTACAACCCGATGTCGTATCACAACGGGTCGGTGTGGCCA
>Ga0207701_10004059_pt1 | contig 14912 bp, 16 predicted proteins | sample KBSSwiSSwithPhiX_FD_184294 | JGI IMG/M metagenome (GOLD analysis project Ga0207701, IMG submission 184294) | Switchgrass rhizosphere bulk soil microbial communities from Kellogg Biological Station, Michigan, USA, with PhiX - S5 (SPAdes) (version 2) | ecosystem: Environmental > Terrestrial >... | reverse complement strand
TATCTCGACGTCGACAATGACGGCATCCCGTTCCGCACCCTGCCGGGCACGCATCCGACCAAAGGCTCGTTCTTTACCCGCGGCACCTCGCGCGACCGCTATGCGCGCTACACCGAGGAAGGCGGGCCTTACGCCGACAACATGCAGCGGCTCTTGCGCAAGTTCGAGACCGCGAAGAGCCTGGTGCCGCGCCCGGTTCGGCGCAACGCCGACAAGCCGACCAAATGCGGCGCGATCTATTACGGCTCGACCTCGCCCGCGATGGACGAGGCGATCCACATGATCGCAGCGCGCGGCCAGCCGCTCGACATGCTGCGCGTGCGCGGCTTCCCGTTCCATCAGGACGTCAACGACTTCATCGCCGAGCATGAGTTCGTGTTCGTGGTGGAGCAGAACCGCGACAGCCAGTTGCGCACGCTGATCACCACCGAATGCGGCATCGATCCGATGCGCCTGGTGCCGGTCCTGCATTTCGACGGCACGCCGATCACCGCGCGCTTCATCGCCAACGCGATCGGCGACCATCTCGACGCCTTGAAAGTCACTCCGCTGCGAAAAGTCAGGTCATGACCTACATCGTCAAGCCGAAATTCCATCATCCCGCCCTGCCGAAGAATTCGCTCGGCTACACCCACCGCGACTACGAGGGCTCGGTCTCGACCTTGTGCGCCGGCTGCGGCCACGACTCGATCTCGGCCGCGATCATCGAGGCGTGCTTCGAGCTCGCGATCGAGCCGCACCGCGTCGCCAAGCTGTCCGGCATCGGCTGCTCGTCGAAGACGCCGACCTACTTCCTCGGCCAGTCGCACGGCTTCAACTCGGTGCACGGGCGCATGCCCTCGGTGCTGACCGGCGCCAACCTGGCGAACCGCGATCTCATCTATCTCGGCGTCTCCGGCGACGGCGACAGCGCCTCGATCGGGCTCGGGCAGTTCGCGCATGCGATCCGGCGCGGCGTCAACATGGTCTACATCGTCGAGAACAACGGCGTGTACGGCCTCACCAAGGGCCAGTTCTCCGCCACCGCCGACCGCGGCTCGAAGGCGAAGCGCGGCGCGATCAACAACGACACCTCGATCGACCTGGTCGCGATGGCGATGCAACTGGGCGCGACGTTCGTGGCGCGCTCGTTCTCCGGTGACAAGGCGCAGCTGGTGCCGATCATCAAGGCGGCAATCGAACATAAAGGCGCGGCCTTCATCGACGTGCTGAGCCCGTGCGTGGCGTTCAACAACCACCTCGGCTCGACCAAGAGCTTCGATTACGTGCGCATGCACAACGAGGCGGTGAACCGGCTCGACTTCATCACCGGCCGCGAGCCGATCAAGGTCGATTACGAGCCGGGCACGGTCGAGATCGTCGAGCAGCATGACGGCTCGAAGATCGCCCTGCGCAAGCTCAATTCCGAATACGACATCCACAACAAGCTCGCCGCGATGAGCTTCCTGCTCAATCATGCGGCCGAGGGCCAGATCGTCACCGGGCTGCTTTACGTCGACAGCGATCCCGACGACCTGCACGCCAATCTGGCGACCGTCGATGTGCCGCTCAATGCGCTCGCCGAGAAGGAGCTGTGCCCCGGCTCGGCGATGCTCGACAAGTTCAACGCGGGTTTGCGGTAGCGCGAACCGTCCAGGGTCCCCGCGCTCGCGCGCAAGCCGCGGTTCATCGACTCATCCGCCGAGCGGAATCGCGACTGCGACCAGTGCCAGTCCCAGTGCGGTGAGCCCGAAGCCTGCGAGCCAGCGGTTGGTGTCGACGTATCCCGCCCAGTAATAGCCGACGACGAACAAGACAACGATCACGAGCAGGTTCGAGGCCCGCAGGGCCATCCAGGGATCGCTGATCAGCAGGAGCGGCAGCACCGCTGGCAGGGCCGTGGCGAAGACGAGGCAGAATACCGCAACCGCACCCATGTAATCGTCTCGCGTCAGGCCGGCGCGGCGCGGTGGCCGTTTTTGCAGCAGCCAGCTGCGAACGCCACGGTAGAAGTGCTCGCGGTCTTCCGTCCGCGCGATCGATGCCAGATAGGGATCGAGCTCGCCTCGGATCGTGGCCAGGGCCGCGGCTTCGTCCGGCGCCGATGCGACTGCGCGCCCGATGCGGATGAGCCGGTTGCGGCCGAACGCACTGTCCATCAGGTAGAACACCGCATCGATGATGGCCCACGCGACATTGCACCCGATGGCTCCGACAAGCGCTGCGCGGGCGCCGTCCTGACCGCCGCCGCTTGCCACACTGGCGGCGAGCGTGAAACTGAGCACCATGATCAGGCCCGCCACGACCTCGGCCAGACTCTCGTTCGGCTTGAGATAGTTCAGCGGAGGCATCGCCCCTCCTTCCTGGGAAGACGTCCCGCCGGGATTGGCTCAGTTCAACTCGAACCAGAGCTTCGCGACGAAGGCTGCGCCGCACCAGCCGGAGGTGAGGCCGGCGGGATTGGTGACAGGGTCGGGGCGACCGCCCGGCCGCGCGTTGGGATCGCCGGTGAAGACGAAGCAGCTCTCTTTCGACAGATTGGTGTCGTGGTAGCGCAGGTCGAGGTTGAACTTCTTGTGGGCCATGGTGACGCCGGCTTGCCAATTGAGATAGGCCGGCAGCGGAAAGCCGCCGAGCGCCGCAGCCTGATTTCCGAACCAGGAATATCCGGCGCCGCCCGTGATTGATGCGCTGACGTCTTGCGGCAGGAGACGGCTCGGCACCTCGAAGCCGATCCCGGCCGCCGCATACTGCCCCCAGGCACCGGTCTTCGAGACGTCCGGCGCGTAAGCATATCCACCGGCGACGCGGAACGCTTCGCCGATCCTGGTGTCGGCGCGGGCGGACAGCTCCCAGTAGTCGACGCCGTTGGTCGGACCCGGCATGGCCTCGCCGGGATAGGCAAAGTACGCCACGCCGAAATCGAGGTTGATATTTCCGATCGTCGGACGCACCCCGCCGGTCAGCGTGATCTCGGCGGCTGGCTGGGTCGGCTGCCTCACGCTGGCGACCGCGATGCCGGCATAGAACAAGGCGAGCGTCGCCTCGGCGGCGGCCCCTATTGCGGGCCCGCGGTCGGAGAGTGTGATCCCGCGATAGACGTAGTCGGATGCGATCCCGGCCCGCGCGCTGAACTCGAGCGCGCCCACCGCGCGATCCGTGGACCGTGCGGATGCGGTTTCGGATGCGGACCAGCCGCGACCGCCAAGGCTGACCGCGCCGATCGGGCCATTCTGAGAACTCTGGGCGCGTGCGCCGGACGTGACCAAGGCTTCAAGACAAAGGATAGCACCGGCCGCAAACGCGCGCGCCTTGAAGCGATCGGGCTTTGTCAGCGTGTATGAATGCCAATGCATCGGCCGGTCCGTGCACTTCGAGCGCACCGTCGCCAAGACAATATCCGACATTCGGGGAGGCGTGAATGAGGGCAGAATTCAGATCGCGTCCGCCAACGGCGAGCAATTGCGGTTGCTCGGTCGTGGCGCGTAGAAGCACAGCTTCTCACGTTGCGAAACTTTCGAAATATCGGGAATTTCGTTGAGACGGTCAGTCGCCTCGCCCGCCGCGCCAGCGCATGTCCTCGATCCAGCGTGCGCGCTTCTTGTCGTCGGCAAAATTGAGCCCATAGAGGCTCTCACGGATCGGCTTGATACCGGCGAAGCCCAACATACTGCGCTCAAAACTGCGCAGCCCGGAAGCGCCAAAGTAGCAGCGATAAAGCAGCACCGGCATCCCCATGGTCACCACGATGCGGGCCGAGCGCCCGGCGAGCAGTGGTTTGGGGAAACGGTCCTTTCTGTATTCCATGGCAAAACCAGGTCGGAAAATATGTTCGAGAAAGCCTTTGAACAGCGCCGGCAGGGTTCCGTGCCAGAGCGGAAATAGAAAAACCCAGTGCTCCGCCCAGCACATGTCTTCCCAAGGTTGCGATAAGGCGGGCGGCAACGCGCCGGTCTCAAAATCTACCTGCGTGCGCAAGAGTGGGAACTCGAAGCTCGCCACCTCTATGCGGCGCACCTCGTGCCCCGCTGCGGTTGCACCTTCGGCATAGGCGTCGGCCATCGCGTGCAGCAGGTGATGTCCCGCGGGGTCTGGATGGCCCTGGATGATTGCGACGTGCCTGGTCATTTGATGCTCTCGGTGAAGTGAAGCTTCAAAACCACCGTCCCTCGCGCTCCCCAGAACGCCTGAACCGCTGCCACGAACGAAATCCAATAGGGAGCGCTAGAAAGCAGATATTCCCGCGGCGTTTCTGAGTACACGCCTTGGTCTAGCCCTTCATCCACGGCTTCTCGGCCACCGCCTTTTTCACGGCGTCCATGAACCCTTCCGGCATTCCCGTCGCAATGGACAACGGCTTGCCGGTCTCCAGCAGGCTCTTGAGGCTCGACAGGATCTTGGGCCAGCCGGACCTGCCCCCCCTGCAGGATCGCCTCCGGTACCTCCCAGGAATGCGACTCCCTCATCGTGAGTTGCACGCTGCCGCCCGCCTGCACGACATCGTAGCTGACGAGACATTCCGGCAGTTCGCCGAAGTCTTTCATCCCGGCGACGCGCCACGTCACGCACAGCCGGCGCGGCGGCGACCATTCGAGCACCTCACCACTGACGTGCGTGCTCCCGTCCGGAGCAAGCAGCCTGAATGCCCCACCGGCCCTCGGTTCGACGTCGATCGCGAAGCCGAAGAAGTATTGCCTCGTGAAAGCCGGATCGATGAGCGCCTGCCAGACCTTCTCCGGAGGCGCGTCGATGTAGGTGACGTAGACGGTCTTCGGCTTGAACTGCGACGTATCCATCACACGCCCTCCGGCCACTTCCGCGTCGCCGCGAGCGACTCGCCGGTCTCCAAAAGGCTCTTCAGGCTCGCCAGGATCAGCGGCCAGCCACCCGACACCGCCTCGATCAGTTTTGACTGCGGGCGGTCGATCTCGTGCATCACGGTGAGCTTGACCATGTCGTCCTGCGGCTCGAGCAGATAGGTCAGCTGCGAGAACCCCTCCGCGCGCAGCTCCGGCTTGAATTCGTTCTGCCACGACAGCACCAGGCGCCTGTGCGGCTCGATCTCCAGCACTTCGCCATGGTCGCCAAGGCGCCCGTCCGGGATCATGATGCGCCAGGCCGCGCCCTGCTTCCACTCGCACTCCTGGAAGGTGCCGGCCCAGTACTGACGCGTGAATTCCGGCTCGGTCAGCGCGCGCCAGAGCTTCTCCGGCGTCGTGCGGATGTAGGTCACGTAAACGAAGCTCGATTGTTCGTTACTCATCACGCTCCTCCAGTTTCTTTTTCAGGTCGCCGAGCGCATCGAGCCGCGAGCGCTCGAACTTCCCGATCCAGCGTTGCGCGATCTGGTGGATCGGCACCGGATTGAGGTAGTGCAGCTTCTCGCGCCCGCGCCGCACCGTGGCGACGAGGTTCGCCTGCTCCAGCAGCACGAGATGCTTCGTCACCGCCTGCCGCGTCATGGCGACGCGCTCGCAAAGCTCCCCCAGCGTCTGCCCATTGTCGGCGTGGAGACGGTCGAGCAGCTTGCGCCGCGTCGGGTCGGCCAGCGCCTTGAACACCAGATCCATGGCGACAATATGCAACCAATTGGTTGCCTGTCAAGCCGCGCGATGCCGCCACGCTTGCGCGTCACAAAAGGCAGGCGGGCTGCTCTAACGGAGATCGCTCGTGCGGGGACGGCGCTTGGTCTTGCGTTTCGGCGGCTGCTTCATGCGGATCGTGCTCGTGCCGCCGTACAAGACCGGAGCGGTGACGCCGCGCGGCACGCCGTAAGTCGGCGACGGCAGCGGCGTGACCGCCGAGGGCACTGGCGCGGGCGCGACCGGCGGCGGCGGCGGTATGACGGCGGGCGCCGGGTACAAGGTACCGGGAATCTGTCCCGGCGCCTGGGCCTGCACGGCGGAAACGGCCAGCAGCGTTGCGAGAAGAACCGGGGCTACAAACGATCTGGTCATCGGCATGGCTCCAGCGCCCCGCTGATAACCCAGATAAGGGCGATCCGGTGCCGGCGCTAGCTGGCCTTTCGGATCAAATCTTGCGGAGCGATCAGGACGCCTTCGCGCTGGTCTCGAGCGCCGCGGGGCGCCTCGTCAGCGCGGAGTTGCGCCTTATCTCCCGGAGCGGAAACTCGCAGAGCTCGAACATTATAGGGCCGCAGGGCGCCTTCGCGCGCATCGCGTTGATGCGCGAGATGATCGTCCGCATCACGATCAGGAAGAGCATGGGCCCTGAAGGCGGCGATGACGGCAGGCCAGTCCATAGCGATCTCCTCGCGGGCGGAAGCCGCGGCGTCAGGTCAGCCTTGATTTGTCGCAATGAGGGAGCGCCAAGTTCAATCTTGTGCGCTCAATTACTCTTCCGGCGCCTCGACGATCGGGTCGTAGCGCTCCGTCTCGAGACCGAGCAGATTCCACGATTGCACCATGTGCGGCGGCAGCGGCGCCGTCACGTCGACGGTACCACCGCGCGGATGCGGCACCGCGATGCGCCGCGCCAGCAGGTGCAGCTTGTTCTGCAGCCCGCCCGGCAGCTCCCAGTTCTCGATCTGGAAATACTTCGGATCGCCCACGATCGGATATCCGATATGCGCCATGTGGGCGCGCAGTTGATGGGTGCGGCCGGTGACCGGCTTGAGCGACACCCAGGCGAGCGTCTGCGCCGAGGTCTCGACCACCGCATAATAGGTGACCGCGTGGCTCGCGCCCTCGTCGCCGTGCTCCGCGACGCGCATGAAAGAGTCTTCCTCGCGCTCTTCCTTCGCCAGATAGGTCGAGATGCGCCCCTGCCGCGGCTTCGGCACGCCGGCGGTCAGCGCCCAGTAGATCTTGCGCGCCGCGCGCGAGCGGAAGGTTTTGGCGAGCGCGGCGGCAGCAAAGCGCGTCTTGGCGACCAGCAGGCAGCCGGCCGTATCCTTGTCGAGCCGGTGCACCAGCCGCGGCTTCTGTCCGTCAGGGCCTGCGCCGCGCAGCACCTCAAGCATGCCGTCGAGGTGGCGCGTGGTGCCGGAGCCGCCCTGAACGCTGAGCCCCATCGGCTTGTTCAGCACCATCACGTCGTCATCCTCGTGCAGGATGATCGACTTGAGGAACGCGCGGGTCTTCTCATCCTCGGGCGAGAGAAACGACGTGCGCCTGGGCACATTCAGCTTGAGCGGCGGAATGCGCAGCTGCTGGCCGGTCTGCAGCCGGTCCTTGGTGTCGACGCGCTTGCCGTTCACCCGCACTTCGCCTTTGCGCACGATGCGCTGGATGTGGCTGAACGACAGGCCGGGGAAGCGGGACTCGAAGTAGCGGTCGACCCGCATGCCGGATTCATCCGCGCCGACGGTGACGATCTGCACGCCGGTCGCGACCTCGGGCGGCGGAGCCGGTTCCGGCTTCGGCGCAGGCGGAGCGTGTCGCGGCGGCGCCTCGAACGACGGACGATCCCGCGGCTTATGAGGATCGAACGCGCGCGGCCTGCGGGCATCGAAGTTGCTCTTCGGCCCGTGCTCAGCCTCGACCGGCGCATCAGTGCGCCAGCGCGGTCCGACGGGCGAGCGTGGCTTTTCATCCCGGCGCGACGTTCGTTTCGATTTGCGATCGCCGAACGACGAACGCGCTTCGCGTGCCTCGAAGGCAGCCGGCTCACGCTTCCCGCGCGGTTCGAAACCACCCTTTGAATCCCGCGCGCCGAACGAGCCTTTGGGCTTGCGCGATCCGAAGGATGAGCGCGGCTTGTCCCGGCTCTCGAATGACCGTGGCTCGCCTGCCTCGGCAGGGCGAGATCCATGCGCCTTGGTGTCCCGCGCCCCGAACGCGCCCTTGGGCTTGCGCGATCCGAACGAGCGCGGCTCGGCCGGCGCGCCTGACGCCGCCTCCGCGCGCTTTCCGGCGCCCGGAACCGACCCCTTGCCGGTCCGGCGGCGGTCGCCCGCTGTTCGGGCGGCGCCGCGCCTGTGGCCGCCGCGTTTTTTTATGGGCATCGTTTCATCTCGGTGTGCTCGCCGTTCCAGGTGACGGCCAGCCGCTCGCCCCTCATGGCCAGCGTGATCGGATGGCGCGTCATCGCGCCCCCGTTGGAGCATCGCCCCTCGATGTAGAGTGCGCGGTCGGCTTTGTACATCTTGCCCACCATGCAGAACTCGCTGGCCCAGGTCAGCGTCGTGGCACCGACGATCAGCGGCGCGGACCGGGGCGTATCGCCCCCGCCGCGGCAGAACTGCTGCTCCACCGCCCAGCGGCCGAATTGCGGCTCGGAGGCCAAAGCAAATCCGGTCGCGCCGATCAGCGCGGCCGTGCAAAGAACAGCCAGTCTCACGAATTCCGTTCCTTCCGCAGCTTCGCCCAATAGTCCAGCCGCTTCCTGATTTCGCGCTCGAAGCCGCGCTCGGGCGGATCGTAGAATTGCTGGCGGCCGAGCGCCTCGGGGAAATAGTCCTGCCCGGAAAACGCGTCCGGTGCGTCGTGGTCGTAATCGTAGCCCGCGCCGTAGCCCTCTTCGATCATCAGCCTGGTCGGCGCATTCAAGATATGTTTCGGCGGCAGCAGCGAGCCCGCTTCCTTGGCGAGTTTCATCGCCGCGCCGTAGGCGCGATATGCAGCATTCGATTTCGGTGCGGTCGCGATATAGATCACCGCCTGCGCGATCGCGAGCTCGCCTTCGGGCGACCCGAGAAAATCATACGCGTCCTTGGCGGCATTGCAGATCGCTAGCGCCTGCGGATCGGCGAGCCCGATGTCCTCGATCGCCATGCGCACGACGCGGCGCGCCAGATAGAGCGGATCCTCGCCGGCATCGAGCATGCGGCAGAGATAGTACAGCGCCGCGTCCGGATCGGAGCCGCGCACCGACTTGTGCAGCGCCGAGATCAGGTTGTAGTGACCGTCCTGCGACTTGTCGTAGATCGGCGCACGCCGCTGCACCACCTCCTGCAACTGCGCAGCGTCGAACGTCTCGCCTTTGCGCGCGGCGCGCCAGACTTCTTCGGCGAGCGTGAGCGAGGCGCGGCCGTCACCGTCCGCCATGCGCACCAGCGAAGTGCGCGCGTCGTCGTCGAGCGGCAGTTTCTTGCCTTCGACCTCCTCGGCGTGCGCGAGCAGCTTTTCGATCGCCGCCGCGTCGAGCGAGCGGAATACAAGCACGCGCGCACGCGACAGCAGCGCGGCGTTGAGTTCAAACGAGGGATTTTCCGTGGTGGCGCCGACCAGCACGACAGTGCCGTCCTCCATCACCGGGAGGAAACTGTCCTGCTGTGCGCGATTGAAACGATGCACCTCGTCGATGAACAGCAGCGTGCCCTGCCCCATCTCGCGCCGCGCCCTTGCGGCTTCGAAGGCTTTCTTGAGGTCGGCGACTCCCGAGAACACGGCGGACAATTGCTCGAAGTGGAGTTCGGTCGCATCGGCCAGCAGGCGTGCCACCGTGGTCTTGCCGGTACCCGGCGGACCCCAGAAAACGAGCGAGCCGAGCGAGCGCGTCTCCAGCATGCGGGTGAGCGCGCCATCGGGACCGAGCAGGTGATCCTGCCCGACCACTTCGGACAGCCTGGTCGGACGCAGCCGGTCGGCGAGCGGACGCGGCGCGTCCTGATCGAGCCCCGCGGCTTCGAACAGGCTGGGCGTGCGTTTTGCGCGAGAGGCCATACTTGCCTTCTTTCCCCTCTCCCGCTTGCGGGAGAGGGTGGCGCGCGAAGCGCGCCGGGAGAGGGTTGCTTATCTTAGGCCCCCTCTCCCGCCCTCGCTACGCGAGGGCGACCTCTCCCCGATGGGGGAGAGGTGAAGGAGAGAGCGGTACGTGTTCATCCCCCGAACGTCACGGACAACGACTGGCCGCCGCGCACGATGGTGATGCGCCACGTCCGCTGGCGCTCCTTCGAGACGCGGTCGAGATCGCGCGTGCGCGCGATCTTCTCGTCGTTCACCTGCGCGATCACGTCGCCGCGCTGGAAGCCGAGGCTCTGCGCCATCGAGCCTTGCGCGACGTCGAGCACGACAACGCCTTCGGCCGAGGCCTCGAGCCGCATCTCGTCGGCGAGCGCCGGCGAGATGTTCGCGATCTTCACGCCCATGAAGGGCGAGCGCGCCTGAATGACGACTTCCTCGCGCGGCGTTTCCGGCGCGGTCTCGAGTGGAATGGCGAGCCTGGTCTCGCGGCCAGCCCGCACCACGCCGAGCTGCGCGCTGCCGCCGAGCGGCTTGGTGGCGAAGCGGTAGTCGAACGCATTCTGGTCGTCGACCGCCTGTCCGTCGACCGTAACGATCAGGTCGCCGGTCTTCAGCCCCGCGCGCGACGCCGGGCTCTTGTCGCTGACGGTGGCGACCAGCGCGCCCACCGGGCGCTTCAATCCGAGGCTTTCCGCGATGTCGGGGGTGACGTTCTGCAGCTTGGCGCCGAGCCACGGCCGGCGCACCGTCGTGCCGCCGCTTTTCGCCGAGGCGATCACGACCTTCACCATGTTGACCGGGATCGCAAAGCCGATGCCCTGCGAGCCGCCCGAGCGCGAGAAGATCGCGGTGTTGAGGCCGACGAGGCGGCCAGCGAGATCGACCAGCGCGCCGCCGGAATTGCCCGGATTGATCGCCGCGTCGGTCTGGATGAAGAACTGATAGTCCGTGATGCCGACCTGCGTGCGCGCGAGCGCCGACACGATGCCGTGCGTCACGGTCTGCCCGACGCCGAACGGATTGCCGAGCGCGAGCACGACGTCGCCGACCTGCAGCTCGTCGGAATTGCCCAGATCGATCGCGGTGAATTTCTCGCGGCCGTCCTTCACGCGCAGCACCGCCAGATCGGTGCGCGCGTCCTTGAGCAGCACCTCGGCCTCGAACTCACGCTTGTCGGCGAGCGCGATCTTCACCTCGCTCGCACCCTCGATGACGTGATTGTTGGTCATCACCAGCCCGGAGCCGTCCACGATCACGCCCGAGCCGAGCGAGCGCTGCACCTGCTCGCGCGGCATACCGCCTCCGCCCCCGCCGAAGAAGCGGCGGAAGAACGGATCGTCCATGAACGGGTTGCGGTTCTCCACGATCTTGGCGGCATAGACGTTGACCACCGAGGGCGCGGCCTTCTGCACCACCGGCGCATAGGACATGCGCAATTCTGTCGGGGATGCCGGCAAGCGTCGGTCCTGCGCGGCGGCCGGTGCCGCGACGGCAGCAAGCGCAATCAGAGAGACGAAAATCAGTCGTGGAATCATCGGGCAAAGTCCGTTTTTCGTCCCTCGATATAGAGGGTTAAACCGGGCAGTTGAAGGGCGAATGAAGTGCCGATCCCGCTCCCCAACCTCCCCCTTTCAGGGGGAAGGAGCCGGCCGGAGCACTGGGCCGTAGCGGCGCGCCAGAATGAAGATGCACTTGCAGCGTGTAAGCCGCTAGATTGCGACATCTGTGGCGCGTTGCGCCGCGGTTGCGATCGTCCCACACTCTGCGAGGCCGTTTCGCTCAGCGGTCTTGGGGATGGGGGTCGCCAATGGATGTTCCACAGGACAACAAGAAGACGCGGCAGGCCGTTTCGGCCGCCGTCATCGGCAACGTGCTCGAATGGTACGACTTTGCGGTCTACGCCTATGTGGCGGTCTACATCGCGAAGAACTTTTTTCCGCAAGGTGATCCCGTCACCGGCCTGCTGGCGACCTTTCTCACCTACGGCCTCGGCTTCCTGGCGCGCCCGCTCGGCGGCATCATTCTCGGCCGCGTGGGCGACACACACGGCCGCAAGACCGCGCTGCTGATCACCATCGCGCTGATGGCGGTCGGCACCGTGCTGATCGGCATCCTGCCGACCTACCCGGCGATCGGGGTCGCGGCGCCGCTGCTGCTGGTGGTCGCACGATTGCTGCAAGGCTTCTCGGCCGGCGGCGAATGGGGCTCCTCGACCGCCTACATCGTCGAATGGGCGCCGAAGGGAAAGCGCGGCTTCTATGGCAGCTTTCAGCAGACGAGCGTGGTCGCAGGCCTTCTGCTCGGCTCGGGGATTGCGGCTTTGTTCGCCACGATCCTGACGACTGAGCAGATGGATTCATGGGGCTGGCGCATTCCGTTCCTGCTCGGCGGCATCCTTGGACCGGTGGGACTGTGGATGCGGCGGACGATCGACGAAACGCCGGCCTACAAGAAAGCCGCCGCCACGCCGGTCGCCGTCACCGAGGACAAGACCAGCCCGTGGCTGCTTGCGGGCCGCGCCTTCGGCTTCACCATCGTGTGGACGGTGTGCTTCTACGTGCTGCTGAACTACATGCCGACGTGGTCGCGGCAGTATCTCAAGCTCACGCCGGCCGCCGCGCTCTGGGCCAACACGATCGGGCTGTTCGCGCTGATGGTCTTCATTCCGATCATGGGCATTCTTTCGGACAAATGGGGTCGCAAGCCGCTCCTGCTGGCCTGCTGCGTCGCCTACATCGTGCTGCCCTACCCGATCTTCAGCTACCTGGTCAGCGGCGCCTCGTACACCGAGCTGATCCTGGTGCAGATCCTGTTCGCGATCCTGATCTCCATGTTCTCGGGGCCGGGTCCGGCGGCGATCGCGGAAATTTTCCCGACCCGCACGCGCTCGACCTGGATGACCTCCGGTTATGCGCTGGCGGTGGCGATCTTCGGCGGTTTCGCACCGTTCATCTCGGTGTGGCTGATCAGCACGTTCAACTCGCCCATCGCGCATTCGTTCTATCTGGTCGCGGCAGCGATCGTGTCGACCATCGTGATCTTCACGCTGCGCGAGACCGCGCATGAGGAACTCGGCTAGCGCATGGACAAGATCATGCGCCACCAAGACTCATGCTGATCGCGTTCGAAGGCAAGCGCGTGATCGTGGCCGGCGCCGCACGCGGCATCGGCCATGCCATCGCGGTCGAGTTCGCCGAGAACGGCGCGGACGTCATCGCCTGCGACCGGCTCGTCGAGGAGGTCGAAAAGTTCGCCGGGCCGGCCAAGGGCGGCGGAAAAGTCCGCGCGGCAGAAGTCGACGTCACCGACAAGGCGTCGGTCGATGCGGTGGTGGCCGGCGCCGGCGGCCCGGTCGACGTGCTGGTCTATGTCGCGGGCGGCATCCGCGGACAGAAGCCGAAGCCGCTGGAAGACGTCTCGGTCGAGGACTTCCACCAGATCGTCGATGCCAATCTCACAGGCGCGTTTCTTTTTGCGCAGGCGGTGGCGCCCGCCATGAAGCGCGCCGGCAAGGGCCGCATCGTCACGATATCGAGCCGCGCCGCGCTGGCGCCGAGCCTGACCGGCATCCAGGCCTATGCGTCGGCGAAGCACGGCCAGCTCGGCCTGGTGCGCCAATTGGCGCACGAACTCGGTCAGTTCGGCATCACGGTAAACACGGTCGCGCCCGGGTTCCTGCGCACCAGCCCCGACTACGAGCCGCAATGGGAAGGCTGGGGCGCGGAAGGGCAGAAACAGTTCGTGGAACGCATCGCCATGCGCCGGATGGGGACCCCGCAAGACATCGCGCATGCTGTGCTGTTTCTCGCCTCGGATTATGCTTCCTGGATCACGGGTCAAATCCTTCCCGTCATGGGATCACCCAACTAGGAGCCCGCAATGACCGAACAAAAACCGCTGGAGCCGTGGCAGTGGCCGGAAGAGCACTGGCGCAAGCTGGTCAACCAGGTACGCGCCGGGCGCAGCTACCGGCCCAAGGCGTGGAAGGACGGCGCGCGCTGCGCCTTCGCGATCTCGTTCGACAGCGACCACGAGACCAACGAGTTGCGCGACGGCGGCAAGTCGATCGGCCGCATGGCCTGGGGACAGTACGGCAACCGCGTCGGCGTACCGCGCATTCTGAAGATGCTGAAGCGGCACAATGTGCCGGCGACGTTCTATGTGCCGGCCGTGGTCGCCCTGCTCTATCCCGACGAGCAGCGGCAGCTGATCGCCGAAGGGCACGAGATCGGGCTGCACAGCTGGATCCACGAGCTCAATTCGGTGCTCTCCTACGAGGCGGAAAGCAGCGTCATGAATCGCGCCGCCGACACGCTGGAGAAGATCACCGGCGTGCGCCCGATCGGATCGCGCACCGCCTCATGGGACTTCTCGCCGCACACGCTGCGCATCACCAAGGAGATGGGGATGCTCTATGACTCCTCGCTGATGGCGGACGAGGATTGCTACGAACTCCTCCTCGACGGCGAGCCGACCGGCGTGGTCGAGCTTCCGGTGGAATGGATCCGCGACGACGCGGTGTATTTCATGATGCACCGCTTCCAGAACCTGCGCCCGCAGATGCCGGTCGAAGCCGTGTTCGATATCTTCCGCCGCGAGTTCGACATGGCCTACGAGGAAGGCGGAATCTGCCAGATCACGACGCACCCGCACTTCATCGGTTACCGCTCGCGCATCTGGATCATCGAGGAGTTGATCCGCCACGCCAAGTCGCGGCCGGGCGTGTGGTTCGCCACCCACGCACAGGTCGCCGCCTACGCCAAGGAGCACGCGGAGTAGGCCGGATCGCAGTCCGCGAGTTCCACGGCACCGTGGCGCCGGGGCTTGCAGGCGCCTGATCGAAACGTCATTTTCCCCGCACGTTGCATCGGCACCGCGAAGGAACATCCAACAATGCGCATCGCCGTCGTCGCCGACATTCACGGCAATGTCCGCGCGCTCCGCGCCGTGATGGACGATCTCAGGGAGGTCGCGCCCGACCGCGTGATCAATCTCGGTGACTGCGTTTCGGGTCCGCTCGAAGCCGCCGAGACCGCCGACCTGCTGATCAGCCTCGCGTGGACCACCGTGCGCGGCAATCACGACCGGCAACTGCTCGACCGTCCGGCCGATCGGATGGGTCCCTCGGACCAGGCGGCGTTCGCCGAGCTGAAGAACCATCACAAGGGCTGGCTCTCCTCGCTGGAAGAGAGCGTCGAATTCGAGGGCCTGCTGTTCTGTCACGGCACGCCGGACAACGATCACATCTATCTCTGCGAGACGGTCGAGCCGGACGGCCGCGCGCGG
>Ga0207701_10004057_pt1 | contig 14914 bp, 16 predicted proteins | sample KBSSwiSSwithPhiX_FD_184294 | JGI IMG/M metagenome (GOLD analysis project Ga0207701, IMG submission 184294) | Switchgrass rhizosphere bulk soil microbial communities from Kellogg Biological Station, Michigan, USA, with PhiX - S5 (SPAdes) (version 2) | ecosystem: Environmental > Terrestrial >... | reverse complement strand
GACTTGGATGGCAATGATTGAGCCACTTCGTGCTCGTTGAGTATAATTCACACCTTCTACAATCTAAATTCGATCAGCAAACGACGCTCTTTGGAGCGGCCTTTCACCGAGAACACTTCACTCATGAAAAATCATCTGTTCCAATGGCGCAAACTTGCCGCCGCCCCACTTCTACTAGCGTTAATTATCTTCTCCGGCGTTGCCCAACAAAAACCCGCGTGCAACGTCAAGGTAACTTTGTTGCAGGTAAATGACGTCTACCAGTTTGTGCCAGTCGACCAAGGTCGTAATGGCGGGCTCGCACGCATACTCACGCTCAAGAAAAGTATTGAAAAAGAGAATCCCAACACGCTGTTCTTACTTGCCGGCGATACGATCTCGCCTTCGGTTGAATCAATAACACTTCAAGGTGCACAAATGATAGAGGCGTGGAATGCGGTTGAACTCGACTATGCCACCTTTGGCAATCACGAGTTTGATTTTGGCCCATCAGTGCTGATGGATCGCATCAAGGAGTCGCGTTTTAAGTGGATCGCGGCAAACGTGATCGACACCACTACTGGCAAGCCCTTTGCCGGAGTCGATCCGTATGTCATTCGCGAATTTGGCAGTGTAAAAGTGGGGATCTTCGGCTTGGTCCTGCCGGAAACGAAAGCTACTTCGAGACCTGGAGACAACGTTGAGTTTCGTAGTCCCTGCGAGACGGCGAAACAGATGGTATCGGAGATTCACGATCGAGGTGCGAAGGTAGTCGTGGCGCTCACGCATCTTTCGATGAAAGAAGACAAAGAGGTCGCACGTTGCGCGGACGTTGATGTGATTATCGGTGGACACGAACACTCACTGCTGGAGTCGGCTGCCGGCGGTGCGCCGATCTTCAAGATGACCGCGGACGCCAGAGAGCTCGGTCAAATCGATCTGAACATTTCCAGCGACGGTACATTGGAAAGCATCGACTGGAAAGTCATACGTGTAACCGATGAGACAAAGAACGACCCTCAATTCGCCTCGGTCCAGCGCAAGTACGCGGGCCTGTTGGCTCGATTGGAAAAGCCAGTGGGACGCGCAAGCGTTGCACTTGATGCGCGGACTCAAGAGAATCGCACTGGCGAAACAAACGTTGGAAATCTGATTACAGATGCATTTCGCAAAGCGACGGCCGCTGATGTTGCCCTGATGAACGGCGGATCAGTGCGCGCTGATAGTATTATCCCGATCGGCACCATCACCGTGCGCGACATACTGTCGATGCTTCCTTTCAAGAACAAGCTGATAAAGATCGAAGTGACGGGCGCAATGATCCTCGCGGCTTTGGAACATGGAGTGAGTCGAACCGCTCCCGGTGCGCAGCCTGGGAGATTCCCTCAGGTCTCGGGCATGACCTTTTCGTTTGATGCGAGTAAGCCAGCGGGATCGCGTGTATCGAACGTTATGATTGCTCGACGTCCTCTTGATCCAAACAAAACGTATACACTGACGACTACAACCTTCATTGCGATAGATGGCGGAGATGGTTACACCATGTTCAAGGACGCGCGCGTTGTCGCGCCTCCGGAACGCTTGCCGCTCGACTCGGATGTGCTAACGACCGAAATTAGACGTTCGCGAAGAATCGCTCCGAAAGTTGAAGGCCGCATCAAACGATTGGATACTGCAACTCGAGCTGCAGCAAACTGCAATTAAGCCAGACGATACCAAGCTTGTAGCGGAGCAACTGGAATGGACGACGATGTTTCATCAGGCGTGAGGCTGGCTGCCAAACAACTGTTCAATGAAGCATACGAAGCGCAACAGGCTCACGATTACGAGCGGGCGATTGAACTATACAAGCGCTCAATTGAAACTTATCCAACGGCCGAAGCTCACACATTTCTGGGATGGGTCTACAGCTTCCAGCAACGTTACGACGAAGCAATTGATGAATGCCTGCGAGCAATCAACGTCGACGACAGCCTCGGAAATCCTTACAACGATATCGGCAGTTATCTTCTGGCGAAGGGAGACATGTACGGTTCTATTCGGTGGTTCAAGCGCGCGTTACTAGCCCCGCGTTATGAATCTTACGCATTCCCGCATTTCAATCTCGGTCGTGTCTACGAAACACGCAAGCGCTTTATTGAAGCTGCCAGACATTACGGGCTTGCGCTCGAGGAGAAGCCAGACTTTACTGAGGCGGCTGTTTCACTTCGTCGCATGCAATCGAGGTTGAACTGAAACTTCTTGGACAGGATCTCACGATTACAAGATTAAAAGAAAACTTAGCCAGGCTGAGTTACACGACCAGTTCGCGTAGTTTTTAATCTTGGCATCCTGAAATCCTGTCTGAGTTATTCCACCTTTATGGGAACTTTGTTGCCCATCTTATCGACGGCGACATAAATCACTTCCGCCTCGGTCACTCGCACTAGTTCATTCGTTCCCATTCTTTCGGCCTCAACGGTGACCTGCGTTGTGATCGACGTGGTTCCTACTCGAACCGTCTCTGCATAAAAACTCACCAGATCACCAACGAACACCGGTTTGTGGAAGATCACCTCTCTCATCGCCACCGTGACGAACCGATCGTTCTTCGTATGACGATGAGCTTCAATCGCTCCGGCGGTGTCGATGTAACTCAAGATGACGCCACCGAAGATGGTCCCTTGCGAGTTTGTGTCGCGCGGCAAAAGCGTAATTCGAATGGCTGGATCTCTCTTTTCATTCATAGCTGTATCGTAAGTCGGAAAGAGACTCAACGTAAATGCATGAGCTGGGGCGTTATGGAACAACTCGCAACCCGAAGGTGTCTAATCGCGCAGTCTCCTCCGACGGGTAAACCTCGGGGAAAGGTCGTGATGTGATGGTGTTATTGATTGCGTGGTTTGAATTGGTGACGTTGATGAGTGTAATCCAGGAAACTCAAACTGATTTTCAGGACCTGGGAAAACTATTGCTTGGGGGCGTGATCGCCGCGATCGTTGTGGCCATCGCCTTTACTTTCGTGAGAATGAAACTGCGTGACAAGAAGCCTCACACATCTTCGTTCATAAGCATCGCAGCAGATGGCGAGGACGAATAAGGTTGCTGATGAAGAATGAAAGACTGACACGGAGAGAGGGAGACGCGGAGACACGGGGACGGAGACACGGACAGTCCCCGCGTCGCCGCGTCTCCGTGTCTCCGTGTCGCTTTTCATCCTTGATCATTCAAACTTGCGTCTAACCCAGTCGCCAATCGCGCGTTTCAGGTCGTTCAGTTGACCTTCGAAAAAGTGATCTGCGTCAGGAATGACAACCAGCTGCACGTCTACGCGGCTTTGAATTTGGGAAACGAAACTCCGCAACTTTTCAATGTCGCCATGCTCATCGCGTTCGCCATGGACCAGGAGTAATGGCTTGCGACACCGCTCGAGAAATCCGAAGTCATACCGATCGAGCGGTGTGCCGATGCCAATGAGGTAGTTCACTCGATCATCAGCGATGCCCACTTCCAGTCCTACTCGCGCGCCAAACGAGAACCCGCACAACAGAATCTTCAAACCTGGGTAATTACTCGCGAGATAGTCCAGGCCTGCGCGCACATCGTCGAGCTCGCCACGGCCTTCATCATGTTCGCCAGTACTCTGGCCCACGCTGCGAAAATTAATTCGCAGAGTTACCAACCCTGCCTCCTGCAACGCAGCTGCTGCGCGGAACACGACTTTGTTGTGCATTGTTCCACCGCCAAGCGGATGCGGGTGAAGAACCAGAGCAACACCGGTGGGCTGGTCCGCCGGCTCCTTGATAATTGCCTCAAGGCGGCCGTGCGCTACTGGAATAAAAAGGTTGCCGGCTGGATACATTTCAGTGCGCTTTATGTTTTGAAGTATACATGCTCCTCACAAACCCGTAGAAATCGTCGCTCGCGAAACAATATTCCATCAAATGATTTTTCTAACCGTAGACACTTACCACTGTTTCGGATAAATTGATTTGGCTTGATACTGAAATCACAGCGTGCGTTATCGGCTCCCGAGGAAAGGCTGATATGCAAAGTCAATTTGAGTTGCATTTCGTTCAACTTGTTCCCCTTCATTCAGACCATTTCCTCCCACAACTATTTGTGCAGTCAGGCGGTACCTCGCCAGAAGACAAAACCGCACGACGACAAACTGCAGAGAAGCGGACCGCTCTAGTTGTTGACGATGTAGCGGACGTAACGGAACTGCTCGAAGTGTTATTAACGCAGGCCGGTTACAAAGTGGTCACAGCTGGATCGGCAAAGGCAGCGTTGGCGGCCGCACACGAGAAACAGTTTGACGTAATCATCTCCGACATCGGCATGCCAGAGATGAACGGTTACCAACTTGCAGAAGCATTGCGCCAGTTACCGGAATACAAAACGGTGCCACTTGTTGCCATCACTGGTTATTCGATGTTTGATGATCAGCAACGTTCCAAGAAGGCGGGCTTCAATGCTCATATGACGAAGCCAATCGATCCTCGTGCTTTAATCGACTTAATTGATCACTTGTGAATTGCGCGCGGAAACAGTTGACTGATAGATGAAAACTTCAGGCAAACTGTCTGCATTGCAGTCTGAGACCGCAATCCGGATCCTGCAACTTGCAGCCGGCGTGATTGCCATCACCGTCATCTTCTGGAAGTTACAGTTTTCTACTTCGTCGATTTGTTGTGGCGATTTCGACGGTTACTACCACATCAAGTGGAGTCGCGCACTCTGGCAGTCATTCAAATCAGGCAAGCTTGTTCCCACCTTCACCTGGCTGCCGCTCACTACACTGAATCCAAAAAACTATGTCGACCACCATCTGCTTTTTCACATAATTCAAATTCCGTTTGCGCAATTCCGCGATCCACGGTTGGGAGCTAAGGTCGCATCGCTCCTCTTTGGCAGCTTCGCCGTTATCTCCTGCTACTGGTTTCTGATCAAATATCGCATTAGATACGTCCTCGTTTGGCTCGTCGCACTGCTAGCTTGCTCGGCACCTTTTCTTTTTCGAATGAATATGGCGAAGGCCCCACCGCTCGCAATCATATTCCTGGTCATCGCGATTCATCTTTTGTTCAATAAGAAGTATTGGCCACTACTTCCTCTCGCATTTGTCTTCACGCTGACTTACGACATGTTTGTGTTGTTGTTGCTGGCGGTTGTGTTGTGGGTCGCGGTCATTGGCTGGACCGAAAGACGCTTCGAGTGGCGCCCACTCGTTTGGGTCTGCGCCGGAACAGTTGCGGGGTTGGTGATAAACCCGTACTTCCCTCACAACCTGCAACTGCTTTATGAACACATAAGAATAAAGATGACTGCTTCAGATTACGACACGAAGGTGGGTTCAGAGTGGTATCCGTACGACTCCTGGGAGTTCATCGGCAACTCGCTTGTCGCATGCGTCAGCATGATTGTCGGCTATGTTGCTTTTGAGGTTGGTGAAAGAAGACGCGCGCATTATCCACTGTTCTTCTTGTTGTTTTCGACGGTGCTGATGATCATGAACGCGCGCTGGAAGAGAATTGCGGAATACTGGCCTCCATTCGCAGTGATGTTTGCAGCCTTCTCGTTGCAGCCATGGGTCGAAGGCATGCGATCGTCGTTGACTCGCCTGCCTAGTCATGTACTGGCAGAGCTTGAGCCGTTTTTTGATCGCGAACGTATCGCTAGATTTGAAAGACCGGAATACGAAGGATTGATCAAGACGGTAATAGCCGGCGCGCTCGCGTGCGGGCTTGCTGTGGTTCTCTACTTCAACTTGATCGCGACGATAAAGGAAATCGGCGCAAGCGAGCGCCACAACTTTTACCAGGCTGGCGCCAGTTGGCTGCGGGCCAATGTGCCGCCACAAGAAATCATCTTCAATACAGATTGGGACGACTTCCCTCGTCTCTTTTATTTCGACGAAACCCATTATTATGTGTCAGGCTTGGATCCGAGTTACCTTTACGACCGGGATCCGGTTCTGTCGCGTTTGTACGACCGGATCACATTGGGAAAAGAAGACGATCCAGGACCACTTATTCGAGATCGCTTCGGCGCGCGTTACGTGTTTACTGACAACAATCACCACGACTTTTTCGCGGCTGCGCGGGCAAGTGGCTGGTTCGAAATTGTTTACGAAGATGAACAATGCATAATCATGCATATCCTCGACGAGAAGCCCGCGCTGCCCACGGAGAATTTACCGCCGCCCGTTGAGGAAGGAATGATGATTAATCCGAGTCCACAGCCAACGGTGCAGGAAGTACCAACGGCAAGTCCAACCCCTCAATAATGTTTGCTCGTGAGTTTCTTATGATGCGAAAGATTCCTGGAAACACTTTTGCGGCAACTCTAGTCGTCGTCGCCTCGTTACTAAGTTCGTGCGGGCCTCGCGAGCCTGCGACCAATACGCCGGCGCCCACTCCTGAAACGGCTGCTCAATCAACACCTGTAAGCTCGCCGCTTACCGGTTTCGCAAAGGACTTGCAGTACGTTAAGAATGGCCGCTTCAGCCATATCTGGGTTTTCTCTCGGAAGGACGGGAAGCCGCTCGATAAAGACGACTCGGCGTTTCTTCGCGCGAACGCGCCTCAAGTTGTGGATTGGGTAATTACCGACGAAGGCAAGAGAGTGATTGCCGGAACCAACTTCAACCTTGAAGAAGGAAACCTTGGGCTGTTGAAGAAACGATTTAATGCCGAGGACTACGCGGGAAAATAAAGCAGGTCCACCGATTTCACAGATTACACAGATCTCTATTTCGGAATTCGGAATTCGGATTTCGGATTTCGGATTTCTTGTTTTAAGGAGTTACTTGTTTCGGTGGAACTCCCGTAATTATCCGCTATGCATCTCCACAAACAAGCTGGTTCACAAGCACAAAATCCGAAATAGAAATCGGTGGATCTGCTTCTCAAGGCACGAGGACGAGTTTCCCAAACTGCGCCCGGTCTTCCATTAAGTCATGCGCGTGACGGGCATCACTCAAAGGCAACACGCGATCGACTACGGCACGAATCTTCCCTTGCTCCACGAGTTTCAAAGCCGCCAACAATTCAGCCTTCGAACCCATGAATGATCCAAGAATCGTCAGGTGACGATAAAACACCTGGCGAATGTCAGTGCGTGCGTCGTAGCCACTGGTTGCGCCACAGGTAACTAGCCGGCCGTTGTTTCTTAATGAAGCGATCGAACCTTCCCAAGTTGCAGCGCCGGTGTGCTCAAACACAACATCAACGCCCACTCGATTAGTCAGTTTCCTAACTTGTTTGGGCCAATCACCTTGTGTGTAATTGATCGTTTCGTCGGCTCCCAGTTCTCGCGCTTTCACGAGTTTCTCGTCAGCACCAGCCGTGGCGATCACGCGAGCGCCAAGCAGCTTCCCGATTTGAATCGCAATTGATCCCACTCCACTTCCCGCCGCATGCACCAACAGAGTTTCACCGGCCTTGAGCTTCGCGCGCGTCACTAACATGTGCCACGCAGTCAACGTCACCAGTGGTAGGGCCGCCGCGTCTTCCCATGCTAGTGCGGTTGGCTTTGGAATCACGTTGACTCCCGGCGCTGAAACGAATTCTGCGTAACCGCCATCGTGTCGGTATCCAATCATGTCGTATTCGCGGCAAAGATTATCTTCGCCACGTAAACACTCCTGACAATGACCGCACGAGAGTCCGGGCTGCAACATCACTTCATCACCGGGTTTGATCCATGAAACAAGTTCGCCGACTTCGCGAACAATCCCGGCAACGTCGCTTCCAAGAATGTGCGGCAAAGGAATGTCTATACCCGGCAATCCACCGCGGACAAAAATGTCGAGATGGTTCAATGCGCAAGCCTTGACTTGAACCAGCACATGATCGGGACGCAGTTGCGGCTCAGGCACGTCCGTATACTCAAGCACTTCGGACGCACCGTGCTTTCTAAAGACGACAGCTTTCATGGGTTTGGATTGTAGGTGAGGATTCTACTTCAACTCAAATACGAAATCGCGGTCGCTCGCAGACTGATGACACTCCAAACAATCGCCCTTTTTCTTTCGTTTCAGAACTTTCGTCGCCGCACCGTCCATAGCTAAAAACGACCAATCTCCACCTTCCGGATTGAATCCCTTCTCACGTTTGATCATGACCGTCAAGACTTGTGGCTTCTCCGAATTTGACCGGATCAGTTTTTCGCGAACGAGAATTGAACCGATGGGAAAGGGCTGAGCTGGGGATGCGGAGTACGCTTTGCGTGCGAGCTCGTTTACATAGACCATCCCAAAAGAGCTGGAGTCGTCGTGCAGGTTGGGCTCAGGTTTCTTCTCAGGCCTCGGGTCTGCGACTCTTATTCGCGTCGTGCTTCTTGAGGTTGTTATTCTAGAGACTTCACCGAAGTCCACGGCGATACTTCAACCGCCCGCAGCAAAATCTGATACCACAATTGGCTTACCGGTTAAGCGCTGCCACTGGCGATACCCTGCAATCTCCTGCAGTTCAGGATCTGGGGCGCTGCCATTGATGCCAGTCGGCATGTAGGCACTGATGATTAAGCCTACTACCGAAGCAATTCGAAGTGCCGGGTTTCTCATGGTTGATGACTCCTGAGGAAAAGGCTTTTCGGAGTGTAACTTCAACCGGTCAGATGCGGCAATTATCGCAGAAAGATGCCCAAGTCATTGGTCATATATCATTTGATATTTCTCATTTGTCATATAGGAAAACCAGCCGCAGATTTACGCGGATAAAACACGGATGAGAGAAAGAGCGCGCGGGAGCGCGCGAACGAGCGCACCTGTTCTCTGCGTTCTGACATCTGCGTAAATCTGCGGCTGGTTTTTCCCTACTCCTACTGCTGTTCCATCTCCAGTAATTTCATTGCCCAGACACTATTTGGATACCTCTCAACCAGCAGCGACGCCGTCTCCTTTCTCACGATGTCATCGTTGTTCCACCCATTGCATCCGTACTTGTAGCTTTCATTAGCCTTAGCAGCAATGAACAGTGCTTCAGGGACTCTGCTATCGTTCGGATTAAACTTGGCCCACTCGATCGCCCTCTTCCCCAAAAAGCTTTTCGCGTCGCCGAGCTCGATTATTTTGGCGCGCTCCTTTTCAGCAGCGTTCAATAATTCCGGCGTCAAGAAACGCGGACTGAAAACCTGCTTTGGTTTTTCTTTCACCTCCTCGTCGTACTCCGTTTGCGGTAATACACACCACCAGGCCATCTCTAGATAATAGCCATCATCTCCTGTGTAGATATCCGGCACCCCCTCACTCAGATACGGCGAAAGATAAGGTGACTTCAGGAGCGCGAATGTCGCGGCAGCATCTCTTTCTGCAGCTGTACGTGCGCCCAGGTAAGATTGGAACAACACTGCGTTATCGCGAGTTGTGCGCACAATCTCGACAGCGGTTTGACGTGCGATGATATCGTTCTTGAGTAGAATCGCCCTGGTCCAAGCTGCTAACAAAACACGTTCACGAATGTAAGTAGGAACCGTCGGATCACGTGTAACGTCCATCAATGTGCTTAGGCTGAAATGCCAATTCAGGATGTCGGCTACTCTTTCGTCAAATATGCCGCGCCCATCCCATTCAATCAGCCTCTTAACTCGCTCCCGCTCTTGTTCGTCAACGTCCTCGTACGATTCTTCATCTCCCAGAATCTCCTCAATGCTACCTAGCTGACCGTATTGGTAGAACGCGATCGGCTTTCGCAGCGCAAATCTCAAGAAGGCGCTAAGACTTTCGGCCACATTCATTCGCTGTTCCAGAAACTCGTTTTGTGCAGAAACTGGAAAGGTATCAAAACCACTTTCGATGATCTGATTGAGCACTTGCCGCGCTTCGCTTACTCTTCCGAGTTCAGTCAACAGTCGAATTCGGTTATATGCCACAGTCGCGTACATTGGCGTGTCAGGTTGGATCTGTTCAGCATGCGATAACAAGCGCGATAGAGACTGAGATGTCTTGTTGGCTTTGACGAGAGATGTTACGAACCAGGAGGGTGAATGCGTGTCACGCCACCGCTGAAGTGCATGTGAATACGCCTGCGGGTCTTTGGATTGTAAGGTAAAGACCCAGTCGCTCAGTTCGTCGATTCTTAAGAACGCCGGATACATTGATAGGGGGACGCTTTTGCAATCGTAGTCGCACCCTTCATATTCATCCGCGGCAAATTTACGGTTTGGACTACGTTCCATTCGGCGCAAGTACAACGACATTTCATGCTGCTCGTTGACATGTCTCGTTTCTTCATCCGTCAACTTTCGACCCAAGCTTGTTTCGACGCTCTTCAGAATTTCAGCAATTGGCGTTTCCAGCTTAAAACTAAACGTCTGAGCTGTCGCGTAATCGATCTGGCCTGAAGCGTGAGTGTTGTAAATCCTGATATCGATTTCCTCGCGTGGCGGAGGGGGCTCGTAATTAGTGGCTGGCGAAGAGTTGGTGTTGTCAGAGTCTTCTTTCGGAGGGTTCAACCGTTTCTGCCGCTCCTCTTCCTGCCTCTGAACCTGGGTATCAAACTTGTCCAGCAACCAAACGTAGTCGATCAAGTCCTGTCGGAGATCTACGCTGGCACTCTGCTGGATAGTCTGTGCCAATTCTCTGACTCGTTCCTCTGGATGCAAGCGATACTTAATGAGCGCCAGAAGTTTTCTGGTGGCATCTCGATATTTACTGGCGCGACTGCTGAGGCCAACAAGATACGCCTCAGCCTTCTGATTAGTCTTTAACTTCGACGATTCGTCTCGTTCCAGACTCGCTTGTCGTACCAACGTGCGACCGATCAGGTAGTCAGCCAGCGGCTGCCAGCTGGATTCGTTATCCTGCGAAATCTGTTCGAATCGTTTTATCGCTTCATCGAATTGCAACGAATAAAAAAACGCGGCGGCGATTTGGTAGTCCCGGTCCTTCCGCAACCACTCCGGACGCTCGGCTCCTAGCACCGTCGGATTAGAAGCCTTATCTGAGCAATTGCGAAATACCGCGTCCTGGCCAGTTAGCCATTCGTGCACATCGCTGTTGTTGGCGCCGAATCTCGCGACGCGATCTCTCAGCGTCTCGATGGCCACTTCAAAAGCATTCGAAGTGCAGTTTGGGAAAAAGTCGTAACTGCCAAACCGCGACTCACGATAAATGTCCGGTAGTTCATCTTCCTGTGTCACAACAATCTTCCGCGCCGCGATCCATTCTTTTACCTTCGCTTCAGTGTCGGGTTCAGGGCCGGTCCCTTTGAGAGCCTCGATGAGCGCTTTTTGTTCTTCTTCGTTGAAAGATCCACCGTTCAAATATCGGTACGCAATGACCAGAGTCTTCCGACCGAATTCAGGCTTCAGGATTCCAATCTTTCCCTGGGTGAATTCTCTAAACGGTGGATCAGGTGAGTCTCGCATAACGAATATCGGCTGGAGGAACTCCGGTCCGCAGGCCTTCGCATGCGGAGAAAACTGAAACAGAACTGCCATTGTTAACAACACTGCGATCGATGTACGCGAAGCTTTCATTGGCGCAGCCTTTCTTCCAACACACCCAGGTCCGACTCTTTCCATGGATGGGAATTGAAAACATAAACGCGGCGAGCAGGATCGAATCTCGCACTTAGCGGTTCATCCAATGCGATGCCATAACTGCGTTGACATAGCTCGCCACGGAAGTCGTGACCGTCGGCGAGCATTGCTTGAATCCTGGTTGAGTCGGTTCCCATGCGGAACGCCATCGGAATCGCTTCATCGATTGGCAAGTCTTTAATCCAACGATCACCTATGCAGAATGAGGCGAGCGCGGTTATCGAGAGCGGGGTTTCGTCTGGTAACTGCGCGCGAAGCTCTCGCAGAAGCGAGCGATAAAACTCGCGTTCAGAAGTGGTCGCGTCATAGTCAACCTGGACCGCGGAAACGTTCGGCAGTTCGAGGGTTTTACGAATCAGTTCGGTGATTCGAGCAGCTTGCGAGCCAGAAAGCGCCGGCTTCTGTGTTTTGGAGCGCTGGGATTCGATCCTGGTAACCGCAACGACTTTTAGATCCGGAGGAACCAACAGCGGGTGATGCCGTGGCTTTTGAACTACATCGTTGTCTTTCAGTACCAGCGTTTGGGCCAGCACCGCGACGCCGTAACGCCTCGAGTTGAGAAACCGCAAATCTTCAGGCCGCTCCCAGGCCCACAACATTACCGGCGGCAGCTGCACTTCATTGGCGCGATTACGAATTCTCGAGGAGCGGCAAGCGGAGAATGGGATGACAGCGAAGAGAAGCGCAAGGCCCAGCGATATCGTTCGAACGACGATCGTCATGGCGCTACTTAATACGCCTTCACGATCACTTTAAATACGACGATTCACACGGCTACGCGGTGGTTGAGCCTCACTATACGACTGATGAAAGCCACAGAAGACAGGAGCAGGAGCAGTAAGCAGGAGCAGGAAGGTCGTTACAACGTTCGATCCTGCTCCTGCCTGCTGCTCCTGCTCCTGTCTACTGCTCCTGCCCCTGAGTTTGTTCACGCGCGTGGTAAGAGGAGCGCGTCAGAGGGCTTGATTCAACGTGGGAGAACCCAAGTGTCATTCCGATTCGTCGCCATTCGGCAAACTCTTCCGGTGTGACATAACGCTCGACCGGGAGGCGCCGTGCGTGTGGCTGAAGATACTGACCAATAGTCATTATGTTGCAGGAAACTGCTCGCAGGTCGTGCATCAAATCGACGACTTCATCGAACGTTTCGCCAAGGCCCACCATGATTCCGCTCTTCGTTAACATGCCCCGGCCTTCTTTGTCGCGCCTCGCAGCCGCTCGCTCAAGCAGCGTCAACGATTGCTGATAAACGGCGTCGGGACGGACTCTCCGGTACAACCGCGAAATCGTTTCAGTATTGTGATTGAGCACGTCGGGCCGGGCGTCAAGAACCGTGTTCAGTGCATCCTCGTCGCCATTGAAATCAGGAATCAGGACCTCGATCTTGCATTCTGGATTCAGTGCTCTGACTTCTCTGATCGTTTCGGCCCAGTGTGCTGCACCACCATCTTGCAGATCGTCGCGATTAACTGAAGTGATTACAGTGTGAGCCAGGTCAAGATGGGCCACAGCTTCGGCGACATGTCGCGGCTCCAGAGGATCCAGGGCAGTCGGCGCACCTTTTCCTACGGCGCAAAACCCGCAATGCCGCGTGCAGATATCACCGCCCAACATAAAGGTTGCGGTCCGATCAGACCAGCACTCAAAAATGTTGGGGCAGCGAGCTTCCTGACAGACGGTGTGCAGATTCAGTCCTTCAATCAACTGAAGCACATGATTCTGATTAGTCGGGTCGCCGAGACGGATTTTGAGCCATTCCGGTTTTGGCTGACGGACTTTGGGGCTATTACTGATTACGTTTAGTTCTCGAACCAACTGAAATTTACCTCACGACCGACCGATTCTACATGGCAACAGTTGGTAATTGGAAACGGGGTCAACTTCAGAACGGGAGCGAAGCGACCGATTTCAACGTGAGTCGTGCGCTCTGTCAGCTGAAATCGGTCGCTTCGCTCCCGTTCTGAAGCTCTTGGTTCGCTGAGGTAAAGATCTTCGCCCGCGGAAATCGAATCAGGTAAACTGTGCCCGCTTACTGAGCATCCTAGCCGCCAAAGCCAGCCTAAGGAGACCAACATGAAAGCGATTCTCTTCATCTGCTCCCTCTGTCTCTTGTTTCTAACGTTCACCACAATTGTCGATGCCGATCTGGCGAAACCAAAGCAATCGCCGACCACCAATCAGAACCGGGTGGTCCTCCATACGTCTTTGGAGATCGCGCCCGACTCGAAAATTTACGACGCCCGTTTACAGATCCCGCAAAGCCAGTTGAATGACCTGCGCGCGGCCCTTGATTCTGCTGCTGGAAACGCAACCATTGCCGCGTCAATAACCGGCCATCCGACGCGAACGATTGTCGCAGGTTCGTTGTTGTTTCTTTCGTTGTCGTTTGCCGGTGTGTGGCTGGCGCGCTCGCGCAACAAACCCGGTGGCAGTCGAACGAGCAAGGCGATCGTCGCAGCGGTAATTGCAGTCGCGACGATTGGAGCCGCCGCAATCATTACGCGTGGGAACGCCGGACCTCCGGGATATTACCGTTGGCGAACTCTTCCGCAGGCGCTAAGTGATGGTCATTCAACAGCGGGTGGCGTTGATATCGAAATTGTTGCTGACGATCCAAACTCCAGATCTGGACTTAAGCTCTTGATCCCGCTGAGGAAAGGGAAACAGGGGGAAGAGTAAGTCACGTGCAAAGCACTGCAGATCTAAAACTCCCGGCCTGGACCATTCCGTCGGCGCGCGCTGAACGGCCGCAAACAGCTCGGTTCGTCATGACGCTTGCCGTTTGCGCGTTGTGCTCGGCTCTGTTTGCGAGTTGGTTGCCGTTGCAGGTTTCGATCGTCACCGTTTTCCTTTTCGCTGGTCCACACAACTGGTTCGAGTTTCGTTACTTCCTGATGAGATTGCCGGCGCGCTTCGGAAAGTCGCACAACTTCTTCCTCACCGCGTTTGCCGGTATTGGTTTTCTAACCCTGACGTATGTGTTGTTGCCTGTGGCGTTCAGGTTTGGATCGTGGAGTGAAGAAGGCTGGTCGATAGTAATTGCCGGTTGGAATAGCCTGCTGCTCGGCTGGATCGGACTGCTCGTGTGTTTGACCGTTGGACTCAGCTGGGTCTTGAGCAATCGCCAACGTTCGTTCTCGACTGCGCAATAATCTTTTGTGCCTTTTGTGCCTTTTGTGGCTACTGAAATTCGCCAACCTCCTGTTGCACTGCCGTTCTATTACGGCTGGGTGCACGTGTTTATCGCGGCACTCGCGATGGTGGGGACGCTCCCTGGTCGAACACAGGGCCTCGGTTTAATAACCGAACCGCTCCTCCGAGACCTGCAAATCGATCGCGTCCAATTCGCCGCGTTTACTCGCCAGTTCGTTTTCGCTCGTTTCGATCTGCGCGAGAGTTACGCGTTCCT
>Ga0207701_10004056_pt1 | contig 14915 bp, 12 predicted proteins | sample KBSSwiSSwithPhiX_FD_184294 | JGI IMG/M metagenome (GOLD analysis project Ga0207701, IMG submission 184294) | Switchgrass rhizosphere bulk soil microbial communities from Kellogg Biological Station, Michigan, USA, with PhiX - S5 (SPAdes) (version 2) | ecosystem: Environmental > Terrestrial >... | reverse complement strand
ACGCCAAGAGCATCGAAGCGCACTGGCCGGGCAAGCGCACGGCGACGCGCGCGGGCACCTGCGGTCGGCATCTGGTCGACGCGGTCTGCGCGGCGCGGACGCGCTAGCACGGCTCGGCAAACCCAATGACGGCCATCGGGGCCGTCCAGGAGCCCGGCTCAACACCGGGCTCCTGAGGCGGGGTATCCTTCCGCCCATGACCGATCTCGTTCTGACTTTGCTCGGGCCCGATCGCCCGGGGCTCGTCGAGCTGGTGGCTGGCGTCATCGCCGCCCACGGCGGCAACTGGCTGGAGAGCCGCATGTCGCACCTCGCCGGGAAGTTCGCGGGCATCCTGCGCGCCGAGCTGCCGCCCGACAAGGTTCAGCCGGCGCTGGCCGCGCTGGCGGCGCTGGAATCACGTGGCTTGAAGGTCATCGCCGAGGCGGCGTCCGCCGCCGACAAGGGCGCGGCCGATAGGAGCATGGACCTCGAGATCGTCGGTCTCGATCGCCCCGGCATCGTGCGCGAGATCTCCCAGCTGCTGGCGGCGAGTGGCGTGAACGTCGAGGAGCTGGTCACGAACCGCAGCAGCGCGCCGATGTCGGGCGACATGCTGTTCGAGGCGCGCGCGCACGTGCGTGTCCCGGCGGGCATCGACCTCGCGTCGCTGCGCGCCGGACTGGAGCGGCTCGCCAGCGACCTCGTCGTCGAGGTGAAGCTGGAAGAGCGCCGCGCTACTGGACCGCGCTGACGACGCGGGTCAGCAGGCCGACCACGAAGGTGGCCGGGCCGGTGATGATGTCGCTGCTGAAGTAGATGACCCCGACCAGCAGAAGCGGCGACACGCGGACGATCGACTCCCACTGCGGGCGCCACCCGTAGGGGATCAGGCCGTCGACCACGCGGCTACCGTCCAGCGGCGGAATCGGGATCAGGTTGAAGATCGCGAGGCTGACGTTGATCAAGATCAACATGATCAGCAGCGACGAGAGGCCCATCGTCTGCGTCGTCGTCTCCGGCGAGAAGCGCATCATGAGCCCGAACGCGACCGCGGCCAGGAACGCGAGGACGATGTTTGCCAGCGGCCCCGCCGCCGCGGTGATGACCATCCCGGTGCTCATCTTGACGCCGCGCCGGAACCGCGTTGGGCTGACCGGCACTGGCTTCGCCCATCCGAACGGGATCCCGAGCAGCGGCAGCAGCAGCGTCCCGATCAGGTCTATGTGCGCGATCGGGTTCAGCGTCAGCCGACCCTGCATCGCCGCCGTGTCATCGCCCAGACGGTAGGCCGACCACGCGTGCGCCCACTCGTGCACTGTCAGCGACAGCAACAGCGGGATCAGGATCATCACCCGCTGGGCGAGAAAGTGCGACAGATCGAACGACAAATTATTTGAGAGTCTGACCGATGCCGCTGCGGAACTCCACGACCTTCGCGGAGACGTGCTGCTTCTTGAGCGCGGCCGTCAGCTCGTCGGGCGTTCCGGTCAGGATCGGGAACGTGCCGAAGTGCATCGGGACGACCGTCTTCACCTTCAGCATCTTGGTCGCCAGCGCCGCGCCAGTCGGGTCCATCGTGAAGTGGCCGCCGATGGGCAGCAGCGCGACGGTCGGGTGATAGCGCTCGGCGATCAGCGCCATGCCCGCGAACACGTCGGTGTCGCCCGCATGATAGATGATGGGACCCTTCGCGACCTCGATGACGAAGCCCATCGCGGGGCCGCCGTACTTCGGGCCGGTCTTGTCCTGACCGAAGCCGCTCGAGTGCAGGGCTTCGACCAGGTGAATCGTCGCGTCCTTCACCGTCACGGTGCCGCCGATGTTCATGCCTTCGGAGTTCGCGGCGCCGATCAGGCTGGTGAGCTCGTACGACGTGATCACCTTCGCGCCGGTCTTCTTCGCGAGGTCGGCGGCGTTGCCCACGTGATCGGAGTGCCCGTGCGTCACCAGGATCGCGTCCAGCGTCTTCGGCTGTTCCACCTTCGGCGCCATCGGGTTGTCGAGCCACGGATCGATCGCGATCGTCGCGCCGCCCGGCGTCTGGATGATCCACGCGGCGTGGCCCCACCACGTCGCGATCGTCGCGGTCGGCGCGGCCGCGGGAGGCGGCGGCTGTTTTCCGGGGGGGACGACCGGCGGCGCCATGTCCGCCTTCTGCGCGATCGCAGGCGCAGGTGCGGGCGCGGCGGTCGGCGCCGCGGCCGGTTTCGCGGCGGGCGCTTTCTTCTCGGGCGCGACGAACTCGACGTCGGCGTGAGCCGAGGACACGGCGCCCGCCACCATCAGCGACACGTACACAATCCAGGACCGTTTCATCGACGACCTCCTTCGTGCGGCGTGGGACGGATGGGAGCACTCTAACCCACACGGTAGGTGCGCGTGAATGGCAGAGCCGTGATGCGCAGGCGCGACCAATCCGCTCGCGCACGTCAGGCGTACAGACCACATGACAATTCGCCATCGTCTTGCGCCAAGTGTGTTCGCGATATCAACAACGGTGCTGGGGGCGTGGGGTTGTACGGGGACGGTCGGCGGCGACGTGGATGGAACAGGGCAGTCCGCCCTCACCGGCGGTTGGCACCGTCACCGAGGAGGAACGGGCGGCAGCACCGCCGGTAAAGGCGGCAGCGCCGCGGGTACGAGCGGCAACGCCGGCGCCGTGGGCGGCAGCGTCGCCGGCACCGGCGGCAGCGTCGTGATCACGGGCAACGGCGGCGCGGGGACGGGCGGCAGCGTTGCGGGCCGTGGTGGAAACACCGCGGGGACGGGCGGCAGCGTCGCCGGCACCGGCGGCAGCGTCGCGGGTCGTGGCGGAAACACCGCCGGCACGGGCGGCAGCACGGCCGGTCGTGGCGGCACCACGGGCGGCAGTGGCGGCGCCACGGCAGGTCGTGGCGGTAGCAGCGGCGGCAGCGTCGCTGGCACGGGCGGCAGCACGGCCGGTCGTGGCGGCAGCAGCGCGGGCACCGGCGGCAGCGGCAGCCTCGGTGGCATGAGCGGCTCGTCGGGCCCCGGACCGATCGCAGGCTCTGCCGCGTTCTTCACGGATCTGACCAGCGGCCCGAATCAGGGCGGTCAGAACGGCGCCGGCGCCTTCGTGACCGTGTGGGGCAACGGCTTCGGCGAGACGCGTGGCTCGTCGACGGTGACGATCGGCGGCGGCGCGGCCGACAACTACCCGACCTGGACGAGCACGAAGATCACCTTCCAGCTCGGCGCGAACGCGAAGACGGGCGACGTCGTCGTGCACGTCGCCGGCAAGTCGGACAGCAACGCTCTGCCGTTCACTGTCCGCACGGGCAACATCTACTTCGTGACCTCCACGGGAAGCGACTCGGCGAACGGCAGCTTCGCCACGCCCTGGAAGACCATCCCCAAGGCGAAGAACAGCCTCGCCGCGGGGGACGTCGCGTACATCGGCGTCCGCGCCGGCGATGCCGTCTCGCAGACGACCGAGGACTCGACGGCGGCCTACCGCTGCGCGCTCGGCATGAGCACCAACAGCGGCAGCAACTCGGGCACCGCGGCGCAGCCGAAGGCGCTGATCGCCTATCCGGGCGCGCGGGCCACGATCGGGACCGAGTCAGGTCTGCAGCGCGGCATCCTGACGCCCGGCATCTCGGGCAACTTCGACTACTGGGTCATCTCGCAGCTCACGCTCATCGGGGAGACCGAGGCGCTCGACTTCGAGGGACCGGCCGTCGGCTGGCGCGTCGTGGGCAACGACATCTCGTGCCCCAACGGCTCGGGCCTCAGCGGCTGCGTGACGGGCGGGACGCCCAACACGCCGCAGAACCTGAGCTTCTTCGGCAACGTCGTTCACGACGCCGCGGCGAAGGTCTCTTCGATCACGAAGTACTATCACGGCATCTACTTCGGCTCGAACCACCTCAACCTCGGCTGGAACACCGTGCGCGATGGAAAGACCTGCCGCGGGATCCAGTTCCACGACTCGGACGGCGCGAACCAGTACGACATCGTCGTCCACGACAACGTGATTCACGGAACGGTGTGCGACGGCCTCAACTTCGCGACCGTCGACCCGTCGAAGGGCGCGGTCGTGGCGTACAACAACGTCATCTACGACGTGGGCACCGGGCCTGATCCCGCGGACGGCTCGTCGAACTACGCCTGCGTCTACGTCCCGAACACCACCAACAATGGCTCGGCCGGGAGCGGCAAGGTCCAGCTCTACAACAACACGATGTACAACTGCGGCTCGCGCAAGAGCTCGGGTGCCGCTGCGATCGTCCTTTCATCCGGACCCGTCGGGATCCAGATGGACGACAACCTGATCGTGGCGCAGTCGGGCGAGACGTACATCTCGGGCAGCACGTCCTCGATCACCGGATCGAACAACCTGTTCTTCGGCGGCGGCTCCGCGCCGTCTTCCCTCTCCGGAAACGTAACGAGCGATCCGATGTTCGTCGGGGCCGCTGCGCACGACTTCCACCTCGGCGCGGGAAGTCCCGCGGTCAACGCGGGGAAGGCGACCTCAGCCACGACCGACATCGACGGCAACCCGCGTCCCCAGGGGACGGGCGTCGACATCGGCGCCTACGAACGCGCGCCCTGATCCCGCGCGCATCCCGCGCCCGCGCTTCGCCGCGGGCGCGGGGGCTTGTTGAAGAGCTACCGCGCCTTCCGGCGGTTTCATGATTCTTCACAAACCTCTGCCTTGACAGGCGGTCACGCCTGAATTAATTCCAAGCCTCGCACTAATCGAGGCATGGCAACACGTACACAAACCGTCCGTCGGCCGCAGCCTGGCAAGCTCGCGCGGCTGATCGAAGACATGATGAGTCACATTCATCGTCGGTCGGCGGACGACACGCTCGCGGTCATGAACGAGGCCGGGTTGACCATGGCGCAGATGGTGGCGCTGCACCTGCTCACGCATCTGGGGCCCGTGTCGGTGTCGTCGATCGCGGCGTGTCTCAAGTTGTCCCCGCCCGCGACCAGCCACCTCGTGGATCGGCTGGTGATCGCCGGCCTGGTCGGTCGGACCGAAGATCCGATCGATCGGCGGCACAAGCGCATCGCGATCACCCCGACGGGACGCGACCTGATCGAGGGTACCAACGAGCGCCGCACGCGCGAGTTCACCCGCGTGCTCTCCAGCCTCAGCGGCGAGGTCCAGGCGCAATTCGCGGAAGTCCTGGCGCGGGTCGTGACCGAGTTGAAAGAGCTCCCCGACCGAGTAGAAGTACGCGAGATCGTCGGCAAGGAACTGCAGAAGCGCGAGGCGCAATCTGCGGACGCAAAACGCAACAAAGTGAATCAGAGGTCGTGACATGAAAGCGATCGTTTCCGTCAAGGACGCCGTCAAGAACTACACGCTCGGCAACGTCGTCGTCCCCGCCTTGCGCGGCGTGACGCTGGACGTGGTCGAAGGCGACTTCATCGCGATCGCCGGCCCGTCGGGCAGCGGCAAGACGACCCTCCTCAACCTGATCGGCTGCGTCGATACGCCGACGTCGGGGACCGTCGAGGTGGAAGGCCGCGACACGCGCAAGCTGTCGGAGCGTCAGCTGACCACGCTGCGCCTGCACACGATCGGCTTCATCTTCCAGAGCTTCAACCTGGTGTCGGTGCTGAGCGTGTTCCAGAACGTCGAGCTCCCGCTGCTGTTGCAGCGCCAGCTGTCCGGCGCGGAACGGGCCAAGCGGGTCATGGCGCTGCTGGAGAAGGTCGGGATCCGTGAATACGCGAACCACCGTCCCAGCGAGCTGTCGGGCGGCCAGCGCCAGCGTGTCGCCATCGCGCGCGCGCTGGTCACGCGGCCGGGCATCGTGCTGGCCGACGAGCCGACGGCGAACCTCGACTCCGTGACCGGCCAGAACATCCTGGACCTGATGAAAGAGCTGAACCGAACGGAGAAGACGACGTTCATCTTCTCGACGCACGACCAGAAGGTGATGGCGCACGCGAACGCGATCGTGCGTCTCGCCGACGGCAAGTTCGTCGATCGGGTGACACCGGCGCAGGCGGCGGCCGCGCCGCTCGGGGCGCGGGTATGAGAGCCTGGTTCGCCACGCTCGGCGTGGTCGCGCAGATCGCCTTCCGGAATCTGTTCGCGAGCCGGCTCAAGACGATCATCGTCGGCGGCATCATCTTCTTCGGCGGGCTGCTCGTCGTCGCGGGCAACTCGCTGCTCGACAGCCTCGTCGCCTCGATGAGCCGCAGCGTGATCGGCAGCGTCGCCGGTCACATCCAGGTCTACAACGCCAAGTCCAAGGACCCGCTCGAGGTCATGGGGCGGATGATGATGGGCGACCCGGACCTCTCCCAGCTGGACGACTTCGCGCAGGTGCGGACGTCGCTGCTCAAGGTGCCCAACGTCAAGTCCGTGGTCCCGATGGGGATCAGCGGCGCGCTCGTCACCTCGGGCAACACGATCGATCTCGCGCTCGAGAAGCTGCGCAAGGCGGTGTACGCCCGGCGCGACGCCAAGACCGACGCGGAGAAGGCGCGCGCCGAGTCGGCGGTCGCGAGCGAGAAGGGTCACGTGCGGCAGATCGTCTCGGTGCTGCAGGGCGATCTGAAGAACGCGAAGACCGTCCTCGACGAGCGCGCGATCGACAAGGACGACGCCGCTGCGGTCACGCGGGCCGCCTCGGACCAGTTCTGGCAGGACTTCGACAAGGATCCGCTCGAGGGTCTCGAGTTCCTCGAGAACCGGATCGCCAGCCAGGCGGCCGACGCCGACCTGCTGTTCCTCAACTACGTCGGCACGGACTTCCAGGCGTTCCAGAAGGCGTTCGACCGCATGAAGATCGTCGACGGGACGGTGGTCCCGCCCGGCAAGCGCGGCTTCCTGTTCGCGAAGAACGTCTACGAGGAACAGGTCAAGCTGAAGGCGGCGCGGCGGCTGGACAAGATCCGCGAGGGGGTCGAATCGCAGGGCGAGACGATCGCGACGAACCTCGATCTTCAGCGGATGGTCCGGGAGAACGTGTCGCAGGTACGTGAGATCCTCCTCCAGCTCGACGCCACGAAGACCACGGACTTTCGCGCCAAGCTGCAGCGCGAGCTGGGCAGCAAGGAGAACGACGTCGGCAAGCTGCTGGCGGCGTTCTTCCAGACCGACGACCAGAACTTCCGGCAGCGCTACGACTTCTTCTACAAGGAGCTGGCGCCGTCGCTCGAGCTGTACCGCGTTCGCATCGGTGACGTCCTGACCATCAAGGCGTTCACGCGGTCGGGCTACGTGCAGTCGGTCAACGTTCCCGTCTACGGCACCTTCGAGTTCCAGGGCCTCGAGAAGTCGACGCTGGCGGGCGCCCTGAACCTGATGGACCTGGTGTCGTTCCGCGAGCTCTACGGCTTCATGACCGGCGAGCGGCTGGCGGAGATCCAGGCGCTGCAGAAGGCCTCGGGCGCCCACGAGGTCAGCCGCGAAAACGCGGAGGCCGAGCTGTTCGGCAGCGCGCCGGCCGCGGAGAGCGACAAGGGCAAGGGCGCCACGCCCCGCCGCGTCGAGGCGACCACCACCCCGGGCGTCGCGCCGGTCATGCGCGACCTGGGCGAGTCGCTGGGCGGCAAGCTGCAGCGCGAGGAGGCGCGCAGCCGCGTGTTCCCGTCCGACGAGGTCGAGCGCGGCGTCGTGCTCAACGCCGCGGTCATCCTCAAGGACCCGAAGAAGCTGCGCGAGACGATGGCGGCGATCGAGGCCCAGGGGAAGGCCGACGGGCTGACGCTGAAGGCGATCGATTGGCAGACCGCGGCCGGCCTGATCGGCCAGTTCATCAACGTGATCCGGATGGTGCTCATCATCGCGATCCTGATCATCTTCCTGATCGCGCTGGTCATCATCAACAACGCGCTCGTGATGGCGACGCTGGAACGCGTGCGCGAGATCGGCACGTTACGCGCGATCGGCGCGCAGCGACGCTTCATCCTCTCGATGCTGGTGATCGAATCGATCGTCGTCGGCGCGATCTTCGGAGGGCTCGGGGCCGGCATCGGCGCGCTGATCGTCAAGCTCGTCGGGCACTACGGCATTCCGGCCAAGTCCGACGTCTGGTTCTTCTTCTTCTCGGGCCCGCGCCTGCACCCGTTCGTCGGAACCAGCAACATCATCTGGGCGTTCGCGATCGTCCTGATCGTCAGCGCGTTCTCGAGCTTCTACCCGGCCTGGCTCGCGATGCGGGTCACCCCGCGGCAGGCCATGCAGGAGGACGAGTAACATGTCGAAGCTGTTTGTCGATCTGATGATCGCGTTCCGGAGCCTGGTGCAGCACCGGCGGCGCACGATGTTCCTGGGCACCGCCATCGCCGCCGTGACCGCGCTGCTGGTGCTCCTGACGGGGCTCTCCACGGGCGTGCGCGAGACGATGATCGACACGGCGACCACCTTGTCGACCGGCCACGTCAACATCGGCGGCTTCTTCAAGGTGACGGCGGGGCAAGCCGCGCCGGTGGTCACCGACTACAAGCGGGTGATCGAGGTCGCCAAGAAGACCGTGCCGGAGATGGAGTTCGTCGTTCACCGGGGGCGCGGCTGGGCCAAGGTCGTCTCCGACACGGGTTCGATGCAGATGGGAATCACGGGCATCGACGTCCGCAGCGAGCCGAAGTTCGCCTCGGTGCTTCAACTCGTCAACGGCAAGCTCGACGACCTGGCCGAGCCGGGCACGATCCTGATCTTCGACAACCAGGCGGAGAAGCTGGGGGTCAAGGTGGGCGACGCGGTCACGATCTCGGCGCCCACCACCCGCGGGACGAACAACACCGTCGACGTGCGCGTGGTCGCCATCGCCCACAGCCTCGGTCTGCTCAGCACCTGGAACTCGTTCATCCCGATCGAAACCCTGCGGAAGCTTTATCAGTTCAATCAGGATTCGACCGGCGTCGTGCAGATCATGCTCGACCGCAAGGATCTGGATCGGAAGATCCCGCTGATCACGGCGCGCCTGCGCACCGCGCTCGAGAAGGAGGGCTGGCGCGTGATGGACGCCGACCCGCGCGCGTTCTGGATGAAGTTCCAGTCGGTGTCGCGCGAGGACTGGACGGGCCAGAAGCTGGACGTCACCTCGTGGGAGGACGAGATCTCGTTCATGACCTGGACGCTCAAGGCGCTCCAGGGCGTGTCCTTCGTCCTGATCGCCATTCTCATCGCGATCATCATCATCGGGATCATGAACACGATGTGGATCGCCATCCGCGAGCGTACGCGCGAGATCGGGACCCTCCGCGCGATCGGCATGCAGCGTCGCGAGGTGCTGTGGATGTTCCTGCTCGAGTCGATCATGCTCGGCCTGTTCGCGACGGTCGCCGGGGTTGCGGCGGGGGCGGCGATCGCCTCCGGGCTGAACGCCATGCACGTCCACGTCCCGACGGGCTTGCAGTTCTTCCTGATGTCCCCGTTCCTGCACATCTCCATTCACGGCTCGGCGCTCTTCTGGTCGGTCGTGATGATCACGCTCGTCACCGCGGTCGCCGCCTTCTACCCATCGCTCAGGGCCGCGCGGTTGCGCCCGGTCGTGGCGATGTCCCACTTCGGTTGAGCCAACGCCCATGAAAACACGCACCCGTACGACATCGTTCGCGTTCGCACTCGCGCTGCTGGCCTCGCTCGCCGTTCACGGCCGCGCGTTCGCCGCGCTCACCACGCCGCAGATGGTCGACCTCCTCAAGGCGGTCGACGAGCGCCAGAACAACAACGGCGACTGGCGCGCCAGCGCGTACCTGGAGCAGAAGGAGAAGGACAAGGTCGACGTCGTCTACGAGACCGAGTACTACCGGCGCTCGTCCGACGCGAAGTTCATGATCCTGTTCATGAAGCCGAAGTCGTCGGCGGGCCAGGGCTACCTGCGCCTCGACAAGAACCTCTGGTTCTACGACCCGAGCGTCGGCAAGTGGGAGCGCCGCACCGAGCGCGAGCGCATCGGCGGCACCAACTCGCGCCGCTCCGACTTCGACGATTCGCGGCTCGCTGTGGAATACGATCCGACCGACGAGGGCGAGGAGAAGCTGGGCGCGTACACCGCGCAGAAGCTGCTGCTCAAGGGCAAGTCCGGGATCGACCTCGCGTTTCCGCAGATCCGGATCTGGATCGACAAGAACACGAAGAACATCCTCAAGCGGCAGGAGTACGCGCTGTCCGGCCGTCTGCTGCGCACGTCGTATTACCCGAAGTGGAAGAAGGTCCACAGCGAATCGAAGGGCGCCGACGTCTGGTACCCGGAGGAGATCCGCTTCTACGACGAGGTCGAGAAGGCGAACCAGACGCTGGTGCTGATCAAGGCGGTGGACCTGCACGCGCTGCCCGCCAACCTGTTCACGAAGGCCTGGCTCGAGAGCAAGTCGCGGTGACCTCGCGCGCCAGCGTCTGGCAGACCGCTGGTGTCGCGGCATTGCTCGCCGCGTCTGCCGGCACCGCCTGGGCGCAGGATCGTCCGAGCGAGCAGGACATCTTCGGCGGCACCGCACCGAAGCCGGCGGCTCCGGCGCAGCCGACCGCGCCCGCGCAGCCTGGCGCGCCCGCGCAGCCGCCTCCGTCGACGACGCCGCCTGCACCGGCGCCGGACATCGTGACCGGTCCGCCGGGCGCGAATCAGCCAGGCCCGGGCACGCCGCCCGCAGCCGCCACCGAGGACCGCGAGGCCGCGCGCGACACGTCGGTGCTGGGCGCGAGCGGCGAGACGCAGCACCTGTCGGACTACCAGGCGCCCGACAACCCGCTCCAGGTCGGTGGCCAGGTCTACCTGCGCACCCAGTCGACCGCGTTCCAGGGAGGTCACCCGCTGTTCGGCCAGCCACAGTGGGCGCTGTCCGCGCCGTCGCTGCTCGACCTGTACCTCGACGCGCGGCCGAACCCGCGCGTGCGCGCCTTCGTGCTCGGGCGCATGAGCTACGATCCGACCCGGGCATCCAGCGCCCCGACGATGCCGATCGGTACCACTGGCGGACAGGGCGCGTTCGTCGGAACGTCGGTCACCGGCTTCACGACCTTCAGCGCCGGCCGCGGGCCGAACTCGCTGCTGGACCAGATGTGGATCCGGTTCGACGTTTCCCAGACGGTGTTCGTCACCGCCGGCAAGCAGCACGTGCGCTGGGGGACGGGGCGCTTCTGGCAACCGACCGACTACCTGCACTCGCTCAAGCGCAACCCGCTGGACGTGTTCGACGCCCGCGGCGGAACGTCGATGCTGAAGCTCCACGTCCCCTGGGAGGACAAGGGCTGGAACTTCTACGGTGTCGCGGTCACTGAAGACCCGACCGACGCGACCGCGAGCCTCACGCAGGTGGCCGGCGGCGGCCGCGCGGAGATCATCATCCTGGGCGCCGAGGTGGGCATCGACGCGCTCTTCAAGCGCTACCAGAAGCCGCGCGTCGGGATCGATCTCTCGACGGGCATCGGCGACTTCGACGTCTACGCCGACGTCGGCCTCCGCGCCGGCGAGGACTTCAACGTCGTCTACAAGATACCCGAAGGCCAGGTCCCGACCTGTCAGCCGCCCGACCCGGATCCCAACGATGGCGTGACGCCGATGCCGATCCCGCAGACCACGGCCGCCGCGACCTACGGCGTCACCCAGCTGTCCGGCATCAAGACCCAGGCCGTCGTCGGCGCGAATTACTCGCGCAAGTACAACGACAACGACATGTGGACCCTCGGCGCCGAGTACTTCTACAACCAGCCGGGCTACGCCGACACCTCGCTGTACCCGGGCCTGCTGGCGAACAACACCGGCGTGCCGCAGCTGAACTTCTTCTACACGGGGCGGCACTACGCGGCGTTGTTCCTGTCGCTGCCTGCGCCGTACTCGTGGAACTACACCACCTTCAACCTGTCGACGATCGGGAACCTGTCCGATCTCTCGTTCGTGTCGCGGCTCGACTATTCCGTGACGGTGCTGACCCACCTCTCATTCGAGGCGTTCGCCGCGGTCCATTACGGGACGACGTCGGGCGAGTTCCGTCTGGGCGCCAATTTCGCGGCGCAGACCGGCACCAATCCAGCGATGCCGGGCAGCACGGACTGCTTCACCTTCCCCGCGGCGTCGTACGATCCGCTGCTGTTCGACTTCGGCGTCGCGCTGCGGATGAAGATCTGACGGCCGGCGCTATTCGGAAGGCTCGGGCGGCGGCTTTTGCGGGCCACGGCCCGGACCGCGCATCGGCGAACCGCCCCAGCTGGTGCGCCGCTTTCGCGTCGGCGTGACCGGTCCGGCCGCCGCTCGCGCCGCCTTCTCGGCGGCCTCGCGCGCCGCCTGAGCCGCCACGATTGCCGCCCGCTTGTCTTCAGCTTTGCCCACCGGAAGCCTCCTCGCGTTTGTCGAATCCACGACCGTTCGTCCTGCGCTGCCTCGAATACGGGTGGTCGTTCACGACCTTGACCGTCGTGCGCGTCAGGCGCTCGATCGCGCGCAGCGCCCCGCGTTCTTCGGGCTCGCAGAACGACAGCGCGACGCCCGACGCGCCGGCGCGCGCGGTGCGGCCGATGCGATGGACGTAGCTCTCCGGCTCGGCGGGCAGCTCGAAGTTGATCACGTGCGTCACGCCCGCGACGTCGATGCCGCGCGCGGCGATGTCGGTCGCGACCAGCACCCGGATGCTCCCGCGCTTGAACGCGTCCAGCGCCCGCTGGCGCGCGCCCTGCGACTTGTTGCCGTGAATCGCGTCGGCGCGCACGCCCTTGCGGTCCAGCTCCTCGGCGACCTTGTTGGCGCCGCGCTTCGTCCGCGTGAAAACCAGCACGCGCGTCATCTTCGGATCGCGCAGCACCTCGCGCAGCAGCGCGCGCTTGTCGCCGCGGTCGACGTGCAGCACCCACTGCGTGATCAGCTCGACGGTGCTGGACACCGGCGCGACGGCGACGTTGACCGGGTTCTTGAGGAACCCGCGCGCGAGCTGCGCGATCTCCGGCGGCATCGTCGCCGAGAACATCAGGTTCTGTCGGTTGCTCGGCAGCGCGTTCAGGATCCGCCGGATCGGGTCGATGAAGCCCATGTCCAGCATCCGGTCCGCCTCGTCGAGCACGAGGACCTCGCACGCCTCGAAGCGTGCGTGACCCTGCGCCATCAGATCGAGCAGGCGTCCCGGCGTCGCGACGACGATGTCCACGTTGTGGCGCAGCGCCTGGACCTGGTGTCCCTGACCGACGCCGCCGAACACGACGGCGCACTTGCTGGAACCGTTGACGCCGTAGTCGGCGAAGTCGTCGGCGATCTGGGTCGCGAGCTCACGCGTCGGCGTCAGCACCAGCACGCGCGGACCGCGTCCCGGGCGGCGCGGCTGCCGCGCGAGGCGCTCGAGGATCGGCAGCGCGAACGCGGCCGTCTTTCCGGTGCCCGTCTGCGCGCAGCCGAGCAGATCGCGCCCGGCGAGCAAATGCGGGATCGCCTGCGCCTGGATCGGCGTCGGCGTGGCGTACCCCGCGGCGGCGACCGCGCGCAGGAGTGGATCGCCCAGTCCCAGCGCCGCGAAGGACGCGACCGGGACGGAAACGGGGACGGAGGGCAAGGGTCGAGGAAGTGACGACGCAGGCGTCGGCACGGCAAAGGATGTCATGAACAGAATTCTCTCTTTCGTGCGCCGGCTTCTCGGTTGCGCCACCGTCGCATCGCGACGGGTGCCGATGAAGCAGGCGGTCTCTTGGTCTGGTTGGGTGGCTGTCCGTGCGAAAACCGTTCAGACAGCGACGCCGCCAACCGGTCCCTGGCGCATCCCGCGACTGGCGCGGGGGCAGGACGAACTCTTGCGATGTCGTACCTTGCACGACGCGTCTTGAAAAGTCAAGCGCGACGCCTGTTTAGCCGAACGCGTTCTCTGAACGCCCGCCATTCGTGCGGGCGCTACGCGCCCTTCTTGGGCCGCGGAATCCGGTAAGCGTCGAGCTTCGTCACGAACGTGCGGCGCGGAATTCCGAGCATCTTCGCGGCACGGCTCTGGTTGCCCGCGCACGACGCCAGCGCTTCGATGATGCGCTCCCGCTCGGTGCGGCCCGTCTTTGCCGACGCCGAGGCCGACGTCGTCAGCTTCTGGCTCTCGGTGATCGAACGCTCGAGGGGCATGTGCTGCGGTTCCAGCATCTGCCCCTCGCACAGCAGCACCGCGCGCTCGATGACGTTCTTCAGCTCGCGGATGTTGCCCGGCCACCCGTACGCCTCCAGGTGCACGATGCTCGCGGGCGGCAGCAAGGGCGGCTGCCGTCCCAGGTCGCGGCAGATCTGGCGCAGGAACGTCTCGGCCAGCGGGCGGATCTCCTCCAGCCGCGACCGCAGCGGCGGGATGGTCAGCGTGATGCCGTTCAACCGGTAGTAGAGGTCGGCGCGAAACGCGCCGCGCGCGACCTCGGCTTCCAGATCGCGGTTGGTCGCCGCGATGAACCGCACGTCGATCCGGTGGGGCCGCACGCTGCCCAGGCGCGCCACCTCGCGCGTCTCGATCACGCGCAGCAGCTTGGCTTGCGTCGCCAGCGGGAGCTCGCCCACCTCGTCGAGGAACAGCGTGCCGCGCGCCGCGGTCTCCAGCAGGCCCAGCTTCGCCTGCACCGCGCCCGTGAACGCCCCGCGCTCGTGGCCGAACAGCTCGCTCTCCAGCAGTGTCTCCGACAGCGCCGCGCAGTTGAGGCACACGTACGGCCCGCCGCGCCGCGGGGACGCGCGGTGAACCGTCTCGGCGAGCAGCTCCTTGCCGACGCCCGTCTCGCCCGTGATGAGGACGTTGATGGTGCCGGCCGCCGAGCGCTCCGCGAGCTCGTGCACGCGCCGCATCGCCTCGCCCGCGCGCGGGGCGGACGGCGTCGACAGCGTGATCGGCATGCCCTCATCGCGCAGCGTCTCTGGCCGAAGCAGGTCGGCCTGCGCCGCGCGCCGCTGAACGATCAGGACCGACGATCCGATCTGGATCGTCTCGCCGATCGTGATCCGGACGCGCTCGCCGGGCTTGACGAGGCGATCCTTCACGCGCGTTCCGTTCACGCT
>Ga0207701_10004055_pt1 | contig 14915 bp, 13 predicted proteins | sample KBSSwiSSwithPhiX_FD_184294 | JGI IMG/M metagenome (GOLD analysis project Ga0207701, IMG submission 184294) | Switchgrass rhizosphere bulk soil microbial communities from Kellogg Biological Station, Michigan, USA, with PhiX - S5 (SPAdes) (version 2) | ecosystem: Environmental > Terrestrial >... | reverse complement strand
GCAACGAGCATCCTTTAGAATCAGCAGCTTGCGGGCTCATCCCTATCGCCCGCACCCTTCGCCACCCCAGGATAGATGCCCGAGAACGCCGCCGCATTTGACTACGTGATCGTCGGTGCCGGGTCTGCCGGCTGCGTTCTCGCCAACCGGCTCTCAGCCGACGGGCGCCATTCGGTGCTGCTGCTCGAAGCGGGACCGCGCGACACGTACCCCTGGATTCACGTTCCGATCGGCTACGCCAAAACGATGTTCCACCCGGTCGTGAACTGGGGCTTCTACACGGAGCCCGAACCGACGATGAACGGCCGCAAGATCTATTGGCCGCGCGGCCGGACGCTGGGCGGCAGCTCGTCGATCAACGGGCTGATCGCAATCCGCGGACAGCGCGAGGACTACGACGCATGGGCCGCCGCCGGCAACGATGGCTGGAGTTTCGACGACGTGCTGCCGTGGTTCCGGATGCTCGAGCACAACGTGCGCGGCGCAAGCGAGTATCACGGCGCAGACGGACCGCTGTGGGCATCGGACATCGGTGCGATGCACCCGCTCGTCGAGTCGATGATCGCTGGCGCTGGAGAGCTCGGCATTGCGCGCAACGACGACTTCAACGGCGCGCGGCAGGAAGGCGCCGGCTACTACCAGCTGACCACGCGCCGCGGCCTGCGCTGCTCGACGGCCGTCGCATACCTGAATCCCGCCCGCAGCCGCTCGAACCTGCGCATCGAGACCAACGCGCACGCAACGCGCGTGCTCTTCGACGGCACCCGTGCGACGGGCGTCACGTATCGGCAGGCCGGCAATGATCTCGCTGCCGTCGCGCGGCGCGAAGTGCTCCTTGCCGCCGGTGCGCTGCAGTCGCCGCAGCTCCTGCAACTGTCCGGCGTTGGATCGCCCGCGCTGTTGCAACAGCACGGTATTCCCGTGGTGCACGCGCTCGAGGGCGTGGGCGAGAACCTGCAGGACCATCTGCAGGCGCGCGTCATCTTCCGCTGCACGCAGCCCGTCACGACGAACGACACGCTGCGATCGTGGACCGGCAAGCTGCGGATGGGGCTCGACTACGTCATCCGGCGCCGCGGCCCCATGGCCGTCGGCATCAACCAGGGTGGCATTTTCGCGCGCGCAATGCCCGACGCGACGCGACCGGACGTGCAGTTCCACTTCGCGACGCTGTCGTCCGACATGGCGGGCTCACCCGTGCATACGTTCTCCGGCTTCACGATGTCCGTATGCCAGTTGCGCCCGACATCGCGCGGCACAGTGCGCATCCGCTCGCGCAATGCGCTCGAACCGCCGGCGATGCAGCCACGCTACCTGTCCACGGCGGAAGACCGTGCAACGCTCGTGGCCGGCATGCGGCTCGCGCGAAGCCTCGCGGCGACACGGGCAATGCGGCCGTTCGTCGACAGCGAATATCGGCCCGGCGACGGCGCGGTCACTGACGACGCGCTGCTCGATTTCGCGCGCGACACCGGCGGCACGATCTTTCATCCGAGCGGCACGACGCGGATGGGTCCGGCCGACGATGCGCGCAGCGTCGTCGATCCAGAGCTTCGCGTGATCGGCCTAACCGGCCTTCGCGTCGTCGACTGCGGCATCATGCCTACGCTCGTTTCGGGCAACACGAACGTTCCCGTCGTCATGATTGCCGAGAAGGCGGCCGCAATGATCCTCGCCGAGCCGCGCTGACGCATTCGGCATCGCACGGGTGCAGCGTCGCGCGATAATCGCGCCTTCACCTACCGAGGAGCCATCATGGCCTGCTGTCACGCGGACTTCGCGGCGCTCGAAGGCAGCGATCGCGGATTCACGATCGGCATGCCGACGTTCACGTTCGGCGCCGGCGTGCTTGCGGAAGCCGGCGACAATGCCGCCGAGCTGGGATTGCGCCGTGTCGCGCTCTTCACCGATCGCAACCTCGTCGACGGCGAGCACGTCGCCAAGGTCCGCGCGTCGCTGCAAGGCGCGGGTGTCGATTGCGTCGTCTATGACGAAGTGGCGATCGAGCCCACCGACCGCTCGCTCCAGGATGCCGCTCGATTCGCCCGCGACGCGAACGTCGACGGGTACGTGTCGGTCGGCGGCGGCTCGGTCATCGACACGTGCAAGGCCGCGAACCTCTACGCGACCCAGCCCGCGGAATTCATGACGTACGTGAATGCGCCGATCGGCGCGGGTCAGCGCGTGCCGGGTCCGGTGAAGCCACACATCGCGTGTCCGACGACGTCCGGCACGGGCTCGGAGACGACCGGCATCTCGATCTTCACGCTGACGTCACTCAACGCGAAGACCGGCATCATCTCGCGCCGCCTGATCCCGACGGTCGCGCTCGTCGACCCCGACGTGACGCGCACGTTGCCGGCGAACGTCGTGGCCGCCACCGGTTTCGACTGCATGAGTCATGCACTCGAATCGATCACCGCCCGGCTCTATCCGCGGCGGCTCAATCCTGCGCAGGGTGTGCGGCGCCCGGTGTCGCAGGGCGCAAACCCGTTCTCCGATGCACTCGCCGTCTCGGCGTTGCAAAGCGTCGGCCAGTACCTGGTGCGCGCCGTCGACGACGCATCCGACGCGGAAGCGCGAACCGAGATGATGTATGCGGCGATGCTCGCAGGCATCGCGTTCAACGCTGCCGGCTGCCACCTGCCGCACGGGCTGTCCTACGCCGTCTCGGGCCTCGTCAAGGACCGCCACATCGAGGGTTATCCGGCGGCCAAGCCGCTGATCCCGCACGGCATGGCCGTCGTGCTCAACAACCCATCGGTGTGGCGCCACACGGCCCCTGCGCACCCGACACGTCATCTGCGGTGCGCGCATTCGCTTGGCGCCTCGATAGTGGGCGCGACACCGGACGACGCCGGCGAAGTGCTTGCCACGCGAATCATCGAGTTGATGCAGGCGACGCGAATGCCGAATGGCCTTGCCGCACTCGGCCTGAACGAAACGCACGTCGACGCGCTCGCCGAGGGCGCCGAGCCGCAATATCGCGTCATCAAGAACGCACCGATCGACGTGGGCGCAGCGGAACTCCGCACGCTGTTCAAATCGGCGATGCGCTACTGGTAGCGTGCAGATTCGCCGTCAACGCGGCGGCGAAACGGGCCTGGGTTGCAGCCGTCAGGTTTCAAGTGGCGATCGGCGTGGGGCGCGCCCCGCTTCGGCGGAATCGGCCTCGACGGCGGTACGGTCGACACGCTTTGCCGGCAGTCGCACGGCGAACGTGCTGCCCTTGCCGCGTTCGCTGTCGATCTCGAGCTCGGCCTGGTGTCGCAGCAGCACGTGCTTGACGATCGCAAGTCCGAGTCCGGTGCCGCCGGTGGCGCGCGAGCGACTGCGGTCGACGCGATAGAACCGCTCGGTCAGCCGCGGCACGTATTCAGCAGCGATGCCGATTCCCGTGTCCGTGACCGCGAATACGCCGGTGCCGTCGGCATCGACGCGCCACGCGAGTGTCACCGTTCCTCGATCGGGCGTATAGCGAATCGCGTTGCTGACGAGATTGCCGAATGCGCTCGCGAGCTCGTCGCGGCTGCCGCGAATCGTCGCCGCTTCACCGATGTCGAGCGCGATCTCGTGAGCGCCTTTCGACAGCCCTTTCGCGTCCGCCGACAGCGCGAGAAGCAGCGGCACGACCGCAAACGGCTCGTCGTGCAACGGATTCTGGTCGCTCTCGAGCGCCGAAAGCGTCAACAGGTCGGCGACGAGCCGCTGCATGTTCTTGGCCTGCTCCTGCATCAGTTGCAGGAATCGCTTGCGCTGCCGCTCGTCGACGTCGATGTCCTGCAGCGTCTCGACGAATCCGCTGATGACGGTGAGCGGCGTCTTGAGCTCGTGCGACACGTTGGCGATGAAGTCGCGGCGCATCCGGGCAACGGCTTCGAGCTCGGTGACGTCCCGCGACAGCAGCAGCTTCTGGTCGGCGGCAAACGGCACGAGCTGCAATGCCAGCCGGCGGCGCGCGTCACGACCCGACGACACGACGATCGACGCCGCGAAATCGCCCGCTTCGACGTATCGGAGGAATTCCGGCTGCCGCACGAGATTGACGATCGGCTGGCCTCGATCGTGCGCGAGGTCGAGGCCGAGCTGGGCGAGCGCACGCGGATTGGCCCAATCGATTCGCGCTGCCGCGTCGAGCACGACCACGCCGTCCGGCAGCGCGGCGGCCGCCAGGCGGAACCGCTCGATGACGTGACGCAGGTCGCGCTCATACGCATTCCGCGTTCGCGTGTGGCGATAGATCGCGGCGAGCGGCGCGGCCCACACGCCGCGGCCCTCCGGAACTTCGGCACCAAGCGATCCGGCGGCCCAATCGGCGATTCGCTGCAGATGGATCAGGTGGTACAGGATGATCGCCGCGCCACCGATGGCCAGCACGATGCATGCGGCCGCGCCACCTGCGACGAAGAACACAAGCGCCGCCAGGACGGCAACGCAGGCCGGCACGATCAATCCCTGCCGGACGATCGGCTTCAGCATCGCGTTACGACGCGTCACGCTCCGACGCGGGTCGGACTGCCGCCGGGACGAGCCGGTAGCCGCTGCCGCGAACGGTTTCGATCATCCGGTCCGCGCCGAAAGGCTCGAGCGCAACGCGCAGACGGCGGACGTGCACGTCGATCGTTCGCTCCTCGATATAGACGTGATCGCCCCATACCAGGTCGAGCAGCTGGGTGCGGCTGTGCACGCGCTCCGGACGCGCCATGAAGAAGCGCAGCAGTCGAAACTCGGTGGGCCCGAGCGCAATCTCGGTCCCGCCGATGGTGACGCGATGCGCGATGGGGTCGAGCGTCACGGGGCCTGCGACGAGAACCTCCTGCGCCGCTTCCGGGGCCTTGCGTCGCAGCACCGACTTGATTCGCGCCTTGAGCTCGCGCGGGCTGAACGGCTTCGTGACGTAGTCGTCGACCCACGCTTCCAGCCCCGCGACCTTGTCGCCTTCGTCCGCGCGCGCCGTCACCATGATGATCGGCAACTCGCGCGTACGCGGCTCGCCGCGCAACTGACGCGCAAGGGCTAGCCCCGACTGCCCGGGAAGCATCCAATCGAGCAGCAGCAGGTCCGGCAGCCGTTCGCGCAGCACCTGCTGAGCCGCTTCGGCGTCGACAGCCTCGGCCACGTCGTAACCGGCGTCGATGAGATTCACGCGCAACAGCTCCATGATCGCCGGCTCGTCCTCGACGACGAGAATGGTCGGCATCACCGCTCCGCGACCTCGGCGCGGATCTCGTCCGCCGACGCGTGACGGACGTCCTTGCCCTTTACGACCTGGACGACGGCCTCCGCGATGTTCTTCGCGTGGTCGCCGACACGCTCGATGGACTTCGCAATGAACACGATCTCGAGCGCCGGCGTGATCGTGCGCGGGTCCTCCATCATGTAGCTGATCAGCTGGCGCAGGATCGAGGCGAACGCGGCGTCGATGTCGGCATCGCGGTCGATGACCTCGGCCGCGGCGACGACGTCGAGCCGTGCGAACGCGTCGAGTGCCAAGCGCAGCATCGTCATCGCGTGGTCGAGTGCCTTCGCCGTGTCGAAGTACCGCACGCGCGCCAGCCGGTCGCTGCCACGCGTCTGCGCGGCCTTGTAGGCGATCTTCTTGACCTCGTCGCCGATCCGCTCGAGGTCGTTGACGATCTTGCTGACCGTCAGCACCATCCGCAAGTCGACGGCCGTCGGCTGGCGCTTCGCGATGATCTGCGCGCACTGCTGGTCGATCGTGATCTGCAACTGGTTGATCGCCGCTTCGTCGGCGCCGACCGCGTCGGTGCGCCGCGCATCGTCGTCCTTTTCCAGCGCGTCGATCGCGCGCGTCACCTGCTGCTCGACGATGCCGCCCATCGACAGCACACCGGAGCGGATCGCCTCCATCTCAGCGTCGAACTGCTTGTTCGTGTGGTCGCTCATTTCGCCGCTGCCTTGATGAGATTGTGAAAGCCGTCGGGAGCGGACGCGCCAGCAAGTCGTCGAGCTGCGCAGTAGCTTTTCATATCAGCCGAACCGGCCAGTGATGTAGTCCTCGGTTTCCTTGCGCAACGGCTTGAGGAAGATCTGGTCGGTAGCGCCGAATTCCATCAGCTCGCCGAGGTACATGTACGCCGTCTTGTCGGAGACGCGCGCCGCCTGTTGCATATTGTGCGTGACGATCGCGATCGTGTAGTCCGCCTTGAGCTCCGAGATCAGCTCCTCGATGCGCGCCGTGGATATCGGGTCGAGCGCCGACGTCGGCTCGTCGAGCAGCAGCACCTCGGGCCGCACCGACACGGCGCGGGCGATGCACAGTCGTTGCTGCTGTCCCCCGGACAGCGCCATGCCGGATTGTCGCAGCTTGTCCTTCGCTTCGTTCCACATCGCGGCTTTCGTCAGTGCCCATTCGACGCGCTCGTCCATCTGGCGTGCGGACAGCCGTTCGTAGAGGCGCACGCCGAACGCGATGTTGTCATAGATCGACATCGGGAACGGCGTGGGTTTCTGGAACACCATGCCGACTTTCGCACGCAGCAGGTTGAGGTCCGTCGCCGCGTCGAGAATATTGCGGCCGTTGAAGCGGATCTCGCCGGTCGCGCGCTGCCGCGGATACAGCGAATACATCCGGTTCAGCGTGCGCAGCAGCGTCGACTTGCCGCAGCCCGAGGGCCCGATGAACGCCGTGACCTCACGCTCGGCGATGTCGAAATTGACGGACTTCAGTGCCTGCGACTCGCCGTAGAAGAAGTCGAGGTTGCGGATCGACATCTTCGGCGGCACGGCATGCGCGGGTTCGCGGGCCGCACTGCCGCGGCGGTCGACCGGCGTCAGCGTCGCTTCCATCGTCATCAGCGTACCTCGGCCTGCCGAAACACCGTCCGCGCCAGGATGTTGAGCACGAGCACGGTCAACGTGATCAGCAGTGCGCCCGCCCATGCCAGCGTCTTCCAGTCGTCGAACGGGCTCATCGCGAACTGGAATATCACGACGGGCAGGTTCGCCATCGGTGCGTTCATGTCGGTGCTCCAGAATTGATTGTTGAGCGCGGTGAACAATAGCGGCGCGGTTTCGCCGGACATCCGCGCGACGGCAAGCAACACGCCGGTGATCACGCCGCCGCGCACGGCCTTGAGCGTCACCATCAGGATGACCTTCCACATCGGCGCACCGAGCGCCACCGCCGCCTCGCGCAGGCTGCTCGGCACGAGCCGCAGCATGTTCTCCGTCGTCCGCACCACCACTGGAATGGCGATGAGCGCCAGCGCCACCGATCCGGACCAACCCGAAAAGTGCCCGACCTGCAGGACATAGACGGTGTAGACGAACAAGCCGAGCACGATCGACGGCGCGGACAGCAGGATGTCGTTCACGAATCGCGTCGCTTCGGCGAACGCGCCGTTACGGCCGTACTCGGCGAGGTAGATGCCGGCCAGGATGCCGATCGGCGTGCTGACGAGCGTCGCCGTCAGCACGATCAGCGCGCTGCCGTAGATTGCGTTCAGCAAACCGCCGGCCGAACCGGGCGGCGGCGTCATCTGCGTGAACAGCGTCGGCGACAGCGCGGCGAATCCGTTGCTGAACAGCGTCGCGAGAATCCACAGCAGGAACAGCATGCCCACGGCCATTGTCGCGAGCGACATCGCGAGGTTGAACCGGTTGACCAGCAGTCGCCGCCGATAGCGCCCGCTCATCTGCACGGTCGCGCGGTCCGGTATCGCCGGTGATCGAGCCTCGTTCATGTCTGCGAGCCCTCGCCGCGCGTCAGCCGGGCGATGAGCATCCGCGACGCGGCGAGCACGATCAGCGTCAGCACGAACAACACAAGCCCGAGCGCGATCAGCGATCCGCGATGGACGGGATCGGCCGCTTCGTTGAACTCGTTCGCGAGCGCCGACGCGATCGAGTTGCCCGGCTCGAACAGCGACGCGCGTATCCGGTAGGCGTTGCCGATGACGAACGTCACGGCCATCGTCTCGCCGAGCGCGCGGCCGAGGCCGAGCATGATGCCGCCGATGACGCCGATCCTGGTGTACGGCAGCACGATGTTGCGCACGACTTCCCACGTCGTGCAGCCGAGGCCGTAGGCCGACTCCTTCAGCACCGGCGGCACGATCTCGAATACGTCGCGCATCACCGACGCGATGAACGGAATCACCATCACCGCGAGAATGACACCTGCGGTCAGTACGCCCAGACCCGTCGGCGCGCCCTGGAACAACGGCCCGATGATCCAGACGTCGCCGAGCACGCGCTGGATGAGCGGTTGCACGTGATCGGCGAAGAACGGCGCGAAAACGAACAGGCCCCACATCCCGTAGATGATGGACGGGATTGCCGCCAGGAGTTCCACGGCGGTGCCAAGCGGACGCTTCAGCGCGACCGGGCACATCTCGGTCAGGAACAGTGCAATGCCGAAGCTCACCGGAACGCCGATGACGAGCGCGATCAGGGATGTCGCCACGGTTCCGTAGATCGGTGCCAGCGCGCCGAACTGGCCCGTGACCGGATTCCATACGTTCGTGACAAAAAACGCCGGCCCGAACTTCTGCAGTGCGGGCAGCGCCGCATAACCGAGCGCAACGATGATCGAGAGCAGCAGCCCGAGCACCAGCGCCGCGAACAGGCGCGTCACCTGCCTGAACAGCGCGTCCTGCCAGAGCGCGGCCGACGCGCGGTGCACCGGCTGGCGATCGGCGATGTTCGCCGCTGCGCGGAAGGTCGTTGACATGGGCACCGCGGGAGCCTCGGAGGCCAGCATCATAGCGTCCCGCGCTCGAGCTCACCGCGCGACAAAACGCGCACGACCCCGTCGCGCGCGCTGTGTTGGCGGGTCGCAGCCGTCAGTGCGAGCCCGGCCAGATTGGCTTGCCGGATCCGTCCTTGAGCTGCGTCTTCCAGGCATCCGCAACCACTTTGGTGACGGCATCGGGCAGCGGAACGTAATCGAGATCCGCGGCGAGCTTCTGTCCGTTGTGGAACGACCAGTCGAAAAACTTCAGCACCTCGGCTGCGTTCTGCGGCTTGTCCTGCTTCACGTGCATCAGGATGAAGCTAGCGCCGGTGATGGGCCACGCGTTCCTGCCGGGCTGGTCGGTGAGGATCTGGTAGAAGCCGGGCGCGCGGCTCCAGTCCGCATTCGCCGCTGCGGCCTGGAACGTCGTGTCATCGGGTTGCACGAACTGGCCGTCCTTGTTCTGCACCGAAGCGTAGGTCATGCCGTTGCGTTTCGCGTACGCGTACTCGACGTAACCGATCGACCCCTTGATCCGCTGCACGTAGGCGGCGACGCCTTCATTGCCCTTTCCACCCACACCCTCCGGCCACGAGACCGCGGTGGCGCTGCCAACCTTGGTCTTCCATTCGTCGCTCGCCTTCGACAGATAATCCGTCCAGATGAACGTCGTGCCGGATCCGTCCGACCGGCGTACGACGGCAATCGGATCGTCGGGAAGTTTCAAGCCCGCGTTGAGCGCCACGATGGCCTTGTCGCTCCACTGCTTGATCTTGCCGAGGTAAATGTCCGCGAGCACGGGCCCGGTCAGCTTGAGCGCGCCGGGTGCTACGCCTGCCAGGTTCATGATCGGCACCACGCCCCCGACAATCGCCGGAAACTGCATCAGGCCGGCGCTTTGCAGTTCTTCATTCTTGAGCGGCATGTCGGACGCGCCGAAATCGACGGTCTTCGCCTTGATCTGCGCGATACCACCGCCGGAGCCGATCGACTGATAGTTCATGCCGATCCCGGTCTTCGTCTTGTAGGCATCGGCCCATTTCGCGTAAACCGGGTACGGAAACGTCGCGCCGGCGCCGGTGATGTCGGCAGCGTGTACGGGCATGGTCGGGAGCAGCACGAGCGCGCCCGTCAGTATGGCCATCGTCAATCGCATCGTCGTCTTGTCCATTCTCATGTTCGATGCGGCGATGGTGAAGACCGAAGATGACACTATGATGACAAGATGACGAATACCCCGGTTCTCCTCGTCTCCACCGCCACGCGCTGGATCGGAACCGCGCGCATCCCCGCCGCACTCGCCCACGCCGGATTCACCGTTTCGTTGCTGACGCCGCCGAATTCGCTCGCCGAGCGGAGCCGCTTCGTCTCGCGCGTCGGATACCTGCCCGAGAATGCGACGGTCGCGCAATGGGTCGCCGCGTTCGCCGAGATCGTCGCGGCCACGCAGCCGCGGATCGTCCTGCCCTGCGACGACATGGCCTTCCGGCTGCTGGCGAACCTGCGTCGCTCGCCGCCGCGCGACATGCAACCTGCGCTCGCCGCGCGGTTGTCGTCGCTGATCGAATACTCGCTCGGCGATTCCTCGCAGTACGAGACGAGCGTCGACAAGACGCGATTGCCGGCGGCGGCGACGGCGATGGGTGTCGCTGTGCCGCCGTTTTCGATCGTCGACAACCCGGCAGCCGCGGATTCCTTCGGCCGGGCGCACGGCTATCCGATCGTCGTCAAGCGCGCGCACGGATTCGGTGGCGCCGGCGTCGCGATCTGCGCCGACGCGGCGGATGTCGCGCGTGCCTTCCACGCGTTTCTCGAGCCTCAGCCGTTGGACCTCGGCAATGTTCCGTCCTCGCTTCTCGTGCAGGCGCACGTTCCCGGCAACATCAACTACTACCTGTCCACCGCCTGGCAAGGTCGCCTCGTTGCGGGCTATGCGAGCGAGAAAGTCGTCGCACATCCGCATCCGACAGGACCGCCGACGGTCACCCGCCACTTCCGCTCGCCGCAATTGCGCTCGATCGCGGAATCGCTCGCAGCCGGCTTCGGCATCAGTGGCCATTTTTTCGTCGAGTTCATCGTGCCGACAGGCACCGGCCGGCCGCTCGTGCTGGAGATCAATCGGCGGATCACCCCGGGAAGCCATCGGGGCAGCCTGCGCAACGTCGATCATTGGGCAGCGTTGCAGGCGGCGCTGACCGGCGCAAAGTCGCCGACCCGCAGCGACTTCGATGAAGGGGAAGAGAGCCTCCTCGTGTGGTTTCCGGAGGAATGGCTGCGCGACCCCGACAGCCGCTACCTGCGCGATCACGTCGTCGATGTGCCGTGGGACGAGCCGGAACTGCTCGAGGCGTTCACCGCGATGCGCGCCGAAGGCTGATCGCGTCGTTGCGATCCGTGCGATCGCGCGTCAGACGAGCGAGTTGCCCGGCCGCACGCGCGTGAATTGCACCGGCACCGCCTGCACGTCGAGCGTGCCGTTGCTGGATTGGCGCACGCGCGTATACGACGACGTGTCGAGGTCGCCTCCGTCCGGAAAGTCCGCGCGGAAATGCGCGCCGCGGGAATTCTCGCGCGCCAGGGCGGCATGGACGATCACCTTCGACACGTCGACCAGGTTGGTGAGATTCAGCCAGTCGTGCCACGTCACGTTAAAGGCAGGATCACGCGCCGCGGCCGGCATCCGGTAGCCGTCGAGTTCGCCCGCCAGTACCGTCAAGGCGCCCGCCGCGCGCGCGAGGCCGGGCGCGTCGCGAACGATGCCCGCGTCGTCCCACATCGTTGCGAACAGCCGCTCGCGCAACGCCTCGAGCTCACCGGGCTTCGCCGCACCAGCCGCGCGCGTGTCGAATGGCCGTTGCGCGCGGGCGATGCTCGCTGCCAGCGCGTCGGGATCGGGCTCGCGCTGCGGCGCAGGACGGCGCAGCGCTTGCGCCATGGTTTCGCCGGCGATGCCGCCGAACACAGTCGAATTGGCCACACCGTTGCCGCCGAGACGGTTTGCGCCGTGCACACCGCCGGAATCCTCGCCGGCGACGAACAGGTTTTCACGTTCGGTCGTGCAATCGACGGCAAACTCCACGCCCCCCATCATGTAGTGCGCAGTGGGCACGACTTCGACCTTGCCGGCGGCGAGGTCGAACCCGCAGTCGGCGCAGCGTTCGACCATTCCCTTGAACTGGCGGCGGACGTTGTCGGGACCCAGGTGCGCCATGCTGAGCCACACGCCGCCGTTCGGCGTCGTTCGTCCTGCGCGCATCTCCGCAAAGATGGCGCGCGAGACGATGTCGCGCGTCGCACGCTCGTCGCGCGGATCGTACCGATGCATGAAGCGCGCACCGTTGCCGTCCTCGAGATGACCGCCTGCGCCGCGCAGTCCTTCTTCCAGTACCGTGCCAGTCATCCGCGTGTGCGAGCCCGCGAGCAAGCCGGTCGGATGAAACTGCACCATTTCCATGTCGCGCAACGGCAGCCCGGCGCGAAGCGCCATCGCGAGACCATCGCAGCTCTTGTCGCCCGACGGCGTGTGGAACCGGTACATCGTCGGGCCGCCGCCCGTGGCGAGCAACACGCACCGTGCCTGCACGAACAGCGGTGCGCCGGTGCGCACGTCGATCATCGCGACACCGGCGAGTGCGCCATCGCGCGCGGCGACGAAGTCAACCGCGCGATGCTCCTCGAGCCGTCGGATCCTGCGCGCCCAGACTTGCTCGGCGAGCCGGCTGATGATCTCGATGCCGGTCAGGTCACCCTTGTGCACGGTCCGATCGAACGTCTGCCCGGCGAATGCCTTCTGGTGGACCGTCCCGTCCGGATTGCGATCAAAGAAGCAGCCGAGCTCGTTCTCCAGCTCGCGAATCCGCTCCACGGCGCCGCTGCACAGCGCCCACGCAAGATCCTGGTTGGGCAGCCACTTGCCGCCTTCGATCGTGTCCATGAAGTGGCGCTCGACCGAATCGCCGGGCGCGAGCGCGACGTTGTAGCCGCCCTGGACCATTCGCGTGCACCCGCACTTGCCGAGCAGTCCCTTGACGGCGATCGTGATGTCGAGCGACGGGTCGACATCGTGCGCGTGCAGCGCCGCGAAGAGTCCCGCGCCGCCGGCGCCGAGAATCAGGACGTCGGTGGTCCGCCGCGCGATGTCCATCAACGCCCGACGTTCAGCGCGGCGAGAGCGGCTGCACGGCGGTCGCGAGCCGCGCGGTCGACGGCGTCGTAGAGGCTCGCACCGTGGCTGTCCATCGCCACGAGCAGCGGCCCGAAGTCGCGCACACGAAACTGCCACAGGCTCTCGGGATTCAGATCGTCGAGATCGACGTCCTCGATCGCCTCGATCCACGTCGTTTCGAGCGCGGCGGTGCCGCCGATGATCGCGAGGTAGACGCCGCCAAGCTCGGCAAAGGCCGCGAGCGACGCAGGACCCAGGCCGCCCTTGCCGATGATGATCCGTACGCCGAGACACTGCATCAATGGCCGCGTGAAGCGCTCCATCCGCATCGACGTCGTCGTGCCAATGCACAGCGGCGCATAACCGGCGGGGTTTTCGGTCGTCGGCTCGACTTTCCTGACATTGGGCGCCGTGTGAATCACCGCATGACCGGCGAGGTCCAGCCTCGTCGTGCGGCCGCGGTCGAACAGCGCGATCTGCGTCGCATCGCGGATGCCGAAGAGCAGGTTTTGCAGCGTGACAGTGTCATTGATCCGCAGTTGGCGAACCGTGTCGTCGGTCACCGGCGTGGCAAGGTCGTAGTGCATCGGGGAAGCCGTCAGCCGCTGCGCGCGGCGAGCGCACGCGCCGCATCGGCGGGTTCCGCGACGATCGTCGAGCGATGCCGGTCGATCCAGTAGCCCCACGCGACGAACAGCCAACCCGCGAGGCCCGACATCGCCAGTACCCGCTCGCTCGGCGGCGGCGGACCGAAGACCGCCGCGAGATAAATGATCACGAGCGTTGCCGCGAACGCCCACGGCAGCACGCTGCCCAGGCGGTCGCGCGCCCGGGTCGCGCGGAGGTAGAGCCACAGGCCGGCGCCGAACAGCGCGAATTCCGCGACCAGCGTCGCCGGCAGCGAGTTCCAGAGTCCCGCACCGAGCTTGGGTCCACCCGGCCACGTCGGCATGTCCGGTCGATGCGCGACGACATCCAGCATCCAGTGCGACATCACGAGCACGCCGAGCCACAGCGCGGTGCGCCAGTCCTTGCGCAGCGTGCCATACGCCAGCGCGAACAACACCGCCCAGCCGAAATCCGCTAGGAGGCTGTGCGAGAACGGATACGACACGAAGTCGAGCGGCGTCACCACGGTGATGCCGGGCCGAATTTCCGCATGCTCGAGGCCGAGCAGCACGAACAGCGGCCAGACGCCGTCGGCCCATTGTGCCGCCATGACCGTCGTGCCGAGCGACGCGCCCGGTATCACCCGTTTCGCTGCGAGCGCCAACCCGAAATGACCGAGGAACATCTGCGCGTCGTCAGTAACCGTAAGCGATGCCGGTTTCGCTGAAGTGCGCACTCGCGCGCCTCGCCGAATGGCATTGCATGTTGACGGCGACGGGATTCATCGTGATGTGCGTCGCGGCGAGCTCGACATGCACGGCGAACGCCGTTGCGTCGCCGCCGAGCCCTTGCGGGCCCACGCCGAGCATGTTCACTGCCTTCGTGAGCTCCGTCTCGAGTGCAGCAGCGTCGGCATCGGCACAGCGGGTGCCCAGTGGGCGCGTGGCCGCGCGTTTCGCAAGATGGACGCAAAGGTCGGACGTGCCGCCGATGCCGACACCCACGATCGTCGGTGGACACGTCTTCCCGCCCGCGTCGAGAACGCAGTCGACGACGAAGCGCTTGATCGCGTCGATGCCGTCCGCCGGGACGGCCATCCGCAGCCAGGAATTGTTCTCGGATCCGGAACCCTTCGGAATCATCTCGATCCGCAGACCGTCGAACGCGTCCGAGTAATCGAAGTGAATCACCGGGATGCCTTCGCCGCACGACGTGTGCTCGTTGCGGCGCGTCAACGGATGCACGACCGACGAGCGCAACGGATAGTCGCGAGTCGCGCGCTCGCAACCCTTCCGGATCGCAGCCTTGAGCGCCACGCCGTCGACGACCACAGCGCGGCCGATGGTGACGTTGTAGATCGGAATGCCCGTGTCCTGGCACAGCAGATTGTCCGTCTGCTCCGCGACGGCGATGTTGCGTACCATGACACCGAGAACGGACTTC
>Ga0207701_10004054_pt1 | contig 14916 bp, 17 predicted proteins | sample KBSSwiSSwithPhiX_FD_184294 | JGI IMG/M metagenome (GOLD analysis project Ga0207701, IMG submission 184294) | Switchgrass rhizosphere bulk soil microbial communities from Kellogg Biological Station, Michigan, USA, with PhiX - S5 (SPAdes) (version 2) | ecosystem: Environmental > Terrestrial >... | reverse complement strand
CTCGGCGGCGCGTCGCCGCTCGTCATGCAGGTCGAGGACGCGGTCGGCGGCCGCCGAGCCTTCGGCGAACGCCATCGACGCAGGTAGTCCTGCCGGCCAGTCGTCCGCGTGCAGCACCAGCACCTCCGTGTCCGCGGACACGAACTGTGTGATCACCGCCTTCGCGGCCGCCGCTGAACACTCGGAGTCGTCGATCGCGAGCAGGATCTTCATCGGCCCCTCTCAGCTGCGTTGTTTCAAGAGTGGCGCCACTACCGGCTTGCGTGGTCGCCGCGATTTTCGGCGGGTCGCCGCTGCCCGCCATTCGAGTGCCGGATTCCCGGCAGTGATCGAGATCAACCGAGAAGGGCGGCGCTGACGTCCCGGCATGATCGCTGCTGCCGAAGAGGGCGAAGCCATCGGCTTCGACCAAAGGGGGGACCATGGCAAGACTGGCGCTCACGTTCATCGCGACGGTGATCCTGCTGGCTCTTCCTGTCGCCGGGCACCGTCAAACCACGCCGTCCACGGATGACGCGCTGGGGCGATTCCACCGGGCGATCAACGCCTACATGGATCTCCACCGCCGTGCCGAACGTTCAGTGCTCGCGCTGCAGCCAACCGCTGACTGGACGGCAATCGCCCGTACCCTCGAGGCGCGGGCCGCCGCGATTCGCGCGGCCAGACCGGCCGCCGCAGCGGGCGACCTGTTCGACTCGCAAGCCAGCGACACGATCCGCGGCCGGATCCGCGCCGTGCTGCGGCAGCGCGGCGATGGCCTTCCGGAGCTGGAGGACACCGACGAGGAGATCGCCTCCGGAACGGCCCGCCCGGCCGTCAACGGCCGCTTCCCCTGGGCGCGCGGCGCGATGATGCCGCCGGACATCCTGCACGCGCTGCCGCCTCTGCCCGAGGAGCTGCAATACCGCGTCGTCGACCGGGATCTGGTGCTCATTGACATGCACGCCGATCTCGTAATCGACATCCTGCCGGACGCTCTTCCAGATCCGGCGTCAGACACCTGGCGGTAAATCAACCCGGGGCGCCGGTCGCCGCAGTCATGCGGTGATCTGGCCTCACGCGCCGATGCGTGATCACTGCGCGCAGATCGCGCGGATACGGGACAGCATGGCTCCATCCGTCGCCGGGTCGGCTGGAACGTCGGCGTCGTCATCGAGTTGGATCTCGATGCGGAGCCAGAAGCTCGGCTGATAGAAGATCTGCACCGCCAGCACCGCGCCGTGCTCCGGCGCGTAAGTGAGGCCGAACCTGGTGACGTCCGTGGTCCGGCGATTACGAATCGAGAACTGGGTTCGCGTCAGCTGCTCGAATGTCCGCGTTCCGACGGTTGTGCGACCGAGCCTTCGCGCCCTTGCGTGGTCAGATCGTAGACCGAGTCGTTGTAGACGTAGGGCACGGTTCGACGCGTCTTCGCGCCGTCATCGCCCGCGCCGGCCTCACTCAGCCGAATCGCCTGTTGGATGGCCGTCAGGAATCCGGGCGCGGCGCCCGATGGCCGCGGCATCAGACGCTGCTCCCACCGGGGTGACGCACCGATCAGCTCGAGCAGCTGATCGAACATGCGATAGCTGACGCCGCGGGCAATGACGCGCGTCTGCCGGACGCTGACCTCATCGTCGCCGACGGCGGCACAGGAGACGCCGAACTCCGGGCCGTCGCCGACGCTGAAGCCGCCTGACGGGTCATCGCCGTCGCGGTCGACGCTGCGCAGGCTGAATACGTCGGTGAGGTCGCGGCGTACTTCTTCGCGGAGATAGCCCCACTGGTTGAGGCCGCGCGGCGCACGCTGCGGATCGGAACCGAGCAACAGTGTCACCGCGGTGGTCGAGCCGTCCGATTGCCACGACATCCGGGCGGTGCCGACATCGTCGCGGCTGACCCAGAACAACGCCAGGCGCAGCTTGCCGACGATGCGATAGCGATGTTCCGCGGCGCCGGGCCTCGGCCGGGACATGTCAACGCTGGCGGTGGTTGCCGGGGGATCGGCGGCAGCGGCCCTCCCGTTCCGGGCCGTCGGCGCGAGCAGGCCGGCCAGCAACCCAATCGCGCACACTCGAACGATTGCATGGCTCGCGCTGCACGAAGCCCGATTCAGCACGATGACCGTCCGGTCACGACGTCCTCACAATCGAAGCGGCTGTCGCAGGTGGCATCGGGATCCGCGCCGGGCCAGCCCGTGTTCGGCGACGCGTTCGAGCAGTCGAGACAACGGGCCGCCCGCGTCTGCGTCGCTCAGCAGGCGACACGACCCGGTCGGCTCGTGGTACTCGGGACAGATGATGCGGCTGACCTCGCCCTCGAGATCAGTGATGCGCGTGACCGCGGCGCCGAGCACGTGACATCGAATCGTGGTAATCGCCATAACTACTCCGGCCGCAGGCGGCGGATTTCCGTCATGCTGTGCCCGCTCCCAAAGGCCTGGTGCATCCACCCTGCCGCCGCGCCCTGCGATTCGCGTCACCATCCACGCGGCTGCGCGAACGGCGACGCTGCCGCACGGAGGGTGAGCCGTGTGATCGGCGCCGTGGACGGCCGTCGCCCTCGGCCTCAGCGCGGCGGGTCGCTCGCGAGCGCTCGGCGCACGAGTGGAACGAGCCCGTTCAAGTCGAACGGCTTTTCGACGACGCGAAGGCGCCGAGCAGCTGCGCCTCGACCACGAGTTCCGGGGTGGGAAACGCCGTCATCAGGATGATTGGCACCCCGCCGGAACGAGGCGGGGCGGCAGGGCAAACAGCGAGAGATCGCGAGTATCGGGCAGGATCACGTCCGGGAGCACGACCTCCTAGCCGCGGTTCGGGTTCAAGAGTACGCTCAGTGGCGTCTCCCCTGTCGCCCTCTGAGTGCGTCCTGTCTTCGCTCAAACCCCGACTGCCCAGAAGGGATCGCGATTGTCCGGGTCGGCAAACAGGCGTGCCCACTCGGCGCCGCACGCCCTGCGGTATTCTGCGGCCGCCCTCTCTATGGGCTGCAGGCAGACCTCGCCTTCACACGAGCAGCCCGACTCGAGGCAGGGGTCGTGCGTGGCCGCACAGGCCTCGGTATAGCGTCTTTCAATGCCGGCGCAGGCGTCGAGAAACGTCGCCCTCGACGCCACGGTCAGCATGCCGGCGAGGACGTCCTTCGCGAAGCGTCCCCCCACCGCATGGGCCATCATCCGGTCGGCCTGGTCGAATGCTGCGAGGATCATCGCTGTTCTCCTGTCAAAGACGGGCCAACGGACGTCAGCCCTCATCGCTACCGACGGTCTGGAGCGCAACCGGTATGCCAGCGGGACCGACCGCAAATCCGGCCTGAATCGCCGGAGGTCGCCGGCAGCCGTCGATCGCCAGTGGGAATTAATCCCCGCCTGCCGGGAAAAGCCCCCGCCGCAGACTTACTGCGTCAGCGCGATCGGCGGTTTTCTCTCCGATGCGCTGTCGGCACACACCGTGCTACGGCGACAGGCGGAGGTAGCGATGATCGTTCTCAAAAAAGTGTTGGTGGCGACCGATTTCAGTCCCCCATCCGACGCGGCGCTGGCTTACGGGCGCGCGCTCGCGCGCACCTTCGGCGCGTCGCTGCACGTCCTCCACGTGGTCGAGAACTACTTTCTGCGGCCGTCGGCCTCGGCTCCTTACATGGTCCAGGAGGCCAAGACGCGGATGCTCGACGATCAGTTGACCGACGAGGATCGGCATCAGCTTGGCGCACGTGCGGTGGTCGAAATCTCGGACGAGCCGGCCGACGCCATTGCCAGCTTTGCGAAAGCACAGAAGATCGACCTGATCGTCATGGGGACGCACAGCCGCCGCGGTCTGGAACGTCTGCTGGTCGGCAGCGTCGCGGAACACGTGATTCGCACCGCGCCGTGCCCGGTCCTTACGGTCAGGCATCCGGAACACGAGTTCGTCGTTCCCGACTCAACGGAAAGGGCGGGGCATCATGATTCTGCTGAAAACGATCCTGGTCGCCACTGACTTCAGCCCGGCGTCGGCCGCCGCGCTGACCTACGGGCGCGAGCTGGCATCGAGTTTCGGCGCGCAGCTGCTGGTGGCGCACGTCGCCGGCAACGTGCTGACGCGGCCGTACGCAGGCGGCGACGGCATCTCCTTCGCCGACCCCAGCCTGCAAGAGGCGCTCGAGGCCGGCGCACACCGCCAGCTCGAGCTTGTGATCTCGACTGCGGATCGGGAACAGCGGCGCGCGCGGGGAATCGTCCTCACGTCCAACGCGCCGGCGTCGGCGATCGTCGAGTATGCAGAAGAGGAAGGCGTCGATCTGATCGTGCTCGGGACGCACGGCCGCGGCGCCGTCGCGCACCTGCTCATGGGCAGCGTCGCCGAGCGCGTTGTTCGGACGGCCGCGTGCCCGGTGCTGACCGTCCGCCACCCGGAGCACGAATTCGTCGTAGCCGAACCGCCTGTCCCGGACGCGGCGGCATGAGCGGGTGGCACGCTCCACGAGTTCCGGCGTGAGCACGACGTCGATGCCGCTGATCCTGAACCTGCCGAGGTCGTTGCGCGCGACGTGCGCGCCGGCGGTGGCCGGAGCCCTCCTGCCGGCCTAGCACTGGTCGTCGACGGCGTGAGCCTCGGCCAGCGCCGCGACCCGCTCCGACGGCACGCCCCACGGATACAGGCCGACCTTGAGCACTCGATCGCGCTGGTGGCTGAAGAGCTCGTAGGCGTCGGCGATGTCGTCGAGCGCGAAATGATGGGTGACGAGCGGCGTCAGATCGACGCGCCGGCTGGCGACCATCGCCATCAGGCGCCGCATGCGCTCGCTCCCTCCGGGACAGAGCGACGTCACGATCGTCTGATCGCCCAGCCCGGCGTGGAAGGCCCGATAGGGCGCCACCACCTTGCCCGAGTAGACCCCGAGGCTGGAGACGGTGCCGCCCGGGCGGATCGATCGCAGCGCCGCTTCGAAGGTTTCCTGCTTGCCGAGCGCTTCGATGGCGACGTCCACGCCGCGTCCATCGGTCACGCGCTTGATTTCGGCGACCGGATCGCCCTCGCGGCTGTTCAGCGTGAACGAGGCGCCGAAGCGGCGGGCGATTGCCAGCCGATCGGCCGCCTGATCGATACCGATGACGAGCGACGCCCCTTTCAACCGCGCGCCGAGCGTCGCGCACAGGCCGATTGGCCCCTGCGCGAACACCGCGACGCTGTCGCCGACCCTGATCCCGCCGCGCTCCGCGCCGGCGAGGCCGGTGGAAAAAATGTCGGGGCAGAGCATCACGTCTTCGTCGCTCAGGCTGGCGGGAATCGGCGCGAGATTGGCCTTGGCGTCCGGCACGAGCAAGTATTCGGCCCAGGCGCCGTTGATCGTGTTGCCGAATTTCCATCCGCCCAGCGCGCCGCCGCACTGCGACGAGGATCCATTCTGGCAATAGAAACACTGTCCGCAGGGCGTGATCGCCCCGACAATCACCCGCTGGCCGATCGCATAGAGCTCTTCGAGGCCGGGGCCGAGTTCCTCGATGACGCCGACCGGCTCATGGCCGAGGATCAATCCGGGCCTGACGGGGTATTCGCCGCGCACGATATGCACGTCGGTGCCGCAGATCGTCGTCGTCGTGATCCGGATGACCGCCTCGCCGGCACGCGGGTGCGGCTTGGGGACCTGCTCGAGCGAAATGTGATCCGTGCCGGTGAACACCACCGCCTTCATCGTTTCCATGACCGTCTCCTCACATCTGCTGGACGATCCGGCAGGAAGCACGAAGCGCGCCGCGCGGCGGCGCGAGTCCGACGGTCATTCGCACGCGCCACGGGCCGATCACCGCGGTCGACCGACGGATCGGCAGCGACGGGTCACGGATTCCCGGCAGCGGCTGGCGGTCAGAAGCGATAGATCAAGCGTCCCCACACGGTGTTCGCCGAGTACGGCTGATACAGATAACCCATCAGCAGCGCCGTCCCGCGCACCAGATCCGGGTTGGCGTCGACGTCCAGCGTGAAGTCCTCCACCCGGTACTGTTCGTACCAGTACGACAGCCCGATCGACAGCCGCGGCCCGAGCGGATACGTGAGGTCGAGGACACCGCGCTGCAGTTCGCTCAACGTCGGCGGCAGCGCCAACGGCGGCGGCAGCGTGCTTGGTACCACCACTTCTTCGGGCAGCGTGCGATCTTCAACCGGTCCGGTGATGTAGTCGTAATGCGCCTGTGCGCGGCTGAAGTCGTAGAGCAGCTGCAGGTCGAACTTGCTGGCGATGCGGGCGATGTCGGCGCTCAGCACCAGCGAATGGGCGCCGTCGAACGCATCGGTCGCCCAGTTCCTCGACGGATCGGTGAATTGCGGGCCGGGGTTCGCCTGCCGAGACCTCGACAGCGCGTGATAGCGCTCGTAGGAGTACGAGCCCCCCAGCACCAGACGCTCGGTCGGCGTGGCATTCAGGCCGACGGCGTAGACGCGATGCGTATTGTCGCGCAGGCCGAACTCGCTCTCCAGGAAGTCGTCTTTCCCGACGGCCATCGACCCGTTGATGCCAATCGAGGAGGATGCCGTGACGGAGCCGAGGACGGTCACACGATCCCGGTTGCGCGAGGCGATGTCGTAGTGCCGCATCCCCGGCTGCTCGCCGATCGCCGCCAGTTCCTGTTCACCCTCTTCGATTCCGGTGCCGCGGCGTTCCGCGTGCTCGTACTTGGTCCGTAACGCGAGCCACGAAGTGCCGACCGTATCGAACAGCACGCGGATCGTGTTGTCGGTGGTCGATTCGAAGATGCGGTGGCTTCGCTCCTCGGCGAGATGGGTGAACCCGACACCCGCGGTGCCGCCGCGCATTTGCACCAGCTTGAGGTCGACGTCGGCCGTGTGCCGCTTGACGCCGAGCGGCTCCGTGAACACCGGCGTCTCCAGCGGCGTGACCGCGTTGTCGTACGACACCCGCTCGGTCATGGCAAATTCCGGCGTGCGATTGTCGTAGTCGTATTGCCGGTAGCCGGCGGTGAAGTCGAGGTGGCGGGCCGGCCTCGAGACGAACGTCAGATTGACGCCAGTCGTCCGTGCCCGGCCGCCCACCGTCGTCCGGTCGAGCGGCGCCGTCCGCAGCGCCGAATTAATGGTCTGCGGCACGATCGGGTCACCGGCATCGGTCAGCACGCCAGCTGAAACATATGCGCTCGCGCGCGAGCGGCGCGGCAGCTTCACCGACGCCATCCCATTGACGCCGTTGTACGAGTTGGTCGGCGCCAGCGTCAGCCGGCCGCGTGACGAGGCCGACGTGCTGTCGATCGCGCGGTAGGGGTTGTCGAACGCCAGCGACGTGACGTCGTTGTGAAAAAACGATCCGACATAGCCGGCCCGCAGCAGCACCGGGTCGCGCACGAACTCGGCGCCGGCGTCCGCATCCGTCAACTGGTGCTCGGTCGGCGCGGGCAACTCGACGACGCTGCTGTGGCCGAACGAGCCGCCGTAGGCGATGTCTCCCTGACGATTCGTGTGGCGGATCGTCCCATTGACCGTCAGCTCGGGGGTCGGCAAGTACCTGAACCCGCCCTCGACGATCTGACGGCGCGTCCGGGTCTCGAACTCGACGCTGTTCTGATCGAAGACAGGCTCGATCGCCGCCGGATTGAGCTGCACCCGGGCTTGCAGCCCGTCGTCGATCGAAAAGACGTTCGTGCCGAGGCCGCTGTACAGGGTCCGCGTCGTACGGCTCAGGAGCATTGGAATCTGGTCATAAAGGAACCAGACCGTGACCTTCCCGGGCCGATCGGCATCGAAGCGATACCGCTGATCGCGCCGGCCGACATGGTCCGCGGCGGCATCGAGCAGCCACCCGTTCCTTTCCCGGCTGACCCGCAGGCGGTCGGCGAACGCCCCGTCGCCGAGATCGCGATACCGCTCGTAGCGGGCGGTATCGCCGTTGCCGAAGGTGCTGCGCAGCCCGAAATCCGCGATGCCGGTCCACCCGCCAGCCGCGCCGGCCTGCTCGGCTGGATTGGGCTGCGGAGGGTTGGCCGTCGGCGGAACGGCTTGCGCGCCTGCCCCCCGGGGAAGCAGTGCGAGCGTCAGCGTCGCAACGATGCAGGACCTGCGCATTCAGTTCTCCTCAGCGAATGAAGCGCTGACCGCTCGGATGATTCGATCCGTGAATCGCCGAATGACACGTGACGCACGACCGGGCGTAAACGCGAATGCTGGGCGAGGCGCCCGATCCGATCGCCGCCGCGTCGTAGATCGTGCTCGGGTGGCGCGTCGAGACGTGGCACCGCTGGCAGAAGATCGGCGGTTTCGAGACCAGCATCCGCTCGTTCGACGAGCCGTGCGGATCGTGGCAGGTGGTACAGCCATCGCGGCTGGGCGGATGCTCCCATAGGTACGGCCCGCGCTTGTCGGCATGACAGGAAGTGCACAGCTCGGCGATCGAATCACCCTTCCGTAGCAGCTTCACGTTGGTCGCGCCGTGGGGGTTGTGGCAGGTCGAGCACTGCATCTTCCCCTCGCGGACCGGCATGTGGCCCGATCGATCGAGCTTGGCCACTTTGTCCCGATGGCACGTGGCGCAGAGCGCCGGCTGCGTGGCCGCCTTGATCTGCTTGTCGCCTTTCGGATCGTGCACGCTGTGACAGTTGACGCAGCCGACGTTGCGCGACTCGTGCTGGCTGCCCTTCCACAGCGTATGCGTGGCGCGGTCGTGACAGGTCGCGCATGTGTCGCTTGCCTGCTGGGGCGTCAGCTTGGCGGGGTTGACGATGAGCGCAGTGTCGCCGCCGGACTCGGCGTGAGCCTTCCCGGGGCCGTGGCAGCTCTCGCAGCCGTGTGTCGCCGCTGGCGATCGTGGAAGCGCCTTCAGCGCATGTCGGGTGCCGTTGTACGCGCGCCCTTCATGGCAGACCAGGCACGTGTCCTCGCCGGCGTATTGGTCCGCTTGTGTTCCGCTCGCCGGCAGCGCCGTCTTTCCGGCGCTGTCGGCTTTCGTGCTCTCGGCCTTCGCGCTGCCCTTGCCCTGCCGGGGGCCGGCGCCATCCGCGCCTGACGCCATCGCCAGCACCACCGACCCGGTGAAGACGATCAGCGACGCCGACAGGCACGCGAGAAACCCGCCAGTCCGTTTTGGCATGTGTGCGGCTCAGGCAAGAGGAGTGCCGCACGATGCCGCCCGGAGTCCCGAGTTATTCGACCTTGTGGCAGGTCTCGCAATCCTGTCCAATCGCCTTCCCCAGGCTGGTGTTGTGATCGTCGTGGCAGCGGAAACACACGGGAAAGTCGATATGGCCGATGTTGTTTGCCGACGTCCCGACGGTCATCTTCATTTCAGGGAAGACAGTGCGTCGAAACGTCGACTGGTAAAAATTCCGCAGCGTCCGGGAAATTTCCCCAATCGCCAGCTCCTCATTCTTGACGGTCTTTCCAGTCTTTGCGCACGCCGCCAGTCTGCGGGAACCCGCCGCGCCGGCTGCGGGGGCGCCTCCGGCCGCAGCGATCGACCGGCCAATGACTGGCCGGGTAATTTTCTGACGGTGATGAAGTGATCCGTCGATACAGCGCCGTTCCCCCGGTCCCGTTGGCTTACCCAATCAAGGCAGACGGCCTCTGCGCGAACTGCCCGATGATCGGACCGACCATGCCGCCAAAGTCCGGCCAGCGCATCGCAATCGCTTCCGCATGGGTGCCGGCGCTGAAGACGATTTCGGGTTCCAACGCAAGGGCGACGTCGACAAAGACCGGCTGACCGTACAACGGACCGAGCGGCGGCATCGTTCCGGGTTCACAGCCTGGGTACAGACTCCGCAGTTCCTCCTGCTGCGCGAGGCGGATGTTGGTTCCGCCCGCAAGGTCCCGCAGGCGATCGAGGTTGACGAAAGACGGCGCTGCGAGCACGGCCTGAATCGGCGCGCCATTGACGAAGCACACGACCACCTTCGCCCAGTCTCGGCCGGGAACATGCGCCGCCGCCGCCCCTTCTTGGGCGGAGAACGCCGGCCGGTGCGGCACGATGGAGTACGGCACGTGGGCTGCCCGCAGGAATTCATGAATGGCGGTCGTCCCGGTCATAGGTCCTCCCCGATCGAATCGCTTCTCGCGACAACGCAAGCGAGATACCAGACACGCGAGTGACCTGCGCCAAGGATGTCGCGCAGGTGCGGCCGAACGCTGCCGGCCCCGCCAGCACCGGCGCTCGGATTCGGAACCAACCTTGCGTTCGTCACCCTGCGAAGGAGATGGCGATGTTCACCGATACCTTGCCAAAGCTCCATCTGTCGGCCACCGCTCCGGAGACGCGGCACACCCTCAGCGAGCTACGCCGGCGCATACGGATCGCGCTGTGCGCGCTGCACGGCCACGACCTATTGCTGCATTTCGAGCGCGGCCGGCGCGTCTGCCTGCGGTGCGTCAATTGCGGGCACGAGACGCCTGGCTGGTCGACGAGGTAGCCGGCATCCGCGGCCCGACCAGGAGGACGCGATGAGCGGCGGTACCAACGCCGAGATCTGGCTGCGGTGCTCGCAGCAGAGCGGCGTCCGGCCTCACGGCCGGACGAGTGGCTTGCCGCTGACGACGTATTTGACGAAATCGGCTTCGGTGAGGATGCCGGCAAGCCGGCCGTGCTCGACCACCGGCAGGCAGCCGTACTTCTGGCCGAGGATGATCCGTGCGGCCTTCGATAGCGGCTCATCCGCCTCGATCGTCTCGGTCCTCCACGACATGATTTCTGAAACCGCACCCGTATCCTCGAGGAGAGCGCGCTGGATGACGTCTCGCTGCGATACAACGCCAAGCACGCACCCGGCGCTGTCAACAACCGGGATGTGCCTGAGTTTTTTACCAGCGCGTGGGGAAAAGTCGGCGCGTAGAGACGACGATCGCGCATCCTCCGAGCGCTGGAGTCGGCATGTCCGATGCGTTCACCGTGGGTAGCGCTTCGGATCGTCGGGTTTCCGGCAGCGCACTGGGAGGTGCTCGATGCGGTCGGCTTCGGTTCCCCCTCGCACTGCGCGGCGCTTTTACATTGCCGTCGGCTGCACGCTGCTGCTAGGCGCGTCCTCGGCCGCGACTCAGGCGCTGCCGAATCAGCCGGACGGCTTTGGCATGGCGAACACCGCGGCGCACGCGGCGACCGGAGTGGTTCTCGCAGACGAAAAGCCGGGAGACGAACAGGAGGCGCCACGGACAGCCGGGCGCTCGATACCGCCACCCGATGGATTTGTTCCCGAACCGCGATTCATCGCCCGCCCCATCAAGCTATTGAGCAATCGACTGCTGGCCAAAGGCGGCCAACTGACCAACGGCTTCTATCCGGAGTTCTCCAACATGATCACGGGTTCCGGTTGGGTGTCCATCGGGCCCGGCTATCGTCACTGGCTGTTCGGCGATCGCGCGATTGTCGATGCGTCGACCGCGCTTTCATGGCGCATGTACAAGACGGCTCAGGGGCGCTTCGAATTCACCAACCTGGCGCGCAGTCGTCTCGCCGTCGGATCGCAAGTGCGATGGCAGGACCTGACGCAGGTCTCCTATTTCGGCCCGGGACCGGAGTCGCTCGAAGCCGACCACAGCCAATACCGGATGAAGTCCACGGATGTTGTCGCCTACGCGACCGTGCGGCCGATGCGATCGCTCGCCATTGTCGGCCGCGTGGGATGGTTGAACAGCCCGACGATCCTGCCGCCCGGCGGCACGTTCAAGAACCATCCCGACACTCGGACGGTCTTCCCGGACGATCAGGTTTACGCGCTCGACGAACAACCAAGCTTTCTCCACGGTGAAGCGTCGTTCACGTCGGACACGCGCGACTCACGCAGCCGCCCGTCGAGCGGTGGCGTCTATCGCGCGGCCTGGACGGCCTACTCCGATCGGGACGCCGGCGCATTCAGCTTCCGCCGCTACGAGGCGGAGGCGGCGCAGTTTGTTCCGCTCGCCAGTGGTCGCGTGGTGCTGGCGCTGCACGCGTGGGTGGTCGCGTCCGACACCGACGCCGGAGGGGAGCTGCCCTTCTATCTGATGCCGACCCTTGGCGGCAGCAACACGATGCGCGCCTACTCGGAATACCGGTTCCAGGATCGCAACCTGCTCGTGGCCACGGTCGAATCGCGTTTCGCGCTGACGACTCATGTCGATGTCGCCGGGTTCGTCGACGCCGGCGACGTGGCGCCGCGCCTGTCTGGCCTCGATCTCGGCAAGACGTCGTACGGGCTCGGCGTGCGAGTCCACACCGAGCGCGCGACCTTCGGCCGGCTGGACGTGGCGCATGGCGCGGAGGGTTGGCGGTTCCTCTTCAGGACGAGCGATCCGCTGCATCTGTCGAGGCTGTCGCGCCGGACCGCGGCGGCGCCGTTCGTGCCGTAGTCGGCAGGAGACCTGTGATGGGACCTTACGCGCTCTTCGCGACCACCGTGTTGGCGGTTTACTTGCCGTTCTGCGCGCCGGAGATACGGCCGACGATGCCCTCGCCAGCCGCGCCGCCTGCAAGCTTGTGGCAACCGCCCACGGACTTGGCCGACCGCGATCTGTTCAACGGTCCCTGGGGCGCCCAGCGCGCCCCCGAGCCGCACGACACTTATCAGCTGGTCGCGGTGAAGCGCAGCGGCATCAACCCGGGGATGACTGTGCGCGATTCGCGCGGCCGGAAGTGGAGCGTGAAGCAGGCGCCGCAGAACGGTGAAGCAAGTGAAGGCCCGATCGAAGTCGTTCTGTCCCGTGTGCTCTCAGCGCTTGGGTATCACCAGCCGCCGGTCTACCACCTGCCGGAGTTCACGCTGAAGGATGACTGGGACACGCACATCGAGGGCGGCGGCCGCTTCCGCCTGCACGACAAGTCGCTGAAGGACAAAGGCGCCTGGTCGTGGCAGCAGAACCCGTTCGTCGGCCAGCCGCCGTACCAGGGATTGCTGGTCATCCTGTTGATGTTCAACGGCTCCGATCTGAAGACGTCGAACAACACTCTCTACGAGCACCGGAACGGCGACCTCGTCGAGCAGTGGTACGTCGTCCGCGACATCGGCACGGCGCTCGGCAACACCGGCCGGTTGGCGCCGACCCGCGGCGACCCGGACGTCTTCGCGCGTCAGCCGTTCATCCTCGACGTCTCGAAGGGCTTCGTCACCTTCAATTATCACGGCTGGCACCAGGAGCTCGTCCGCGAGCGGATCACGCCCGACGATGTCGAGTGGGCGAGCGGCCTGGTGTCGCAGCTTACCGATCGCCAGTGGCGCGACGCCTTCCGCGCCGGCGGCTTCGCGCCGGCGGTGAGCGATCGGTTCATCACCACGCTGCAGGCCCGGATCGCACAGGGGCAGCAGGTTGGCGCCGCAGACTCCCGCCCGGTTGAGGAGAGGCACTAACCCATGCGCACGCTCATCGCCGCTTCCCTCGTCGCTCTTGCCGCTGTCGGCTGGGTGACGGCGGCGCAGGACACCCCGCTGCCCGGCGCATCCGGCTCGGTGAAGTTCGCCGTCATCGGCGACAACGGCACCGGCGCCGCAGCGCAATACGAGGTCGGCCGGCAGATGGCCACCGCCCGCGAACGGTTTCCATTCGAGTTCGTCATCATGCTCGGTGACAACATGTATGGGCGCCAGCGGCCGCAGGACTATATCGACAAGTTCGAACGTCCCTACGCACGGCTGCTGCAGGCGGGCGTGCCGTTCTTCGCCGCGCTCGGCAACCACGACGACCCCGACCAGCGCTTCTACAAGGGCTTCAACATGGGCGGCGAGCGCTATTACACGTTCGACCGCCCGAACGTCCGCTTTTTCATCTTCGACACCAACCGGATGGACAAGCCGCAGATCGCCTGGATTGACCGCCAGCTGAGCGAGGCCCAGGAAGACTGGAAGATCGCGTACTACCACCATCCCCTCTACTCCGACGCGATGCACGGATCGAACGTCGAGCTGCGCGTGATCCTCGAGCCGCTGCTGGTGAAGTACGGCGTCCCGGTGACCTTCGCCGGGCACGAGCACGTCTACGAGCGGACCGCGCCGCTGAAAGGGATCGTGCACTTCATCGACGGCTCTGGTGGGCAACTGCGAAAAGGCGACATCAGTCCATCGGCGATGACGGCGGTGGCCTTCGACCAGGATCAAACCTTCATGCTGATCGAAATTGTCGGCGACGACCTGTTCTTTCAAGCGATTTCGCGAACCGGGCGCGTCGTCGATTCGGGCGTGATTCACCGCCGGGCGACGACGTAGGCGGGAGGCGATCATGAGCAACCAGGCAGTTCTCCATCATCCGATTCCGCTGGCGAGGCCCGACCGCCGTGCACGCGGTCGCTTCGTCCGTTTCGTCGTCGATCGGTCGCTGCTGCTGCCGCTCGGCGCGGCGATCGCGATGGCCTGGGCGAACACGGCCGCGGAGAGCTACTTCCGCTTCTCGCATGCGATCGCGTTTCCCGTCAACGAGATCGCGATGGCGTTTTTCCTGGCGCTGGTCGCGCAGGAAGTGTTGGAGGCGATGATGCCCGGCGGCGTCCTGCACTCCTGGCGCCGCTGGGGCCTGCCGGTGATTGCCGCCGTGGGCGGCGTCCTGGGCGCTGCGGCGGCCTACCTCCTCTACGTCAACCTGAAATACGAGGTGGTGCTGGCACCGGCCTGGCCGATCGCCTGCGCCGTCGACGTCGCCGCCGCCTACTACGTCCTGAAGACGATCTGGCGGCGCGGCAGCGTCCTGCCGTTCCTGCTGCTGGTCGCGCTCGCGACCGACGCCTTCGGCCTGCTGATCGTCGCGCTCCGCCCGCCGCTGGTCGCCATCGGCCCGGCCTCGGCGCTCTTGATGACGGCGGCGCTCGGCGTGTCCGCGATGATGCGGCTGTGGCAGGTACCGGGCTTCTGGCCCTACATCGCCATCGGCGGAACCCTCTCCTGGCTTGCGCTCTACCTCCAGGGCATTCATCCGGCGCTGGCGCTGCTGCCGATCGTGCCGTTTCTGCCGCGCGAGCCGCGCCAGCGGGATCCGTTCGCTGAGCCGATCGACGACGACCCGG
>Ga0207701_10004052_pt1 | contig 14919 bp, 9 predicted proteins | sample KBSSwiSSwithPhiX_FD_184294 | JGI IMG/M metagenome (GOLD analysis project Ga0207701, IMG submission 184294) | Switchgrass rhizosphere bulk soil microbial communities from Kellogg Biological Station, Michigan, USA, with PhiX - S5 (SPAdes) (version 2) | ecosystem: Environmental > Terrestrial > Soil... | reverse complement strand
GAGCCGCTCGCGCAGTGACTCACTATGGAGCGGCTTAAACGTGAAGAAGAGCGGCAGCAGGACGACCGGGGCCAGGTTGGCCAGGCAGACGATGACCGCCGCGAATGCGCCGCCGGCGGCCAGCCACCACCAGTCGGACGCGTGGAGGATCGTCGCGTAGATCAGCAGCACGCCCGCCACCGCGAGCAGCATCGAGAGCGCCGCGCCCTTCGCGTGATCCACCAGCCACGCCGACAGCGTCTGGCGTGACAGGCCATACCGCTGCTCGAGCGCGAAGCCGCTGTACCAGCCGAGCGGCGCCGCAATCACTTCGTGGATCAACAGCAGCAACACGGCCAGGCAGGCGGCTTCTCCGTAGAGTGACCCGCGCGACAGGCGCGCGGCGACCTCGTCCAGCCCGCGGGCGGCGCCGGTCGTGAGCAGCCCGATCAGCAGCACCGCGCCCCAGATGAGACCGGCGATCTCGGCGCGACGTTTCAGCCTGTGGTACCGGGTGGACTTGTCCTCGGTCACTTCCCCGCCAGAGTGATCCCGCCGTTCGTGGTGGACAGCTCGATGCGCGCGCCGCCGCCGTTGATGCGGCCCTCGACGTGCCGGCGCGACTGACCGCCGACGGTCTCGAGCTTCAGGTTGTCGACGCTGATGCCGCCGTTGGCGACGTGCGCCGTGACGTCGGCCTTCGAGTCGGACGGGATTTCGATCGACATCCCGCCGTTGGTGGTCTCCGCCGTGATGCCACCGTCGCCGAGCTTTGTCAGCGCAAGGTCGACGCCGCCGTTGGTGGTGCTGGCCGACACCGTGCCGGAGAGCTTCTCACCGCGGATGCCGCCGTTGGTCGTGTTCGCCTCAATGGCGTTGGCAAGGCCGGTCAGCGTGATCGTCCCGTTCGTATTCGTGATGTGCACGGCGAGCCCCGCCGGCAGTTTCATGGAGTATTTCACCTCGGCGCCGCCGCGCATCAAGCCCTTCGGCGCGCGGGTTTCCAGCCGTACGGCGTCCGGCTTCACGTTTTCGACGATCTCGATTTTCGCGAGCAGCTGCTTGGCGGCCTCGTCGCTCGAGGCCTTGGCGATGCGTTCAGCGTGGACCGATAGCTTTCCGTCGGTGGCCTGTGTGACCTCGACGGCGCCGTTGCCGTTCTCGAGCTCGACGCGGCCGCCGGGCGAGACGGTGTAGGTGCGGTCCCAGGTGTCGGTCGCGCGGCCCGACGCCATCCCGACGTGGAAATCACCGTTCCCGACATTGACGTCGCAGGCGGCGGCAAGCAGGGCCGCGGCCACGCAGGCCGCTCCGCGGATCGCGACCTTGGCATGAAGGGGTTTCATGGCTCCTCCTGGCGAATGATACGCGGCCAGGGACCCAACGGTTTCGCGGACCAGTCGTTCGCGGGCCTGAAGGCCCGTCGCCACACAGGAAGGCGTCGAGCGTTGTAGGTGGCGGCGGGCTTCAGCCCTGCGATTTCCTGCTAATTCAGCCGCACCGAGATCAACTTCGACACCCCAGGCTCCTCCATCGTGACGCCGTACAGCCGGTCGGCGATCTCCATTGTCTTGCGGTTGTGCGTGATCAGGATGAACTGCGTGTGCTGGAGCAGGCCTTTCAGCATCTCCACGAATCGACCGATGTTGGCGTCGTCGAGCGGCGCGTCGATCTCGTCGAGCAGGCAGAACGGGCTCGGCTTGTACTTGAAGATCGCGAACATCAAGGCGATGGCCGTGAGCGCCTTTTCACCGCCCGAGAGCAGCTGGACGCTCTGCAGGCGCTTGCCGGGAGGGCTGGCCACGATGTCGATCCCGCTGTCGAGCGGGTCGTTCTCGTCGAGCAGCGTGATGCCGGCGTGGCCGCCGCCGAACAGCGTCGAGAAGGTGTGCTGGAAGTTCAGGTTGATCGCGACAAACGCCTCGTGGAAGCGGACCTTCGACGTCTCGTCGATCCGCTTGATGGCCTCGTTGGTGGCGGCGATCGAATCGACCAGGTCCTTGCGCTGCGTCGTCAGGAAATGATGGCGCGTCTCGAGCTCGTCGAACTGCTCGATGGCCATCATGTTCACAGGGCCGATCCGGTCGATCTTGGAGCGCAAGCCCGTGATGGCCTCCTCGGAGGTGATGGCGCGAACCGGGGTCGTTGCCTGCTCGGCCTGCCAGCCCTGCTCGCCCTGCTCGCCCTCCACGGCGGCATCGGCCTGTTCGTCCTCGTCGTCCTCGGTGCCGCCGACTTCGAGCGCGCGACTGTCCGGCGTCGCTTCACCAGACTGCTCGAGCAGCGCGACTTCCGCGACGATCTCGTCGAGCGTCGCCTGCACGGTCTCGACGCACGTGGCCGCCAGGTGCGAGAGATCGGTCTCCGAGGTTGCCCGCGCGACTTCGAGCGACCCGGTCGCGGCCCGCACCTCGTCGAGGGAGGCTCTGGCCTCGCGCACTTCGGCTTCCTGCACGTCGACCCGCCCGCGCAGCGCGGAGGCGGTCTCCTCGGCAACGCGGACGTCGTGCCGGAGAATGTCCATGTCGGCGACGGCGCGATCGAGCTTGCCGAGCGCTTCGGCCGTAGCGACGTCGAGCGCTGCGCGCTCCTCTGCCTTCGCGGCCTTCTCCGCGGTGCGCGCATCAAACCGCGACTCCAGCTCGCGCGCCGCTTCCTCCAGCCGGACCACTTCGGAGGCGAGCGCCGCCGAACGCTCGACCAGCGCGGCGTGCGACGCCCGCGCCTCGGCCACTCGCTGCGAGCGGCCCTCGACGTGCTCGCGCGCCTCGGAGAGCCCCCGCTGCGCCGCGTCGAGGCGGCCTTCCGTCTCGTGCTGGCGGATCGCCATCGCGGCGCTCGAGGCACGCGCTTCCGATTCCCGACTGTTCAGCAGCTCGATCTCTTCGATGGCCTTGCGGCGCTCCGTCGCCAGCACGTCGTTCTTGCGGTCGAGCCGCACGGTCTCGTCGCGCGACCGCGAGACCTGCGCCTCGAACGAGACGATGGCCTTCTCGATCTCGTGCAGCTCCGCGCCGCGGACCTCGATGGCGTCCGACGTCTCGGTGACGAGCGCATTGGCCCGGGCCAGTTCCGCGCCCAGCCCGGTCACGTGCTCGCGCTCGGTCTCGATACGTGCGCGCAGCTCTTTGATTTCGCCCTTGGTCGCGAGAATGCCTCGCGCGTCCCGACGCCCGCCTCCGACGACCAGGTGGCCGCCGTGCACCAAGTCGCCGTCGAGCGTGGCGACTCGCTCGCCGGTCGCACGTGCGCCGGCGACGGCCGCGTCGAACGATTCGGCGATGTAGCCGCGCGGAAGAACGCCGGCGACAACCGATGCGAACGGGCCGCTGGCGCGCACCACGGACGAAAGCGACTGGAGCCCCGCGACGTCGGTTTGCGGGGCGTGCGAGGGCCCGCCGTCGGCGACGACGAGGAACCCGCAGCGGCCGGCCTCGCGTTCGCGGAGCAGCTGAAGTCCGGCCGCGGCATGCGCGTGCGTCGGCACGATCACGTGCTGCAGCAAGTCACCGGTCAACGCCTCGACGGCCCGCTCGTAGGGGCGCTCGACCTCCAGCCAGTCGGCAACCGCGCCGTGCTGCTGGACGCGGCCGTTGGCCTCGGCGAGCACCACGCGGGCCGCGGCGCTGAAGTCGGCCCGCGCCGCTTCGAGTTCCTCGAGCGAGGTAAGGCGGGCCGTGAGCCCGGCCAGGTCGTGTTCGCGTGACCGGAGGGCCGCGCTCAGCGTGGCCTGCGACGCGCGAGCCGAGGCCAGGTCGGACTCGAGCGCCGTCCTGGCGGCGCGAGTCGACTCGAGCGCGGCGGCGCGACCGGCCAGACCCTGCTCAGCCGCATGCCGATCGGACGACAGGCGCTCGTTCTCGACGCGCAGGTCCGAAGCCTCGACGTCGAGCCGCGACAGGGCGTCCTGCACGCGGTCACGCGCGGCCAGCGCGTTGTCGATGGCGTGCTGCAGCGCCGTGAGTTGATTCAGGGCTCCGAACACGTCGCGACGGCACGATTCGACCTCCGCCTCGAGGCCTTCGATCTCGCGCGCGGCGACCTGATATGCCTCGTGGTCCGACGCCAGGCGGGACTCCGCGTCGGTCCTGGCCTGCTCGGCGTCCGCCGCGGCGGCACGCCGGCCGGAGAGCTCCGCCTGCTGCGGCTCGCGCCGCGCCTCGAGCGAGGCCACTTCCCGGTCCAGCTCGGTGATGCGCACGCCGAGCGCGCCGATCTGCTGGCGGTTCAGCTCGACTTGCTGCTCGGTCTTGCGGATGTCGAGCTCGTGCGCGTGCGCCCGATCGCGCGCGGCCGTGGCCGTCGCGTCGGCTTCGGTCACCTCGATTCGCAGCGCACCGAGCGCCGTCTCGACCTCGGCGAGCCGCGCCGCGGCCAGCGCTTCGCGTTCCCGCGCCTCCCCGAGCCGCTTGCGCGCCGACTCGATCGCCTGCGCCAGGTCGCGGTGCTTCCGGGCGAACAGCACCTTCTCCCAACGCTTCAGCTCGTCGCGCAGGCGTTGATAGCGCCGCGCCTTTGCGGCCTGCCGCTTGAGGCTGCCGCGCTGCTTCTCCACTTCGAAGACGATGTCGTCGATGCGCGTGAGGTTCTGCTGCGCCGCTTCGAGCTTGAGCTCCGCCGAGCGCCGGCGGGCGCGGTACTTGGTGATCCCCGCCGCTTCCTCGATCAATTGACGCCGGTCGGTCGGCCGCGAGGACAGGATCATCCCGATCTTGCCCTGCTCGATGATCGCGTAGGCCTTCGCGCCAAGGCCCGTGTCCATCAGCAGCTCGTGGATGTCGCGCAAACGGCAGTGCTCGCCGTCGATCAAGTACTCGCTCTCACCCGAGCGATAAAGCCTCCGAATCAGCTCGACTTCCCGGCCAACAGGCCTGAATGCCTCGACAGGCTCTTCGAGCAGGCGCTCGACCCCTTCGGCTCCCTCGGCCAGGGCGCCATGTCCGTTGCCGTGGCCGTGGCCGTTCCCGTGGCCGTTGCCGCTTGCCTCCTCGACGACGACGGTCTCTTCCGCTTCCGCCAGTCCGGTGACGCCGCTCAGCCGCAGCCGGACCTCGGCGGTCGCCGTCGGCTTCCGCGCGTCGCTGCCGCTGAAGATGACGTCCTCCATCTTCTCGCCGCGCAGGCTCCGAGCGCTCTGCTCGCCCAGGACCCACGTGATGGCGTCGGCGACATTGCTCTTGCCGCAGCCATTGGGTCCCACGATCGCGGTCACCCCGCGATCGAAGGCGAGTTCGGACCGGTCCGAAAAGGACTTGAACCCGGCAATCTCAATACGTTCGAGGCGCATGCCTACCCTCAGTGCGCACGTCGGAAACGGCGCTCAACACCCGGTTTTCGGACCGGGCCCCTGCCACCCGAGGCGCCGCGTGGGACAGACCACACCGACGCCCTTCCGGAGAGCGGCTGGGAGCGCTCAGAAAGAAAGGGATCCTGATATCCAGGAAGGACGGCCGTCTGCAACGGCCGCCAGTGTAACAAGGCCTACCAGTAGTGGCAAGCCAGAAGAACGCCCCAATTCCTTGTAGGGCGTTCGACCCTGCGAACGAAGGCAGTTACTGATTCAGCCTGGCGGACTTCGCCCGCGAGAGCTGCGTCAACTGCTCGGCCTCCTTGAAGAGGCTGATGGCGAACTGCGCCTGCGGGTCCGTCTCGAGCAGGTGCCGTCGGGCGTTGCTCACGCCGAACAGCGCCAGGTCGATGTCGTACCGGATCATGGCCCTGATGAACGCCTGATCCGCCGTCCACTTAGCGTCGTCGATCTTCAGCCCGGTGCCGGCGACGTACTTCTTGAAGTCGGCCTCCATGCCGTCATCGACGGTGAAGTTCGGCCCCACGAACTTGCGGTCCTTGCCGGAGGCTCCGGGGCGCGTGTCGCCGACGGCCGAGAAACGCTGCGCGTAACTGGAGAAGAGCTGTCGCGCGGAAAGAGTACGGCCGAAGCGTGACGGGTTGAACCCTTCGATCGGCCCGTCGAGCCGCTTGTCCGGCTCGATGCCGCCGCCGCTGTACACGCGACGGCCGCTGTCGGTGTATTTCAGGTCCTTCGCGTCGTGCGGCCGCTGGTCATCCTGATCCTTCAGCGTGTAGCTGAGATACTCGTCGAACGTGCCGTCCCACGGGCGCTGAATCAGTCGGCCGCTCGGCGTGTAGTACCGGGCTGTCGTCAGCGCGAGGCCGGCGCCCTGGCTGATGCGATAGATCGACTGCACGAGCGCCTTGCCGAACGTCGTCTCGCCGACGATGAGCGCGCGGTCGTGATCCTGCAGCGCGCCCGAGACGATCTCCGAGGCGCTGGCGCTGTTCCTGTTGGTCAGCACCACCATCGGCAGATCGGTATAGTCACTCTGCTCGGTGGCGCGGAAATCCTGGTCCGAGTTCGGCACGCGGCCGCGCGTGTAGACGATCAGATCGCCCTTCTTCAGGAAGCGGTTGGCCACGCGAATCGCCTGATCCAGCGGCCCGCCGGGGTTGTTCCGGATGTCGAGCACCAGGCGCTTCATGCCCTTCTCGCGCAGCTCGGCGAGTGCGCGGCCCAGATCGCGATCGGTGTTCTCGGCGAAGTCCTGCAGCCGGACGTAGCCGGTCTGCGCGTCCAGCATGAACTCGGCGGGGATTGTCGGGATGTTGATCTCGTCGCGAACCACCTGGATGTTGATCAGGCCCTCGCTGCCCGGCCGCTTGATCGAAACCTCGACGCTCGTGCCCTTCTGGCCGCGCAGCTTCCGCACGGCCTGATCGGTCTTCCAGCCCTTGGCGTCCTCGCCGTCGATCTTCGCGATGATGTCGCCGCGGCGGATGCCCAGCTTGTACGCCGGCGATCCTTCGAACAGCGAGACAACGGTAATGTCGCCGTCCACGACGCCGATGGTGATGCCGAGCCCGTAATACCGGCCTTCCTGCCGCTCGCGCAGCTGCGCGTACTGCTGTGGATCCATGAAGTTCGAGTGCGGATCCAGCGTCTGCAGCATGCCGGAGATCGCGCCGTAGACGATGCGGTCGGACTCGACCTTGTCGACGTAGCGCGCCTCGACGGCATCGAGCGCCGCGGTGAACGTGCGGTAATCCTCGGTGAGCCGATCCTGGGACGCGGCGACGCCGCGGCCCATGATGCCGCCGACAACGGCGGACAACACGATGGTCGCCGCACCAAGAGGGAGAAGCCGTGAACGAGCCATGGATCGATGCTAACAAATAACCCCAGCACCAGCAATGATTTCCGCGCAATCCGTCCCAGCAGTCATCCTTGACCGGCGGTCGGGGTGGTTCCTATAATGACAAGTATCAGGGCCTCGTCTCCGAGGCGCCCGTTCACGCCGTCCTCCCCGGGAGTGGTCTTATGTTGGGTTCCATCGGCATGCCGGAGTTGATCGTCATTTTCGTGATCGCGCTGATCATCTTCGGCCCCCGCAAGCTCCCTGAGCTCGGGCGGTCCCTGGGCCGGAGCATCAACGAGTTCAAGCGCGCGTCGAACGAGCTGAAGAACACGCTCGAAGAAGAGATTCGCGTGGACGAGCAGCGCACGACCGCGGCGCCGAAGGCGCCCGTGCAGGCCTCCGCCGAGCAGACGCCGCCGGCTCCCGCGGGCGACTCGGTGCCGCGCACCTCAGGTACCGGCGCCTAGCAGCCGGCCATGTCACTGATTCCGTTTCCGGGCTCGGCCGCCAGGCCGACGCCCGACGACGATCCCGAGGACGACGATCTCGATCGAGACGACGGCGCCGCGGGAGGGAAGATGTCGTTTCTGGAGCACCTCGACGAGCTCCGGAGGCGGCTGGTCGTCGCGGTCAGCGCGATCGGCGTCGGGTTCCTGATCGCGTTCGCCTTCATCGACCGCATCTTCGCTTTCATCATGCGCCCGCTGCAGCAGATTCTGCCGGCGGGCGGCAAGCTCGTTTACACGGAGCCCACCGAAGCCTTCATGCTGCAGCTGAAGGTGGCGGCGCTGGCGGGACTGGTGATTGCCGCGCCGGTCATCATGTGGCAGCTCTGGCTGTTCGTCGCGCCGGGACTCTACGCGCGCGAGAAGCGGTTCGCCGCGCCGTTCGTCCTGTTCTCGACGATCTCCTTCGTGGGCGGCGCCGCCTTCTCGCACTACATCGTGTTTCCCGCCGCGTGGAAGTTCTTTGCGAGCTTCAACAACGACTACATGCAGTTCATGCCGAAGATCTCGGAAGCCTTCGGCCTGTACTCGTACATGATGCTGGCCTTTGCCGTCATCTTCCAGATGCCGACGCTGGTGCTTGCGCTGGCGCGCATGGGGGTGGTGACCGCCGGCTTCCTCTGGCGGCACACCAAGTACGCCATCCTGATCATCTTCATCCTGGCCGCCGTCATCACGCCGTCGAGCGACGTCGTGAACCAGACGCTGATGGCCGGGCCGATGATCGCACTTTACCTGCTCAGCATCATCATCGCCTGGGTGTTCGGCAAGAAGCGCCGGACGTCGGACGACTGATCGGGCCGGCGACTCTTCCCCATCGATTCGGCTGACGCGAACGTGGCGATCCGAACTTCTGCAAGCCAGGAAGTGAAGCGGCTCGTCGCGGACGTGATCTCCGACGGTCCCGACCAGGCCACGAGGCGCGACGCGGCGATCGCGCGCCTCACGGTGATCGGCACGCGCGCGGTGCGGCAGATCCTCGACGCGATCGCGGCAAAGCCGCCCCCCGCCCAGCACGCGTCGTTGCTGCTCGCGCTCGAGGCGATTCCCGATCCCCGCACCGTCGATCCCGTCGTCCAGGGGCTCGGCGCCGCGGACGCCGCGGTGCGCCTCGCTGCCGCGCGCGCCGCGCGCGGACTCCTCGCACTTCCCCAGGGAACCATCGTCCTCGACCGGCTCACGACCATCGCGCTCGATTGCAGCGAGCAGGGCGACTTGCGCGTTACCGCGCTCGACGCCCTTTCGCAGTTGCCGGCACGAACGGTCAAGCCCGTGCTCGATCGGCTGAAGGACGATCCCTCACCGGAGGTCAAGGCGGCCCTTCGCCAGCAGGGCGCCGTGGTGGAGGACCCGATCGCGGAGCTCGAGGAAGCGTCCGACGGCTGGCTGCCGCGGGACCCTCACGTGCTGCTTCAGCTCGTCGGCCGCGCCGGCAGCGAGGCGCCACTCTCGACGCTCCACCGGCTGGTGGAGCGGGTCGGCTCGAAGGAAACAGAAGGACGAAAGGCGCGTCGGCGGGAGTGGCTGGCCGTTCGCGGGGCGCTGCATCTGGCGCTGGCACGACGCGGCAGCAAGGTCGCGCTGTACGACCTGCGCGAGGCGGTCGAGCAGGCCACCGAGCCGCTGCCGGGAGACTTCCTGGATGCGCTGGTGCTGGTGGGCGACGCGACTGCGCTCGAGCCATTGGCCGCCGCGTACGTGCACGCCGACGTGATGGCCGACGGCGAGGCCTGGCGCCGCGGGCTTGCCGATGCCTTTCGGGCTGTCGCCGCGCGGGAAAAAGTGACCGGGCGTCACAGCGTGATGAAGCGCGTGCGCACCCGCTTCCGCGACCACGTTGCAGAGCTGCTGGGGTCTGTGGGGTCAGACGCTGTTAAGCAGCGTTGACCGTCCCGTCTTAGGGGTCAGACGCTGTTGAGTACCTGTTGACGTCTTAACAGCGTCTGACCCCTAGTACGCTTTCGCGAACCGCGCTTCGGTGATCGCCGGCTTGTCGCAGCGCACGCACGTCCCGCCGGGCACCTGCTCGAACGGCAGGTTGCGGATCGTCGCCTGCGTCTCGGCCTTGATCTGCGCCTCGCACGCTGCATCCCCGCACCAGCGGGCGATCACGAATCCCGGACGGCCTTCCATGGCGGCCAGGAACTCGGCCCACGTCTCCGCCCTGGACGTGTGGTCCTCGCGGAACGCGATGGCCTTCGCCAGCAGCGCCGCCTGGATCGTGTCGAGCAGCGCCGTGATGATGCCGGTCAGGCCCTCCATCGACGTCGGCATCTTCTCGCGGGTGTCGCGCCGCGCGAGCACCACCTGCCCCCTCTCGATGTCCTTGGGTCCGATCTCCAGCCGGAGCGGCGCGCCGCGCATCTCCCACTCGGCGAACTTCCAGCCGGGCGTGTATTCCTCGCGGGCATCGAGGAACACGCGGATCCCCGCCGCCTGCAATTCGGCCTGCACGGCTTTCGCCTTCGGCAGCACGGTCTCCTGCCAGTTGCCGCGCTGGATCGGCACGATCACCACTTGATACGGCGCGACGCGCGGCGGCAGCACCAGGCCGCTGTTGTCGCCGTGCGTCATGATGACGCCGCCGATGAGCCTCGTCGACACGCCCCATGACGTCGTCCACGCGTGCTGCAGCGTCTTGTCGCGGCCCTGGAACTGGATCTCGAACGCTCTGGCGAAATTCTGCCCGAGGTTGTGCGACGTGCCGGCCTGCAGCGCACGGCCATCGCCCATCAGCCCCTCGATCGAATAGGTCTTCGACGCGCCCGCGAACTTCTCGCTCGCGCTCTTCTGGCCGTCGAGCACGGGCATCGCCAGCACGTTCTCGGCGAACTCCTTGTAGACGCCCAGCATCTTCAGCGTCTCTTCCTCGGCTTCCTGCTCGGTCTCGTGCGCCGTGTGCCCCTCCTGCCAGAGGAACTCGGTAGTCCGCAGGAACGGACGCGTCACCTTCTCCCACCGGACGACGTTGGCCCACTGGTTGATGAGCAAGGGCAGATCGCGCCACGACTGAATCCACTTCGCGTACATCGTCCCGAACATCGCTTCCGACGTCGGACGGATGACGAGCTTCTCCTCGAGGTCCTCGGTGCCGCCCCTGGTGACCCAGGCCACCTGCGGCGCGAAGCCTTCGACGTGCTCCGCCTCCCGCGTGATCAGGCTCTCGGGAATGAACAGCGGGAAATACGCGTTGACGTGACCCGTTGCCTTGAACCGCGCGTCGAGCTGCTGCTGAATCAGCTCCCAGATGGCATAGCCATACGGCCGGATCACCATGCAGCCCTTGACCGGCGAATAGTCCGCCAGCTCCGCTCGTCGCACGACGTCCAGATACCAGCGGGAGAAATCCTCAGACTGTGGAGTGATTTCGGTCACGAACGATTCCGACTGTTTGGGCATGATCAAGGCTTCAGGCTATGGACCTCGGCCGAACTGAAGTTCGGCCTTACGACTGCGGACTCTACGACCAAAGTTCGACCCTACGACTGCGACCGCTACGACAGCCCTGCGGCACTTCAGCACCGAGCACTTCACTTTGCACTTAGCACTTCCAACTTTGCACTTCCATGAATCTTCCAGTTTAGATCGTCTCGCTCCGGAAAGTCGGTACGCCGGTGCCCGCCGCGGCTTTCCTCGCGCCAGAGCGCCGCGCGGGCGATGAGAGCCCCGACGCGGGCGAGGTTCGCCCGGCGCCACGCATCGTGCGTTCCGTGGCCCGACGCGAGGGCCGTTTCGCGGCTTCGGGCGATGGCCTCCAGCCGTGAGACGCCGCGGGCGAGGCCCTCGGCGCTGCGCACGAGCCCGGCGTCGTGCCACATCAGAGCCTGCACATCCGCATCCTCTTCATCGCCGTCGGTCTCTGGCGGCATTGGTCCGATCGTGCGGGCCTCCCGAAGCTCACCGCTCCGCGGCGCGCCCTGCATCGCCGCCGCCGCCCGCGCACCGAAGACGAGCCCCTCGAGCAGCGAGTTGCTGGCGAGCCGATTGGCGCCGTGCACGCGCGTGCACGCGACCTCGCCGGCCGCGAACAGGCCTGGCACCGACGTGCGCCCGGCGAGGTCGGTGTCCACTCCCCCGCACATGTAGTGCGCTGCCGGACTCACGGGCAGCAGGTCGGTGGCCAGATCGAGCCCGGCCTCGCGGCACGCGGCGGCGATGCCGGGAAAGCGCGCGCGCACCCAGGTCGCGTCCAGATGCTGCAGCGACAGGTAGACCGATCGCCCGGTGCGGGTGGATTCACGCACCATCGCGGTCGCGACGACGTCGCGCGGGGCGAGATCGCCACGCGGGTCGTAGCGGCTCATGAAGGTCTCGCCGTCTGCGTTCAGCAGGCGCGCGCCCTCGCCGCGCACCGCCTCCGAGACGAGAAAGCGCGGCCGGCCGGGCACGTGCAGGACTGTCGGGTGAAACTGCACGAACTCCAGATCGCCGAGCCGCGCGCCGGCCCGCCACGCCATCGCCAGCCCGTCGCCGGTAGCAATGGCCGGGTTGGTCGTCTCCTGGAACACGCGGCCCGCGCCGCCGGTCGCGAGCAGCACCGCGGGCGCCGAGATCGACACCGGCTGGTGATCGGTGTCGAGCCCGCGCACTCCGCCGCACCGGCCGTGCTCGATCTGCAGGCTCGTCGCCATCACGTGGTCGAAGATCTCGAAACCCTGCGCGCCTGCGAGCCTCGCGTGCAGCGTTCGAGTGATCTCGCGGCCGGTGGCGTCGTGCGCGTGCAGCACGCGCCTGACGCTGTGCGCCCCTTCGCGCCCGAGTGCCAGCCGGCCGTCCGCATCGCGCGCGAAGGCGGCGCCCCAGTCGATCAGCTCCTGCACGTACCGAGGGCCATCGGTGACGAGCGCCGAAACCGCTTCGCGATCGCACAGCCCCGCGCCGGCGTCCAGCGTGTCGGACAAGTGCAGCGACGGCGAGTCATCGGGGCCGACGGCAGCCGCGATGCCGCCCTGCGCGTAGCCGGTGTTGCTCTCGGTACCCGAGGCCTTCGTGAGCAGCAGGACACGCCCGTGCCCGACCAGATCGATCGCGGCCCTCAGGCCCGCGATGCCGCCGCCAATGACGAGGAAATCGGCCCGGAGGGACACCGGGTGCTATCCTACCATCCGCGTTTCGGCCACATCCTGTCAGGCGTCCCCGTGCCCATCGAACAGATTCTCGTCGCCACGTCGCCGCGTTCCTACCCGATCGACATCGGCTCGGGCTGCCTCGCCCAGCTTGGTGCGCTGCTCGACCGTTCCGGCTTCGCTCGCCGCCGCATCGTCGTCTCGTCGCCGACCGTGTGGAAGCTGCACGGCGAGACCGCGGCGGCCTCGCTCGGCGGCGCGCCCGTCATCCTGATTCCCGACGGCGAGCGCCACAAGCACTTGCGCACGGTATCGAAGGTCTACGACGAGCTGGTGGCGCTCGGCGCCGATCGCGGGGCGGGCATCGTCGCCGTGGGCGGTGGCGTGCTGGGCGACACGGCGGGGTTCGCGGCGGCGACGTTCCTTCGCGGGCTGCCCCTCGCGCAGGTGCCGACGACACTGCTCGCGCAGGTGGATAGCGCGGTCGGCGGAAAAGTCGGGGTGAACCACGCGGTCGGCAAGAACCTGATCGGCGCGTTTCACCAGCCGCGCCACGTCGTGATCGATCCACAGGTGCTCGCCACGCTGCCGCGGCGCGAGTTCCGGGCGGGCCTCTACGAGGTCATCAAGTACGGCATGACGTCGAGCCGCGGACTGTTCGATCGCGTGCGCGGCAGCGTCAGGGCGCTGTTCCGCCGCGAGCCGGATGTCCTGGTTCCGGTGATCGCCGAAAGCTGCCGCATCAAAGGCGACGTCGTCGCCGAGGACGAGCGTGAGGCCGGGCTCCGGCGTGTGCTGAACTACGGGCACACCGCGGGCCACGCCATCGAGGCCGTCACGGCATATCGGCGCTTCCGGCATGGCGAGGCGGTCGCCTGGGGCATGCTCGTCGCCGCCGATCTGGCTGTTGCCCGTGACCGCATGCCGTCAGGGGACCGCGACGCGCTCGCCGCGCTGATCCGCCAGCTCGGCCCGCTGCCGGCGATCAACGACCTCGCGGCGCGCGACGTCGTCGAAGCGGCCCGCCGCGACAAGAAAGTCGTCGATGGCCGGCTGCACTTCGTGCTGGCCACCGGCATCGGGCAGTGGGCGATTGCCGACGACGTGACGGAGGAGGAACTGGCGGCAGCCCTCGAACGAGTGGGATTCGGAGCGTGATTGGTGTAGTTGACAGCGGGCAGCTGACAGCGGACAGCGGTCAGCTGACAGCGGGGAGCGGGCAGCTGACAGCGGCAGCTAACGCTCGATCCCGTAATCCTTGATCTTCTGCAGCAGCGTCTTGTAGCTCACCTGCAGCAGGTCGGCCGCACGGGGTTTCTGCCCTCCCGCCTCGTCGAGCGCCAGCAGGATCTTGCGCCGCTCGACCTCTGCCACGACGCGACGCGTGGCATCCGCAAGCGTACCGGACAGGTCCAGCGGCTCGGCCGCGGGCTGCGCCGGTGGAGCCACGGCCTCGCGAAAGGACAAGTTCAGGTGACGCGGCCGAATGGTGTCGCCGTCGGCGAGAATCACCGCGCGCTCGATGCAGTTCTGCAGCTCGCGCACGTTGCCCGGCCAGTTGTACCGCCGCAGCTCGTCGATCGCTTCCGGAGACAGCGTCAGCCGTTTCTTCAGCTCGCGGCAGAAGCGATCGACGAAACACCGCGCGAGAATATCGACGTCGCCCTGGCGCTCGCGAAGCGGCGGAATTTCGATCGGAAACACCGACAGCCTGAAGAACAAGTCCTCACGGAACTGACGCGACGCCACGGCGGCCTTGAGATTACGGTTCGTCGCGGCGACCACGCGGACGTCCACCTGCAGCGACTGCGTGCCGCCGACGCGCTCGAACCGCTTCTCCTCGAGCGCGCGCAGGATCTTGGCTTGTAGGCCAATGGGCAGGTCGCCGATTTCGTCGAGGAACAGCGTGCCGCGATGCGCCAGCTCGAAGCGTCCCGGCTTGCGGGCGTTCGCCCCCGTGAACGCGCCCTTCTCGTGGCCGAAGAGCTCCGTCTCGAGCAGTGTCTCGGGAATGGCGGCGCAGTTGATGGCGACGAAGGGGCCGTCGGCGCGATTGCTGAACGCGTGCAGCGTGCGCGCGAAGAGCTCCTTGCCCGTGCCGCTCTCCCCGAGCAGCAACACCGTCGTATCCGTGGCGGCCGCCCGGTGCAGCGTCGCGATGACGCGCGCCAGGCTTGGGTCGTCGCCGATGATGGCCGGTGCGCCTCGCCGCGC
>Ga0207701_10004050_pt1 | contig 14926 bp, 18 predicted proteins | sample KBSSwiSSwithPhiX_FD_184294 | JGI IMG/M metagenome (GOLD analysis project Ga0207701, IMG submission 184294) | Switchgrass rhizosphere bulk soil microbial communities from Kellogg Biological Station, Michigan, USA, with PhiX - S5 (SPAdes) (version 2) | ecosystem: Environmental > Terrestrial >... | reverse complement strand
GACGCGAACGCCACGATCGTCGTCGCCGCCCACCTCCGCGTCATGCCGCGACATGATACCCCGCCGGTGAAACGCGGGCGGCCCTCGGGTCGCCCGCGTTCCTGTCGTTGCGCGTCCGCGTCTACGATTCGGCCGCTTCCGCGATGTGCGCGCCGCCGGGCGCGCCGACGACGATGCCCACCATCGCCATCACCGCACCGACCACGCTGCCCTCGATCGTCGCCCCCATCACCCCGAACACCAGCCCCGTGATCGCACCGCCGAACGTCGCCGCCCCCGGATGCTTCCGGATCGCCGCGAGCGGCTCGACCGTTCTGAGCGAAGTATCGCCCTTCATCGTCCACCTCCTTCCGCTCAGGGCTTAACCCTAACCACGACCGCGCCATGGGGAAGGTTTCTGATTCGGAGGCCCCTCACCCCGCTGCGCGGGGAGAGGGTGAAAGAGAAAGCAGGACTTAGCTTTTACGCGCCGCGAGGAGCGCATGGAGACCGTCGGAAGCCCGCTGCTGTGGACGTTGTTCGCGGTGGTCGTCGCCGTGATGCTGGCCCTCGACCTCGGCGTGTTCCACCGCAAGGCGCACGTCGTCAGCGTCCGGGAGGCGGCGATCTGGAGCGCGGTCTGGGTCGCGGTGTCGCTGCTGTTCAACGCGCTCGTCGGCTGGCGCCTGGGGCGCGACGCCGCCGGCGCGTTCCTGACCGGCTACGTGATCGAGAAGTCCCTCTCCGTCGACAACCTGTTCGTCTTCTACATGCTGTTCGCGGCGTTCCGCGTGCCCGACGTGCACCAGCACAAGCTGCTGTTCTGGGGGATCATCGGCGCGCTGATCCTGCGCACCGGGATGGTCTTCGGCGGCAGCTGGCTGCTCTCGCGGTTCACGTTCCTCATGTACATCTTCGGCGGCATCCTGATCGTGACGGGCGCGAAGATGCTCGCACGCCCGGGAAAAGAGCCGCACCCCGAACAGAGCCGCGCGTACCGGCTGCTGCAGCGGATCATCCCGACCACGTCCGAGCCGCGCGGCGGAAGCTTCTTCGTGCGCGAGGACGGGCATCTCCGGGCGACGCCGCTGCTGATCGCCCTCGTCCTGATCGAGCTGTCCGACATCGTGTTCGCGATCGATTCGATCATGGCGATCTTCGCGATCACGGTCGACCCGTTCATCGTCCTCACCTCGAACATCTTCGCGCTGCTGGGCATGCGGTCGCTGTACTTCCTGCTCGCGAACATGGCCCGCCGGTTCGTCTACCTGCAGCCCGGACTGGCGCTGGTGCTGATCTTCGTCGGCGTGAAGATGGCGGCCCGCGACCTGTTCCATCTGCCCGTCGCGCTGTCGCTGGTGGTGGTCGTCTGCTTGATCGGCGGATCGATCGTCGCCTCACTGATCCGAACCCGTGGTATGCGGCAGGAATGGCGTCGCGCTTCCTGAGCTTCCCCGTCGGTGTCGCAACCCTCGTCGCCGGCTTGCTGGCCGCTCCCATGGCCGCCGCCCAACCGATCGAGCCGCTGGGCGGCGCGCCACGCCCGGTGGCCCCGGCCGCTCCGTCCGACGTCGCCGCGCCGCCGGCCGACGCGACGAAGTCCCCGAGCGGCCTGACCTGGAAGGTCCTGGCGAAGCCGAAGGGCACCGCGCACCCCGGCGCCCACGACAAGGTCAGCATCAACTTCACCGGCTGGGCGCCGGACGGGGAGATCATCGCCAGCTCGATCCCCGACGGCGAGCCGTGGACGCTGCTGATGGACGACGCGATCAAGGGAATCTCCGAGGCGCTGGTCCAGATGGCCAAGGGCGAGAAGCGCCGGCTGTGGATCCCGGCCGAGCTCGCCACCACGGGCCGGCCGAAGCGGCGCGGCCCCGCCGGACCGTCGGTGTTCGACGTCGAGCTGGTCGGCTTCGTGAAGATGCCCGATCCGATCGCCGCCCCCGAGGACGTCGACGCCGCGCCCGCGGACGCGAAGAAGACGCCGTCCGGCCTCGCCTACAAGTTCCTCAAGCGCGGCAAGGGGAAGCAGCACCCGGGCGCCGACAGCACAGTCGAGGTCCACTACAGCGGCTGGACGCCCGACGGAAAATTGTTCGACAGCTCGGTGCGCCGCGGGCAGCCGACCCGCTTCCCGCTGAACGCCGTCATCAAGGGATGGACCGAGGGCGTGCAGTTGATGGTCGTCGGCGACAAGGCCCGCTTCTGGATCCCGGGCGCCCTCGCCTACGGCGACAAGCCCTCCAGCTCGGGCGCGCCGACCGGCCCGCTGGTCTTCGACATCGAGCTGCTGTCCATCAAGTAGGGCGTTTTTTGACCCGTCCGCGCGGGTCGGCGGGACCTTGGAGCCATGCGGGTCACTGGCTGGGGCCGCGCGGCGGCGTTGCTTGCGTGTCTGGGTGCGGTGGCGTGCTCGAAGGACCTACAGCCGTCGGACGACTTCGCCGTGCTGTACAGCCCGTGCGGCGAGGGAACGAAGGCTGGCACGTTCACGTTGACGTTCGACGCGCCGCTGAACACGGGCGGCTACAGCATGTTCGCCGGCAAGGTCTTCGAGAGGCCGGTGGCGTGGGGCCCGCCGGTGGGCGAACGCGTGGACGATTGCGCGATCATCAGCGGCGTCGCCGTTCCGACCTGCTGGGCTGGCTGCACCGGGACGGACGTCTGCACGGGGACGTGTCCGCCGAGCGCCCCCAGGAGCGTTGGCACGATCCAGGTCGCGGGCCTCACACCGCCGATGACGACCGACGCGCTGACGGCCGGCAACTACCAGACCGCCATCGACACGCAGCACTTTCCGCCGGCCACGTCCGGCGCGTCGCTCACGATGTCGGCGGCGGGGGGCGACTCGGGTGCGTTCACGCTCGCGGGGCGGGCCATCACGGCGATCCGCGCGCACACCGACCTCGACGCGCTTCACCTCGCGCCCGATCAGGCGCTGACCGTCACGTGGGAAGACCCGGGGCGGCCCGGACCGGCGCGCGTGATGGCGTCCGTCTACCTCAGCAACAACTCGCCGGGGGCGACCGGGCCGCCCAATGACGGGCGCGACTACATCCGCTGCGAATTCGCCGACACCGGGAGTGGGATCGTCCCCGCGTCGCTGCTGGCGACGGTGCGCGCCCTGGGCGTCGGCCAGAGGCCGGTGGTCGTCGTGACCCGCCGGAGCGTCAACTCCACCAGCGTCGCCTCCGGCTGCGTCGAATTCGCCGTCGAGTCCACGACGTCGCGCAACCTCACGCTGGACTGACGGCGTCGTCAGGGGCGTCGGTCGGCGCGTCGTCGCCGCCGTCGACGGGATCGGCGGTCGTGCCGCCGGAGCCACCCGCGCCGCCGCTCTCACCACCCGCGCCGCCGGCGCCTCCGCCCCCGCCCTGATCGGCGGTCGAACAGCGGGGGACCTTGTAGCCGGCGTCGTCGTTGCAGATCGCGACGCGGCCGATCGAACAGCTGAACGCCAGGAACCAGCCCTTCATGCAGTCGGCGGCGGAGCACGTGCATTCGTCGGAGTCCGGCTGATAGCAGCACTTGCGCTGCTCGTCGGGCATCGGGCACGTGCTGACCGTCGGCCCGTTGATCTCGCCGTCGATCACGTCGACGGCGCCGCAACGGCAGACGTCCTGCGCGGCGTCGTACCGGCACACGTAGGCGTCGCACTGGCAGACAGCCGGACCCTGGCAACAGACGCCGACCTCGTCAGCGGCGCTCGCCACGGATGTGCTGGTGCACGCGGGGTCCTGATCGGAGGGTGTGCCGTCGTGGCAGCTGCAGCGGCTGGTCGATTCGATCGTGCACGTCTGTGGCACCGGGGAGCCGCCCGTACCCGTGCCGGTGCTGCCGCCGCCGCCGACACCGGCAGCTCCCGTCACGCCGCCCCGGCCGCCCGCAGGGGTGGCGCCGTCTCCCGCGCTTCCTCCATCGCCGCCGGTGCTGACCGTCCGCTGCAGCGGACCGCCGCCGCCACCACACGCGAGCGGCGCGGCCATCACGAACGCCAGGACCCATCGCGATCGCGTCGTCATCTGTACGTGCCTGCTGAAAGTAGTCACGCCCCGCCGCGTGGGGAGGCCCAGCCGTCGCGCGCGCGTCACCTCGCGTTTTCAGTCGCGCGCAACCGGACGCGTGATCGTCGCGAGCGTGTTGCCGCGCGCACCGCGCGCTTCGGGTACGAAGGAGCGGCCGATTTGAATGACCAAAGAATTCATCCTCGCGAAGCTCGCGTCGCCGCTCCCGCAAACTAAATCTCCCTGAGTGGGAGAAGTCGCCTCGAACTTCATCTCCTCCACCGGAGGAGGTCGCCGGGCCACCGCAACCCGACGGGAAGGGGGTGAGGCGCCCCGAGAGCGGAGACCGCAGAGTCACTCGCGAGGACGCGGGCGGCGCCCGTACGGGCCGCCCGCGAATGTTTCCGATCGATCGTCTCTGCTCAAGCAGAGACCACGAGCTGACGACGTCAGTTGGCGAACCCATGCGGAAGCTCGTTCTCGCGTACGCGCTCCTCGGCGCCTTCTTCTTCGCGCGGAACAACCTTCTTCACGGCGTTTCTGATTCATCGCGCTCGCATGCCGGCCTCGCCGACGCGGCTGAAGACACGGTCCTCTTCAATCTGAAGACGCACGTCTTTCACGGACCGGGCTGCTCCGCCGGCAAGGCATGCATCGTCAATTGCGTCTCGATGGCGAGGTCGGAAGCGATGAAGCGCGGTCGACCGTGTGGCCACTGCGGCGGCCTCTAGAGGGCTGATCGGCGACGGCGCGTCCGCGTCGCGGCAATTTCCGGCAGCGTTGCCAGCTTGCTTGCATTTGCCGTTCCGACGACGATGCGGCGTCGTTTTCGTGATCCGCCGGTAGCTGTCCCGGGATTTAGGGTGAGACCGATCGTGATCTCCACGGAGGTGCCGCGAGGACGCGCGCGCCCCACGAAAGGCGCGGTTGACATGCAGGGATTCATGGTGAACGTTGCCGCGAAGTCGAGGCGAACGTGAGCGAAAGAGATCTCCGGGCGGGCACCGACACCGAGACGACTCTCCGCACGCGGCCGCGTGCCGGCCTTCGAACCTCCGCGCAGCCGCGCGAGGCGGTCAGGAAGGGCGTGCGCCTCGCGGAGCTCCTCTGTCCGCTGGCGGCGGCGGCGGACGCGGCGGCGATGTTGCCGCCGGACACGGCGCAACGGACGGCGCTGATCGCCGTCGGGCTGGGACGCGTCCTCAATTTCCCCGCCGATTCGCAGGCGGACCTGCTCCATGCGGGGCTGGTGCGGCACCTCGGGTGCAGCGCGACCTCGCACGAAGAGACCCGCCTCATGGGCGATGACTTCGAGCTGCGCGATGCGATGAACCCGGTCGACCGCGGCTCGCCGCTGGAGCTGCTGAAGGGCGCGAGCCGCGGGTTCGCGAAGCAACTGCCGCCGATGCGCCGGGCGCGCGTCGTGGCGTCGTTCATGGCGCGCGCGCCGATCGTGATGCCGCGGATCTTCTCCGCGCGCTGCGAGGTCTCGGCGCGGCTGGCGCGCCGGCTGGGCCTGAGCGACGCGGCGGTGCGCGCGCTCGACGAGGCGTACGAACGTTACGACGGCAAGGGCATGCCGCGGCGGCGGCGCGGCGAGGCGCAGTCGCCGCTGTCGGGCGTGCTGGCGGTCGCCGAGTGGGTCGCGATGTTCCTGCCGCTGCCGGGCGGCGAGACGCTGGCGCTGGACGCGCTCGCGCGCCGCGCGGGCGGGCAATTCGATCCGGCCGTGGTGGGCGCGCTGGTGGGCGCGCGGGAGGAGATCCTCGCGCCGGCCCGCCGAGACGCGCCGCTGACCGCGCTGCTGGACGCCGAGCCGGATCCGCACCGCGCGATGGGCGACCCGCGCGAGGTGGCGCAGGTGCTGGCCGACTTCGCCGACATCAAGTCGACCTTCACGCTGGGACATTCGCGGCGGGTGGCGACGCTGGCGCGCGACGCGGCGCGGGCGCAGGGATTGGCCGCGGCGGCGGTCGACGCGGTGGAGCTGGCGGGCTGGCTGCACGACCTCGGGCGCGTCAGCGTGTCGAACGCGATCTGGGACAAGCCGGGACCGCTCGACGCGGGCGAATGGGACAAGGTGCGCGCGCACGCGCACTTCACCGATCGCGTGCTGGCGGCCGCGGCGCCGTTCGCGGCGGTCGGGTGGCTGGCCACCGCGGATCACGAACGCATGGACGGGCGCGGCTACCCGCGGGGCGCGGCGCCGTCCGGCGCGGCGCGCATCCTCGCGGCGGCGGATCTGGTCGCGGCGCTGAGCGAACCGCGTCCGCACCGACCCGCGCACGCGGCCGATCGCGTCGCGGCGATCGCGGTCGAGGAAGCGGCGTCCGGGCGGCTCGATCGCGCTGCGGTCAACGCGGTTCTGGAAGCCGCGGGCGGCACGACGTTGCGCGCCGAGCTGCCGCGCGGCCTGACCGAACGCGAGGTGGACGTGCTGCGCCTGCTGGCGCGCGGCCACGTCGACAAGGAGATCGCGACGTCGCTCGGCATCTCACACCGGACCGTGCACCATCACAACCAGAGCATCTTCGCGAAGCTCGAGGTGAAGACGCGCGGCGCGGCCGCGCTCGCGGCGATGGAGTGTGGGGTGATCTGAAGCGGTCCTTGTGCTCGACGGCGCGGTAAAACGCGAAGTCATGAGCAGCATCGAAGTTCCGGGGCTGGGAAAGATCGCGGAGGTGCCGGATTCGCCGCCGGGAGAGCGGTTCTGGGCCGGGTCGTTTCGTTACAGCGATGGCGGTCGCCAGGACGTTTCCGTCTTCTACCTTTGCGTGCGGGGCGGCGGCGAACCGACGCGCGCACATATCGAATTCGCGCACACGGCGCTCGCGGCCATCGATCGATACATCGCCGGCGCGCGTGAGCTGCTGGCGGCGAAGCTGCGCGATGATCCCGGCTTCTTCGGCGTCGACGTCGCGACGGCGGCCCGCACGCTGGCGAAGGGCGGCGCGTCGTTGCCGTTCGGCATGCCGGAGCCGAGCTTCTACGAGTCCGAGGAATGGCGCATCCGCTTCGCCGAGAGCGCGCTTCCGAAGTGCGAGACCTTCGGCGTGGCCGTGACGTTCGCCGGCGCGACACCGGTCCGGATCGAAGACCTGTCGGACTCGCAGCCGATCTGATCAGGCGCTAGGCAATCTTGCCGATGCGGGGGCCGGGGCCGTTCTCGTAGCGTGGTCTCAGGAGGTCACGCGATGAGAATGATGATGAAGGTGTCGGTTCCGATCGAGGCGGCGAACAAGGCGGTGCAGGACGGGACGATGGGGAAGGTGCTGCAGGCGCAGCTGGAGAAGCTGCGGCCCGAGGCGGTCTACTTCCACGCGGAGGACGACGTGCGCACGGCGCTGCTGTTCCTCGACGTGAAGGACGCCAGCGACATGCCGGTGATCGCCGACCCGTTCTTCCAGCAGGTGAGCGCGCGCATCCGCTTCGTCCCGGTCATGAACGTGCAGGACTTCCAGACGGGGATGGCGAAGCTGGCGAAACAAAGCGCAGGCTAGGGCCGCGAGCGCCCGCGCCCGCGTGGGAGTATGAAAGGCATGTGAGCTACGACCTGGTTGTGGCGGCGCCCGAAGCGCCGGGGTGGCGGGCGTTGCGGGACGCCGTGGGCCTGGATGACGTGATGATGGTGCCCGCCGAGCCGCGCGATGACGCGTGGCCGGCGGGCGGGCTGGGGTTTTGCCGGGTGGGCCATTCGGTGCGCACGACCGGCGTCGACTGGAACGACGGCAAGCTGACTGTCGTGCTGCGGGCGCTGCCGGCCCCGGAGGACTGCGATCTCGCGCTGCGGCTCGCGAAGGCGGCGGCGCGGCTCGCGGGCGCGACCACGATCGACACGGACTACTTCAGCACCGTCGATCTCGGCGAGCTGCGCCGGCTGCACACGACGGACTGGATGCGCGAGCAGGCGGTCTCGGGGACGCGCATCCTCGCGACGCTGATCCGCGAGGGCCGCGGACCGATGGCGATGCCGGGGCCGAACCGTTCGTGCTACGTCGGCACGCGACTGCTCGCCGAGCTGGAGGCGGCCGGCCCGCCTGACGCGCTCGCGGATCGGATGCTCGAGGCGATGCGCCGCGTGCAATGGGGCGTGCCCGACGGCTTCCGCGACGCGGGCGTCTTCGTGTCGGGCGGCCAGGGCGACGGCGACGGGGCGCGCAAGACGCACTTCGCGATCTGGTTGCCCGACGAGAACCTGGTCCTCCCGCGCGTCGACTACGTCGCGCTGCGCGTGACCGAGGGCGAGATCGTGATGGTCCCGTTCGCTGCGGTCGCCGAGCTGGCGGGCGCGCACGGGACGCTGCTCGACGAATGCCAGCTGTTGCTGCGCGCGATGGGCGACGACGAATGGAAGGCGGTGGTGGCGCGGGCGCGCCCGCTGGCGGCGTCGCCGCGAAAGTGAGCGGGCGCGCTTGATCGCACGGCGGCGATTCGGCACCATCGCCGCCATGCGTAAGCGAATTGCTGGTCCATCAATGGGTGCTGTTGTTGCTGCGGTCGCGTTGTCCGCGTGTGGGCCGTCGATCGATCCGGCGGCCAAGGCCGACATCGACAAGCGCGTATCCGTGCTGCAGGCCGGGTCGAACGTCGTACCGGCGCCCGCGCCGGGCATGTACGCGCCGATGCCCTTCGCCGTCGGGCAGTGGACGCAATACAAGACCACGAACGAGAAGGGCGAGCCGGCGTTCCTGACCTACAAGATCATCGGCCAGGAAGGCGACGCGGTCTGGCTGGAGGTCGTGAACGACACCTACCACGGGCGCACGATGCAGAAGATGCTGGTCGCGTTCGGCAACCGGATGGATCCGAACACCGTCGAGATCCGCGCGGTCAGCACGAAGGACGCGAAGGGCCGCGTCCAGGACATGCCGCCGCCCGTGATCGCGATGATGCAGTCGACCTATCGCAGCGCCGTGTCGATGCTGATCATCAACTGGCAGGGCCTGCCGCAGGAGAGCGCGACGGTGCCGGCCGGGCGCTTCGACGGCTGCTTCAAGACACGCACCGACGCGCAGTGGGGTCCGTGGCGCAGCGTCGCCGATTCATGGTCGCACCCGGCGGTGCCGCTGTCGGGCGCCGTGCGCTCGCAGGGCGTCGACCATCCGTTCACGATGGAGCTGGCGGCCTTCGGCGCCAGCGGCGCGGTCAGCGAGTTCTAGGCGACGCCGAACCTCAGCGATCGCGCGCGCGGTTCCGCGGCGAGCGGTGGCGGTGGCGGTCTTTCTTGGCGCCCTTGCCCTTGTCGCCGCCGGCGGCGGGCTTCGCGGCCGCGGGGGCGGCCGCTGGCGCGGCGCTCGGCGTGTCGACGGCGGCCGGTGCCGCTGACGGCGGCATCGGGGAGTCGGACGCCTTCATGGCGCGGGTGAGGTTCGCGGATCGCTGGCGTTCCAGCTCGGTCGTCTCGGCGAGCACCGTCTGCAGCGCCTGCACCTCGGCCCGCAGCTGGCCTATCTCGCGTTTCAGCTCTTGAACGTCCGAGGCCTCTCCGGCCCGGGCGACACGCGCCGGCGCCATCGCCGTGGCGAGGCCTGCGACCATGAACGCGGTTGCGATGACCGTTCTGCGTGGATTCACGGGAGCCTCCTGTGGTGCGGCTCGGAATCTCGGCAGGTTCGATCGGCTTTTTGAGCGCGAAGGCCCTTTCCGCCTACTCCCCTCTCCGCGGGGGTGAGGTAGATGACAGATGACAGAGTCGTGTCAGCGTGCAACGGCGCGGCGAATCGCTTCGACGTTGCGCGCCTGTTCCAGGACGACCGCGCCGAGGCGCGTCGCCTGCGCCTGCACGTCGGGATCGGCGGTGATCAGCACGAACGGCGTCGGATCGCCGGCCGTGCGCAGCGCGCTGAGAGCGGATAGACCCTGGATGCCCGGCAAGCGTTGCTCGGACACGATCAGATCGTAGTGGCGGCGGTGATCGATCAGCAACGACGCCACGACGTCCAGCAGCTTGCCGCCGTCCATCGCCTCGACGACAAAGTGACCGTCGTGGCGCAGGACCAGCGCGATCAGCCGGCGCAGGTGGTGATCGTGCTCGGCGAGCAGGATGCGAAGCGAGCGGTGCTCGTGAGTGGACGACGACGTCCAGTCGTCGGGATCCGTCTGTGCGAGTGCGGCCTTGGTCATTGGGAATCGACCTCCTGGCCGCGACGTGGTGCATCGTGCGTGCCGTCGCGACGCGCCCCGCGAACCGCGCGACCGGCGGGCTTGCGCGCCGACGCGCGATGATCGTTCTGCCGAGTCGGCACGCTCCGGCTGCCGTTCCGGCACGGCAGCGACCGCGATCACGACGGAGCTCAGAGCGCGAGGCAGTCGTCGGCGGCCCGGCGCGCGACCTCGACGAAGAGATCGCGCTGCTGCTTGCTGACCGCGTCCTTCAACTCGTCCTCGAACTCGACGACCGAGACCGTCGCGAGGAAGCGCGCGTTCGAGCGCGTCCAGCGGTGCTCGAACAAGCGATCCTCGGCGGCGGCGTGCTCGTCACAGCAATACTTCGCCCGGTGACGGCGCCAGGGCTTCGGCTGGACACCGCGGCGCGGGTGATGGACGTCCAGGGAATAAAACGTCGCGGCGCCATCGGCGCTCGTCCGCATCTCGAGCTTCAGCTGCAAGGTGCCTTCGTACGTGGCGACCTGCAGCCAGCGCCCCGTGTCCTTGTCGGACGTCGGGGCGAAGCCGCGTGCGATCAGCTCGTCACGCGCCTTTTCGAAGCGCGCGTGGCATCCCTGCGGGACCGTGTTCGGATCCAGCGCGAGGACGACGATCACCAGCGGCCACACCCCCGCCAGTATCGGCGATCAGGGGCCGGCGTCGAAGTTCTGCGCGCCGCCGTCGGGGCTCGCGTGGTCCGGCGTGATCGGCATGTAGCCGGGCGGGCCGGTGCTCTGGGCCATCTGGCTCGCGCTGCCCGACACCGGCTGGCCCATCTGGCCAGCGATCTGGAACTCGGACCCCTTGGCGCCGCCGCTCTCCTGCCCCGGCGAATATGTGTCGCCGCAGCCCACGGCCGCGACGGCGACGCTCAACGCCGCGCTCGCGCACAACGCTAGAAACCTCCGCATCCGACTCCTCCCCGCTACCTACAACCTGGAACGTACGCATCGTCTCTGCCGACGCCAAACGGCCGAGCCGCCGTATCAGACGCGGACGCGCTCGACCGTGGGCGGTTCGTGCGGCGCGGCGAGCTCGCGGAACAGCTGCCGCCAGAACTCGGGCAGCTTGCGGCCCAGGATCGTCAGCGACAGCGAGCTCGCGACCGACGCGCGGCGCGTCGCCTCACGGTAGCGGCCGAGGTCCGGCGGAGACGGCAGCCCGAGCAGCGTCCGGCGGAACATCAGCGGCTCGAGCATCAGCTCGCCGACGTTCCATTCTGTGAGGACCTGGAACGCGCCCTCGAGCAGCAGGCGAATCGACCAGCCGCGCACGGATTCGCGGCGCAGGTCCAGGTCGCAGACCAGACGTTCGATGTCGAACGAGAACAGGTTGCCGGCCCAGTTGCCGCGACGCCCGATGACCCGATCGCCGTCGGCGTGCGCGCAGCGAAACCCGCGCGACTCCCAGTACGCGATCGCCGTGTCCCAGCCGCGCCGGCCACCGCCCGGCGGTCCGTCGTCGAATGCGAAACGAACGAGGCGCTGGTTCCACTTCACGCGTTTCCAGGTCTAGCAGCCGAAAAGGAAATTGGCGGCACCTGAACATTCGTATAGGCTCGGCGAATGGATCTGAATCCGGCGCAGCGGCGCGCCGCCGACGCGGACGATCGCCCTCTTCTGATCATCGCGGGCGCGGGGACCGGGAAGACGCAGACGCTGGCGCACCGGGTGGCGTCGCTGATCGCGCGCGGCGCGGACCCGCGGCGGCTCCTGTTGCTGACGTTCTCGCGGCGGGCGGCGCAGGAGATGACCCGGCGCGCGCTGCGCATCGTCGCGACGCTGGGCCGCGCGCGCACGGCACCGACCGCCGCGGACGCCGCGCTGCCGTGGGCGGGCACGTTCCATGCGATCGCGAACCGCCTCTTGCGCCAGCACGCGCCGGAGGTCGGGCTGGATCCGGCGTTCACGCTGCTGGACCGCGAGGACGCCGCCGATCTCCTCGATCGCCTTCGCCACGAACGCGGCCTCGCGCGCACCGACCGGCGCTTTCCGCGCAAGGGGACGTGCCTCGCGATCTACTCCAGCGTCGTCAACACGCAGGACACGCTGCGCGACTGCCTGCGCATCCGCTTCCCGTGGTGCCTGGAGTGGGAAGAACCGCTGCGCGCGCTGTTCGCCGCGTTCGTCGACGCGAAGGGGGCGCGGGCGGTGCTGGACTACGACGACCTGCTGCTCTACTGGTTCCACTTCATGTCGGACGCGTCGGCGGCGGCGCGCGTCGGCGCCCGCTTCGATCACGTGCTGGTCGACGAGTACCAGGACACGAACACGCTGCAGGCGGAGATCCTGCGCCTGATGAAGCCGGACGGCCGCGGCGTCACCGTCGTCGGCGACGACGCGCAGGCGATCTACAGCTTCCGCGCCGCGCGCGTCGGGAACATCCTCGCCTTCCCGAAGCAGTACGAACCGCCCGCCGCGGTCGTCACGATCGAAGAGAACTACCGATCGACGGCGCCGATCCTCGACGCGGCGAACGCCGTGATCGCGCTGGCGACCGAGCGCTACGAGAAGAACCTGTCGGCGACGCGCGCGGGCGGTGATCGGCCCGTGCTGGCGACGGTCGCCGACGAGATGGCGCAGGTCAGCTACGTCGTGGAACGGATCCTGGAGCGGCGCGAGGCGGGCGTGCCGCTGCGCCAGCAGGCGGTGTTGTTCCGCAGCGCGCACCACAGCGACGCGCTGGAGGTCGAGCTGGGGCGGCGCAACATCCCGTTCGTGAAGTTCGGCGGGTTGCGCTTCCTCGAGGCGGCGCACGTGAAGGACGCGCTCGCCTGCCTGCGCTGGGCCGAGAACCCGCGCGACAGCCTGGCTGGCTTCCGCGTCGCGCAGCTGCTGCCCGGAATGGGCCCGCGCCTCGCCGACGCGCTGGTGCGCCACCTCGCGGGCGCGCGCTTCGCGCTGCCGCCCGCGCTGGCCAGCTTCGATCCACCGGCGGCGGCGCGCGCCGACTGGCCGGCGTTCGCCGAGCTGTTCGCGCGCCTCACCGACGCGGCGGCGCCGTGGGCCGCGCACATGGGCCTGGTGCGGCGGTGGTACGAGCCGCACGTCGCGCGCATCTACGACAACGCGCGCACGCGCCTCGCAGATCTCGAACAGCTGGAGCAGCTCGCGGCGGCGGCGCCGTCGCGCGAGCGCTTCCTCTCCGAGCTGACGCTGGACCCGCCCTCAGGCACGGGCGCCGAGGCGGCCGCGCCCCACCTGGACGAGGACTATCTGATCCTGTCGACGATCCACTCGGCGAAGGGCCAGGAATGGGACAGCGTGTTCGTGCTGTCCGCCGCCGACGGCTGCATCCCGTCGGACCTCGCGACGGGAACGCCCGCCGAGATCGAAGAAGAGCGGCGCTTGCTGTACGTCGCGATGACGCGCGCGAAGAACCACCTGGCCGTCGTCCACCCGCTGCGCTTCTTCATCCGCCAGCAGCACCGGCTGGGCGATCGCCACGTGTTCACGCCGCGCACGCGCTTCATCCCCGACGCGATCGTCGACAGGTTCGCGCGCGTCGCGCCGTCCGCGTACGCGGATCCCGGCGCGCCCGGGCGCGGCGCGCCGCGGATCGACGTGGCCGCCCGCCTGCGCGCGACCTGGGCGACGCCGACGACGCCGACGGGCGGGTAAGCTAGCCTTCCGCAGTGGCCGCCATCGATCTGGTGATATTCGATCTCGACGGGACGCTGGTCGACACCGCGCCCGACATCGCGGCGGCGCTGGCGGCGACGGTGGGAGGCATCGGCGTGCCCGCGCCGCCGCTGGCCGTCGTGAAGACGATGGTGGGCGACGGCGCGCGCGAGCTGATCCGACGCGCGCTCGCGGCGGCGGGCGCCCAAGGCGATCTCGACGCCCTGTTCGCCGCGTTTCTCACCCACTACCGGGCCCACGTCAGCGAGCAGTCGGCCGTCTACCCGGGCGTCGTCGCCGCGCTGGACGCTCTGGACGCGGCCGGCGTCGCGAGCGCGGTGCTGACCAACAAGCCCGGCGACATCGCGCGCCACCTGCTGGACGATCTCGCGCTGAGCGCTCGCTTCGTCGCCATCATTGGTGACGGCGACGGCTTCCCGCGCAAGCCCGATCCGGCGGCGGCGCTGTCGCTTGTCGCCGCGCGCGGCACGCAGCCGTCGCGCGCCGCGGTCGTGGGCGACGGCCTGCCGGACGTCCGCATGGCCCGCGCGCTGGGCGCCCGCGCGATCTCCGCCGCCTGGGGCTACGTCAGCCCCGACCTCCTCGCCGCCGAGCGGCCCGACGCGCTCGCCCGCACGCCCGAAGACGCCGTCCGCCTCCTGATCTGACCTGCCGATCAGTCGCAGAAGATCCGGCGGTGCGGGAGGTGGCGGCCGGGGACGAAGCCGCGGCGCGGGCGCGGGCCGCCGTCGTCGATCAGCGTGCCCTCGACCACCACGGGGCCGAGGTTGCCGAACACCACCAGGCCCTCGCTGTTCTCGCCGCCGGTGCCGTCGACCTCGACGCCGATCTCGCTCGCGCGCGCGTCGTTCAAGGTCACGACGGTGCCGCGCGCGCCCGGCGTCACCGCCGGCTGACCGCAGCAGGAATTGTCGACCAGGACGCCCTGCCCGATCGCGTCCGCGTTCGGGTTATCCGGGATCGACAGCCGGTTGCGCGTCACGACGGTGCCGTCGGCCGCGAACACGAACACGCCCACCATCGAGAACGCGCCGAACCCGTCGGGGATCGTGCCGCTCACGACGTTGCCCGCGACGAAGTTTCGCTGGGGGCGGCTGTCGGGCGCGGCCGCCGAGACCTGGATGACGATGCCGTCGCCGCCGCCACACAGCGCGC
>Ga0207701_10004049_pt1 | contig 14929 bp, 12 predicted proteins | sample KBSSwiSSwithPhiX_FD_184294 | JGI IMG/M metagenome (GOLD analysis project Ga0207701, IMG submission 184294) | Switchgrass rhizosphere bulk soil microbial communities from Kellogg Biological Station, Michigan, USA, with PhiX - S5 (SPAdes) (version 2) | ecosystem: Environmental > Terrestrial >... | reverse complement strand
CGGAGTTTGTTGGGCATCTCCTCCTGGGGCTTACGCCCCAGGCTTTACGCCAGCGTCCGCTTCGCGGACTCAAGCTCGCTCACTGATTTGTCAAGCATGTGATTACCGTTTCAACGGTCTATCTAGTGCCCGCTAGGTAAACGCTTGAAACCGTTTCTCATTCTTTACCGCTGCCATACCACCGGGCTAAAGCGGTGAGAATGACACGAAGTTCGAGGGCACTACACATATAACACTGTGAATAGACCGGTTCTCGAAGTCATGAATCCGCTGAACTAGCGAAAGATGAGGATTCCTCAGCTACGGGCTTAACTCCGTTCATACAAGCTTCGATTATCCGCCAAAGCCTCAAAATAGTGCCTTCTATTGAAAAGTCATCTGCAATTCGTCTTCTGGCGGCTTCACCCATTCGTTGAGCGAGCACCGGATCTTGAGCTAGCAATATCATGTGTTCAGCCATTCCTTCGAAATCACGCTCATCTACCAAAAACCCGGTTTCCCCTTCAATCACTACATCCGGTATTCCTGCATGGCGCGTTGAGATGACCGGGAGACCACTGGCGCCCGCCTCCAAAATAGCTACCGGGGTTCCTTCACTATCTCCAGATGATGCCTCGACCGAGTGCTGCACAAAGCAACGGGCCTGTTGCATTGCAGTTTCGAGTTCGGAATGTGCCAGGGTACCGGAAAACTCGATCACGCCTTCAAGGCCTAGCTCCTTGGCCAAGATCACACATTCTTCGAGCAATGGACCGTCACCGATCATTCGCAACCGGGCGGTTGGATACGCAGCGTGGGTTTTCGCGAAAGCTCTTATTGTAAATTGCGGCCCCTTCTTTTCTGTAAACCGACCGACCGCCAAAAACAAAGGCTCAGATTTCGCCGGCGACCCACCCGCAAATCGATCACAGTCCACGCCGCAAGGAATAACATGCACCTTGTCGGGTGGAGCGCCGAGCGCCACAAGCTTCGCTTTTATCGAACGTGAAACAGCGATTATGGATGCAGCTTCGCGAAACATGACCTGGTAGGCTTTGGAATATTCTTCAAGCACACTCCGAAGGTTTGCGTCGTAGCCGAAAAAATAAACGATGAGGGGAATCTTGAGTCGGGAACAAGCCTCAGTAGTTAGAGTGCCAGTGGTTCCGTACTCAGCAAGGACCGCAGATACATTGTTCTCACGATATGCTTTCGTATAGGCTGCTGTCTGCTCTCGCTCAAGATTTGATCCTGATACAATTCTCAGAAATTTATAGAAGATTCGACGTGGTAAGGAGAGCACCATACGACCGTCGATCTTCTGCCTCCATCCCTCGATCACTAAAACTCGAGAAGGTAAGTTTTGGATGTGGCTATTGATGAAGGTTTCTGTAGGTAATGGAGGATATTCAAGCGTGATGCAGATCGTTCGGTTGTCTGCGATCTCTCTTAACTGGGTCATTGTTTTCGGAACGGATCTTCTAACGGCAGGTTGACGCGGAATAAGTTGCTGCTTGGTTCTACTTGAAAACCATACGAGGTCATTATGTCAGGGTCTAGTTGCTGTAGCCAAGTGACCAATGATCGGAAGCAAGAGGTTGCCTTCTTCGGTGCGAGATAGCGCGATCGCCAAACAAATAAGTTGCAACTTGCAAGATGAATCAAGGAGAAAGTGATAACCGAATGAAAGAATCCTCGTTCTCGGAAAAGCGAGCAGGCAAAACTCAAGACAATCGGATTGTGGTTCTGGGCGGGCTGGGTTTTTTGGGAAGCCATATCTGTCGCACCCTCGTCCACCAGGGATACTTCGTACGCATCTTTGACAAGTTGTACGCCCAAAGGAGCCTTATCGAAGATTTTGCCAACGAAGTGGAGGTCATTGAGGGAGACATTTCGCGCGCTGACGATGTTCTCGACGCATTACTGGGTTATCACACCGCCATCGACCTGGTTCACACGACAGTACCGGGTTCTTCGATGAAAGATCCTGTTTACGACGTAACCAGTAACTTGCGCGCAGCAGTTAGTTGGTTACCTCATCTTGGCGAGACCGGAATCAAACGTTTCCTATACATTTCGTCAGGAGGAACCGTCTACGGATTACCTCGAACGAATCCAATTACAGAAGAGCACCCCACCAACCCAATAAGTTCATACGGGATTACCAAGCTTGCTATCGAAAAGTATGTGGCGATGTATTGTGGAATGCAGGGTATTAAGCATCGAATTCTGCGTCCCTCAAACGTTTACGGCGAAGGCCAAAGGCTAAACATTGGTCAGGGAGTAATTGGGGTGCTGGCAGATCTTGCCCTCAACAACAAACCCCTCGAGATCTGGGGCACAGGTGAAAACCAGCGGGACTATTTACACGTCGAAGATTTGGCGGAGTCAGTTGTATCGCTGCTCACCTATGAAGGCAGTGAGCACGTCTTCAATGTCTCAAGTGAAGAAGGACATTCAGTACTCGACATAGTCAATACCCTGCGCGATACCCTGGGACTTTCAATCGATATCAAACATTTGCCAGATCGCGGATTTGATGTGCCTTCGAACATATTGAGTTCGGAAAGGCTACGAATTGAAACCGGCTGGTCTCCTCGAGTGAGTTGGGAAGCAGGTATTTCGCGAACGGTTCGGTGGTTGAAATCCTTGAAGGAGTGATTCTTCAGGCAAACAGTGCGCGAAGCTGCAGAGTACGAACTTGAAGACGTAACGCTCTGTTGGTGTTTGGATCAACCGACAAATTACCTTCCAACCGACTACTGCCAAAAGGCGAAACATTCGTTAGCGGAACCTAAGCTGCCCGACTTTCGCGCCGCGCTCTCAAAGTCAGGGGGGCAGAGAATGAAGGGCCGTAATGACTTTAGATCCTGAAACGCAGAGTCAACGGGCCAGCGTCTTTACAGGCCAGCGGCTTAAACTGTTCAGGCCAGCAGCTTAAACTTGATCGTATTTGCTAACAGGTATATCGTGCCTCGCACCTTACGATGATAAGGCGATTAGCTGGTCTGGATCTCTTACGTCTCCTCGCAATCCTCCTCGTTATTGGTAGACATGCCCCAACCATGCCGAACACTAAGTGGGCTATTCCGTTCACACATTGGCAGAGAGGCGGACGGTTCGGGGTGGATCTATTCTGTGGATCTATTCTTATGAACATCTTTCCTTACCGCTTAACAAGATTGACGAGGGCGATTCGCACCAAAATCGACGCTGCGCGAATCAATGTCGGACTCGAAAATGTCTCGCGCAAGATTCATCCTGAAGACACCATGTATGTGTCGGGCCATGCAGATCATTATTTCAACGTTGGACTTTCTGCCTTACGTATCGTTCAGCAAACTCTCAAAGCTGAACCGCGAACAATCCTTGATTTCCCTTGTGGCTATGGAAGAGTTTTGCGGTTTCTTGCTGCCGCCTATCCATCTGCCACGATCTACGGAGCCGAGATAAAACAAGACGCCTTAGAATTCTGTCAGGCAGCCTTTGGAACCACATCGATAGAATCTCAGAGCGACTTAACCAACCTAAACCTTGAGCAGCGTTTTGATCTTATCTGGTGCGGTTCGCTCGTACCTCACCTTAACGAACAATCAACCCGGAATCTGCTTTCATTTTTCAAACGGCACCTCTCAGATAACGGCGTTTGCATCTTCACGACTCACGGCGAATATGTTGTGAACCGGATCATGTCGGGAGAGTATGCTTATGGTCTATCACCCGTCGGCCAAGAAAAACTTCTGCGGGAATATCAACACATTGGCTATGGCTATTCGGATTATGCGACTCAAAGCGGTTACGGAATCTCCGCCGTTACACCGGAGTACATGGGCCAACTGATTCGTGTCCTCTCCTTCACGCCACGAGGCTGGGACAGCCATCAAGACGTTTACTCTATGAATGCGTAAAAGCAAACTATCGCCGCCATGGTCACTGAGTAATACAACCAAAGGCACAGGTGCAAACCCTAATTCCGCCCAAATCACTCGGACTCATCGCGGCTCGCCAGGTTGTGATGTTTACTCCAATATGATTGCCCGTTGTTGAAGTATTGTGGCCGGGAGAATCACTCGCTAAAGCACACACTTATACTCCTTCCATTCATACAAGTAGTGCTGTTACTAACTTAATCGCTGCTGTGTCTGCTGCCGTGATCGAGTTGCCGAAGTGATCAGCGTCGGTATTCATTCTTTGATTGCGGGGCTTAGGGGCTTGTAACACTTCGCTATCGACTTCCCAATTTTGAAGCTAAGGCCTTATTACGAACAGTTCTCTGAATGGTGAGGATGCCTTCGTGTTTTCTTAAAGTCTCAACGATTGCCTTAATACCTGCAAACTCACCCTTTCTAACTGATGCAACTGCGAGCTCAAAGGCAGAATAACGGAGGGCATGAATCTCCTCACCTGCCCACTCTGGCTTTGCCGTCGCGGCTCGCAAACGCACCATTGTTGCTTCCAATGATGAACGTAAAACGCTAAGTCGCTGCAAACTGCTGGTGCGCCAACGATAGTCAAAAAGCTTTTCATTTATTATCGCGATTGGTCCGGCAATAGTCGCACGCAATATGAAATCGAGATCACTACAAGTCTTGATTTTCTCGTTGAACTTTCCCAGTCTTAACCAGGTGGTTTTTGTAAAAGCAAAATTACTACAGCTCGCTGCGTAATTTCGGCTGAGTAGTGGGGGGAATGCAATGTGCGACTCGATTACAGAAACCTGCTCGTCAGCGCTGATGTAACTTGACAGCCCATCAAATTGAGGCACGGTCCACAAAGCGCTCACATCGTCCTCTGCATAGCCCATAATCGAAAAACGTCCGATGGCAATTGTACATTGTGAGTAACTGGTGAGAGTTTTAAGTTGATACTCAATTCTTTGTGAACGCATTCGATCGTCCTGATCAAGTGTCAAGATCATTTCGCCTGCCGCTGCTTCTATACCTACGTTGAGCGGATGCGAAGGTCCTCCAGAATTTTGGTTAAGTGTGATCAAGCGAATCGTCACTGGTGACTTTTCGGAAATCGCCTTTACAAGTTCACGAGTGTTGTCTGTTGAACAGTCGTCGACAACTACCACCTCATCAGGTAAGACGGTTTGAATGAATATTGATTCTAGCGCGCTGCTGATGAATTCGGCTGCGTTATAGGTTGGAAGAACAACTGAAACATTGTTCATTTGTGTTACTTTAAGCAAGCCAACGCTGGACTAAGAATTGAGGTTTTGAAACTTAATGAAACGAGTAAAGAATCGTGTAAGCGTAGTAGTTTTTCGCAGAACGAACTGATCTTAAATGACCGAAAGCCAAGTTGCAGTAAGTATCTGCATGCCCACGTATAATGGGGCTTCCTACCTCCTGCCAGCTATTAAAAGCGCTCTTTCTCAGACTCACCAAAACTTTGAACTACTGATTGTCGATGACGGATCCTCTGATGATACGGTGTCGATTGCACAAGATTTTGCCCGCGTTGACAAGAGAATAAAGATCCATCTCAACCGCGAACGCCTGGGGCTCGGCGGTAACTGGAACCGTTGTCTTGACCTGGCTGCTGGTGAATGGATCAAATTCCTGTTTCAAGATGATCTTCTACACGAGGAATGCGTGGCCAGGATGATCGACGTCGGCTCAAGAAGTGGCGCCTTGCTGGTAGCCTGTGATCGGAGCTTTGAATTCTCGCCAGACATTCCAGATGAGTTTCGACAAGATTTCCTGAAGAAGCGCGCCGAGCATTCCCTGGCGAATCGCTTTGGTGACTTCGCTCATCTTATCGAAAAAGCAGATTTTGCAAATCAAGTTGCGCATTACCCAGAGTGGAATTGCGTTGGTGAACCGACGGTGGTGATGTTTAGACGTGATGCAATTCAAAAGTTTGGTTACTTCAACACAGAACTAATCCAACTAATTGATTGGGAATTCTGGGCGCGATTGGCAACGAATGATAGTTTTTACTATTTGCCTGAGACGCTAGCGACTTTTCGGATTCATGGCACGGGTACTAGCCTTTCTAACAGAAGTAACAAACAATTCCGAGCGTCGTATCTCGATCCTTTGGTTATTCAGCATGACTTACTCTACAGCCCTTACTACATTGAGGTCCGAAATGCTGCTAAGACAGCTTCGCCAAAAGTCGATCTAGCCAGGAACCTTTTTGAGAGCTACCGCGCTGCCAAATCGGCTTTCGATCAGCGACAGATCCAACCACCCGAGACTGCCAAGACAATAGCTCAAGAATGGAATCGAATTCGGAGCATGCACCCACGACTGAAGTATCTAAGTCTTACATACTTCCCAAGCCGGGTCACAGGAAAACTGTCAAAGACCTTACGTCGACTAAACTAAGTCCGGGGATGAATTTTGCTTAGCTCCTCTGCCAATACCTTCCGAGTCCGTCAATATCAATGATTTCTTCGGAGATCCCATTCTGTGCTCTAAAGTCCAGGACAGCCTTTTCGCATGGCGGAAGAAAATAATCGTCTATGATGCAATACCCACCTGAAGAAAGCTTAGGGTACAACGCTGAAAGACCATCCCACGTGGATTCATACATATCTCCGTCTAACCTAAGCACTGCCAATTGCTTGATTGGAGCCGTTGGTAGTGTGTCCTTGAACCATCCTTTCAGAAACTTAACTTGATCATCGAGCAGGCCGAACTTAGAAAAGTTCTCCTGTACATCGGATAAAGAGACCCGCAACTCGTCGTAAGAATACAGATTGTCGTTAAGGTCGTCCGGATATGCCTCAGCATTTGGAGGTGGCAGTCCCTGAAAAGAGTCGGCAACCCAAACTGTTCTATCTGTTACTCCGTATGCCTCGAGAACCGCACGCATAAAAATGCAGGAGCCGCCTCGCCAAACCCCAGTCTCAATAAAATCACCCGGGACCTTATTCTTAATCACGAACTCACAGCACTGACGCAGATTGTTTAAGCGTTTCCGGCCAATCATTGTGTGGGCGAGTGTGGGCCAATCTTTTCCTCGCTCCCGTTCAGCGACGTCAAAGGGCACAGGTTCCATGATGCGACGATTCGTCTTCGCGAGATGTTGCACGATCTTATCAACCGCCCATTTCTTGTAAAACGGGTGAGGCTCAATCGGCGCCGTTCGCCATAACTTACTTTCGTCCCACAATTCGAAGAGAAGAACCTTCTCAATAAGATCCAGATACAAATCGCGTGTTGTCTCCACTGTACCTCCAATAATAAGAACAACTACATCTAGGCCCTCAAAAGGAAGGCCGCGTAATCAGAGTCCCCTTTGTCATTTAACTGCGTAGCCAACCTGGTAAAACCGTCGATGTCTTCTTTCTTAAAAATCGAGCTGGCCGGATTGACATTATATGATCTTGGATCAACGAGCGAGATACCAGCAGCATATTGTTCACTTGCCCAACTCGTAAAACCATCGGAGTCAAACACCAATTCAGACACAGTGAAACCAGCTTGGGTAGCTAATAACTTCAAGCTTTCACGTGTATGAAGATACAAGTGTCGAGGAGCATCGAGGGCTGCCCAGTTCAAACCGTATTGGCGCCAGTAGTACGAGTCAACAACCGGAATACGAATAAGCAAATAACAGTTCGATTTAACAAGTTGCTTGAGCTTGGCAAGAGTCGAGAGTTGATCTGGCATATGTTCGAAAGAGTGGTTCAACATTATGAAATCAAACTCACCTTCCATTTCATCAATATTCCTTTTGTAAATCCTAATTCCGTTGTCATAAGTGAAATCGCTTTCCAAAAATGGATCGGCACCAGTGAGGTTTTTGAAACCAAGTGCATGGAGATCAACCAGCGCCTGTCCCCTGCCACAACCAACATCTAGAATTCGCGAGGCAGGTCCCAGTTTCAAATCAAGTTGTTGTCGTCTTACCCATAAAGGAAATTCTCCCGAAACAACCGATTTCTCTGATAACAATTTGCCGACAACGTTTTTCCTCCCATAGTAGTGTCTAGTTAATAGCCTAACTACTAGTCTCAGTTTGTAACCGCCAACTCCAGTGCGTGAGAAATCGAAGCTTGGTTGGCAAGGCCGATAGGAGTAGTAGTTTGGTGGGTAGTACTTGGAGAGATCCGTCGGGATTTCAGATATCTGCAAGCAACCGCACTCGGAACACTTGAAGTATTCAAACTCATCACCTAAACCGAGTTGTTGTTCCCTCGCGATATAAGTCTCGTTCCCGGATCGGTTATCACAGATCCGGCATACTCTTATTCCCTGCATCAAATGAAATTGACCTCACAATACGTGGACTGCAACCAGAGGCACTTCGTCATCGGAATCTTCAGACTTTCGTAACGGAAGTACTGCTAGGAGATTGCCTTCCCGCGCAACATTCTAATCGCACGCTCAGCATCCTTTAGAGCTCGCCTTCCTGCTGGTAATAGACTCAACAACAGGAAAAAGCTCACCCCAACAATTATCGTACATGCCAGTATGCCGCGAATTGATGAAATCGTAGGTTGCCAAAAGCGAAAACCCATTGCCAACAACAAACCACTAAGCGAAGCGAAAACAAAAGGTCCAATCGTACGATAAAAATCAGAGGCCCGAATTGGACCTCTCCGACATAGATACCAATATAAAACTGGCGTCGAGCAGATATGTGTCACCGTATACGAGATTGCAACTCCAGTCGCTCCCCAAGGTAATCCGGCAATTATCGCGGCAACAGTGATCGGGCCACCAAACATTGCCATCTTAAACATCTCGTTCGTGCGTCCCTGAGTGACCAAAAGCCATCCAGCGGTGTTCGCGATTGGTTGTATCAGAGCGGCCAGACCCAAAATGCGCAGCATGAAAGCTACTTCACTCCATCGCGGACCCAACACAATCGCGACGATCCAATCGGCTGTCACAATCATGAGTGCGACGCTTGGCATAGTTAAGAGGGCTATCTTTTCCAGCATCCGCAAATACGCGCTACGATACTCCTCCGGCGCATCTGCCAAACGACTTAACGCCGGTACTGCAACAGATGTGATGGGTTCATTTATCTGATCGATGGGTAACGTCATCAGTTGGTAAGCGCGACTGTAAATTCCCAACTGCTGGGCGCCCCAGAACCTACCAATCAAGAGGTTGTCACCGTTGCGAGCAAAATAGTTAATCGTTGCAAACCCCGTAAGATTGCCGCCAAACCGAATCATTGACCTAGCCCCCGTGTCTTTCTTCGGAAGACCTGGAGTCCAGCGGCACAAAATCCAAGTAAGCGCCGTTCCAGTCAAACCGAGGGCTAGTTGACTGCCTACTAGGGCAAAGTAACCGAATCCCTTCCACGCCAAATAAATTCCAACAACGTACCCAACAATCAATGAAATGAGACCAACCGTAGCTAGCGAAAAGTAACGCATTTGTCTTCGCAACAGAGCTTCATGCTGAACTGCGAGGCCATTGACCAAAAAACCAAACGCAGTAAAAACAGTAATCGAAGTTAAACGCGGCTCTCCATAAAACCAAGAAATCAGCGGAGCGATCAGGATAGTAAAAATAGTTATTCCAACGCTGAGCAGTACGTTTACCCAAAACAGCGTGCTGATCTGTTCCGGGTTTATTTCCGCCCGCTGAATAGTGGCTGCCGAAAGACCTAGATCCTTATAGGTCGACACAAATCCAGTCACAACCGCTACCATCCCAATCAAACCATAATCCTGGGGTGTCAGTAGCCGCGCCATAACCGATGTCGCGACAAGTGTGATGACAAACTTTAGCGCTTGTGTGGTAATCGCAACCGCTCCGCCACGAGCCGTTCGTCCGCCGAGATTTTGTTTGAGGTGATCTGTACGAAAATATTTGTCATTGATGGATCGATGCTGTGCGTCTGGTTCGACAGAATGCGCATCTACATCAACTTCCATGGCTGGGATGAGTTTCTCAGACATTTGACGACGGCTCAGATACCGCGAAAGGAAGGAGGGGAGACTGACTCTGCTGAAGTATCAACTTCCCAAAGACACCAGACACTAATCGCGTAAGCGGAGACGACTGCTCGTCTCGCTGATTCCTCAGATTCATAATCAAGAAAATTTCTGTGGTAACGCCCACCTATCGAGAATCAAGACCGAAGGCTAATCTTAAGTGGTGACCATGAAAAGAGAAAGAGCCGCTACGCTATAGGCATGGCAGCTCTAAAGGGTTCTTAAAATATGGAATCGTGAGTAGCTTTAAACCACTACCTCTTTCTCTCCCAACTCAAAAACCAACTCTTTCACTCTACTCCGCAACGCCATCTCAAACTGTTTCGCTTCCTCAACTTCGGAAAACGCCAACGCGCGAAGTTCCTGCTCGATCCGCCGCCGGTAGTCTGACACTAATGAGTCAGAAACTCCTAATGAGGCCGCAACTTCCAATTGTGTCGAATGATCCGAACTCAAGTAGCAATGCCACAACACTCCAAGGATTCGATTGTATTGTTTGACTTTGCCTCTAACCGCTTCGTGCAAACTCTCCAAAAACTGGTCAACAAAACCGGCCGCTTCACGCTCTGACTCACGCCGTAGTAGCCCCTGTTCCGGGTTCTCGCGTTTGTCCACAGGCTCGTAACTATTACTGTTTTCGTTGTCGCTGTCATCACCGTCCAGGGGCACAAGGTAGATGTCCATGACAGGCAAACGCGACATGACAAGGCTTCGCAGGGTTCTAACATCAACCGGTGAATCAACCGCTTCCAGAACGGACACAATCAAGTCTTCCAGGTCAGGATTACTGATCACGACCTGCGAATCTCCGGTGCATCCGACCATTCGCGTATCACGCTGGCGAACCGGAATCATCTGAATGCGCTGCTCAACTTCGTGAGACCCGCGCCGTTGTTTCTTATCGTTCCACTCACTGAGACCGTAAACACGATCAGCTAATCGACGATGCGGTTCGTCGTCAATGCCGCTCGTATCAAACCGTCGGAAGTTCGTACTCGATTGGATCAGTGTCGAAATTCGACGAGCGAGGCGATAGCTTTCCGGATGTCGTTTCCGTAATTCCGCTGTCAGAAGGTTTGTGAGCTCAATCTGGCTTATCTCACACTCAATCTCGTAATCGGTCATTTCCGTTTCGAGATAGTGTTCAAAACGATTCTTGCTAAGAAGCTGGACAAAGAGTTCCTGGGTGAGATCTGTATACGCTCCGCCGCCACCTTCTTCGACTAGCAACCCGGCAGTTCGTGACGCGCGCACCAGTGGATGATGGGAGACGATCCGGTGCAGGTCTGTCCACAGCCGATTAACATCGGATGCCTTGAGAGTTTCAACCCACTTTGCGTGCTTGCCCTGCCGTTCGTAAGTCCGGCGTGCTCGCGGTTGGGGCTGCTTCTCAGTAGTCTCCGGTTCCAGCGACTTTTCGTAGTCTTGACTAATGGATTTCACAGGATTGTCCGTATTGGCCTTATTGCCTATGGGATGTTTTCTGTTGCTCGTTCCTGATTGGGTGGGATTAACGTGGCACTGTTGTTGGAGCGACAAGGATCACTTTCTTCCTGTATTCCCTGCTTGCTTTGGCGAGGAAGTCGAGCGGTCACTACCAGGAATTGAGCGCAGCCTGTAATGCCGGGGCTATAGCTAGAAATACTATGGTTCTGATGTAAATGGAGACTTCAGGTGCCCAGCCATGAGGCGAGCGTTGGAATTTCTAAAATTTGCCCGACTAGAGCCGCACGATACGGGGGCAATTCCTGGAGTAGGTGTCAGCGAGCAAACCGCCCGGTGACTAACGAAAAGCATCGTAACAGCATTTTAAATAATGGGCAACATCTTTTTACACTTCAGTAAGTTATGAGAAAACCCAAGGAAACTGTTGGGGCAGGCTCAAAAAAACTCTGGAAACCCGTCTCGATTCGTTATTTTGTATTGTTGAATAAACTGATCCGTCCAGATTTGGTGAGGTTCTTCCCCTTGTAGCCCCCATTGGTTCTGCCTCATTTGGTGACGGCTCCCGGTTTGGAACTTTCTAGGTTGCGCTATTGGCGCTTAGGGGTGGCTCGGATGAAAGGTTCAAAGAAGACTATTCAATTTCGCAAAACAACCGCGTGCCCTTCCTCAAAGACTCTGCTGTACTTTCGACGTGAGAAACTGTCGACCGAAGTTTCCACTTTGGTTCAATATCACCTAAATGCCTGTGAGTTTTGTCGCGCAGAATTGATGTTACTTGCACATCATCAGCGCGCGGGAAAAAAGGAAGAGAGGCCGCCAGAGATTCCTATGAATCTCCGGATACTGGCTGAGTCGATTCTGTGTCAGAGCAGCAGGTAGGGGTTACTGCGAAAAGCGGGATTTCGAGTGGCGTAATCAGGGGCGGTGATGAACGACCTTTATTGTTTCCAAGGTCACGAGACCATCGGAGACCATGTGGTCGAGTATTGGTAGGAAGTTCTCAATCTTTTCGAGACTATCGACTATCTCAACCACCATGGGAAGGTCTTCAGACAAGCGAAGGATCTTCGCCGTATGGAGGACACTGTTCTTGCCGTAGCCCATCAAGCCTCTGGTAACCGTGGCACCTGCGAGGCCGTGCTCCCGGGCTTTGAGAACAATCGATTCGTACAGCGGGTGATGATCGTAGCGATCACTCTCACCAACAAACACCCTTAAGAGATATCCATTCTCTATAGCCATCGTCACAACCAGGCTAGCCGGGCTAATGAGTAGCCCACCCAGACACTTACTAATCCAATAACATTTGATGCCAGGACGTTAGCAAAGGCAAATAAGATTTCTCCATCCTTAAACAGGTTAAATGTCTGGAGGCCAAACGATGAGAATGTTGTAAAGCCACCGAGAAATCCAATCAGCAATGTCGTACGAACCAATTCGTTAACCAAAAGCCGTTCACTCAATGGATAGAATAAAAATCCGGCGAGGAAGCAGCCTACGATATTGACGAACAGTGTGCCCGCAGGAAAAGTTTCTCCAAACCGTCGCGCCACCAGACCCGACAAGCCATAGCGACAAAGAGTGCCGGCTAGTCCAGCGAGACCGATGAACAATAGTCTTTGAATTAACATGGGACAGGCTAAGAATAAAGCTTTTCAATAACATCACCGAACCGCTCATCGATGACTCTTCGCTTCACTTTTAGCGTTGGGGTTAGTTCTCCGCTATCGATGGTAAATTCATGAGACAGTAATGCCACTCGTCTAATGCGTTCGTAATCGACCAATGACGAAGTCAGCGACGAGATGTCTCGCTGAACAATCTTGATTGCTGCCGGATGTTTGCTCAACTCAACCTTGTCTTTTGGAAACTCTTCGCCAGTTTCTTCCAGCGCTTTGTTTAGACTTTCCCAGTCAGGCACGATTAAAGCGACTGGTTGTTTTCGTCCTGCACCCACTACGACCACCTGGCCAACAAACTCACTTTGCTTTAACAAACTCTCGATCAGTTGTGGAGCAACATATTTTCCGTTCGACAACTTGAACAGATCTTTCTTTCGGTCGGTGATGTAAAGCCGCCCGTCCTTGTCCATGTGACCTACATCACCGGTGTAAAACCAGCCGTCTTTGAGTACTGCTGCTGTCGCTTCCGGTTGGCCGTAATAGCCCCTCATGACGTTCGGTCCGCGCACTAAGATCTCACCATCTTCTGCGATTCGAAGTTCGATTCCGGCGAAGGGTATTCCGACTGAGCCGACGTGATTGTTGTCCGGACGATTTGCACAAACAATGCAGGTTTCGGTCGCTCCGTACCCTTGCAGGATCGGAATACCGGCCGCCAGGTATGAATATGACAACGCTGGTGACAAAGGCGCTCCACCTGAAACAAAGTATCTGAGTCGGCCGCCAACACCTTCGCGCCATTTCGAAAACACTAAGCGACTAGCCACGCTTTGTTTCAACCGAAGTCCGGGAGGAATCCAACGTCGGGTGTCTTTCAACTCGCCGTAGCGTTGACCCACTTCAAGTGAACGGGTGAATACTCCGCGTTTCCAGCCTTTCTCCGCCATTCCTTTCTTGATAATCCGGTGATATACCTTCTCAAACAACCGAGGCACTGCGGTCATTACCGTCGGACCAACTTCGCGCAAGTTCTCACCAACCTGATCAAATGATGCCGAGTAATAAACTTCGAGACCGTTGTAGATAAACACGTAGAAGCCGGCGCGCTCAAAGATGTGCGACAGCGGCAACACAGAAAGCGCAGTGTCCGTTTCACTAATGGGCAAGCCGCTCGTGATCGAGAGCACGTTCGACATGAAATTGTTATGCGTGAGCATCACACCTTTAGGCTCGCCAGTTGTTCCCGAGGTGTAAATGATCGTGGCCAAGTCGTCGGGCCGCACCGCGTGTAAGTAGGCATCGAACGCTTCAGGGCGTTCCTTAGCATGCTCACTTCCCGTTTTCTCCATTTCAGCCAGGGCGCTTGCGCGATCGATACCGCCTGCGGAGTCGTCATCAAAAAAGATCAGATGTTCGAGACGACGATTATCCAGAACCGGTTTCGCGTGCCGGTAGAGTTTTTTGTTGGAGATAAAGATCGCGCGTGGACCAGAATCCGCGAGGATGTATTCAATCTGATCAACGGCCTGGGTTGTGTAGATTGGAACGTTGACAGCGCCGAGACTAAGAATGGCAAGGTCAACAATTGACCATTCAGGGCGGTTCTCTGATAGCAGTGCGACGCGATCACCCGGTCGAATACCAAGCGCTGCCAAACCAAGCGCGACGTTCTTTACCCGCTCGACAAACGTTGCGGCCGACATATTGATCCACTGGCCGTCTTCTTTATGGTTAAGCGCCTTGGCCTTGCCGTGTTTTAGTGAAGCGGTAAGACAGAGTCCGGGGATCGATGTTGCTTCATTGGATGTTGAGCTAGCTCTTTTGTTGGGTTTTGCAGAGGCTGCCGAAGCCACAGGGAGGCTCTCCTTTTACCAGGATTCTCGGGAAAGACTGATTAACAATTACAGAAGGAATGGCAGCATCATACACGATTAGCCGCATGGATCAGGACAGGAGGCAGGAACAGTGG
>Ga0207701_10004047_pt1 | contig 14938 bp, 8 predicted proteins | sample KBSSwiSSwithPhiX_FD_184294 | JGI IMG/M metagenome (GOLD analysis project Ga0207701, IMG submission 184294) | Switchgrass rhizosphere bulk soil microbial communities from Kellogg Biological Station, Michigan, USA, with PhiX - S5 (SPAdes) (version 2) | ecosystem: Environmental > Terrestrial > Soil... | reverse complement strand
CGGATACACCCTATATCCGTTTCGATACGAAGCTTGCGCCGGTAAGCATTCTCAACAATTTTGTGGCTTTGAAGGGTGTGTCTATTGGTCACGCGACGCAACATGACGTGGAAGCGATCGCGACAATACCAGCGATCACATGTGTTTCCCTGGCGATGCCGCGGATCACGTCGCTTGCACCGCTTTGTAAACTTTCGGGATTGGAGTCACTCGAGTTGGACGACCCGCCGACCATTGCCGGAATTGAGGGCTTAATCAGTCTCAAATGCCTTGTGCTGCGCCATTTTAGGAGAATTACAAATCTCGCACCGCTTAGCTCCTTGTCCAACCTCCGCGCTGTTTCGATGTCGACAATTCCAAGCTGGGACGCCTCGCGCCGCTGCCTCGAAATTGATTCTCTCGAACCGTTGCGTAAGCTAATCAACTTGGAATCCCTGCGTTTGATGGGCATAAAACCGCTCGATCGCCGGCTCGATCCGCTCCACGATCTCACGAATCTCAAATACCTTCACATCTCGCACGAGTTTCAATTTCAGCTCGAGGACTATGCGGCGTTAGCACGCGCTCTGCCCGAGACTTCGGGCCATTGCCTGCTGCCATATTATACAATCCCTCAGTTGTCCTTGCGCTGTAAGCGTTGCGACGGAGAAATCGTCTTTTTGACCGGGCCGCGACCGCGCACGCGCCGCCAGCTCTGCCCCGTGTGCGATGAACGCAAACTTCAAAGACACGAGCGACAGTGGAATGATGCGGTTAAGATTCATTAAAGTTTGAAATTTGCGCTCGTGCCGTCGATTGGATTTTCTATGGAATCCAATCGGCAATGAAGATGTTGAATTCCCGCGGCTCCTTTCCGTTGCGCGTCGATGCGAAAACGAGCTTTTTGCCGTCGCGGGAGAACATTGGAAAGCTGTCGAACCGAGCGTCATAGGTTATACGTTCCAAGCCGGTCCCGTCGATGTTGATGATGTAAAGCGAAAAACTCTTTTGTTCCGGATCGTGCAGGTTAGATGAGAAAATGATTTGCCGGTTGTTGGGGTGAAGAAACGGGGCCCAATTGGCCGCGCCATTGTTGGTGATTTGCCGTTTGTTCGACCCGTCCGGAGTCATCGCGAAAATTTCCGCGCGGGTGGGCTTGATCAAGTTCTGTTTGAGCAACGCTTGATACTCTGTCATTTCGTCTTTGGATTTTGGGTGGAATGCGCGATAGACGATGGTCTTGCCATCCCAGGAAAAAAACGGACCGCCGTCATAGCCTTTCTCGTCGGTCAGTCGTTTCACCCCGCTGCCATCGGCATTCATCGTATAAATATCGAGGTCGCCGCCGCGCATCGAGGTGAAGACAATTTTTTTCCCGTCGGGTGAAATTGTTCCCTCGGCGTCGTAGCCGGGACTTTTCGTCAAGCGCTTCAGCCCCGAACCGTTGATATTGGCACTGAAGATTTCGTAACTGAGATAAATCGGCCAGACGTAACCCTGGCTGCGATCCGGCTGCGGCGGACATGTTGCGCTGGTCAAATAGGTAGAGGCATAGATAATTCTCTTGCCATCGGGAAAGAAAAACCCGCAGGTCGTTCGCCCCTTGCCGCTGTTCAACAGCTTCGCATCGCTACCGTCGATATTCATGCTGAAGATCTGATCGCATTGATAGGGCGGACGAGTCGATTGAAAGATGATTTTATTGCCGTCGAAAGAGAAATACGCCTCGGCGTTCTGACCGCCGAACGTGAGCTGTCTCACGTTAACTAAGTGGCGCTCCTGTGCCTGTTGATTTGGTGGTGCTAGCGAGTCTTGGGCTCTGACGAGAAGTGTTGTCAACGCGATTGCTAGGCCGGCGAGGACGCAGCAAAGCACGGAAGTTCTTGAACTGGAAAGCATCTGACCTTCTTTCTCTGAAAAATGTAGTGAAAAGATAACAGATCTCATCGTTATGCAAGCGCGAATAAGGTGATCGGCTCGGGACTTCGGCGTTGCTTGCTTCCGGGCATTCAGAGTAAAAGTATGCGTCAACGTTTCATCGTTGTACCAGAAGCAGGCCTCGCAGATGACAGTTAATTGACACACGTGATTAGCTCATTTCACTCATGAAGTTGATCGTACTTGACGATTTTCCACTCTGGTCAACCTATCTTCTCGGCATAGTGGTTCTTTGCGGCTTTCTCTTTGCGCTTGCGATGTTGATGCGCTCGTTGTTAGTCGTCGGGAACGACTCCCGCGGATCTCAATCTCGCGGACGTCGGCGGCGCCAGCTATGGTTTTTTGTGATTGCCGGAGCTTTGGCTGTTTGGTTCTTGGCTTCATCGATGTATTTGCAGTTTCACGCTGTCCGTCTCGGGTCCCATGAGTTGCAACTAATATTTCTTTGGCCCCGACCGCCCGTAAATCTGGACCCTCAAGATGTCGTGGATATAAAGCTTGTTCGCGCGTATCGCACTTGCGGCCATCTGGAAGTTGCGGGGCGGCAAGAGCTGTTCCGCAGCGTAAATTTCAGAAAATGCCAAGCTGCGGAAGAAATTATGAAAACTCGTTCTCCCAGCGCGAGTAGGAGCTCGTAGGGTAAGGGACGAGGATCAAGGCTCTGCGATCTCGGCCGCGGCGGCTCCTAGAGTTCAGGTTGAATCACAGACCCACTCGCGGACTCGTGAGGTCTTTCGTTTTTAAGTTGCAATCCAGGGACTCGGCGAGCTATTCGATCATCAATAGCTGCAATCCGCTACGAAACGAGGTAAACAAACGATGTTCTCGCCGGCGGCGATCGGTTTTGCGTTTAGGATTCTGATCACGTGCGCGATCGTTCATTGGCTTGGTTTCGCCGCGCCGGCAGCTAGCCCAAACAAAAGGCTCTCACTGGTGTTTGCGGATTTTAGCGAGCGCGCGGGTCTGCTGTTTGTCGCAAAGGATCAACACTTTTTCGAAGAACAGGGCGTCGATGTGGATGTCGTTCAAGTGCGCAATGGTCCGGTTGCGATTGCCGCCCTCGCTGCCGGTGAGGCGCAGTTTTATAGCGTCTCCGCCACGGGCGCTTCGCTGGGCGCCATGGCCGGCGGCCTTGACCTCGTTTTCATCGCGGGATTCATCAATCGGCTGGACGGCTATTTCGCCGTGTCGACCAGGGTTCGCGCACCGGAGGATTTGAAGGGAAAAACCATTGGCGTGCAAAGTATCGGCGGCGGTATCTGGATGTTTACCCAAATACTTTTCGATCACTGGGGCCTCAATGCCGAGCGTGACAAGATTCAGATTCGCGCCATCGGTGACGATTCGGTTTTGGCGCAGGCGGTGATGACAGGTGTGATCGATGGGGCGGTCTTGGGCTATACGTATAGTCGAGTGATTACCCAAAAGGGCGGTCACATTCTCGTGGAGTTGCCCACGCTCAACATCAAGTATCAAGGAACCGGGCTCGTGGCGTCACGCCGTTTCATTGAGGGTTCACCGGATGCGGTCGAAAAGACTCTCAGAGGATTGATCCGCGCAAACCGATTCATTCAAGATAAAAATAATCAGCCGGCCGTGATCCGCAGCCTGCGCAAGTGGCTGCGGCTTGGGCCGGCGGACAGCGGCGAAGATCTATATAACCGTGTCCGGCAGCTCTACGATCGCAGCATTGTGCCGACAAAAGACGGAATCCAAAGCGCGTTAGATTTGCTGGCCAAAAGCGACCCGAAGTTCGCCAAGCTCAAAGTCAATGATCTTGTGGACGATCGTTTCGCGCGAAAGCTGGAGAAAGAATGAAAGGAAAAACAATAGCGGTATATTGTTCGGTTGTCACGGGGAGGATCGATTGAGGAAATTACAATGCATGCTCTGCTTGAATCTGATGACGTTTGTCTTGTGGATTGGAGTGTGCTGTTCGGCGGCACCCGGTTCCAAAGTAATCATTGCGTATTCATCGCTCAACGAACGGGGCGCCGGGGCGCTCCTCGTTGCACGGGATCAAGGTTTTTTTCGTAAATACGATCTCGACGTTCAGCTGATCTTCATGCGCAGTGCCGCCGTTGCGCTCTCGGCGCTTTCGGCGGGCGAGGCGCAGTTCTATTCAGGTTCCGCCAACGGGTCGGCGCTCGGTGCGATGGCAAACGGCTTGGATCTGGTTTTCATCGCCGGCTTGGCAAATAAGCTCAATGGAACGATGGTCGCGGCGCCGGCGATACAATCGCCGGCAGATCTCAAAGGAAAAAATATCGCCATCCAAAGCATCGGCGGCGGCGTCTGGATGATCACGCAATTGGTGCTTGAACACTGGGGCCTTGATCCCAAACGGGATGGTATCAACCTCCGGATAGTCGGCGATGAATCGGTGATGGTACAGTCACTGGTGCTGGGCACTGTCGAGGCGACCTATGCGGGTTATGCTTACGCAACGATGCTGAAAAAGCAGGGCTTCCGAGTCCTCGCGGATCTCACGAAACTCGGCGTGCCGTTTCAAAGCACGGCCATTCTAGCGCGTCGAAGCTATCTGGCCTCTTCAGCACCGACGGCGGAGAAAATCATACGCGCTTTGGTCGACGCCATCGCTTTTATTCAGCGCCCGACGAATAAAGCCGCGGTGGTGGCGACGCTGACCAAGAATCTGCAGATCGTCCGACCCGAAGAAGCCGAAGAAGGTTATGAAGTGATCAAGAATATATACGAACGGCGGGTTTTCCCGAATGTTGACGGTGTGAACAATGCGATTCGTTTACTCGGGATGAGCAATGACAAAATTCGCCAGCTCAAAGGCGCAAACTTGATTGATGACAGCATCGTCAGGAAACTGGATAAAGAAGGGTTGTTTTAATTAAAATGCGCTACGTAAAAGGTTCCCAAGCGGTTCTTTTGCGATAATACAGGCTAAACCATGAAACTCGATTTGGCGAATTTTCCAGTGCGCGAAATTCGTTTCGGCAACTCTTATCGATATGAAAACGGTAGATTAACCGTCGATCGGGAAGATCTGGTGCGAATCGTGTCGGGAGACGAACGGATTGCGGCAGCGAGATTCGAAACGGTCGAGCCGGGAGAACACGCGCGGATCACTGGTGTACGCGACGTCGTTGAGCCGCGTGCGAAATTCGGTGCTCGAGGCCAAGTTTTTCCGGGAACCATCGGGCCGGTGGAAAGTGTCGGCAGTGGCGTTACACACCGGCTGTCCGGGATGACCGTGATCGCCACAGCGCATTACGAAGGAACCATTCGCGCGGGCACAGGCGTTCAGCGCAGCGCGATGCTCGATATGTGGGGCCCCGGAGCGCAAGCATCCCGGTTCAGCAATTATCCGCATTTGGTTTTGATCATGCGCCTCAAACAAGCCCTGGGTGAATTCGAAGCCCATCTCGCAATCCAAAGAGCGGAATTCGCGGTGGCGCGACGAATCGCGCAGATCACGGAGGGCGCAAGGCCGCAAGAGGTGGAGCAATTCGAGCTGAACGAAGCTGAATCTCTGCCGCGAGTTATTTTGATCCAGGGTTGCATTACCAATGGCGGACAGCCGCACTCCGGGGTCAGCTATTATGGGCTGCCAATTCGTGAATCGCTGGCGACCTGGATTCACCCTAACGAGTTGCTCGATGGCGCAGTGACGACGAACACGACACGTGGGATCGGTTATTATCCAACGAGTTGGGATTGGCAGAACCATCCACTCGCTTTGGAACTTTATCGTCAGCAGGCGGCGGGCCGGCTGAGTTTCGCGGGCATGATTATCGAGAGAATTTCTTACGATACGATCCAGGGCAAAGAAGTGGTGGCACACAATACCGCTCAGCTTGCGGCGCATGCGAAAGCAGATGCTGCGCTGATCACCTGGCTTGGCTCTGGAAACGCATTCGTTGAGGTGATGCTCACGATTCGCGCCTGTGAGCAGCGCGGAATCAAGACGACTTTGGTGAGCTATGAATACGGCGGCAAAGATGGTGTAGACTCGCCGCTGCTCTATTATGTTCCGGAAGCCAATGCGGTGGTCAGCACGGGTAGCCGCGACCGCTGGATCGAGCTGCCGGAGGCCGAAAAAATCGTCGGTCCCTATGACCAGATCCAAGTTTTAACCTATCCCGGGGCACCATCCAGTCCGGCCACTGCGGCATTGACCCTCGATGCCCGCGATATGATCGTCGGCGGTGTCGATATTTGGGGAAGTGGCGCAATCAGATGCGAAGCATTCTAGTGTGCCGATAAACCTCATCAGGGCGCAAGATGTTGCGCCCTACATTCTATGCCGTTGATGGCGCCGCATGCTGCGTGCGCACATCGCCAGTACGTCTCTGTCGTAACGAAAATCTTTCCTGAAAAAATTTTCGTAAACAGCTGCATTCGTTTATAATAACTCAAACGCGGCCATCTCGGCGCCAGCGCGAGAAACACGCCAACCACCGGTCGCTTCATGCAGACATGAAATTTCTAGGAGATCTTCATGGCAGACCGCATCGCTCTCAAGCTCACCGGAAGTCCAATCGCAAATCCCGCTTTGCCCAGCGCGCTACGGCCGGCATTGCGCGGTGTGGGGCCTGGTCGCTCGGATGAGTTCTTGCCGGACGGCTATGTAAAAATCACCTCCGCCTTCGATGTCGGAAAGAGGTCTCGTTCTACGCCGGAAGGGGTGATCGAGAAAACCATCCAAGCGGAGAGTGATGATGTGGTCGTTCTCGAGATGGCTGACGGTGTCACCGTTATCACCAGCGCGGCAAAGCTCGAGCGGTCTTTGAAGCGGGTAAAGCCCGAAGCAGTGCAGCCCGACGGTTCCTTAAAACTCGACGCACTGCACGAGCGGGCCGAGGAAAGCCGCGGCATTATCGGAGATACGGTCAGTGATCTCGTTGTGCGCGTGTTCACGTTGACGGTGGGTGATGTCGCTGATCCGATCCTCGATGCAGCCAAGCGCAAACTGGCGGAATGGCTGGGTGCAAAAGCGGAGGACAAACTTCAGGAATATTCCGGGTTGGGGGTGACTTGGCTCGGCACCAAGGCGCTCATGTGGGCGATTGAAAATCAATTGGATCGCAAGCCCGGTTTGTATCGCTGGCAGCAGGGTACGGGCCAGCCGACGGATCTCGTAAAAGCCTCCGCTACCGACCTGGCGGAAGCCGCCAAAGAAGGACCGCTGCTCGTGTTTATTCACGGTACGGGATCGTCGACCCTCGGGAGTTTTGGCGATCTACAAAAAGTTTCGTCCAACGATTGGGACGCGCTCGAAGCCGAGTTCGGCGATCGGATCTATGGTTTTGAGCATCTCACGCTGTCCGAAAGTCCGATTCAGAACGCCATCGAGCTGGCCACGCAATTACCCAAAGGCGTCGAGGTCAACCTGGTTACCCATTCGCGCGGTGGAATCGTCGGCGATTTGTTGTGCCTGGATAATCCCAGCGACGAACTGATCGAGCAGTTCAAGAGCGATCTGCCCGAACCGGGTGATGTGCCGGAAGACGAGCGTGAACGGCTCAAAAAAGAAATCGCCAACGCGCACGCTGAACAGCGCGCCCAGTTGCGCGATCTCCGGGCACTGCTGCAGGACCGGCAATTTGCGATACGCCGTTATGTGCGGGTCGCGGCGCCGGCGCGCGGAACTTTGCTCGCTTCCGGAAATTTCGACGTGTTCCTTTCCGCCCTGCTGACCTTGATCGGGCGGGTTCCGTACCTCTACGGCAACCCGCTCTACTATGCATTCAAGCGCGTGGTGCTCGAAATCGCGAAAAATCGCACCAATGCCAAGCTGGTTCCGGGCATCGAAGCGATGCTACCCGATGCGCCCATGGCGCGCTTTCTGGCAACGGCCAAGCCGCAGGCTCGCGCGCAATTCGCCGCCATTGCCGGCGATACCGAGGGCGGCGGTCTGCTTAAACGGCTCGGCGTGCTGTTTACCGACTACGCGTTTTTCAGCGGCGTCGATAACGATCTGGTCGTGGATACCGGCTCCATGTACGCGGGAATTGCGCGCGAAGCGCATGGCCGCGCACTGTTTGACCAAGGGCCGACGACCAGCCACTTCCATTATTTTCAGAACGACGCCACCCGCGCGGCGCTGCGTGACTGGCTGACGGTCGAGAGCACCGAGGCGTTGGAGTTGTTCAAATCTTTGCCCGGCGAGGTGACGGAGCCGAGCTTGGCCGAAGAGACGGCGCGCGTCGCCACAGCACGGCGGAGCCGCGGCGGTGCAGCGGCGGAAGCGAGCCTGCCGATCGTAATCGTGTTGCCAGGTATCATGGGCACCCATCTTTGGCGCAGTACGCAAGACCGAGTATGGTTCGATTTTCCCGATCTGGTGACTGGAGGTTTAGAAAAGCTTTCCTGGAGCGCGGCGACGGGAAGCGAAACGGGCGATGGTGTTACGCCGGAAAAGCTCTTCGACATGTCATATGGCGACGTTTGCCTCTATCTCATGGACACGCACAGGGTCGAGAGGTTTCCATACGATTGGCGCCTGCCGCTTGATATTCTCGCGAATCAACTGGAGAAATTCTTGCGCCGACTGCTGGACGAAACGAACAATCCGTTGCGGCCCATTCGGCTGCTCGCCCATAGCATGGGCGGGTTGGTTGTGCGCGCGCTGATTCATCAAAATCCCCAACTCTGGGATGAACTGATGGGGCGCGCTGGCGCGCGATTTATCATGCTCGGCACGCCGAACCAGGGAGCCCATTCAATGGTCGAGGCGCTGCTCGGCAAATCGGATACACTGCGGAGCCTGGCGCGCGTCGATCTCCAGCACGATTTGCAGGCGATTCTCAACATTATTGGCGAGTTTCGCGGCGCACTGCAGCTCTTGCCGAAGACCGGCTTCCGAGATGTCGGTGAAACGCCATTCGATGAGTACTATAGCGTCACCCGGTGGAGCGCGCTTAAAGCGGAGATGAAAGATTTTTGGTTCGGTGATCGCGTCGCCGCCGTGCCCAGTGACGCGGCGCTCAGTCAAGGTAAATGGCTTTGGGATCGGGATGGGTTGGCGACACCGTCGCTCCCGGAACGCCATGCGGAAAAGACGATTTACGTACACGGGTCCGCGCCGCTCACCGCCTGCGGTATTCAAAAAGTCGATGATCGGTGGAAGATGATCGGCACGAATGAAGGTGATGGCACGGTCACCTGGAAATCGGGCGCGATCAGCGGCATCGCACGGCGCTACTATATGCCGGCGGTACACGGCGATCTCGCTGCCACACCCGAGTATTTTGCCGGTATCGCCGAGTTGCTTCAGAGCGGCGCCACGAATCAATTGCAGGATCGGGCGCCTGAAGTGCGCGACGCGGAGGCGGCCAAGCCCAAGCCGTATGAGCCTGGGCCACCGCGCTATGCCATGCCGGAGGAAGCAGCACACGCGCTCATGGGCGCACCGAAGCGGAAAAGACTCAAAGCGCGGCCGGTGTCCACATTAAAAGTGATCGTCAAGGCGATGGATCTGCGCTTCGTTACCCAGCCGATCATGGTCGGCCACTACGAGCAGGATGCGATCTCCGGCGCGGAAGCGATCATCGACCGCGAGCTCGTCGAGCACGCATTGAGCGAACGATACAATCTCGGCCTCTACGCTGGGCCGATCGGCACCGCGGTCGTGGTGTTTCGCTTGCCCAATGAGGCAGAGCGCACGCGCGGCACCTTGAACGGCGCCGTGGTGACGGGATTGGGAACCTATGACGGCACGCTCTCAGCGAACCAACTCGCCGAGGCGGTGCGCGCCGGAGCACTGCGGTATCTGCTGCAGTATCTCGATTGCAGCGCGGAAGCCTCGGGAGATATCGGGCTCTGCACGCTTTTGCTGGGTTATAATTCGACGGCGAGTTTGACGATTCAAGCTTCCGTCGAATCTTTGGTGCAGGGCGTGCTCGAGGCGAATCAAAAATTTGCCGAGGCCACCCGCCGGCCGCTGCGCATCGGCTCTCTGGAGATCGTTGAATTGTATCTCGATACCGCGATCTCAGCGATGCGCTACCTGCGCCAATTTGCTCTCAAGGTAAACAGCGAATCCAAGGCGCTGGGCGTACGCTTGGAAGTCCTCGACGAGCTGCAGCAGGACCGCGGCGTTCGACAACGGCTCGACGACAGCCGCACGGTCGGTTATTGGCCGCGAATGATGATCACCGACGCCGATCGAGACGATGAGGTATGTCCGCCGGAATGTTTCGAATCCCACGCGATCCCCGAAGGCGACGATCTATCCGTCACTCCAGTCGAAGCAACACTCTACGGAGCCATGGCAAAACGGCGCGCGTACCCCGTTTCCCGTGTGGCGTTGGCGGGGCGATTGAAGTTCGTGCATGTCGGCCAAAGGGCGCGCGCCGAGACGATTGTGCAGCAGCGCCAACCCGGCTTAGTGGAAAGCCTGGTTGCCGGACAGATACAGGAAAAATCGTATCAGCCCGATTTTTGCCGGACCCTGTTTCAACTGCTGGTGCCGCATGACTTCAAGGACGCGGCCCGCCATCTCGAACGGATCGTGCTCGTGGTCGACGGGTATACCGCGAACTTCCCTTGGGAGCTGATGCTCGCCGAAGATGTGCCGATTGCGGTGCGCGTGCCGCTGGTGCGCCAGCTGTCGTCGAGCAAGTTTCGCCGGCAGGTGCGCCAGTCGGTGGAGCCATTGGCCTACGTGGTGGGCAATCCATCGACAAAATCCTTTTTCAAGAACTTTCCCGCTCCCGGTAAAAATTCCGACGATGGTTTGATTTCTCTCGAGGGCGCCGAGCGCGAAGCCGAACTGGTGGTCGAAGCGTTACGCCGCTATGGCTACGGCGTCGAGCAAGCGATCGGTGAAAGCTTCAGCGCGTTGAAGGTGATCAATCCGCTTTATCAGAAGCCCTATCGGATTATTCACATCGCCGCTCACGGGCTTTTCGACGTGCGCGCGGCTGACGGCCAGGCGCGCAGCGGCATGGTGCTGTCCGATGGGCTGCTCTTGACCGCCGCGGAAATCGGCCAGATGGAAATCGTGCCGGATTTGGTCTTTCTCAACTGCTGTCATCTCGCCAAGATGGATGCTCGGCCGGTCGCCTATAACCGGCTCGCTTACAGTATCTCCCGCGAGCTGATCGAGATCGGCGTGCGCTGCGTGGTGTGCGCCGGTTGGGCCGTGGACGATGATGCGGCATACACGTTTGCGGAACTTTTTTATCAGGCTCTGCTGCACGACAACCTAGAATTCGGCCAAGCCATCTTCGATGCGCGCCGGGAAACCTATCGCAAGCATGCTATGAGCATTACCTGGGGCGCTTATCAGGCTTACGGCGATCCCGGGTGGCGGCTCAATCCGCGTAACGGGTCGGTCGGAGCGAGCAAGAGCGTCGACAAATTCGTTTCGCCTGAAGAATTGCTTGATGCCGTCAATAGTTTTCGAGTCAGCATTGGCAAACAACGCGAAGCGCTGAACCAGATCGAAGCAAAGCGCAAGGCGGCGGAATTGCAAGCCCTACTTGGTCGCTGTCCGAAGGATTGGACCGACAAGCCGTTCGTCAGTTTTGCTCTCGCGACAGCATTTGCGGATTTGGGAAATGATTATTTCGACAAAGCCTGCGGACTCTATAGCAGCGCCATCGCGGAGGAAGACAAAGCGGGACGAGTGCCGATCACCGCGATTGAGCAGTTGGCGAATCTCGAATCTCGTCTGGGCGAGCAGCAGGGGTATCCAAACCTCGTCGACCGCGCTATCGAGCGCTTGCGCCAGCTCGACGACCTTGCGGCTACGAAAATAGATTATCAGACCGGTGGCCCTCAAGGCGCCACGCGCACGAGAGCGAACGCGGAACGGCAGTCGCTCATCGGCGCCGCCTACAAACGCAAAGCCGCTATTTATGCAGACCGCAGGGTCAAAGGCGATGCGAGTGCCGAGAAGGATTTCGATCAGGCGATCCGGGCGAGCATCGCGGCCTATCAGCAGAGCGCGAAGCCAGTCTCGAGTGACGACTTTCATCCCTATGCGTTGCTAAACCAGATTGCGCTGCAAGCGCTGCTCGGCCAAGTGGAAGGTGCTCTTGAGCTTTGCCGGAGGTGCAGCGTAAAAGCTAATGCCAATTTCATGGAATCGGCGAGTTTTTGGGATGCGATCATGGTTCCGGAAGCCTTCTTGATTGAAGCGCTCTGTTCAGAGATTTTGGCTGATCCCGGGGAATCTGGAGACCGAGCCTTGGAAAAAATTATCGAGCACTATGAAGCATCGCTGCGGAGCATTCAGGTCTTGCCCAAGGAAATGGATTCGGTCACGCAACAATTGAATCTGCTGGCGCTGTTTTTCGAGGCGAAAAAGCAGTCGCACATTGCCCGGCGACTCCGCCATCTGGCGGAGCGGCTGAATTCGCAATCGTCAATGTTGCAGTGAGGACGCGGCGTAAAAGATTGGATTGGTCATGGCGGAAAAGCTCAGGCAGATTATTCCCATCGGTGGAGGCGGGTTTTATCGCGACCCGGAAAATCTCGAGCTGGAAAAATATATCATCCAGCAGAGCGGCGCGGCGAGTGCGCGGGTTGCGTTCATGCCGACAGCGAGCGGCGAGCCCGACCACTACGTCGCGAGTTTCTATGCGGCGTTTTTAAAGCTCGGTTGTCGGCCGTCAGTGCTGACTTTTTTCAAACGCACACCGGAATTGCGCTCTTTTCTGCTCAATCAGGACGTGATCTATGTCGGCGGAGGCAACACGAAAAGCTTGCTCGCGGTGTGGCGCGATTGGGGCGTGGCGGAGATTCTGCACGAAGCGTGGCAGTCCGGTATTGTTCTCACCGGCGTGAGCGCCGGCGCGATCTGCTGGTTCGAGCAGGGATTAACAGATTCGTTTTCCGACGGCCTTCGTCCGCTCGCGTGTCTGGGCTTCTTGCCCGGAAGTTGTTGTCCCCATTATGACGGTGAAGCCGAACGTCGACCCACATTGCACCGGCTGCTAGCAGCCGAGCAAATTTCGCCCGGCATCGCCATCGAGGACTGGACCGGAGTGCATTTTCGCGAAAAGGAAATCTACAAAGCCATTACCGCAAAACGAGGAGCGTGCGCCTACACGGTACGGGCCGTCTATGGTTCGGTGCAGGAGGTGCCGATGCCGACGGAATATCTGAAAAGCTCCGGCTAGCGGAGCTAAGCTGCTCTTTGCTGTTTATGATTTCGAAGCGACCCTCGTTCGCATAAAGCGCGAGGTGCTTCATGTGAGCTCGCTTTCGAGGAGAATTCTCCTAAAATCGTCCTATGAACATCCTGGTACTCAACTGCGGCAGCTCCTCGATCAAGTTTCAGTTGATCGAAACTGCAGGAGATTTGGCCGCTATTGCGCAAGATCGAAAACTGATCGTGGGTCTGCTCGAGCGGCTTGGCGAGCACGCCATTTTTAAGCTCAAGGCTGGCGGCGAGATCACCCCTCTGGAGGAGAAAATCGCCGCGCCCGATCATGAGATCGGGGTGCGTGAAATCATTCAACGTCTCGATCTGACAATGCCGGGAAGCTCCGGCGTACACCGGATCGATGCCGTCGCGCATCGCGTAGTCCACGGCGGTGATCTCTTTACCGGGGCGACGGTGATCGATGAAAAGACGCTCGCGCGCATCGAGTCCTTGGACGATCTCGCACCTCTGCACAATCCTGCGGCGGTGAGCGGCATCCACGCGGCGCGGAAGATTTTCGGAAGCACAGTACCGATGGCCGCCGTATTCGATACAGCTTTTCACCACACCATACCCGAGACTGCGGCCATGTATGCAATTCCCTATGATCTTGCTGCCAAGCACCGTATTCGCCGTTACGGTTTTCACGGCATGGCGCACCAGTATTCGATGCTGCGCTACGCAGCCCTGACCGGCGCTTCACCGGATCAAGTCAAGCTCGTGACCTTACATTTGGGCAACGGTGCTTCGGCTTGTGCGATTCGCGACGGTCGGTCGATCGACACATCGATGGGGTTTACACCGCTCGAAGGGTTGATGATGGGAACTCGCTCGGGTGATCTTGATCCGGCACTGGTTAGTTTTCTCGCGCGCAAGGAAAACGTCGATGCCGCCGAAGTCGAGCGCTGGCTCAATCAGCGCTCCGGCTTGCTCGGCTTGTCCGGTCAATCGAACGATATGCGCGAGCTGCTCTCCCGATATGAAAACGATCAACGCGCGCGACTGGCGATCGACGTTTTCTGTTACCGCGCACGCAAGTATTTGGGAGCTTATCTGGCAGTGCTCGGCGGCGCAGAGGCCGTCGTCTTCAGCGGCGGCATCGGTGAGAACGCGCCCGCGATCAGGGAAAGTATCTGCCGGGGAATGGTATGGTGCGGTTTGCAATTGGACAAGAAAAAAAATAATGCGGCCATCGGGGTCGCAGCTGCCATTGCTGCGCCGGATGCGCGCATCGATGCCTACGTCATCCCTAGCGACGAGGAAGCGGTCATCGCAGCTGAAGCCGCCTGTTTGCTTTCAAAATAAAAGCGCGTCCCCGTGACGCTCTTGACATCCGCACCCAACGCGGGACAAGTCTGCAGTTAATCACGGTGCATGGGAGGAGATGATGCGCGGAACATCGCAGCTAAAAAAACGACGCAGGATGCCGGTCGTCGGCCTCGTCATGACATCTTTTCCTTACTTTATCGAGGTCGACGACGATGCGAATCGAATGGAAAGCATGATGGATGAGCATGGCATCCGTCATCTGCCGGTGCAGGAAAATGGCAAAGTCGTGGGCATTATATCCGAGCGCGACTTGCATCATCGCGTCAAACGCGAGGCTCCGGCTGTCGAGAAAAATACTATTTTGGCGCGCCACATCATGGTAGCCGATCCTTACATCGTTTCATTTCGCGCGCCGCTCAGTGAGGTCGTTTTGGAGATGGCGCGCCGGCGCATCGGCTCGGTCATTGTCCAGCGCCAAGGAAAACTTGCGGGCATCTTGTCAGCCATCGATGTGTGCAGGATCCTCGGTGAATACCTGGAGTCGATGTTTCCAACGGGCCGCAGAGGCGGCGGCGCCGCGGCATAAATACGACTCGAACAGCGAGACTGTCGGCAACCCTA
>Ga0207701_10004045_pt1 | contig 14944 bp, 10 predicted proteins | sample KBSSwiSSwithPhiX_FD_184294 | JGI IMG/M metagenome (GOLD analysis project Ga0207701, IMG submission 184294) | Switchgrass rhizosphere bulk soil microbial communities from Kellogg Biological Station, Michigan, USA, with PhiX - S5 (SPAdes) (version 2) | ecosystem: Environmental > Terrestrial >... | reverse complement strand
AGCCGCAGCACCGCGCCGCAGCACCGAGCTTCAGCTCGGTCCGTGATCCGCGACACCGACCCGCAGCACCGAGCTTCAGCTCGGTCCGTGATCCGCGACACCGACCCGCAGCACCGAGCTTCAGCTCGGTCCGTAATCCGCGACACCGAGCCGCAGCACCGAGCTTCAGCTCGGTCCGTGAGAACACGAGCCGTAGCACCGAGCTTTAGCTCGGTCCGAACCGCGGGCCTCGCTACGAGAACGAGGGACAACGTCGGGGGCGAGAGAGGGAACATGCCCTCGAGGTGCAGAGAGCGTTCGGGGTGAAACGAGCTACTGACCGAGCTAAAGCTCGGTGCTACGGCTCGGTCCTTCAGCTCGGTCCGCCCGATCCTCCAACCTTGTCGAACCACGTGCCGCCCGAATACGGGTACTCCCCGATCGACTGCGCGAGCTTTTTTCGCAACGGATTGCCGAAGATGTACAGCGCGCACGCCTCCGACGTGTCGCCCTCGCGCAAGACGTGCTCCCAATATCCAGGCTGCCACAGCGGTCGGCCCGTGCAACGCGCATACGCATGCGCGAGACGCTGGCGTGCCAGGCGGCAGAACGCTACGAGCTCGGAGTCGTCCGACAGCCCTTCGACCAGCAGATGCAGGTGGTTCGGCATGAAGCAGTACGCAACGACTTCAAACTGCTGCTCCGCCGCCGTACGCAATAACAGCGACGTCAGATTCGAGACGACTCGCGGATCGACGAACGCGTCATGCCGGTGCGCGCAGCAGAATGTGAGCGAATACCGCCATGGACCGCGGTAAGAGAAGGAGGGAAGACGTCGGGGGCGAGAGGGGAACATGCCGGTCAAGGTGCAGGGGGCGTTCCCGGTGGACGTGCGGTCCGAGCTACGGACCGAGCTAAAGCTCGGTGCTGCGGCTCGGTGCTCCGGACCGAGCTAAAGCTCGGTGCTGCGGACCGGTGCTCCGGACCGAGCTAAAGCTCGGTGCTACGGTGCTGCGGGTGGCGGATCGGACGTAGAATGCGCGTCATGACGAGGGTCCGGCTCATCACCCTTGCCGCTGCCGTGGCGCTCTCGGCCTCCAGCCTCGGAGCGGCGGGCACCGGCGATACGCGGGTGGCCGACGCGGCCATGCGCGCCGACGCCGCCGCGGTTCGCGCGCTGCTGCGCCAGGGCGCCAACGTGAACAGCGCACAGCCCGACGGCATGACGGCATTGCACTGGGCCGCTCGGACCAACGATCTCGCCACCGTGCAGCTGCTCCTGAGCGCCGGCGCGAAGGTCGACGCCACGACCCGCTACGGGGTCACGCCGCTGTACCTGGCGAGCCTGAACGGCAGCGCCGCCATGATCGACGGGTTGCTCCGCGCCGGCGCGAGCCCCAACTCCGCCAGCCCCGGCGGCGAGACGGTGCTGATGACGGTGGGGCGAACCGGCAAGGTGGACGCAGTGACGCTGCTCCTCGATCGCGGCGCGACCATCGACGCGCAGGAAAGCGTCCGCGGCCAGACGGCGTTGATGTGGGCAGTGCTCGAGAATCACCCGGATGTCGTCAAGCTGCTCCTCGCCCGCGGCGCCAACGTGAACGCACGGACGAAGATCGAGATCCCCGACGGCACGACGGGCGAGCCGCAGGGAACCTCGGGCGACATCGGCGCGCATGGGCCCGGCATCTACCGCTCGCGCGCAGTCCCCAGTCCGTCGGGCGCGATGTCGCCGCTCCTTTACGCGGCGCGTGAAGGCAACCTGCCGATGACGCGGATCCTCCTCGATGCCAGGGCCGACATCGAACTGCCGGCGGCGAACGGCAGCAGCCCGCTGGTGGTCGCGATCACCAACAATCACATCGAGCTGGCGCTGTATCTCGTCGAGCGCGGCGCCAACGTGAACGCGGCCGATCGCTTCTACAAGCGGGGGCCGCTGTTTGCCGCGATCGAGCGTCGCAACCCCGATTTCACCCGCGACACGCCGCCTCCGCTCGCCGATCCGCGCGACCCGATGGACCTGATCAAGGTCCTGCTCGATCGCGGGGCGAATCCGAATTGGCGTACCAACACCACGCCCTTCCGCGGGTTCTATCAGGTCAGCGCCAACTGGGCGAACTTCGACGGGCAGACACCGTTCATCGTCGCCGCGCTGTCGGGCGACGTCACCCTCATGCGCCTGCTGCTCGCGCACGGCGCGGATCCGATGCTGACGACGAACGATGGGGCGACGGCGCTGATGGCCGCCGCCGGCATCAACTGGGTCGTGGCACAGACCTACAGCCGCTCCGATCAGGAGTATCTCGACGCGGCCAGGCTGTGCCTCGAGCGCGGCAACGACGTGAACGCGGTGAACTCGCAAGGCTTCGCCGCCATCCACGGCGCCGCCAACCGCGGCTTCGACGCGATGATCGAGCTGCTCGCCGCCGCCGGCGCGAAGCTGGACGTGAAGGACAAACAGGGACGCACCCCGATGACGTTTGCCGAAGGGGTGTTCCTGGCCGTCCAGCCGCCGGTGAACAAGCCCGCGACCATTGCGCTCCTCAAGAAGCTCACCACCCGGCCATGACACGATTCCTGGCGCTCGCCTCCGTTGTGACAGTGACACTCGCGGCCGCCGTGTCGGGGCAGGCCCCCACGAGCGTGCGTCCCGCCGTCGCTCCATCGCCAGCGCCTGCCGCTGCCGCCGCACCGTCCCGCAGCGCGCTGGCGCAGCGCTATTGCGTGACGTGTCACAGCGATCGCGTGAAGACCGGCGGCCTGACGCTCGAAGGCCTCGACGCCGATCGCCCGGAGGCGCAGGCCGAGGTGTGGGAAAAGGCGATCCGAAAGCTGCGCGCCGGCATGATGCCGCCGGCGGGGGCGCCGCGTCCGCCGCGCGCGGATCTCGACGCATTTCGCCACGGACTCGAGGCGTCGCTCGATCGCGCCGCCGCCGCGCACCCCAATCCGGGCACGACGTCGCTGCATCGTCTCAACCGCACCGAGTACGGCAACGCGATCCGCGATCTGCTGGCCATCGACGTCGACGTGGCCTCGCTGCTGCCGGCAGACGACTCGGCCGAAGGCTTCGACAACATCGCTGACGTGCTCGGCACGTCGCCCGCGCTCATCGAGCGCTATGTCGGCGCGGCCTCGAAGATCAGCCGCCTGGCGGTCGGCGACACGACGATGGGACCGGTGTCGATCACCTATAAGGTGCGCGGCGATCTGTCACAGGATCGTCAGCTCGAGGGACTCCCCGTCGGCACACGCGGCGGCATCGTCTTTCGGCACAATTTTCCGGTCGACGGCGAGTACGTGTTCAAGTTCTCGCTGCTCAAGGTGAACTTCGGGCCGCAGTACGGCGGCGCTGCCAAAGGCGAGCAGATCGAACTGAGCGTCAACGGCCAGCGCATGCTGCTGCGCGATCTGCCGTCGACGAGGTACTACTACATCGGCGGCGGCGGTGCGGGCCGGGCGGGTGGTGCCGGGGGTGGCGGCGGCGCACGGGGCGGCGGCGCAGGCGCAGGGCGGGAAGCTGGAGCGGCCGGCGGGCGTGACGCTGGAGCGGCGGGCGCGCGCGAGGGCGGGGCGACTGCTGGACGTGGCGACGCGAATGCCGCGACGGCGGATGCAGGACGGGGCGCGGCACGCGAGGGAGGTGCCGGTCGCGGTGGCCGCGGCAACGCCGCAGCCAACGCGCTGGAGATTCGCCTGCCGATGAAGGCGGGACCGCAGACGGTGGCGGTCACTTTCATCAAGCCCTCGTCTGCCTACGTCGACGACCTGTTCCAGCGCTTCGACTCGACCACCGGCGATCTCCAGACCGGCGTGCAGTTCGGCTACACGACGGTGCCGCATCTTTCCAGCGTGGAGGTCGTCGGACCCTACGCCATCGCCGGCGCCGGAGACACGCCGAGCCGTGCGCGCATTTTCGTCTGCCGCCCGGCCGCGGCCGGGGCGTCCCCGGCAGCGCCGGCCTCCGCGACCCGCGAGGCTGAGGAAGCGACGTGCGCGCGGCGCATCCTTTCGACGCTGGCGCGTCGGGCGCTGCGTCGCACGGTGACCAGCGCCGACATGACGCCGCTCATGGCGTTCTATGCGGAAGGGCGAAAGAAGGGAGGCTTCGAACGCGGCGTCGAGATGGGGCTGCGCCGGCTGCTCGCCGACCCGGGGTTCATCTTCCGTTTCGAGGGCACACCGGCGAACGTCGCCAGCGGCGCACCGTTCCGCGTCAACGACTTCGAGCTGGCGTCGCGGCTGTCGTTCTTCCTCTGGAGCAGCATCCCCGATGACGAGCTGCTGAATGCGGCCGCACGCGGCAGCCTGCGCGACCCGGCGGTGCTGCAGCGACAGGTGCGGCGCATGCTCGTCGATCCGAAATCGCAGGCGCTCGTCACCAACTTCGCCGGCCAATGGCTGTTCCTGCGCGAGCTGCGCAACCGCAACCCTGATGTGCTGGTGTACCCCGACTTTGACGACAACCTCCGGCAGTCGTTCCAGCGCGAGACCGAGCTGCTGTTCGGCAGCATCGTCCGCGAGGACCGCAGCGTGTTCGACCTGATGAATGCCGACTACACCTACGTGAACGAGCGACTGGCCCGGCACTACGGCATTCCGAACGTGTACGGCAGCGACTTCCGCCGGGTGACGCTCACGGGCGACGCGCGGCGCGGACTGCTCGGACAGGGCAGCATCCTGACGGTGACCTCAGCGCCCAATCGCACGTCGCCGGTGACGCGCGGCGCCTGGATTCTCGACAACCTGCTTGGCAGTCCGCCGCCGCTGCCGCCGCCGAACGTGCCGGCGTTTCCGGAGTCGCAGAGCGGACAGGGCATCACCCAGCAGGCCGCGACCGTCCGCGAACGCATGATCCAGCACCGCACGAATCAGCCGTGCAGCGGTTGTCATCAGATCATGGACCCGATCGGGCTCGCGCTCGAGAACTTCGATGGCGTCGGGCGCTGGCGCGACACCGATACCGGCCTCGCCATCGACGCGAGCGGCCGGCTCGTGGACGGCACCGCCGTCAACGGACCGCAGGGGCTGCGTGGCGCGCTCCTGACGTATCCGGACGCCTTCGAGCAGACGCTGATCGAGAAGCTGCTGATGTATGGGGTCGGCCGCGCCACCCACTACACCGACATGCCGTTCGTGCGCGCCATCGCGCGCGACGCCGCGCGCAACGACCACCGCTTCTCGTCGCTCGTGCTCGGGATCGTGAACAGTCCGCCGTTCCAGATGCGCGTGGCGGGCGCAGAACAGTAGTCGGTATCAGGATCCGTTATGTTCATCACCAAGAAGCACCTCTCCCGCCGCACCTTCCTGCGTGGCGCCGGCGTCACGCTGTCGCTGCCGCTGCTCGAGGCGATGGTGCCCGCACTGACCCCGCTCAGGCTGACGGCCGCCACACCGCGGACCCGGCTCGCCTGCATCTACGTCCCGCATGGGGCCACGATGTACAAGTGGACGCCGGCGAGCGAAGGGCGCGGTTTCGCGTTGCCCGAGATCCTGACTCCGCTCGAGAAGTACCAGGACAAGCTCACGGTGGTGAGCAACCTCTATCACGCGAGCGCGACCGGCGCCGACGCCGGCGCCGAGCACGCGCGCTCGGCGGCGATCTACTTGAGCGGAGGACGCCCGCAGAAGAACGCGGTTCGCGTCGGCGTGACGATGGATCAGATTGCGGCGGCGCATATCAGTCAGGACACGCCGCTCCCGTCGCTCGAGCTCGGCATCGAGGACGTCAGCCTGAGTTGCGGCGCCGGCTACGGGTGTGCCTACTTCAACACCATCTCGTGGCGGACGCCGACGGCGCCGCTGCCGGTGGAGAACAACCCGCAGGCGGTGTTCGAAAAGCTCTTTGGCGATGGCGGCACCACCGAGCAGCGCCTCGGCCGCAAGCGGGAAGACCGCAGCATCCTCGACTCGATCCGCGAACAGACGCGGTCGCTGCAGAGCGGCCTGCCCGCGTCCGATCGCGCGCGCGTCAGCGCCTATCTCGAGGACATCCGCGAGATCGAGCGCCGCATTCAGACCGTCCTGCAGCGCGGCGAGACGCAGGCCGTGCCCGCGGCGCCGGTCGGCATTCCCGAAGCCTTCGAGGATCACATCAAATTGATGTACGACCTGCTCGCCGTCGCGTATCAGAGCGAGACGACGCGGGTGGCGACGCTGATGTATGCGAAGGATCTGAGCCCGGCCAGCTATCCGAACAGCGGCAACCGCGGCGGCTTCCACGGCGCCTCGCATCATGCCAACGTCCGCGACCGCATGGACCAGTTCGCCCAGATCAACAAGTACCACGTGCAGATGTTCGAGGCGTTCGTGTCGCGGCTCGCGGCGACCAATGACGGCGACGGCTCGCTGCTCGATCATTCGATGCTGCTCTACGGCAGCAGCATGAGCAACGGCAACCAGCACGATCACGGGCCGCTGCCGTTGATCCTGGTGGGCGGCGCGTCGGGCCAGCTGCAGGGCAACCGGCACATCCAGCCGAAGGAACAGACGCCGATGTCGAACCTGTTGCTCGCCATGCTCGATAAGCTCGACGTCCACCAGGACAGCTTCGGCGACAGCACCGGGAAGCTCGAGATCTGAGCGACGAGGTACGGGTTCCAAGGAACGCCCGCCTTCCGAGCGCACGAGGGACCGGACGGTTTACCAGACGCGAATCGGCACGTCGCGGCGGATCGTGTCCTTCCCGTTTGCCCCGCTCGCTTCAACGTGAATGACGTAGATGCCCGGCTGGACGCCGCTGAGTGGCAGGGTTGCCGACAGTCCGATTCCGCCCGTGTCGGCGTGCAGTGCTGACGATTGCTTCTGCTGCAGCAGCTTGCCAATCACGGCGCCGTTACGGGTTCGGAGCTCGGCGGTGAGCGCGGGGAGCGCCGTACGACGGTCGCCCTTGTCGCCCGCGTAGGCCTCGGCGTAGATCGCGACGGTGTCGTCGCGCGAGAAGTCGCGGATGGCCACCGGCGGCCCGGGCAGTGCGGACACGAGCGGATCGGCCGCGCGAAACGTCGCCAGGCCGGGGGCGGCTCCGCTGGTGAGCGCAACGCCGCTCATCTGCAGCCCGGTGCTGAAGTCGGGAACCTCGAGGTCGTAGACGAGACTGCCGGCACGCGTACGGCCGCCGGCGGCGATGCGCAACTGGTATCTCCCCTTCGGGAGCTCGAGTTGCGTGACCACGCGCGCGCCGCTGCGGAACGCGTGTTCGGCCGCCTCCTTCTTCAGAGCCATCGTCGTGTCGTAGCGACGGCCGGGATGCACGTTGCCCTTGGTGTCCGTGGCGACGAACGAGACCTCCACGTCGCCGGTCAGCGTGCCGTTCTTATCGACCAGATCGAGCCTGGAGATGTCGAACTCGATCGCCAGGGCGACCATGGAGGTGTTCCCCCTGCCTTTGTAAGGCGTGGCCACGGCGCGCACGACGACGTCGTTGACCGCGACCGGACTGCCGAGCGCAGACGTCACGGTGGGCATTCTGGCGTCAGCGGACACCGTGGGGGGCGCGGCTTCGCGGCCGAGTGGTGCGACATAGCCACTACGCGCGCGCAGCTGGAGGCCGGGACGCTTCACCCGCACGTCCACCTGGACGAAGCGCCCGTCGCGCTTCTCGTTCTCCGAGGAGAAGCCGATCGTGTAGTACTGGCTGTTCTCGCGGACCATGCGTGTGATGGCGCTCGCGAAGTTGTTGGAACCTACCAGCGAAAACCCGCCAGTGACGTCGGCAATCGCGGCGAGGTCGGCTCGCGCGTCCAGCGCCCTGGTGTCGAAGCTCCCCGGAGGAATAGTGTCGGTCGTCAGGCCTCGCGGATCGACTGGATAAATCGTCACATTGCCGCGCGTCGCGGCGGCCACCGCCTCGTGGAAGTCGAGCTCTCCTGGCGTCAGCGACGTGCCGCGGTACGACGTCGCCTGGTACGGGTCGAGGCCGCCCAGGCCTTCACCGACGTAGAGCAGTACTTTGCGGCCGGGGAGCTTGCCCAGGAACTCGGTGAGCCGGCGAAGGCTCGAACCGAGCTGTCGCGAATCGGAGGACGAGATCGGCGCCTTCGTCCCGATGCTGCCGGCGTCCGGTGAGGAGCAGAGACTGGCACACTCCGACAGGCTCGACGCGAGCATGTTGGCGAAGTCGTTGAAACTGCCGCTGAACTTGTCGATCGCTTCGAGGATCAATCGCTTGTTGCCGGTGAAATCCTGTGCCGAGGCCGCGAGGCCGCGACCGGTCAGCGACACAGCGGCGATGTCGGCCGGCCCGAACTGCTTCTCGATGAACTGCCGCAGGAAGTGGCGCGCGCGCACCGCGTTCTGCGGGTCGACTTCATCGAGCGCGATCAGGTACGTCCGGCCGGGCGGATTGCCATTGGTCACCATGTCCGACTCGAGCCCGATCCCGGTCGTCGTGTCGTCGGGAATCGGGATGTCGACGGCGCTGAAGGTCGTAATCTCGCGCGGCTTTCCCGCTTCCGTTACTTCGAAATCCTTCTCGGTGAGTCCGGTGACTGGATTGCCCGCGGCGTCGGTGACGAATGCGTCGATCTGCACGATGGTGACGCGCGAGCGGAACGTCGGCGTGTCGTCTTCCTTCGGCCGGGTGCGTTGCTCCTGATCTGGCGGCGGGACAACGCGCGCGCCACCAACGCCACCCCCTCCGCCGCGTTGAGCGCCGGCGACAGCAATCGCTGCGAGGATCGCGGCACACCCGATGACGAACTGCGCGGATCGTGTTCGCATACGTGATTCCAGGAGGCTCGCGGCCTTGAAACCTTCACGAGTGTGAACGCGCCCACGGCGCTCAAGACGCCGCAGCGACGGTTCTGGACATTGTCTTCGCGGCTCGCGACCCGGGGGCGCTAGCAATGACCGGGCCACGAGACTACTCGATCACGCGTGGCTCCTCCGAGATTACGGTGATACCGTCGACGAACATTCAAGGCGAGAAAGTCAAGCGATCCGACCTCTCCCGCGGTCAACTGGTTTGGGCCGAGAATGTCGACCGGACGCGCGCACCCGGCCGGGTGCCGGACGGCCAGTGGAAGACAGTGAACAGATGGCCCGGTCAGTCGTTCGCGCGCGCGGCGGGAAGGACTGCGACCGCCCGAAGCGGAGCGCCACTGCCGCCGCCGATCTTCATCGGCAGCGCGATCACTGTGGCCCCCGTCGGCGGCAGTCGGTCGAGTGACGCCAGGTTCTCGAACGCCGGGATGTTGTGCGCAGTCAGCGTGCGGTGTGTCTCGAATCCTTTCGACTGCCCGAAGTCGATACTCGCGGTGTCGATCCCCACGGCCTTGACCGAACGGTTCGACACCAGCCACTGCGCCGCGTCGGGATGCAGCCCGGGGAAGTGCAGCTTCGCCACTGCCGCTTCACCGCGCTCGGCCGTGCCGAGATATTTCACGGCGTCCGGCCACCGGCTGGCGAATCCCGTCTTGATCAGCACAATCGAGCCGGCGGGAATGGCGCCATGCTCGCGCTCGAACTGTGCGACATCGTCGGTGGTGACGAGGTAGTCAGCATTTTCCGCGCTCGCCCGCGTCACATCGATGACGACGGCGCGGGCGATCAGCGAATCGAGCGGAATACGATCGACCGTCAGCCCTCCACGCGCGAAGTGAATCGGGGCGTCGATGTGCGTGCCGCCGTGCTCGGCAGAAGAGAAGTTGTTGGCCGCGTAGTAGTAACCACCCGGCGTCTCGCCATCCGCCACCTTCTCCAGGGCAAAAGGCTGTGCCGTCGGCCAGAAGAGCGCCGTCGAGTCGTATGTGTGGGACAGATCGACGAGCGCACCCGTAACGAATGACCCGGGGGAGGATCCGGACGAGGGTGATGGGGGAGACGCCGATGTGCAACTCGTGAGGGAGATCACGCCACACAGAAAAAAGATGCTTCGCGTCATCGGCCGAGTGTACGCGAGGCCGTGACGCGCGCCTGCCCCGTGAGCAGACGCCGGCCAACGTGGACCTGGTGGCGCTGGCGCAGCGCTGCAGCGCCTGGAGTGCGTCACACGTCAGCAGCGGCAGTCGCGGCGGCGCCGTGCGTGTCGCGCCGGAGGATCGCCAGCAGCTCGCGGGCCAGGTACAGCACGATCGGTCCGAGGAACAGTCCGACGAGGCCGAACGCCAGCGTCCCGCCGAACATTCCGAGGAACAGCGCGCCGCCAGGCAGTGTGGCCGCCTTCCCGGCGAACAGCGGACGCAGCACGTTGTCGATCGTCGACACGACGCCGGCGCTCCACGCCACCAGCAGGGTCGCCTTCCACGAATGGCCGGAGGCCGCGAGCCAGATCGCGGCGGGAACCCACACGACGGCGATCCCGCCGGGAATGAGCGCGCAAAAGAACATCATGGCGGTCAGCGGCACGACGTACGGAACCCCAAGGAGGAGCAGGGCGGTGCCCCCGAGTGCCGCCTGCGTCGCGGCGGTCAGCCCCACACTCGTGAAGACGGAGCGTGTCATCAGCGTCAGCTCTCTGCGCATCCTGTTGGCATCGGCGGCGGGAATCGGCAGCGCGTCGGCGACGGCCTGAGAGAGGCGCTCGCCTTTCGCGAAGAACACCGGCATGGCGACGAGCGTCATGCCGAACGAGAACGCCACGCCGAGGGCGCCGCCAACGAGCGCGGGACCTGCGGTGGCGACGAAGTTGCCCAGCTTCTGGAGCGCGGAGATCGCCACGGCCTTCAGATCGACAGTCGGACCGAACAGCTTTTCGGTGTGGTGGATCGCGACCTGGAGCCACGGCCACCGGTCGACCCATCCAAGATTCCCGCCGCCGTTCTGGGCGTTCGCTTCAATCCATTGGATGGCCGCGGTTCCCCCCTGCACGACCGCCGCCCCGGCCGCGAGCAGTGGCACCAGGACGAACGCGGCGACGAGCAGTGTCACCGCGGCCGTGGCGGCGGCCTGTCTCCCGCCAAGCATGCCCTTGAGGCGCTCGTGCAACGGACGGAATGACACGACGAGGACGGCGGCCCACGTGAACCCGGCCAGGAACGGCGCGATCACGCGGTACGCGGACACCATCACGAAGAGGAGGAGGATGAGGAAGAGGACCCGGGTTGTGGCGTCACGGTTCATTGGCTTTACCTTCGAGTGCGGCCGCTACTGAATCGGCCTGGTCCATCGTGCCGCTCCGGCCGGGCGAGCCAGCAGGCTGGCACCCCGCCATGCCACTCCGACGTGACGCGTGAATCGTCGTCGACACTGACGGACCGGGGCAGCCCCCCGACACCGGCGGACAAGCGGGCAGGGGCATGCGCGTGACTCGATTGTCCCTCGTCTTCGCCGCCCTGCGGCGCGTGATCGTGATCGGCGCCTCGCCGGCGGTGTCTCGAGCGCACAGAGTGCCGGGGTGAGAGAATTGGCGGCTGATATGAAGCCAGCTCCGGTGCCTCCGCACATCGCAGCGATCGAGCGTCCACGCGCCAGCCTGATGACCTATTACCTGTTGCAGGCGTTCGCGTCGCTGCCGCTGATTTTCGTGACGTTGCCGATGTTGTATTTCCGCTATCACACGATGCGCTATCGGATCGACGCGGACGGCATCCACATGGCGTGGGGCATCATCTTCCGGCGTGAAGTGATGTTGAATTACTCGCGCATTCAGGACATTCATCTCCGGTCGAACATCGTCGAGCGGTGGCTGGGGCTGGCCCGGATTCAGATTCAGACGGCGAGCGGATCGTCCAGATCGGAGATGGTGCTCGAGGGGATTGACGATCCCGAGGCGATGCGCGACTTCCTCTACTCGCGCATGCGCGGCGCTCATCACGCACACGAAAGTAGCGAACAGGAAACGCTGGGTGGCGTTTTGCGCGAGATCGCAGACGAGTTGAGGAAGATCCGCGTGGCGATGGAGCGGGGCGATGCCTGAGGCGTTGAATGCGCAGCTGCTGCGGTGGGCGCGGGTGCCGCCAGAGCCGCATGTGCCCGAGGGATCGCGCGACTCCGTGCGCGTGTTCCGGGCGGGGCAGAACTACTACAAGCTGCTGCTGGTGAAGGCGGCGTTGGGATATCTCGGGCCGCTGGTGGCGTTGATCGTGAGCACGGCCGCGGCGGCCGCACCGTCGATTGCACCAGCGGCCGCACCGTCGATTGCACCAGCGGTGCGCACGGTGTGGGTCACGCTGGAGATGCTGGCCTGGGCCGTGCTCCTGGCATCGATGGTGGTCACCTTTCTCATCGTGCGGCTGAACTACGAGATGCGCTGGTACATCGTGACCGACCGGAGCTTGCGCATTCGCAGCGGGATCATCGCGGTGAAGGAAATCACCATGACCTTCGCGAACATTCAGGACATCCGGGTGACGGCGAATCCTCTCGAGCGATTGCTCGGGCTCGCGAATGTCGTGGTCCATTCGGCGGGCGGCGGCGGTGAAGGCGGCGTGCTTGGACACGTCGGCAAGTTCGAGGGCGTGGACAACGCCAACGCGATCCGCGACCTCATGGTGGATCGCCTGCGGACGTATCGGGATTCGGGCCTGGGCGAGCACGGGCATGCGCAGGAGGCCCGGCCGCTCGAACCGGTGGAGGAAGCGCGGACTGTGCTCGCCGAAGTGCGCGTCTTGGGCGCGGTGGCTGCGCGGCGGCGTTAGACCGCGCGGTCTAAGATCGGCAACTGGAGATAGGCATGCACGTGACCCGATGGTCCGTCGTCTTCTGCGCCCTCCTGTTCGTGGTCGTGAGCGGCGCGCTCGCCGGCATTGTCGTGAGCGCGCAGAGTGCCACCGTCATCCCTCCCGCCCCTGCGCAGCGCATGTGCGTCCTGTGCGACTTCGGGATGAAGGTGTCCGATCCCAACGCTCCGCAGGAGGTGGGCGTGCTCGCCTACGACGGCAAGGCGATTTACGGCACCACGAGCGGGGGCGGCCAGAGCACGAAGGTGGCCAATCGCGGCACCATCTTCAGGTTGGACCTCGCTGACGGGACGATGAAGGTCCTTTACAGCTTCGACGACAACGGCCATGGACAGAATCCGAAGGGTGGTCTCATCGCGATGAGCACCACCACCTACATCGGGACAACCTATCAGGGCGGCATCTATCCCGAGGGCGGCGGCACCATCTATCAGTTCGACAGCGCCAGCACCAGCCCGCCGACGGTCCTGCACTTCTTTCGCAATGGGACCCCGAACAAATTCCCGAGAGACGTCTGCGTCGAGTATCCGATCCGGCGTTGCTATTACTCGCCGCAACTGCGCATGAACGCGGCGGCCGGCCTCCCGTTGTCGGTACCCGTGCAGGCCGCCGACGGCCACTTCTACGGCGTGGCATCGAATGGCGGGCTCGGGGTGATCTACAGGGTGGATGCGACCGGCGCAACGGCCAGCGATGGCTCCCAGAGCGGAATCACCGCGTTCTGTGCCGGTGGGGCAATGCCACCGAGAGAATCAGAGATCGGTGACACCGACTTGCGGAAGCTGTGCATGTTCAGCGGTGAGCGTGGCGGGCTGCCGGTGAGTCTGACGGCGTCGACGACTCCTCAGGACGGCACTGTGCCGAGGCGCCTCTTCGAGCTCTTTGGTACGACTGTCGGCAGCACCAGGGAGGCGCCGAACGGTGTGGTCTTCAAGGCCACGCTGGACGGACGCGTGACCACACTGCACAACTTCACGAACGCTGCCGCCGACGGCGCGCGCCCGTTCAGCGTGATCGTCGGCTCAGATGACTACCTCTACGGCGTCACGCAGTCTGGCGGCGTCTTCCTTCCAAACGGTAGCGGGGCGGGCGTGATCTTCCGCATGAAACAGGATGGCTCGGACTTCCTGGTGCTGCACCGGCTGAATGGCACGACCGAGGGGGCGTCGCCAGTTGCGCCGCTGATCGAGACGACGTCGACCGTCGGCACCGGGCAGCATCGGTATCTGTATGGTGCTGCCGCCAACGGCGGCGCCACCCGCGGTGTGATCTTTCGGGTGAGTCTCGATCCCGCGGCCTTTTCCAAGTACGAGGTGGTCTATACCTTCCCGTCAGCGTGGTATGTGAGCGGCAGCTTCCCCTTGTCGGCAATGCTCGGCGTGAACGATCCGGAGTTCAAGTTCACTCTGTACGGGATGACGAAGGGCGGCGGACTGGCGAACTACGGTGCGCTCTTCCGTCTGCGCGACTTGGATCTCCCCTGGATTCAGCAGCCGCAGAATCTGACGCTCTTCGCGTCCTCGACGCTCAATCCCACCTCCAAACGCGTGGGCGACACCCTGACGATCCCGGTGCCAGGTCAGGGGCAACCCATCGGTATCGTCGTGCGCAGCGACATCGATGGCTACCAGGTCACGTCGAAAGGAGAACGGATCGACTCCGAACAGGGGAAGGACGGCATCAGAATCGACCTTGGCTACTGCCGGAATCCGCACATCCTGCAGTTCATTTCACGGGACAAGTTCGACGAGGTCACGCAGCAGTTCGTCGCCGGCACCTTCCACATCAAGGACGGGCAGTACGCGTTCTCCACGAGCAATGTCGACCGTGAACGGACCTGGCACACGGATACCGCAACGGGACCTCCGAATCCGTACTATGAAGAATCGTTCGGATCGGCGCACATCGTTCGTCCGGATTCACTCACCATGCTCGACGCGCCCAACTTCGTCGAGACGAGCAAGGCCGACAGCGTGCAGCCGGGCGCGGTGTGGAACTACATCACCGAGTCGACGCAGACGTGGCGGGCAGTCTTCAAGGATTACGTGATCTGCAACTGCAAGGCGGTAGCGGAGATCCATTGGACGCGTCAGGAGCGTTTCGTGCTCGACGCCAACAAGACCACGGGCCACCGCCTGCCGCCGGAGTACGTGAACGTTTCCATCACGCCGCCGTCCGACGCGAACTTCTCGTGGGCGAAGGCGCAGCTGGCCAAGGATGGTTACGCCGGCGTCCCGTAATCGCGCCGCGGAGAAGCACTCCACTCAGTCAAGGGTCAGCTCCTGTCGCGAGCTCCCGCAGCCGTCCTTCTTCGTACGTCCGGCGCGCCGCGGTGATGGTTGCGC
>Ga0207701_10004043_pt1 | contig 14949 bp, 15 predicted proteins | sample KBSSwiSSwithPhiX_FD_184294 | JGI IMG/M metagenome (GOLD analysis project Ga0207701, IMG submission 184294) | Switchgrass rhizosphere bulk soil microbial communities from Kellogg Biological Station, Michigan, USA, with PhiX - S5 (SPAdes) (version 2) | ecosystem: Environmental > Terrestrial >... | reverse complement strand
AGGCAAAAAATTTTCCCGACGCATCCTTTGGGACACAGTCGGGACTTGCCCACAGATAATAAGTTAGCGACATCGCCGCGCAAGAAATTTTGCAGGTTAGGCGCTCCTTACTCCTTGTCGGCAGAATCGGCAGGTAGGCGCGTCGTCCAGCTTGCTCGCCGTGGCGACTGCGCGCCCCTCGGAAGCTCCCACCGAACGGCGTGCAGAGGACTGCCCTACCTCGGGTCGCTCCGAAGGCTGGTCATCGCCCAGAGGGAGAAGGGCTCGGCACCTCTCGGCCCGATTCCATCAATGTGGGCCGAATCGGGTCCATCCCTTCGATGCTTGTACCTCGCGATCTCGAGGGACGAGACGAACTCCTTTGCTCAACTGGTGTTTCTCTTTTCATTGGTCTGGCAGTTTCGGCAACAGTCGGATTCGGCACCGGAGCGCTCTCGACATCCGGCTCACGGGTCTTTGCTGATTGCGAAACAGATCGATGGCCCAATCCTTCCGCAGCGCGCGCCCCGGCCGAGCGCATTTCTTCCAGCGTGAGTGTTGCAGCTGCGGACTTTTTCTCGCGCGACTTGGATTTGCGAGGCGCTGGCGTCGGTGATTCTGAAGTAACCTGTTCCGAAGGCTGCGGCGTTTGCGTGGGAACCTCGGGTTTTTTTTCGCGAGCAACGATTACTTCCTGCGCATGTATTTTCCCAATGAGAATGATGTTGCAGAGCAATATCAGGAAAAATCGTTTCAGTATGATTCCGCCTGATAAACGATTTCGCCCATTCACAAGCCCTCGCTCATAGACGTTGCCGAATTCAACCAGGCGGGCGCTGCTGCACCTGAATCACCGGCAACGGAAAGCGCAGCCGCAATTCGTTCTCCAGATAAATCTCAACGTGATGCATGCCGTACTGTTGAAACTGTACGCCGCCGAAATAATGGACATTGGTCGCGTGGCCTTCCATCTCTTTCAACACAAACTCAACCTCCGCCTGCGCGACGACCTGCTGTTCATCCACGCCTACGATGCGAGATTTTTGGCGAAACTTGCCGGAGCCGCTGCACCAGCGGGTCCATATGCAGAGCCGAAAATAATTAATGGGTAATGAGGGCGCTGGGATCACGCTCAGCACGCCCACCAGGGTTTGCATGCCGTTGACCTCACAGCGGACGTCTTCGCAAATAACCGCGCTTTGCAGGTCGGGAAGAATGACGTTCGGTTCCATTTTAGCTGATCACATCATTCCACGCATCAACAGCGTCAACAATCCAAGACCGAGCACAATCCGGTAAACGGCAAACGGCGCAAATCCCCGTGCGCGCACCCAGTTCATGAACCATGCCACGACTGCCAGCGCGACAAAAAACGAAACGACAAATCCAATCGCGAGCACAACCCATTGATGCGGAGCGATCGTGAGCGGCGCAATCTCTGCTTCGTGACGGTGCGGTATTACGCTCTTCAGAAAATCGTATCCAGTGGCCACCACCATTGTCGGCATCGACAGAAAAAACGAAAATTCAAGGGCCGCCGGACGCGACATTCCAGCGATTTGTCCGGCAGCAATCGTGGACATCGACCGCGACGTACCGGGGAAAACAGCGGACAGAATTTGCGCGGCGCCAATCCAGACCGCCTGCGCCAGCGTCATTTCCTCCATGAGCATCGTGCGCGGCCGAGTGAACACGGCATCAACGACCCACATGATAATCCCGCCGATGAGCAGCGCCCAAGCCATCACCCAAAGATTTTCCAAGTTTTTGCCAATGATTTTTGTGAGAGCCCACGCAGGAACCGCGGTCACCACAAATGCGATAAGCGTGAGGCTCAACGGGTTCGTGAAGATGGTGCGATTGCCGCGTTCGCCCTTCGGAAATGTGCTGACAAATTTGACAATGCGACTCCAAAAATAAACCGGCAAAGCGAGAATGGCTCCGAGTTGGATGACGATTGTGTACATTTTCCAAAACCCATCATGCAGATCGATATGCAGCAACGCTTCGCAGATGCGCAGATGTGCGGTGGAACTCACAGGAAGAAATTCAGTAAGTCCCTCGACGACTCCGAGCAAGACGGAAAGCAAATAGTCGTACATTTCGGCCTAAACTTTACGCGTCATTGTCATTCTGAGCGAAGCGAAGAATCTCGGATCATTCGCATTGATCAAGTGCCAACAGAAGTAAAACCGAGATGTTTCGCTTCGCTCAACATGACAGTTGAGGCGCGAACCTCCGTACTCACAGCGCTTCTGCTCCTCGTTCGCCGGTTCGGATCCGGACCGCTTCTTCCACTTCGGTAACAAAGATTTTGCCATCGCCGATTTTTCCGGTCTTGGCCTTTTCCAGAATCGCCTCGACGGCACGCTGCGCCCGATCATCGGCGATAACGATTTCGAATTTAATCTTTGGAAGAAAATCCACGGTGTACTCGGTGCCGCGGTAGATCTCGCTGTGTCCCTTCTGCCGGCCAAATCCTTTTACCTCGCTCAGAGTCATTCCTTCGACGCCGGCGGTCATCAAGGCTTCTCGCACCGGTTCAGCTTTGAATGGCTTAATAACGGCCTCGATTTTTTTCACCGCGGCAAATTAAACCCGCGTGCGTTCGAAATGGCAAGCCGGCTAATTCGAATGCCTCGAACGGTGCAACATCTTTATCCTCGACGAGCTTGCGAAGTTTTCGCAAAACTCGGCCTCAGCTGGGATCTGATTGGGGTCGATGACCGCACCCGTCCGGTTCTTGACTCTTTGATTCAAATCAATCGCCCGCTTTTGGTCTGATCGCGGAAGAAGTAGCGGAGGTGAATTCAACTCTGGTAGCGCGGATTCTGATGGGCAGTCCGAGAGCGTTCCACTACGAAATGGTAAACGCGATGTTGCTGAATGAATTCCTTAGAGAGCACGATGCGTTTCTTAAAGAGCAGGAGAAGGTACGAAAGCTGGAAGCAGCGCTTTCGACTGTGAACGAACGGCTAAAAGAGCAAGAGGCAAAAATCGATCTGGTCAGTGCAGCGGTCGTAACAAATAGTACCGGGCCGCAAGTAGCCCGAGTCCCGTAGCAGCTGAGCCAGTGCTGGCAGCGGAAGTTCTCGGGAGCGCACGCGCCTCGCCTGCACATTTCGGTGCCCTCACCGAAATGCCCTTCGCGTAACCAAAGGGCAGATGACCATTTAAGAAAAGTTCGCGATCGCGAGGCGCGTGCGCTCCCCAGCGTTACACTTTGCGGCCGAATTTTTTCTCCAATTCAGCTAACGAAATCTGAATCATGGTTGGCCGACCATGTGGACAGCAATAAGGCAGATCACAGTCGAGCAAATCGCGAATTAGCTTTTCCACTTCAGGATAACGCAACGGATCATTGGCTTTGACGGCGTGACGGCAAACGCTTGTGGCAATCATTTCTTCGCCCAGGCGCATCGCTGAAGCGCTATTGCCAGCGCTCTTCAAATCGTCAATCACTTCGCGCATGAACTGCGCCGCGTCCGATATATCGAGAAAGCTGGGAAGGCTGTCGATCTTGAATGTGTTCGGACCGAAACTCTCAATTCCGATTCCCATTCTTTGCAGAACCGACAGGTTGTGCTCGATCCAATCGGCGTCACGCGGCGGTAGGTCGAATGTTTGCGGAAGAAGCAACTTTTGCGTGGGCACGCCCTGCTGTTCCATTCTATGGCGCAATTCTTCGAACAAGACACGCTCGTGCGCAGCGTGTTGATCCACGAGAACAAGGCCGTTGGAATTTTCCATCAGGACATACAGCTTGCTGAGTACGCCGATGATCTGGAATTGCTGCTGAGCAGGTTTTGCGACGCGCTGCTGTGGGTATGGGGCGGACCCATCGCCCGCTGAATCGAAGCGGCGCTCTGGCAAGCGGGGCGCCAGCTTTACAATTTCTGACCCCTGCCCCGGGCCGGCGGCTGCACCGCCGAGATGCGGCAATTCGCGATGCGTTGCCTCGGGAGCGGTTGCCTCCGAGCGCAGGCGTAGATCGGGGGCTGCTTTAGCTGAAACCGGAGCGGTCTGCGCCGGCTGGATTGGTGCACAAAATTTTTCCTGCCAGTCAGTCCGAGCGTTTTCGAGTGTTTGCTGAATACAGTGCACCATTGCCTCGCGCACGCCGTTGGGATCACGAAAACGGACCTCGCGTTTAGCAGGGTGGACATTTACATCGACAGCGCTGTGATCGATCTCAAGAAAAAGGAACGTAACCGGGTACTGCCCTTTCATAAGGGCGGTGTGGTAGCCTTCGCGCACCGCTCCGGTGATAAGACCGCTTTCAATCGCCCGCCCGTTTACAAACACGAGTTGCTGGCTGCGGGTTTGTCGGCTAAGGCCCGCCTGACCGATAAAACCACTGATTCTAACTTTCGGGTAGGAATCTCCGTTCACTTGGACCAGACGCTGTAACAATTCAACGCTGTATAAGTCCCGGATCCGATTACCAAGCGTGGCGGTAGCCGGTAATTGGAACAAGATCCTATCGTCACGCATCAACGAGAAGCCGATCTCAGGATGACCGATCGATTGCAAATGAATCTGATGTTCGATGTTGCGGCTTTCCGTGTTCTCCGAACGAAGAAATTTCCTGCGCGCCGGCAAGTTGTAGAAAAGCGAGCGTACTTCGATCTGGGTGCCTGGTGCTTTACCACCTTCTCGCACAACGTCGATTTTCCCGCCATTCACGAGAATCTCCGTACCGGCGATCGCGTTCGCTTCGCGCGTAGTCAGGCGAAACCGCGACACGCTGGCTATACTTGGCAATGCTTCGCCGCGAAAGCCCAGCGTGGCTACCGCTTGAAGGTCTGCAGCAGAGCGAAGCTTGCTGGTGGCATGCCGTTCCAGCGAAAGCAGCGCATCATCGCGGTCCATGCCGCAGCCGTCATCGATCACGCGAACCAGCGCAATTCCACCGCGACGAATGACGACATCGACGTTGCGGGCGCCGGCGTCGAGACTGTTCTCAACCAATTCCTTCACGACCGATGCCGGACGTTCTACTACTTCGCCAGCCGCCACCTGGCTGGCCAGGGTCTCAGAAAGCAATCGGATCCGGCCCATCTTGTATGTCCGATTGTAAATTCCAGATTTCCGATTGCGAAGAAAATCGATGCTGGCAAAGCGCACTATCGGCCGACGCGCGCAGCACCGTCCGTATCTTTTGACTTGGATACGCCACAGCGGTATTTTTGTCTCGATGATCGACGTCACCGACAACGCTGTTCGACAGCTTCAAAGTCTCCTTTCGCAGCGACCGGAAAACTCCCGAAAGGGCTTGCGAGTAGAAGTGGCCAAAGGCGGTTGTTCCGGTCTGCATTATGAGATGACGCTTGGCGAACGAGAAGAAGGCGACGCGATAGTTGAGCGCGATGGCGTGCAATTTTTTATCGACGACGAAAGCGTTTCCTATTTACGGGGCGCGACGCTGGATTTCACCGACGGCTTAACCGGCACCGGTTTTCGCATCGTCAATCCGAACGCGTCGCGGACGTGCGGATGCGGTTCGTCGTTTGAAGCGGCGAAGTCAGCGTGAAACCGGGAATCATCGCGCGCTGAACTGATGGACTATGGTTCTCAATCGTACAATCCGTACGACGAGCCGTACGCGCATCCGCCCGAGCGGATTAATTATTTCGCGTGGACGGTTGCGATTTTGCTTTTGATCGGGTTCGCGCTCGCTGCGTGGCTTGGAAGTTTTTACATCTTCAATCAACCGGAGCGGCCTGACAGCTATCGAATCCTGCAAAAGCTGCATAAGATTGAGCCGCCGAAACGATTCGAACTGACGGCCGCGCCACCGGGCGAATTTCTAAACGCCAGCCAGCTTTACGAGCGTTACGTCGGAATGGGCGCCGCCGAGCTCGCAAAAACGAACGCTGAGCTGCTGCGCAATTACATCCGAAACTTTCAGCAGGTTCGCGGCTTGGTTCCATACGTGGTAGGCCGGTACACCATCATTGCAGTGCGCGAACTCGGCCCGGAAGACGTGTTTCCCTCCGGTATGGCAGCGCTGACCGCTGCCGTCGACAGCGGCGAGTTGCTTATGGAACACGTTTATCCGGCCAAGCCTGAAGCCCTGCCGCTGATGAAGCAGACGCTCGCCGTGGGATTGGAAGTGAAATTGGAGCGAACGCACGACGTTTCCGCGGTGATTCACGCCGAGCGATTAATTGATGGGCGAATTCTCGTGACGTCGGTTCCGTTGCTGTACGGAAGTTATACGGTCACGCGCGGTCTCGGCACCTTTCGCCTCGAACCACCACCGAGTCTCAATCTCGTCGCTGGTTGGCCGTTGTTTAAATCGCAGGATGGCGCTTCCATCGAACAACACCTCGCGGAATACCGACAGAAGATGGCAGCAGCTCAAACGGGCCCAATTTCTGTACCTGGATTGGGCGCGAGCGCTACTCCGCCGCCTGTCAGGAATGAACTGGTGCGGATCGAACAAGCCAGGCCTGTTGCGCCCCTGGCCATGACCCCGCCCCTCGTCGCAAGCAATGTAGTGAAGGGCAAAAAAGGCAAAAAACAAAAACTCGAATCTCCGGCGCCGGTAGCAACTCCCTCGCAGGCAGTGGTCGCTCAGAATAAGCCCGCACCAGCCGGCACACCTATCACCGTTGCCTCCGCGCTTGCTCCTCCGGCCGGGCTAAACCTTCCGGTAGCGACGCCAGCGACAGCGTCGAAGCCTCCAGATGCTGGATCGGTAGCACAGACGTCCCCAGTCGCAATGGCTACGCCCGTACCTGTGTTGCCTGCTCAACCCGCTCCGCCCGGCGGTCCCAATGTTGCTCTGGCTTCCAATGCAGGCGGCGGCAATTGGAAAACCTTTGCGCCAGGCAGGATGCCGCTCGGAAGGCTAATCGCGACCGGCGATTTGAACGACGTAGCAGATCACGGAGCCGCCGGCGAACGCATTTACTTAAAAGGCCAGTTCGTGGTGAATTTCTCTGATGCCAACAAGGCGGTGCTGCGTCCGCGCACAACCTTAACGAGCAAAGTGCTGCACTTCGGTGGCGGTTCATCGATGCGCATCATTGTGGAATTTCCACGTGGTTATACTCCCCCGCCACAGGGCGCAGTAATCAGTCGCGACGAGATGCGGCCTTATGAGATCACCGAAGTGCGCAAACAGGAAGATGGGCAATTAAACGTCTTTGTGCGCGAGATCATGCAGCCAAACTAGGTAGGGATCAGTTGGAGCGCGAGCGCAGAATCACTTTGTTATCGCGTATCTCAATCGTGCCGATGTCGTACGCATTCCGTTGCTCAGTCAGATATTCGCGCAGGTGTCTGGAACGATACTTCCAATCTAAGAAATCTGTGGGTACCTGCTCGCCGTTAATCGTAAGGCGGTTGAACCGCGGATTATCCGGCGATTGCGCGCCTTCTAGCTCGATGACGACCTCGCCATTGAAATAATAGCCGGGTCTGCCAAGAAATCCTCCGATCGGCGCACTCGCCTGTAAACGGAGTTGATCGCCGTCGATTGAGGCAAACACTTTCCCGTGGACGCCCGCGGTCATGGCGATCACCGCATTGATGTCATCAGCGCTCAATTCAATTTCCGCTGCCTGCCCTGCGCGCGCTTTCTGTTCGAAATCCTGCCAGCGTTCCTGGACACGTTCAATCTGTTGATTCGAGGCGTTGAATTCAGGAACGGGCGTTGGAGCTTCCGCAATGGACCGGGTTTTGGCCAGCCAATAACTGCCATAGAACAAGGCCGAGTGGCGGTGAAGACCCCAATACATTCCGGCAAAGCAAGCAATCGCCAGCACGATCGCAAATATCAACAGAATGAGGCAGCCCCGTGCGACACAGCCAAGCCCTTTCCTACGCGGTGGCGCTTCAACCCAGGTGTTCACGGTCAACGAGAGTGATTCGTTACACCGTTACATCCGATTCACGATTCACGATTCACCATTTAACGTTTCAACGAAGCCATGTTCGCCTGCGCTTCGATCAACTTGTCGTACAAGGCACGTAAACCGTCTGAGAGCACGCGCGTGCCACTAATGATCGGCATGAAGTTTGTGTCGCCAGTCCAGCGCGGCACGATGTGGATGTGTAAGTGATCGGGCACACCTGCGCCCGCACACTCGCCGAGATTCAGTCCTATGTTGAATCCCTGCGCTTTTACTGCGGCGCTTAAAAGCGCTTGCGCGTGAACCACAAGATTCCATAGCTCGACGACTTCATTCTCGCCGAGCTCTGAAAGCTCAGCGACCTTCCGATACGGCACCGCCATCAGGTGTCCAACCGTGTAGGGATACCGATTCATCATCAGGAACGCGTTTTTCCGACGCGTGATTACAAGATGCTCGGCGTCATCGCTCGCCCGTCCAGCCGTTGCTAGAAAATCGCGGTCGCGCGGTTCCTTCTCGAAGTACTCGACGCGCCACGGAGCCCAGAGAGTCTCCATTTCCTTTTTTTGAAATTCTTCGTTCGCCATGCCAACGGCATACGTTAAACGCCAGTCGGCACCAGACGCGAAGCAAATTTCTGGGTAGCGCATCTCGCGCGCTGGTGATTGTGTCCTCGCGATCACGAACTTTAGAGGATTCCCCACGAACACACGAAACTCTACCGCTGGATTCAGCAAAGTTCTCGCTTCCGCTTGCCCGCGTCTCTGTCGAATTGCAAAATACAGCCGACTTAGACCGCTAAAACGTCATTCGGAGGTATCGTTATGCGAAACGTTCTGTTGATACTTATAATTGTCGCGATTTCACTTTCTCCCGCTCGACTTTCGCCGGCGACAAATCGGAATCGGGAAACGAATTCACCAAACTGAAAAGCGAGTATGCTGACGTCCTGGCCCTTCAGGGAAACGCAAAAGGCGAGATCCTGGCCATCGCCAAAATTCTTCGTGCGAAACCCAGGATAGCGGTCGATCAGACGACGACCAGTGGAGAATACTGCTTCAATAGCGGCCTGGGCACGATGGTTCACTTTGCCACGCAGCCGGAAGGCACGGCTGAAGACGTTGTTTACGAGTTCGACGCCTCCGGACTGATCGCAGCAGGTTTGAACCCGTCGCGGTTACAGCAGTTACCCGAACGGGGCCGAATGACTCCCGGTGTGTGGTATTTCCTTCCAAAAGGCCAGCAGGATCCGCATCATGCTCATGCGCTGTCTAATCCGACAATCGCAATTGCTATTGACGTTAAGTAAATCGTCTCGTGGTAGCTCAGCTATCTCCGGTTAGATGGAAGACCGCGCGAATATGGCCGGTGTTCGGATTAGCTACCTAGTTGACTATCCAGAATACATCCCGCAACTGGCACAGTGGCTCTTCGAGGAGTGGGGTGCGATTCTTGGTGAGAAAACGCTTGAGGCTCGGATCAAAAAACTCAAGGCACACATGAATGAGGATCAGTTGCCTATTGCATGGGTTGCACATGTAAATGGGCAACTTCTCGGAACCGCAGCGCTGCGCGTGCACGATCTCGAAGGGCGCGAAGACCTGACGCCGTGGCTCGGCGGAGTATTTGTCGGGGTGCAGTTTCGCCGTCGCGGTATTGGTGACGCGCTGTGTGCCACCGTCGAGAACGCGGCTCGATCGCGAGGAATACAGACTCTTTATCTATTCACGCTCGACAAGCAGGCGTGGTATTCACGCCAAGGCTGGACGATACTTGCCCCGTGTGTTTGGCACGAGCGGCCCGGCGACATAATGTCGAAACGACTGCAGTCGGCCTAACGATGAAACGACTATCTCGATTGGGCGCGTTGTTGATCGTTGTTTTGCCGCTCGTTTACTCGCTCGGTGTGGCCGTCGGCCATGCTGCGAAAAGCGGCAACTTCGCAGGCTTGGTCGACATTGGTAGCGGCCGCAAAATGTACCTGAAATGCAGCGGTAACGGATCTCCTACCGTGGTCTTAGTAGGAGGGTTCAGGGCTTCTGCTGACGATTGGACCATCTCAGATAAATCCAAGCCAACGGTTTTCGCTGAGGTTGGAAAGTTCACGCGCGTGTGCGCCTGCGATCGCCCGGGAACGCCCGTCGGTGAAAAGCCTAGCCGCAGCGATCCAGTCCCGCAGCCGACCACAGCCAAGGATGCCGTTGCCGATTTGCACGGGCTGCTGACTGCCGCTGGTGAGGCTGGACCTTACGTGCTTGTTGGGCACTCGTACGGCGGTTTAGTCGTCAGGCTCTATACAATTACTTACCCGAAGGACGTATCCGGTCTCGTGCTCGTTGACGCTCTCAGCGAAGGCCTTCGGGATGCAGAAACACCTCAACAATGGGCGATACAGCGAAAGCTGGTTCAAGGTGACGATCCTGAAAGTCTGGCGTTGTACCCGGCTCTTGAAAGAATCGACGTGGACCGCAGCTGCGATCAAATTCGCGCCGCCCCTACGCTGCATTCTATGCCCATCGTGGTTCTGTCTGCGGACCATCCGTGGGGTCCTCAGGTCAAAGCAATGATCGCGGCTGGCAAACTACCAGCGGACGTGCCGCCGGACTACGGCTATGTGGTCGATGCCGCGCAGAAAAAAGCACAGGAGCGGCTCGCAAAGCTTGTGCCGAACGAAAAGCATGTGACCAAAACAAATAGCGGCCATGAGATACACAAGGAGCAACCGCAACTCGTGATCGATGCAATTCGCGAGGTTGTTGAAGCTGTCCGCAGCGGAAGACGCGAGTTGGCGCGGTGAGTCACTCCCCCGTCCGGCTCTGGTTCGCCTTCAGTTGATGGCTGTGATTCCCAGATCGAATCGGCGGTTACTCGTTCGTTCCTAGCGAGATTGGCAAACCCATAATTGAAAAACTTAGTCTTTGCCGTTCATGCGCACCCCTACGGCAACGCCGCCTCGCTGCTGTTTTGCGGCAAAAGCGGTCGAACGTTTCCGCGACAATCGGGCTCGAGGTTGTCTTGGCCGCGCACCGGCACCGCCGCATTCAAAGCGCCGACAAGAATTGCAAAAATTTTCGTTCGATTCATCGCGCGATTCTTTACTGCTGAGTCGATTCTTGCAATGCTGTTAGGCGGAGCGCGAACCAACACACTTCTGTGGAGCGTCGCGTTCAAGGGTGAGCAGTCGCGGAAGGAAAATCCGAACTCGCGATAGGTTCGCCAGCACGTGTACGGCTCTGTTACCCAAAGGCGAGCGTGACATTGTCCATCGCTCTTCTCATAATCAGCGCGTGAGCACGTTGACACAGCTCGCCGTGAATGCTCCGCAGGGCGATGTTGCAGGACGCTATGCGCAAATTCGGGGCACAGCTCGTGTTCATGAGCGCGCCCTGTTCGCCGTGCCCAGGATTCCATCAGAGTTGGAGCTGCAAGCGCGTTGGTTCGCCGGAGATTTCGGAAGAACGTTCGTCAGTACGAATGGCCATCGAATCGACATCGTTCAGTTCGGCGTCTGGAACCGTGAGGCCGGTCCGGATTTTCGCGATGCTGCAATTGGGATCGATGGCGGCGAACCAATGCACGGTTGCATCGAAATTGACCTGCTCGATCGCAGCTGGGAATCACACGGTCACGCGACAAATCCAGCGTTCGAAGCGACCGTGCTTCACGTGTTCGTAGAGACGAGTAATCGTGCGTTTTTCACGCGAACACTCTCCAACCGGAATGTGCCGCAGGTCTGCATCGACCCAACGACTTTGACACGAGCGCTTAACGCAAATGTCCCACTCGCACATCCCGGGCGGTGTCATGCGCCGCTGAAGAATTTACCCGAGGAACGCGTTCGCAGTGTGCTCGATGCCGCCGCGCAATTCCGTTTGCAACAAAAAGCAAATCGGATTTGCAACAAGATCGACGCGCATGGACGCGACGAAACGCTTTTCCAGGAAATCGCAACCGCGCTGGGGTACAAGCAAAACAAGTTGCCGTTCACACTTCTCACACAACGTTTGCCGCTGCAATTACTGCGTGGAAGTATTGAGGATTGCGAGGCGTTGCTCTTTGGCACAGCGGGTTTCCTGGAGACGTCCGATCTCGACATCTACAAAAAGTCCGCGCGCGAATATGTTCGACAACTCTGGGACCGTTGGTGGCCACATCGCGATGATCTGCAGCGATTCACTCTCTCGCCAAAGGCCTGGCACATCAGCGGCACACGCCCGTTAAATCATCCGCAACGGCGACTCGCGGCGCTTGCGGTCCTGGTGCGCGAATGGCCACGTCTTCAGCGAGCATCCGGAAAAAGCAGCGTCGCCGTGGCCAATGATTTTCTTCAAACGATGGAACATCCGTTCTGGAATTTTCATTACACACTTACCTCGAAAGCGTCACCGAAGGAGATGGCGTTGATCGGTAAAGCTCGTGCTGCGGACATTCTGGCAAACGTGCTGTTTCCATTCTGGGCGGCGCACGAGCTCAAGACGCCCGGCTCGCCTAGCGCACAGCTTTGGGCAGAATATGCGAAGTTACCGGCGCAGTTATCGAACCGGCGACTCGAAACCGGCGCAACGCGTCTTTTTGGAAATGATCCCCGTCGCACAGAATTTCTGCGCACCATTGCGCACCAACAAGGGCTGCTCCAGATCTACGAAGATTTCTGCATGCAGGACAATTCAGATTGCGCGGAATGCCCCTTCCCGGAGCAGATGGCAAATTGGATTTGAGTTAAAAGCGTTAAAAGGGTTACAAGGTTACATCGGTGTAGTTTTGTCGAGAAACGGTTGTAACCCTTAGTAACAATGTAACTTTTTTAACAATTTAACGTGCGCACTACTTAAGTTCCGTTTAGCATTCGCCCCATGCGTTCCCCTTGCAGAAGTACCCACGCCTTCACTCTCATCGAGCTGCTCGTCGTCATCGGCATCATTGCAATCTTGGTCGGCTTGCTTTTCCCGGCGTTCAAAGCAGTCCAAAATCAAGCCAGGAGTACCCAGGCGAAAAACGATCTCACCCAAATCGTGAACGCGGTGAACGCGTTCTATACGGATTATGGAAAGTATCCAATTTCCGGCACAACTGACGTGACATTCGGACCGGGCGGAACCGCAAACAACACTCTGTTTAACGAACTTCAAGGGTGTCCTACAACCGGGGCGCCACCTCCGACATGTTCAGGTAATAGCACGCTTAACACACGCCAGATCGTCTTTATCTCCCCCCCAGCTGTAAAGAGTCCTACGAACCCGCGTTCCGGAATCGCGACGCAAGCCGCGACGATTAATTGCTTTGCGGTCGCGATCGCGGACTTCGTCGATCCCTGGGGAACACCCTATAACGTGAAAATCGACGGAAATTACGATAACCAAATCACCACGAATCCGTACGGGAACAATAACGGTGCTGGGCCACAGCCACTGACCACCGGCGTCATCGGCTGGTCGCTCGGTGCGGATGGCGTACGTGGGACCAAAACAACAGCGTGCACCGGCAATAACATCTACACAAACTCCGATGATGTGATCTCGTGGCAATGATTTTCAAAACTGCGTTGTTGTAGGGTTTACTGTCCTCCGCGAAATCAAACTGCCATCGATTCTCGCTGCAGGTAGGGCGGGCAGTCCTCTGCACGCCGTTCGATGTGCAATTGAAACCGCGGCGCGCACTGAGTGACGCGCCCTACCGACGAAAGGGGAACGCGCTCAGGATAACCCCGAAAGCGTTCGGGACGGTCCTCACCGGATTTGGAGCTTGGGACGCCGAAAGGAGGCGCTGAAGACCGAATTTGTTTCAGTTGCAATCGGCAATCGCAAATCTAAAATCGAAAATACTTTCGCGGGTGTAGTTCAATGGTAGAACGGCAGCTTCCCAAGCTGCACACGGGGGTTCGATTCCCCTCACCCGCTGTGCTTTTTATACGTTGGATAGTGTAGGGAAAAGTGTAGGGAATTCTCCGGTTTAGCTGATTCGATCTTCGGTAGGCACTGCCACGCTCTGAAAAGGCGTTTTTCATAAAGCCGCACTCGCATCTTGAGCGCCATTTTTTTCGTTGCGGTGTGGAGTGCAAAAACGGCAAAATTTGGCGCGTGAAATACTGGGAAACGATCGCTGACAATCTCAGCAAGGCCGGATTCAGTTGGGGTATTATCACAAGCATGGACTCAGAGTGGCGCGACATCGTCGTGGTTGATGCTCGCCGCGACGGGGAAACGTTTCATTGCGCGCGCGGATGAAAAGCTGGCCGCGTTTTTGGAACTAGAGGAGGCACTTAGGGAATGAAAAATGCGATGGCAGAAGCCAACGCCGCGCCGGATCAGATCGGGATGAACTGACACAACCTGGCTGGCTACGCATGAGCACCACATTAGATCAAATCGACGTGTGGAGGGGTGCCTCGACCAAGCACCAACGTTTGGAATTTAAGGAAGCGAAAAATCGCGAGAAATTCGGTCATTTCGGGCTGTGGCTCAGCTTGGTAGAGCGCCTGGTTCGGGACGATAGCCAGATGATTTTCTCACTTGATCCCGACTTGATCTGACGGGCTCAACGCTAGGTAAATCGAGAAAAGCGCGTGATCTCACATGCGGCTCAAATAGGCCTCAAAAATTTCCATCGGTGGATAAAACGGTGGATAAAGAAATCGGGATGAATCACGTTCAACCGTCAATGGTTTATCCAACTTTCTCCACCGTCGTCTATCGGCGCGATTCGCGATTTCAAAACGTCCCGCGTACTTTACAGGATCGCGCTAAAATTGATGTGCTCCTAATCTCGCCAGCTCATTCGGAGCTTGCAAAACACGAGTAAAGGCCGCGGCAATTCAGACTGCTATTTTCTGTTTTGCCGATTGCGCTCTTCTGTTGGGAACTTCCCCTCTTGTTTCCTGTAGGAACTAATGAATCACATGTTTACCAAATCGCTTCAGGGTCGGTTTCATTGGGTTAAAATGACTCGCCGCTTCAGTTCACAAAGGAAGGACATCTTATGAAAACAAAAATGTTCCGAAACACATTTCTTAACCTTGGCATGATCTTCGGGTTAGCAATAACCGCTCGCGCCCAGAACCTGTATGTTTCCCTCAAGGGTCCCTTGACCAATTCCGGCGGTTCAATCTCCG
>Ga0207701_10004041_pt1 | contig 14953 bp, 13 predicted proteins | sample KBSSwiSSwithPhiX_FD_184294 | JGI IMG/M metagenome (GOLD analysis project Ga0207701, IMG submission 184294) | Switchgrass rhizosphere bulk soil microbial communities from Kellogg Biological Station, Michigan, USA, with PhiX - S5 (SPAdes) (version 2) | ecosystem: Environmental > Terrestrial >... | reverse complement strand
TGAACGCTCGCCGCAGCACTCGGGCTCGTTGCGTCACTCCCTGCGGCAGACTGTGTGACCACACCGTTCATGGTTCGACTAAGCTCACCACGAACGGTGTGGTCTTATTAGAAATTGAGTACTTATCCGTTCGCCCTGAGCATCGTCGAAGGGCTCCGAGAGAGTTTTCACACAGTCTGGCGCTGGAAAGAAAACTTAACTCGCTGATTTAGCCGACAAACAAAGTAAACTTGGCGCCGTTTAGATTAGTCAGCGGTTTTGGCGAAAGTAGACGGCGGTCGGGTGCCAGCACCCTCTGGGCAATTTCCCAATTGACCGGCGGGAGAGGATTCAATTGCTGGATTTGATCGAGGGTAAAGTATTCCGCGTGATCCACTTCGTGCTCATCCGCCATGGGCTCACCGCTGATCGGTCTCAATAGAAGCACGACGTAGATGCCGTTGCCGCTATCAGGATCGTAGCGGCTACGCAGTCCAAGCACGGCTTCCACTTCGGCGACGATACCGGCTTCTTCTTTAACTTCCCGCACCACGGCCTGCTCCATGGTTTCATCCGGCTCGATAAAGCCGCCCGGCAGTTGCCAATTGCCGCGGCCATGGCGCGAAGCCCGGCGCACGAGCAAAAGCCGACCCTCGCGCACCACCGCGCCGCCGACGCCGATGTTGTAGCCCGTGTTGTAGCGCGCAGGGATAGCCATGACGCTTAGACAGCCAAATCGAAGAGTCGCCGCGCGTTCTGCCAGCGAATGAGCTCCTTCGCCGTTTCGGATATTCTCGGATTTTCTTGCAGCAAGCGTACGTCTTCGAATTTCATCTTGCCGCCGGGATCGTCGTGCGGATAATCGGTCGCAAATAGAAATCTTTCTGCGCCCAAAAACTCGACGGCTTCCGGCAGTTCCGGCTCTTCGGTCTCGATCGTAAAATAGAAATTATTTTTGAAGTAGTAACTGGCGGGCCGCTTATTTTTCTCCAGAAAAATCTGCGCCGGATAGAGTGCGCGCGCGCGCCGCAGGCGCTCGCCGATCTTCGTCAATGTGCGGTTTGAGAGCGGCTGTTCCTGATCATCGTAATCCACCACCGGCTGCTCCAGGACCTTGTCCAGCCATTGCACGAGCGGCTTGATAAATGCTGTGCCCGCTTCAGTGAAAACGAACTGGAGTTTAGAAAATTCGTCCAACAGACCGCTGGTAATGAGCGATACCAAGCTCATCTGGCCCTCTTGCGGCGCGAAGATGTAAAGACCGTCGCGTTGAAATGCCGGCATGTTGCTGATGCGGTGACCATGCTGCACGTTGTGCAGATAGATCGGCATCGATAATTCCTCGGCGCGTTTGAAGAACGGCCAAAGCTCGCGGTGACTTCCAAGCGGCTCACCGTATGGGTGATCCTTGACCGGATAGACTTTGTCGAGCACCACCGAACAAAACCCGTTCGCTTTGGCCCATTCCATTTCACTAATGGAACCGAGAATATCCTGGAGCGGAATTAGTGCAGCGCCCAAAATTTTCCCCGGGTATTCGGTCATCAATCCCCTAAGCGCTTGGTTGTGCGAGCGCGCCATGCGGCATGCAAGCCGCGGCTCGATCAAATAGGACCACCAGCCAGAAAACTGCGGCAGGACAACATGCTGCTCGATGCCGAGCCGCGTATCATAGTCGTCCATCCGTGAACGTGAGTCCCAAAGACTTTTGAACATGGCGCCCGATCCGGGCGCGAGCAACGGACTCGTACCAGGCACGTCGGCCGGATAGCCGGGAAAATCGACGTCCACGTACAGGTCGTCTTCGCTAAATTTGAGTATTGGTTTACAAGAAGCGAACTCGCCGTCGATGCCATCGAAAGCATCGCGCGGCATGAGATGGCTGTCACAATCGATGATCACCGAGCCCTCCTGAGAAATAGCCAAAAGCTCTTTCGCTTATACGGCTCAGGTGATCGTCAAGTCAAGTTTGAGAGGAAGAGGCGGGCGCATCCCGCCTCTCTTCGAATTGAAGAACTGACGCAGACAAGTCGGCAGGTTCAAACCCTGGTCGTAACGAAATTCCTATCGCCACCGGTCGCGCTCACGATTTCCCCACCAGCCGTTCCCCCAATTCCACCCGCTATTATCGTAGCGATCCCGGCTTGCATACCCGCCGTAATTGCCGTAGCCGTTGCTATATCGGTCACCCCGGTAAAGCTGCTGGCGGTCTTGACCGATCTCCCTCCAGTCGTCACGGATTTCGGCCTTTTTCCGATAGATATCGCTTCGGCTCGCGCCGCTGCGGTATAGGCGGGATAAATCCTCGCGGTCGCGCTGTAGTTCAGCGTGATCCTTGCGCAGCTCTCGATGCGCCGCCTGGTCGAGTTTCTTCTGGCGATTGCGCGCGTTCGCCTCGGCGGAGTTGGGATTGCCAAATGCCATTAGAGAAACGATTCCAGCCGCTAAAAATACCAAAGATGTTTTTTTTATCATAAGAACCTCCTGGGCCATTAGACGGACAACGTCGCGCAACGTTAATGGTGCAATACATCTTGTTTAAATGACAAAAAAATCCATACATTAGTGCATAAAATTAAAGCGATATTTATGCTATGCGGCCCTGGCGGATAGGCAAAGCTTTAACGAGCGCGGCCGTGAAACGAAACGCAACAGAACGGGAATCGGCGGCGAAGCAGGTGATCACCAATGCACCTTGCTGCCGAACTCTTTGTTCCTATATGCCTAGATTCATTATCGGCAGTTGTTTCCAAGCGCTGCCCTGGGTACTCTTATTAACCAATTCATTAAGGAGCGCGCCCGGTGCCAAACAATCCAGCGTACAATCCTACAGATCCCCGCTACTACGATCAGAAAGATTTACGCACGGAAGTTGAGCGAATCTTCAGCCTATGCGCCGACTGCCGCATGTGCGTAAAATACTGCGGTAGCTTCCCCACGATGTTCGATGCCGTCGACGACTACTGCACGGAAGGCAAATATGCCGAAGTCGATACCAAAAAATTAAAAACCGAAGATGTCCATCAAATCGTCGATCTCTGTTTTCAATGCAAGCTTTGTTACATCAAATGTCCCTACACCCCCGGCGATCACGAATGGGCGATCGATTTTCCCCGTCTGATGGCGCGCGCCAAAGCTCAAGAAGTCAAAAAAAAAGGCGTGCCGCTGGTGGACAAACTGCTCGGTAATCCCGATTTGGTCGGAAAGCTCGGCACGGCGATCGCGCCCCTCGCCAATTGGGCCAACGAAAATACGCTCAACCGCCAGCTCATGCACAGTGTCGTCGGCATTCACAAAGACAAAAAGCTTCCTTCGTTCGCCGCGAAAACGTTCGAGGCTCAATTCGCCGGCCGCCACAAAACTCCTGAGGGCGAGCCGGCAGCGAAGATCGCGTTTTTCTCTACGTGCTACGTAAATTACAACCAACCGGAAATCGGCACTGATACGCTGGACGTGATGGCGCACAACAACGTCGACGTGTCGTTTGCTTATGAGCGCTGTTGCGGCATGCCGCTCTGGCACAACGGTGACATGGACGGAGCCATCGAGGCGGCGAAACAGAATGTCGCCAGCTTGAGCGTGCACATGAACGAAGGGCGCAAAATCATCGCGACCAATCCCAGTTGCTCGCAGATGATCCGCGTCGAGTATCCGCGCTTGCTCGGCACGGACGAAGCGAAAAAGCTCGCCGCCCAAACCATGGACCCGATGGAATTCCTTGCCGGCTTAGCGAGCCAGGGCAAGCTCAAGAAAGACTTCAAAAGCGGCGCCGGCAATATCAGCTATCACATGCCTTGCCATTTGCGTGCGCAAAACGTCGGCTACAAAACCCGGGATGTACTGGCTCTTTTACCAGATACGACTGTGAAGGTTGTGGAAGAATGCTCCGGCCACGACGGCACCTGGGCGATGAAAAAGGAAAATTTCAGGCAGTCTTTGAAATGGGGCAGCCGCGCCTTCGACGCTATGGCGGCGGACCATCCGAAAGTCACGTGTTCGGATTGCCCCCTCGCGGCGATTCAAATCGAGCAAGGCAACGGCCGCCGCCCGCTCAATCCCATGCAGATTCTCGCGAAAAGTTATCGCGGCGAGCCGATCGACTAGTTGATCAAGCGACTTCAGCGACTCGACGGCGCGGATGATCGCTCGCGCCATTGCGTTCGAGACCGCAAATTTCCGCCACGTCGTCACGATATGCCAGCCAGAGCTCCAGGGCTTCTCTCATCACTCGGATGACTGCACCCCGCCGCATCGGCACGACATGATCGAGAAGCGCGTTCCACGCCGCGGCACGGTGGCAGCCTTCGACCTGACGATGCGCCTTGGTGAGGGCCAGATGATCCACGGAGAGCCCGTAATATTTGACCAACGGATGTTGCTCCAAAGGCGCTGCATCCGGGCGACTCTTCTCGTTCAATGCCGAGCGCTCGTCCGACGAGCCTTCGACGAAGATGGTCACGACCGCGGCAGCGATATCCCAGCCAAAGTGTTGGGTAGCGTCGTCGAGAAAATTTCGATAGTGCTTCGCGGCCGGGAGAAGTTGCACATGCTCGAACCGATTGAGATCCATGCCGAGGCCGCGGGGATATTCTAAAAATAAAAGCGGATGGGGACTACCGGCGACCAGCCCGCCGGTTTCTTCTTCGTATAAATTTTCTGCCAGACTGCGGCGGATCTCTGCGATCGGGCATCGAACATAGGCTCGACCTACGAGGATCGGGAAGTCGCGCACATAAGTTTCGTACTCCTGTTCGAAATGAAAGTGCAGTCGATCCTTTGGCACACGGCCGGACGTAAAAAGCGGCCAAGCCCAGTGGCTCTTGCGCTCCATTACGCTTAGCATTTGCTCCCGAAAAGTTTCCCGATCCATATATTCCTTTCGTCAGACGCAGTTTCATCGATTCGACTGTGCAACGAGAATGCCAGAGCCTAACAGCTTGATCTTATTATAAAGGTGATAGCGATGGTCTGACGCAGAATGATTACTACTTCACTTTGTAGGCAAAAATCGGGCTCGGTTGCCGCCCACTTGCACATGCGGAGCCATGTTTTGAACGATCAGCGCGGACTGTCAAAGTGGGAAGATGATCCGCGAACTAATCAAAGGCGGATCAGCGCTGATCCACGAGCGGACTTCCGGGAACTTCACGGCGGCAATCCCTGGTTCGTCGCGTTCGGATCCGGCACGAAGCCTCCATCCTTGTAGAACTGTCATGGGGCGCGAGTAGACAGGCAAATCGTTCAGGCGATTTTGACCCGCATCGTTACGAATTCCTCGGCCGCGGTTGGGTGAATGCCGATGGTTTCGTCGAATTGAGCCTTGGTAGCGCCGCAATTGAGCGCGACGGCCAGCCCTTGGATGACCTCCCCGGCATCGGCGCCCACCATATGGCAACCGAGCACCCGATCGCTCAAACGATCGACCACCAGCTTCATCATGGTTCGCTCGTTGCGGCCGCTAAGTGTATGTCGAAGCGGCTTGAAAAAGCTTCTATAGATGTCCACGTCGTAGCCGGCTTGTCGCGCCTGGTGTTCGGTGAGACCGACCGTGGCGCAATTGGGCGTGCTGAACACGGCGGTGGGCACGTTCAGATAGCCCGGCCGCATCGGTTTGTCATTGAACAGCGTATTGGCCACCGCCATGCCTTCGGCGATGGCCACAGGGGTCAGCATCATGCGATCGGTGCAATCGCCGATGGCGTAAATGCTGTCCAAATTCGATTTCGAATATTCATCAACAATCACCGCGCCGTTTACACGCAGCTCCACGCCGGCCTTTTCCAAACCGAGCTCGCGCGTTTTCGGCGCGCGCCCGGTGGCATAGAGAATTTGCTCTGCTTCGATGGCGCTACCGTCCGTCAGCGTTGCCCGCAGGGTGCCCCTGACTTTTTCAATGTTGGTTATGCCGGTTGAAAACCGCAGATCGATGCCGCGTTTCCGCATCTCATCTGCCAGCGTCGCGCGAATATCGTCGTCAAAGCCGCGCAAAAACAAGTCGCCGCGATAGAGTTGCGTGGTGCGGACGCCGAGGCCGTGAAAGATCCCGGCAAATTCGACGCCGATGTAGCCGCCGCCGACGATGATCACGTTGGCCGGCGCGGCTTTGAGAAAAAAGGCTTCATTTGACGTGATCGCGTGCTCGCAGCCGGGAAATTTTTCTTTGACCGGCCAGCTGCCGCTGGCCACCAAAATATATTTTGCGGTGATTTTTTTACCGTCGATCGCAATCGTGTGCGGGTCGACGACTTCGGCGTGACCGTCAATGATCCTGACACCGGCGTCGCTGAGAACTTTTCGGTAAACGCCGTTTAGCCGGCTGATTTCTTTGTTCTTGTTGGCGATCAATCGCGCCCAATCCACGCGCCGCTCGCCGACCGTCCAGCCATAACCTGCAGCGTCGTCGAAATCGTCAGCGTAATGCGACGCGTAGACGAGCAGCTTTTTCGGAATACAGCCAACGTTGACGCAAGTGCCGCCGAGATAAAGCTCTTCAGCGATCGCCACTTTGGCGCCGAAGGACGCCGACATCCGGCTCGCTCGGACGCCGCCTGAGCCGGCGCCGATAGTAAAAAGATCATAGTCGTACTGGGCCATGTGGGATTCCTCTTTTAAATTAAGATGTCCGCTCGGCGTCAAAAGTAGCATCCGCCACGGTAAAAGTCCTACAACTCTTTGACAGCGCCGCGGGATTTATGAACAATGGCGAAATTTCCCATCGGTGCAAAGATAGATAAAGACAATGTCAAAAGCCGCCGTCGCCATAGTCTCCGGCAGTGAACGCTTGCGCAGCGCGCTAAGCGCTCTGCGCCATCGCAATTACCGGCTCTATTGGTTCGGCCAGCTCTCCTCTGTGCTGGCGCAGAACATGGAAGGGGTCGCGCAGAGTTGGCTGGTGCTTGAGCTGACCGATTCGCCCCTGCTGTTAGGTCTCACCGGTTTGAGTTTCGCAGCGCCGACGATAGCTCTGACTCTGTTAGGTGGCGTCATTGCCGACCGCACCGATCGCCGCCGCATCATGATTCTGTCCCAGAGCATCTCTGCATCGACGTTTTTTCTGCTCGCCACCCTAATCGTCCTCGAATGGGTGGCGCTCTGGCATGTCATGAGCCTCGCTTTCCTTTCGGGCTGCGTGCGCGCGTTCGATAGGCCCAGCCGCATGGCGCTCCTACCACAGATGGTGCCGAAAGACGATATCCCGAATGCGGTCGCCGTCGGCGGCACAATCTGGCAAGTAAACCGACTCGTCGGCCCGGCCGTGGCGGGCCTGCTGATTTATTCGCTCGGCGTCGGTGCCACCTATTTTTTTTGTTTCTGCGCTTCGCTCTCCGCCGTGTGCTTGTGGTTGGGCATACGTCTCCAGCCGCTGCCGCACACAGCGTCGGCCGGCGGCGTCTTGCAGCATATGGCCGAGGGCCTCAATTTTATCCGTCAAAACCAAATCTACTACACTTTTATCGGCATGATTTTTTTCAACAGCGTGTTCGGCATGTCCTATTTGATCCTCATGCCGGTGTTTGCCCGCAACGTGCTTCATGTCGGTTCCCAGGGCTTTGGGTTTTTGCAAAGCGTTGGCGGCGCAGGAGCGCTCGTCGGCGTGCTCGCAGTCGCTTGGTTTTCTCACTCCCGAAAAAAAGGACTGCTGGCTATTTTTGGCGCCGCCGTCTTTGGTTTTCTGCTCATCGCGTTCGCGCTGTCGAACTCGTATCCGTTTTCCTTGACGCTAGCTCTTGTCCTCGGCATCGCCGGCCAATTTTACATGACAACCATAAGCACGATTTTGCAAGTCAACTTGCCGAATCAACTGCGTGGGCGCGTGATGAGTATTTATGGTCTTGCCTGGGAGCTCATGCCCGTGGGCGGAATGATCGCCGGAGCGATTGCGGAGTTTGCTGGCGCGCAGTTTGCGGTCGCTTTTGGCGGCGCAATGGTGGCCGGCATGGCGCTCATCGTGGCGCTGTTCTTACCCGTCGTGCGGCGCGTGGAAGAATAGCCCATCCTGTGTTAAGGAGAACTTTTGAGCACGACTCCAATGGCCGAAAAGAAAGCCAAGAAAAAAACCGGCGCGCCGCGCAAACGGCGCAAGCTCGCCGGTCAATCCATCGGACTCACGGCCAGAGAACTGCTGGCGACCGCATCACCGACCGCGGTAGAAGACCTTGAGCAAGCCATCGACCAGGACGGCGGCAACGTTCTCGCCAAGTACCGCGAACCTTTCGGCGGACAATGGCTGGTCTTGGCGGCATTGCCGATCGACCAAGTCGAGCCGACTCCCTATCAGCGCAATTTGTCGGATACGCACGTGCGCAAGCTTGAAGGCGTGGTTGCCAAGCTCGGCCGCTTTCTCGACCCGATCATCGTCGTGCGCAAAGAGACCAAAGACAGCAATACCCGCTACTGGACTCCCAACGGCAATCATCGCCTATCGGCAATGAAAACCCTCGGCGCCAAATGCATCGTCGGCATCGTCGTGCCCGAGACTTCCGCGGCCTATCAGATCCTCGCGCTCAATACCGAGAAGGCGCACAACCTGCGCGAGCGCGCTCTAGAAGTGATCAAAATGTATCAGGAGCTTGCGACGCTCGATAATGCGACCGAAGAAACCTACGCGCTCGAATTCGAAGAAGCCGCGCTGATCACGCTCGGCCTCTGCTATCTCGAAAACGGCCGCTTCAGCGGCGGCGCCTATCATCCGATCCTCAAACGCTCCGATCAGTTCCTAAAGAAGCCGCTCCAGTCCTCGTTGGAAATCCGCCGCGAACGAGCCAAGGCGCTGATGGATTTAGATAGGACCGTCATCGAAAAAGTCGAAGCGCTCAAAGCCAAAGGTCTCACTAGCCCCTATCTGAAAAGCTTCGTCGTCGCGCGCATCAACCCAATCCGTTTCCGCCCCAAAGACGCTGCGCCGCTGAGCTTCGATGAAGTGTTGGATCGAATGACGAAGGCTGCAGAGAAAATGAATGTCGAAAAAATTAAAGTCGAAGACCTGGCAAAATCAGGCGGGGCTCCGGAAGAGGCAGCGTAGCCGAACGCAATTTCTCGTTTATTCCGAATAAGAACCGAGTGTCCTTACATGCTTGGATACGTTGGCACCATATCCGACCGGTAAGTCCATTGCTTAAGCGGCCTGCCCTCCGCTAAGTTTTGCAGTTCACGTTCCCAAATCTTGCGCAATAGAAAAACGCCGCGGTCGCTGCGGCCGAGGTGTTCGTTACTACGCACGGCGATCGCTCCCTGGCCGGTCTGGGCGACTTCGTCTTCCAACATGACGAAATCGACGCGGTTCGGATCCACGTCGCTGAGCCGAAGTTTTCCGGAAATAATCGCCCGGACGAGCTCCGGCCGGTCTCTTTCTGCCTGTGTACGCAGCTCCCGGCGCTCTTCGATCCACGCACGGCCGCGTTCGCCTGTAAGCGGAATAGCGCGGACTTCGAAGTGAATATGGTTTTCGTCGTCCACGGGAACCTTGAATACAATCACGTTGGCCCGCTTGATCACCGGATCAACCACTTGGCCGTTGATGAAGTTGATGTTCGGCATGCCGAAGAAAAACGTCACGTCCTTGCCGTCGGGATATTGGACATAACGTTTGACGCCCCAATCCGACTCTTCGACGGAAATGACCGGATCGCCAAGCACGACGTGATCGTCCACCGAGTCGCGATGCCGTTGGTGCACGAAGCGCACGTGGACGCTGTCTAAGGAGTTGTCAATGTTGTTGAAGTAATTGCAGATGCGTTTGAGCCCGGCGACGTCGAGGGAAATATCGGCGCTTTCAAATCTTGGATAACGCGGCAAAGGCGGCGGCTCGCCTTCGCCCAAATACGCGAAGACGAGGCCGATGTATTCTTGCACCCGATAGCTCGGGATGCGGACCTTTTCCGCGAACGATTGTCCTTCCGCAGGCTGCTCGACGCATTGCCCCGAGCCGTCGTATTTCCAGCCATGATAAAAACAGCGGATACATTCACCTTCGACCGAACCGACAGAAAGTTGCGTGCCGCGGTGCGCGCAACGCGGCCCCACCAGGTGGGGAATGCCGCTGTCGCCGCGATAGACCGTGAAGTCTTCACCCAAGATTCGGACCGGCAGCGTTCGGCCTGACGCCAGCTCGTAGGCACAACAAACCGGCTGCCAAAACATTCGCAAATAACGGCCGGCCAATGTTCCCGGCCCGGTGTGAACTACTTCGCTAAATTCCATTTTAGACCCTCGTCAAATATAGGCTTATGTATCCAGCGTGCTGGGATGAAACACATCCTCAGGCTGAAATCTCCGCGATACCAAGCCCTGCAGAAACGTATAGTCGAGCATCTTGTCCACTTCGGCGCGCGTTTTTTGGAATCCCCACACATACGGATCCGCACCGGCAATCGCGCGCTCCTCTTCCCAAAGCGATCGATACCACAACCCGGTCTGGTGCACTCGTTGCCGATCGAGCCAGCGATAACATTCTTGCTTCGATTCCTGCCAGGCGTCGAACATACTCAGCGCCACCCACGGATATTTTTCGAGCACCGCGTTCTTAATCACCAGAGTGTGCTGGATCGGAAAAAAACCGGTCTTTTTAAAATAAGCCCGCTCCTCCGCCGCATAATTCGGCAGCAAAAAATCTATGTCCGGATGGCCGAACGGCGCCCAGGTTTCCGTCGTTATGCCGGCATCAATCTTCCCCGTGATGAGGAGATCGTGAAGCTTGGCGCCCGGAGGCGCGATTTCGAGCTTCAGCCAAGATGGCGGCTGCCAGTCACCGATCTTTTCTGCCCAATTGGCGACCCAATGAATCGATCTAAGATCAACGCCGTATTCATCCTCTAAGATACCGCGCGCCCAGAGAGCCGTCGTGGTGAACCAGGTCTGGACCCCGATGCGCTTGCCCTCGAGATCCTTCGGAGAACGAATTGCGGCATGTTTGTTGACGTAGATGTACGAATGGCGAAACATGCGTTTGACGAAGATCGGAATCGCCGTGAGCCCGAGCGTTTTATATTCCAGGTCCGCCATGTAAATGCCGGTGAAAAATTCCGCGATATCAAATTTGCCTTCGCGCGCGTCGCGCTGCCGGCTGCGGTCATCGGAATTGACGCGTATATCCAGATCGATGTCGCGCGGTTTGATCCGGCCATCGACAAGCGGCTGGCTCCGATCGTAGAGAGCGCACGTCATGCCGAGTTTTAAAGCCATCGCAAAATGTTCGCTTTGCCTTCGTGGTAATCCGGCAATCTAAGCTCCGGACCGCCAATTCTTCGATTGCAATTCTGTCATAACTTTCCGCGTCAGTGAAAAATCAAAAATCTTTGCCAACGGCGGCGCCTCCTTGAGATCGAGGCGTTTGAGCACATGCTCGACCGCTTTCGCTTGCATCTCCGCGCTCAGCGTTCCGTCTTGAGTCATCGCGGGCCTCACGACTTGATCGTACGCGGTAGCGGCGACTCTGTCATTAACTTGCAAATAACGCACGATGAAGGGAATCGTCGCTGCGCGATTGTCTTTGATGTGAAGAAATCCCTTGTACGTGCCGCGGAGAAATTTCTCCATCTGCGCGGCATCGGATTGCAACGACGCGTCTCTGACTAGAACGCTGCCCTGTAGCTCAACCAAATCCTGCTTCGGGAAAGAAACCAGCTCGCGAAACCCAGACTCGTGAGCCTTAAACGTAACCGGCGGCGCCAGCATCGCGGCATCGACGATCCCGCTTTGCAACCCCGAAAAGATCGTCGGCATCACACCGAGACTCAGTACCGTGACATCGCGATTGGGGTCGAGGCCGTTTTGCCGTAAAACTTCTCGCAGCAACGAGTCGGGGCCGCTGCCAATGCCGGAGACACCGACTCGTTTACCTTTCAAAGCTTTGACGTCACGAATCTCCGACTTGGCATAGAGCCAAAACATCGCCCGGTTGTAGGTCGTAAACAAAAACTTGAAAGGCGAACCGCGCAAAACGGGTGGCAGGCCGGCTCCGCCCACGGTCGCGACCGTGACGTCGCCGCTCAACAAGGCGCGGCTGGCGATCGGCGCGCTGATTAGGATCAGCTCGACGTCCAACCCTTCGGCGCGATAGTAGCCTTTATCGCGCGCGATCGTGAACGGCAGCACGGCCTGCGTTGTGCTTGGTATGGCGATTTTGACGGTCTCTGCCAATCCCTCTTGCAAGCACGCGAAAAGGAGGAACAACAAAAGCGCAGATGCATGCAGAATGTTGATGGCCATCGGCCCACCCATGCGGCCGAGGCCGATAAATCCGACTCGCATAATTCTTTGGTCCATTCGAGACATTCGCTTGCCTGGAAGCCTCCGAATAATAATTGTCTCCCGCCAGATTGTCCAGTTATCGGGGTCACGGCGCTTGACGCCAACTCTGCACAAGTGGTTAGATCCGGTCACAATAGACATTGAAATATCTGCAAAGGAGCAAAAACATGGCTGAAGCTGAAAAAGAATATCTCGTCGGCACCGTCCGACCCACCAATCGGCCCGAAGCGGGTCAGGAGCTCGATCTCGACACGTTGATACCGGCGAAAATCAAGTTTTTGTCCTCGACGATGAACTTCACCCGCGGCACCGAAGAAGAGTTCAGCACGTCCATGCCGGGCTATGAAGCGAAAGCGGCGGAGTTCGCCAAAATGGGCGCAGACCTCGTCCGCCCGAGCGGTGCACCGCCGTTCATGTTGCTCGGCTATCAGAAAGAACAGGATCTGATCAGCAGCTGGGAGAAGAAGTACAACGTGCCGATGTTTACCTCGGGCCAGAATCACGTCCGTGCTTTGCGCACGCTCGGTATCAAGAAATTTGTCGGCGCCAGTTATTTCCCCGAGAAAATGAACAACGTCTTCGCTCGCTACTTCAGCGATGCCGGATTTCAGGTATTGGCGATGGAAGGCATCGATTCTCCTTTCGCCGCCGTTCCAAGTGTGCCGCCCGAGCAAATACTTGAATTCATGAAACGCATCGCCGCAAAGCACAAAGATGCCGACGGCATCTACATGCTCGGCTCCGCGTGGAAAACCGTCGAAATCATCGACCGCCTGGAAAAAGACACCGGTCTAACCGTCGTCCACGCCGGCCCCGCCCGCGCCTGGGGAACACAACTGTGTCTCGGTCTGCGTCACCGGATTCCGGGGTACGGGCGCCTGCTCGCGGAAATGCCGGGCTAGGTGAGAATCGTGGCCGGTAAGTTTTTGTTCATAATTCTCGTCATCGCTTCATGGCTGCCAACAATCGACCCCGTTTTTGCCCAAGAAAAAATCCGCATCGCCTGGTCCGGTGCGAGTCCGGCCAACGCGGCCGTCTGGGTGCTGCAAGAAAAGCGGTTGCTGCAAAAATACGCCGTCGATCCCGAGATCATAGCCATCAGCGCGAGCCCGATCGTGTTGCAAGCTTTACTGGCGGGTGAGATCGATGTCGCGGCGACGTCTGTCGCCACGCTCGTGAGTTCCCGGTTGGCGGGCGCGGACACGGTGATGATCCTAGGCATGGTCCGCACCTTCGTCGATCACATAATCACGGAGCAGAATATTACCCGTCCCGAACAACTCAAGGGCAAGATCGGCGGCGTCAACCGGATCGGCAGCACTTCCGATCTCGGCCTGCGCTTCGCGCTGAGACGATTAGGAATCGATCCCGACAAAGATGCGAAGGTCATCACCGCCGGCGGCAACCCGGAGCGTTTTGCGGCGCTAGCGAAGGGTGTGATCAACTTCACGATTATCCCTGAGCCGTTCGTGCGCCAAGCGTTGCAACTCGGATTTCGCGATCTCTTCGATATCGGCTCGCTGAAAATTCCCTTCTGGTGGAACAGCGTCCTGTCGCGCGAAGCGATCGTAAAGACCAAACGTCCCCTGCTTTTGAAATTCGCCCGCGCCATGATCGAGGCAATCCATTTCAACAAAACCCACAAAGAAGAGTCGAAAGCGATTTGGGGGAAATACCTGAAGGTCTCCGATCAAGAGGGTCTCGAGCGCGCTTGGCAGGCTTACACGGTGGCCTATCCGGATAATTTGCTGCCGACGCCGGAAGGCGTAAAGACCGCACTCGATGATCTCGCCCCGCGCGATCCGCGGGCCGCCGCCGCAAACCCAAGACTCTTCGTCGACCCAAGCCTAGTTCAGGAGATCGAAGCCACAGGATTCGTCAAGCAGTTGTACAAAAAATAGTCGCTAGGCAAAAGGTAAGAGTAGGGGCGCAGCATGCTGCGCCCTACCGAATTCGAAGCGTCTTCAACGCCTTGAACGATTTGAACCTTTTGAACGGCTTGAACCTGTCTTCAGCTCGCTGCATAGCGCGACATCGTCTGCGGCTGGTACTCGTCGGGTGCCTTGGTAACCACAAGTTCCGGCTCGATGCCATACAAGCGCCTGGCGTTGCCGCCGAGCATTTTTTCCTGGACGTTCTGCGGCACCTTCCACTTGTTCATGTTGTCGATCGCTTCCCAAACGTCCGACGCGTCGAGGTGCGGCATATCCGAAGACCAGAGCGCGATGTTCTCGTAGAGATCCCATAAGCGCAGGGTGATCATTTCATCGCTTTCAAACGCGATGAAGCAGTGTTGGTAAAACACGTCATGCGGATCGCCGATCTTCTCACCCAAGTGCTTGTACAGATCGAGATAAGTTTCGGCCTTCTCCAACACCAGCGGCAGCCAGCTTGAGTTGGATTCGAGGATCGCGACTTTCAAACGCGGAAACTTTTCCAGCCAGCCGGTCATCAGCACGACACCCGTCCAAGTCATCGCTTCGGCGATAAACCCATAGGCCGCGTCGCCGGCCTGCTTGGAGCCCATGATCTGCATGATGTTGGCGACGAACTGCCCCGGCGAATAAACCATTAGGTCTTCGTCGCCGAACAACCGTTTGCGGTTGGCTCCCATACGTTCATTCAACTCAGGCGACATCGCCTCGCCTCGGGACGGAAAAGTGTGCATACCGAGCACCACGCCGAGTTCTTCGAACTCGCGCCAAAGCGGATCGAACTCAGGAAA
>Ga0207701_10004039_pt1 | contig 14955 bp, 15 predicted proteins | sample KBSSwiSSwithPhiX_FD_184294 | JGI IMG/M metagenome (GOLD analysis project Ga0207701, IMG submission 184294) | Switchgrass rhizosphere bulk soil microbial communities from Kellogg Biological Station, Michigan, USA, with PhiX - S5 (SPAdes) (version 2) | ecosystem: Environmental > Terrestrial >... | reverse complement strand
GACGCCTTGCCGATGATGAAGTGCAGGTTGGCGTGGCGGTCGACGCGGAACTCGATCTTGCCGCCCTTGATGTCCGAGACGGCCTTCGCGACGTCGGGAGTCACGGTGCCGGTCTGCGGGTTGGGCATCAGTCCGCGCGGGCCGAGGACGCGGCCGAGTCGCCCCACCTTTCCCATCATGTCGGGGGTCGCGACGACGGCGTCGAAGTCGAGCCAGCCCCCGTTGACCTTCTCGATCAGCTCGTCGCCGCCGACGAGGTCGGCGCCCGCCTCGCGTGCGGCCTCGGCCTTGTCACCGTTGGCGAAGACCAGGACCCGGGAGGTCTTGCCGGTGCCGTGCGGGAGGTTGACGGTGCCGCGGACCATCTGGTCCGCCTTGCGCGGGTCGACGCCGAGGCGCATGGCCACATCGACGGTCTGGTCGAACTTCTTCTTGGGGCCGGAGGTCGCGATCTTGATCGCGGCGCGAGGGGCGAAGAGCTCATCCCTGTCGTACGTCTCCGCGAGCTCACGGTAGGTCTTGCTGCGCTGCATGGCTGGTTCTCTCTTTCCAGATGTGGTCAGTGCGGGCCAACGCGGGGCCCTGCCACAGGTTTCTCGGGTGGGCGGTGCCTGCTTCGTGGTGCTCAGTCGGTGGTGACACCCATGGAGCGGGCGGTGCCCTCGATGATCTTCATGGCCGCGTCGATGTCGTTGGCGTTGAGGTCGGGCAGCTTCGTGGTCGCGATCTCGCGCACCTGGTCCTTGGTCAGCTTGCCGACCTTGTCCTTGTGCGGGACGCCGGAGCCCTTGGCCAGCCCGGCAGCCTTCTTGATCAGCTCCGCGGCCGGCGGCGTCTTCGTGATGAACTCGAAGCTCCGGTCCTCGTAGATCGTGATCTCGACCGGGATGACGTTGCCGCGCATCGCCTCGGTGGCAGCGTTGTAGGCCTTGCAGAACTCCATGATGTTCACGCCGTGGGGGCCGAGCGCGGTGCCCACGGGAGGTGCAGGAGTCGCCGCCCCGGCCTGCAGCTGCACCTTGACGAGAGCAGCGATCTTCTTCTTGGGAGGCATGTCTATCTTTCACTTTCTTCTGTCGTGGTCATGACGGGCGGGTGCCCTGCCACATGTGCTGTTCTGGGTTTCGAGACGCGAGCTCCGGTCAGACGCGCTGGATCTGGCTGAAGCTCAGCTCGACCGGGGTCTCCCGGCCGAAGATCTCGACGAGGGCCTTGACCCTCTGGGCTTCGACGTTGATCTCGGTGATCGTGGCGTGCAGGGTCGCGAACGGCCCGTCGACGACCATGACCGAGTCGGAGACGTCGAAGTCCGCCACCTCGACCTGCTTGCGCGGCGTGGCGGTCGCGGTGCCACCGCCGGCAGGGGCGGCGGCGGCCGCCTCGGCGCTGGCCTGGACGGCGGGGCCGAGCATGTTCTCGACCTCCTCCAGGCTGAGCGGGATCGGTTGATGGCTGTGGCCCACGAAGCCGGTGACGGACGGCGTGTGCCGCACCGCCGACCAGGACTCGTCGGTGAGGTCCATCCGGACCAGGACGTAACCGGGGAGCACGGTGCGCTTGACGATCTTGCGCTGTCCGTTCTTGATCTCGGCGACCTCCTCGGTGGGGACCACGATCTCGTGGATGTAGTCCTCCATGTTGAGCGAGGTGGTGCGGTTCTCGAGGTTGGCCTTCACCCGGTTCTCCATGCCGGAGTAGGTGTGGACCACGAACCAGTCGCCGGGCTTGGTGCGCAGCGACTCGCGGAACTCCTCCAGCGGGTCGACGGCGGGCTCGTCGACGCCCGGCTCGTCAGTGGCCTCGCCGGTGGCGGGGTCCTCGGGCAGCTCGCCCGGCTCGGTCACGGGCTCGGTCACGGGCTCGCTCAGCGTCTCCTCGGGCGCCACGTCGATCGGCGCGTCCCCAGTGGTGCCGTCGGGGGACGGGTCGACCGCCGGGTCGTTGAGCTCCTGGGTCTCGGCGGGCGCTTCGTCGTACTGCTGCGACACGGTTACTCCGTCACCTTCTCGTCAGTTCTCGGGTGCTGCCTGCGGCTCCGGGCCGGGCGGCGGGCTTGTGCGGGAGGGGCTAGCCGAACACCTTGAAGACCAGCTTGCCGAAGCCCAGGTCGAGCAGCGACACGTATCCCATCACCAGCAGCACGAACACGACCACCACGATGAAGTAGGTGATCAGCTGCTGCTGGCTCGGCCAGACGACCTTGCGGAGCTCGGCCACCACCTGGCGGTAGAACGTGACCGGGCTGGTCCGCTCCCGGTTGCCCGCGGCGCGCACAGACTTGCTGTCCGTCACGATCTCCTCCAACTCACCGAATGCCTGTGTTGCTCTGTCTCGCAGGGCACGAGGGACTTGAACCCCCAACCTTCGGTTTTGGAGACCGATGCTCTGCCAGTTGAGCTAGTGCCCTACGGCGGTCACCCGCGACCAGCGCGCCACAGTCCGCCGGCTGGCGGACTGTGGGCATGACGACCAAGGGTGAGAACCACCAAAGGTGAAGTGTACGGGGGAACCGGAGGGCAAGTCGAACCGAGCGGAGGCGCTCGCCGGGTGCCCACGCCCCGGTCCGGAAACCGGGCTGACGCCGACACTACGATGGGCGGCATGAGCAGCTCCTCCCCGTCGTCCTCCGCCCTGCACCGCGTCTCCGGCCGGATCGGGGGCATCGCCGAGTCCGCCACGCTCAAGGTGGACGCGAAGGCGAAGGCGCTCAAGGCGGGGGGGCGCCCGGTGATCGGGTTCGGTGCCGGCGAGCCCGACTTCCCGACCCCGGACTACATCGTGGAAGCCGCCGTCGAGGCGTGCCGCGACCCGAGGAACCACCGCTACACGCCGGCCGGCGGCCTGCCGGAGCTGAAGGCAGCGATCGTCGAGAAGACGCTCCGCGACAGCGGGTACGACGTGGAGCCGGCCCAGGTGCTGGTCACCAACGGCGGCAAGCAGGCGATCTACGCGGCGTTCGCGGCGCTGGTCGACCCGGGCGACGAGGTGATCCTCCCCGCGCCGTACTGGACCACCTACCCGGAGGCGATCCGGCTGGCCGGTGGAGTGCCGGTCGAGGTCCTGGCCGATGAGACCCAGGACTACAAGGTCACCGTCGAGCAGCTGGAGGCGGCGCGCACGGAGCGCACCCAGGTGCTGCTGTTCTGCTCCCCGTCCAACCCCACCGGCTCGGTCTACTCCGTCGAGGAGATCAAGGCGATCGGCGCCTGGGTGGAGGAGCACGGCCTCTGGGTGGTCACCGACGAGATCTACGAGCACCTGGTCTACGACGGGTTCGAAACCGGCTCCCTGCCGGTGCTGTGCCCAGCGCTCACCGACACCTGCGTCGTTGTCAACGGGGTCGCCAAGACCTACGCGATGACCGGCTGGCGCGTCGGCTGGGCGATCGGCCCGAAGGACATGATCAAGGCCGCGACCAACCTGCAGTCACATGCCACCTCCAACGTCGCCAACGTCTCCCAGCGGGCCGCGATCGCCGCGGTCTCGGGCGACCTGGCCGCCGTCGAGGAGATGAAGCAGGCATTCGACCGCCGCCGGAAGACGATCGTGTCGATGCTGAACGAGATCGACGGCGTGGTCTGCCCGGAGCCCAAGGGCGCCTTCTACGTGTACCCGTCCGTCAAGGGCCTGCTCGGCCGTGAGCTCGATGGGGTCACCCCGGAGACCTCGGCGGAGCTGGCCGAGCTGGTCCTGGACAAGGCCGAGGTGGCCGTCGTCCCGGGTGAGGCGTTCGGGTCGCCGGGCTACCTGCGGCTCTCCTACGCGCTGGGCGACGACGACCTGGTCGAGGGCGTCACCCGGCTCCAGAAGCTCTTCGCCTGAGGGTGGAGCGCCGTCGGGACCTCCAGAGCCTGCCCAAGGCGCACCTGCACCTCCACTTCACGGGGTCGATGCGGCACACGACCCTGATCGAGCTCGCCGCGCGCGACGGCATCCACCTGCCCGACGCGCTGGTCGAGGACTGGCCGCCGGTGCTGTCCGCGGCCGACGAGAAGGGCTGGTTCCGGTTCCAGCGCCTGTACGACGTGGCCCGCTCGGTGCTGCGGACCGAGGAGGACGTCCGCCGGCTGGTGCTCGAGGCCGCCGAGGACGACGTCGCCGACGGGGGCGTGTGGCTGGAGATCCAGGTCGACCCCAGCGGCTATGCGGCCAAGTTCGGCGGAATCACGGCGTTCACCGACCTGGTCCTCGACGCGGTGGCCGATGCCGCCGGCAGAACCGGGCTGGGCATCGCGGTCGTGATCGCGGCCAACCGCACCCGGCACCCCCTCGATGCCCGCACCCTGGCCCGGCTGGCCTCGCAGTACGTCGACCGCGGCGTGGTCGGTTTCGGCCTCTCCAACGACGAGCGGCGCGGCCGCACCCGTGACTTCGCACCGGCGTTCCGGATCGCCGATCGCGCCGGGCTGCTGCTCGACCCCCACGGAGGCGAGCTGCTGGGACCCGAGAGCGTGCGGCTCTGCCTCGACGAGCTCCACGCCCAGCGGCTCGGCCACGGGGTCCGGGTGGCCGAGGACCCCGCCCTGCTCGACCGGGTGGTCGAGGCCGGGGTCGCGCTCGAGGTGTGCCCGACGTCCAACGTGGCACTGGGCGTCTACTCCGACCTGACCTCGGTGCCGCTGCCGGAGCTGCTCGCGGCCGGTGCGACGGTCGCGCTGGGCGCCGACGACCCCTTGCTGTTCGGTTCCCGGCTGGTCGGCCAGTACGCCACGATGCGCGCCGCGCACGGTCTCACGGACGACCAGCTGGCGGAGCTGGCCCGGATGTCGCTACGCGCCTCGCGCGCCCCCGACACGCAGACCAAGGAGTGGGTGTCCGCGGTCGACACCTGGTTGGCACAATCCGGGTCATGAGCCAGTACCCCGGTCCGGACCCGGACGACCCCTTCTCCCAGCCGCCGAACGAGTCAGGAACGCCCGCGGACCAGGGGCCGCCGCCGGCCGACGCGGGTGCCAAGCCGGAGGGCTCCGGCGTCGAGGAGACCGCGCCGATCCAGCGCGAGGAGATGGGCTACTGGGAGAAGAAGGCGCTGGAGGACCAGGCGCGGCTGCAGCAGGAGGCGAACGCGCAGGGCGGCCAGCCGGGGGGCCAACCGGGGGACCAACCGGGGGACCAGCCGGGGGACCAACCGGGGGACCAGCCGGGGGACCAACCGGCCGGTGACCAGCAGGATGGGCCGCCGGCTGCGCCCCCGCCCCCGCCGGCACCCCCGTCGTACGGGCAGCAGGACCCGCAGTACGGGCCCCAGTACGGGCCCCAGTACGGGCCCCAGTACGGGCCCCAGTACCAGACGCCCCCGCCGCAGGACCCGCAGTGGTACGGCGCGACCGGGGCTGGCTACGGGCAGTACCAGCAGCCCCCGAGTGGCCCCTACGGGCAGCAGGGCTACGGCCAGCAGTACGGGTACACCTACCTGGTGCCGAACCACCCGCAGGCGACGACGGCACTGGTCCTCGGGCTGATCGGGTTGATCGGTGGGTGCCTGTGCGGGCTGCCGCTGCTCGCCTCCCCGTTCGCGTGGGCGGTCGGGGCCAGGGCCAGGCGCGAGATCAAGGAGGCGCACGGCCAGCTCGGCGGTGCCGGCAACGCGCAGGCCGGCTACGTCACCGGAATCATCGGAACAGTGCTGCTGGTGCTCGCGGTGTTCGCGCTGGTGCTGCTGCTGGTGATCGGCATCGCGACCAACGGGTCGGCCGAGCCGACCTTCACGGAGTTCTGACCCGCGTTACGGGAGCTCGCAGCCGACCAGCGCCGGTTCGGGCGCCAGCACGATGCCGAAGCGTTCGTGCACCCCCCGGCGGATCTCGCCGGCCAGCGCCAGGAGGTCACCCGTGGTGGCCGAACCGCGGTTGGTGATCGCCAGGGTGTGCTTGTCCGAGAGTGCCGCCGGGCCGGGGCCGCCGTAGCCCTTGGTGAAGCCGGCGCGCTCGATCAGCCAGGCGGCGCTGGTCTTCACCAGACCCTCTGGCTGTGGCCAGGCCGGCGCACCCTCGGGCACGGCGGCGGGTGCGACGACCGGGTTGGTGAAGAACGAACCGGCGCTCCAGGTGTCGTGGTCGGCGGGGTCGAGCACCATGCCCTTCGAGCGGCGCAGCGCGAGGACCGCCTCGCGTACCTCCAGCATCGGCGCACGCTGCCCGACCTCGACGCCCAGGGTGCGGGCGAGCTCGGCGTAGCCCACCGGCGCGCCGAGGTCGCCGAGCGCGAGCTGGAACCGGACGCCCAGCACCACGTAGCGCCCGGGCTCGGCCTTGAACCGGCTGGTGCGGTAGCCGAAGCCGCAGTCGGCGGCGGCGAGGGTGACGATGCGGTTGTGGTGCCGGTCCCACGTGCGCACCTGTGCGACCGTCTGGGACACCTCCTGGCCGTAGGCGCCGACGTTCTGGATCGGCGTCGCGCCGACGGAGCCCGGGATGCCGGAGAGCGCCTCGATCCCGGCCCAGCCGAGGTCGACCGCCCGCACGACAAGGTCGTCCCAGGTCTCCCCCGCGGCCACGGTCACGGTGACGCCGCTGCAGGCGTCGGACTCCTGCACGATGCCGCGGGTGGCGACGTGTACGACAGTGCCGCGGAACCCGTCGTCCGCGACCACCAGGTTGCTGCCGCCCGCGAGCACCAGTACCGGGGTGCGGTCCGCGTCGGCACGTCGTACCGCCTCCACGACGTCGTCGTCGCAGGTGGCGGTGACCAGCCGGTCGGCCGGCCCGCCGACGCGCAGCGTGGTGAGCTCGCCCAGGTGTACGTGTCGCTGGACCGTGGCGGTCTCAGCCACGCAGCACCGCCGTCGGCATCCCGAGCACCTTGTCGTCGCCGCAGGTCACCGTCATGCCGACCGTGGTCAGGCCGTCGTCGACCTTCTTCACCACGCCGGCCACCACGACCTCGACGCCGTCGTCGCCGGCGGGCACGACCACCGGCTTGGTGAACTTGGCGCCGAGCTCGACCACCCGCCCGGGGGCCCCCGCCCAGGTGTCGGCGGCGCGCGCGGCCAGGGCGAGGGTGTACATGCCGTGGGCGATCACACCGGGCAGGCCGACCGCGCGGGCCACCTCCTCGTCCTGGTGGATCGGGTTGTGGTCGCCGCTCGCCGCGGCGTACGCGACCAGGTCGGCCCGGGTCACGGTGTAGGTCTGGGTCGGCAGCTCGGTGCCGGCCTCGGGGGTCATGCGGTGCCCGCCGTGTGGACGAGCGTCGCCTTCGCGGTGCACACGGGCGCGCCGTCGGCGTCCGTGACGGCGCTGGTGGTGCCGATGATGTCGGCGCCGCCGATCTGGCGCAGCGAGTCGACGGTCAGGGTCGCGGTGAGCACGTCGCCCGTGGCCACGGGACGCTGGTAGGCGAACCGCTGCTCGCCGTGGATAACGTTCCGCAGCTCGATCCCGACCTCGGGGTCGTGCATGAGGTCCTGCATGGCGGCGAAGGCGACCACAATCGGGTACGTCGGCGGCGCCGGATCACCTTCGGCCCAGGGCGTGCCGGTCGCCTCGGCGAAGGCGCGGACATGGTCCGCAGTGACGTCGTGGGGCGCGGTGGGCGGGAACGTGCGTCCGGCCAGTGAGGGATCGACCACGGTGCGACGGTACCAATTGACGAGCATGTGACTGGGCGCCGCCAGCCGTCGCGCGGCTGCCGTGCCCGTCGTACGAGAGGTGGTAGGTGAGCAGGTGGCTCAGCGGGTCTCGCGGTGCGCGGTGTGCGTGCGGCAACGCGGGCAGAACTTCTTGAGCTCCATGCGGTCGGGGTCGTTGCGCCGGTTCTTCTTGGTGATGTAGTTGCGTTCCTTGCAGTCCACGCACGCCAAGGTGATCTTGGGGCGGACGTCGGAGCTCTTGCTGGCCACGATGGTCCTACTTCCTGGTCTTCGGTGCTGCCGGTCGGTCAGATCCGGTAGCGGGGGCGGGACTCGAACCCGCGACACCACGATTATGAGCCGTGTGCTCTAACCACCTGAGCTACCCCGCCAAGGGAACGGGGTGCCGGGCCGAGGCATTCCCGGCTGGCACCCCAGTCCCAGAGCCCCTTTACGGAATCGAACCGTAGACCTTCTCCTTACCATGGAGACGCTCTGCCGACTGAGCTAAAGGGGCACGCGCGACCGATGCTCGCCGCGCCGACGAGCAAGGATACACAGGCGCGAGGAGGATCGTGAAATCAGAAACCTGGACCTCGTACTACGTCCCGGACGGCTCCTCGGACGACGGTCGTGAGCGCTTCGTCTCGACCCGCGCCACGGCCGGGCCGTGGACCGAGCGGGCCCAGCACGGCGGCCCACCCGCGGCCCTGTTGGGGCGGGCGATCGAGGCGGTCACCGAGCCCGGCCGGGTGGTCGGCCGGTTCGCGATGGACCTGCTCGGACCGATCCCGGTGGGGCCGCTCGCGCTGGCTGCGCGGGTCGTGCGCCCTGGCCGGACGGTGGCACTGGTCGAGGCCGCCATGGACGACCTGGGGTCCGGCCGGACGGTCGCCCGCGCACAGGCGTGGACCTTCCCGGCATCCGACGCAGGGCCGGTGCAGGACCTGACCCCGCTCCCGCACACCCCGGCGCAGGGCCGCCACGAGGAACCGCCGGCGACCTGGAACCGGGTCGGCTACCTGGACTCCGTCGAGTGGCGCTGGATCGAGGGCGCCGTCACCCGGCAGGGACCGGGCACGGTCTGGATGCGGCCGGCGGTGCCCCTCGTGCCCGGCGAGGAGATGTCCGGGCTGCAGCGGCTGCTGACCTGCGTCGACTCGGCCTCCGGGGTCTCCGCCGCGGTCGACGCCGACACCTGGGGGTTCCTGAACACCGAGCTCACCGTGCACGTGCTCCGGCCACCGGTGGGCGAGTGGATCTGCCTGGTCGCCGAGACCTCGCTCGGCCCCGGCGCCGTCGGGGTGGCAGCCTCGACGGTGTACGACGAGTCCGGCCCGGTCGGACGTTCCGCGCAGGCGTTGCTGGTGGTGCCGGAGCGCTGACGGGCGGGCTGGGGGGCCGCGGCCGCCGCCGGGTGTGCGGCCCGCGCAACACCGCACTTGCGAGGTTGTCGGGGTCCGCCGGGCCGCGGCGACCCCCACAGGTCCGCATTTGCGGAGTCCGCGGGCCGCCCGAGCGGCGCACCACCCCTCACACCCCGAGGTGCCGCCCGACGAACGCCAGCTGGGCAGGAGCCATCCGGCGCCAGTAGCCGAGCTCGTGCGCACCGGGCTGGAAACCGACGACCGGGTGCTGGGACGACGGGAAGCCCGCGGCGTACGCCGTCGTCGCGCCCTGGAACGGGTCGTCCGTGCCGCAGTCGAGCCGCACCGGGACGCCGGCGAGGTCGCGCTGGTGGCCGAAGACGGTGAACCGGGCGTACTCCACGGCGTCGCGGAAGCCGAACGATGACGGCGTCGTGCCGGGCGTCCAGAGCGCGGGGCTCTCCGCGACCACGACGGCGCAGCGCCTCGCACCGAGGATGCCACCGAGCCGGAGCGCTCCGTAGCCCCCCATCGACAGGCCCATCAGCCCGATCCGGTGGGTGCGCACACCGCGGCCGGCGAGAAGTGGCAGCAGCTCGTCGAGCACCATCGCACCGGCGTCCTCGCCGTCGGGGCGCGGGTGGTAGTACGAGGTGCCGGCGTCGACCGATGCGATCGCGAAGCGGTGACCGCTGCGGGCGACCTCGGCGGCGAGGAAGCGGTCGAGCCCGAGCCACCGGCCGAACGCCGTCCGGTGGTCCTGGTGCAGGCCGTGGAGGAACACCAGCAACGGCACCCGGTCACCCGCCCCGGGCGGATAGGCGAGCGACCACGACGTCTGCCGGCCGCCCCGCCTCGCGGAGGCGAACGTGCCACCGACGCGCTCGCCCGGGTCGACGTCGGGGATCCGGCCGGCCGGGCCGTGGCCCTCGTGCAGGGCCGCCCAGCCACCGGCGGCCCCGGCTGCGCCGGCGACGGCCACGCCGGCCCCCACGGACAGCAGCCCGCGACGCCCGATCACCAGGTCCACCGGGCCACGACGTAGCCCACTCCGTACGGCGCCGCCGCGTAGGTGACCTCGGCCGTTCTGGGCGGCGGTACGCCGGAGAGCACCTGCAGCGCGGCCCGCCCCGCCACCATCAGCTCGCCGCCGAGCGCCACGTCGAGCGCGCCCAGGGCTGCCCGGTCACCGGCCGCGAGCGCGCGCTCGACCTGCGCGTCGAAGCCAGCAGCCCGCTCGTCGTACGTGCCGGGTCCACCCTGCGCCGCCCTCCGGGCGGAGAGGTCCCCCATCACTAGGAGCGCCGTCCTCATGTCTCTTTCGCCCAGCGAACGTCCGAGAGCGGCCGCCTCCGCGGCGTCGGCGTCCCACCCGATCACGACGTCGTCGCCGGGCAGGAGCGCACCGGCGTCGGCGAGCAGCCGGCGGCCGACCCGGATGCTCAGCGGGTCGTGCTCGGCGCCGACCTGCGGCGAGCTGAGGTACGCGTCGGTGGCCCCGACCACCACCACCTGGTCGGCCGCTGCCGCAGCGGCGGCAACGGCTGCGAGGGAGGCAGCCCGCGCCTCGGCGACCGGGTCGACCGCTCCGCCGAGCTCGCGGAACATCAGCAGCGGGTGCGGGCACACCGCGGCCGCGACGATCGTCGGCGACGCGCTCATGCCAGGGCCCGGACGGCGCGCGCGGGCGGCCGCTGGCCCTGGATGGAGGCGACCATGTCCAGCACCTGACGGGTCTCGCGCACCTCGTGGGCGCGGAACACGCGGGCACCGTGCCAGGCCGAGATCGCGGTCGCGGCCAGGGTGCCGGTCAGCCGCTGGTCTGTCGGCAGGTCGAGGGTCTCGCCGACGAAGTCCTTGTTGGACAGGGAGACCAGCACCGGCCACCCGGTCGCGACCATCTCGTGCAGCCGCCGGGTCAGCTCCAGGGAGTGCCAGGTGTTCTTCTCGAAGTCGTGGGCGGGGTCGATCAGCAGCCGGTCGCGGGCGACCCCGAGGGCCACCGCCCGTTCGGCCAGGGCCACGGTGTCGGCGATCGCGGCGGCCACGACGTCGTCGTACTGGACACGGTGCGGAGGCTGCCGCGGCGTCGCGCCGTTCGTGTGCGTGCAGATGTACGACGCCCCGAAGCTCGCTGCGACCTCGAGCAGGCCGGGGTCGTGGCCGCCCCACGCGTCGTTGAGCACGTCGGCTCCTTCGGCGCAGACCATCCGGCCGACGTCCGCCCGCCAGGTGTCGACGCTGATCACGAGGTCGGGGAACTCGGCCCGGACCGTGGCCACGAACGGTGCGGTGCGGCGGATCTCCTCGTCCACGTCGACGAGGTCACCCGGTCCGGCCTTCACGCCGCCGATGTCGACCAGGTCGGCGCCGGCCGCGACGGCCTCGCGTACCCGCTCGAGCGCGGCCCCCTCGTCGAAGGTGGCGCCAGGGTCGTAGAAGGAGTCGCGCGTGCGGTTCACTATCGCCATCACCAGCAGCGCGTGGTCGGCGAAGGAGCGGTGGCCCAGCCTGAGCACGGTCAGTCCTCGATCCGGGCGAAGGGCCGGGCGGCCTCGACCTCGTAGGCCAGCTCGATCAGCGTCGCCTCGCGTCCCAGAGGTGCCGCCACCTGCACGCCGATCGGGGTGTGGGCGGCGGACATCCCGGTCGGGAGCGAGATCGCGGGGTCGCCGGTCGCGTTCTGCAGCGGGGTGAACGTGACCCATTCCAGGAGCCGCTCGAAGTGGTCCTCGAACGGCTGCCCCGGGCTCAGGTGGCCGAGCAGCGGCGTCGGATGTCCCAGGGTCGGCGACAGCACCACGTCGTACTGCTCGAAGAAGCGGCGCGACGTGCGCTGGCTCGCCCGAAGCCGCGAGATCGCCATCGGGAGCCGGTAGGCCTTGCGCCGGAACTCCCGGGCAAGACCGCGGGTGAGGTTGTCGGTCTTCGACGTGTCGTACGCCCGGTCGAGCGTGAACCGACCGGTGCCGTTCATGTACCCCGCGAGCATCGCCCAGTAGAGGCTGAAGTCGGCGACGAAGGAGTCCGGTACCGGCGCCGCGGCGGGCTCCACGTGGTGCCCCTCGCCCTCCAGCAGCTTCGCGACGTCCTCCGCCGCGTCGACGCACTCAGGGTCGGTCTCCCGGCCCGCGACCGACTGCGTGACGAGCGCGATGCGCAGCCGCCGCCGCGCCGGACCGCGGATGTCGCCGATCGGCGGCAGCTCGAGGTTGCGGTAGATCTTCTCCACCTCGCGGTAGAACACGGCCGTGTCGCGCACGGAGCGCGTGACCACGCCGTCCGCCACGATCTTCACCGGCATCTCGCGCATCATCTTGTCGCTCGGCATCCGGCCACGGGTGGGCTTGAGCCCGACCAGGCCGCAGCAGGACGCGGGGATCCGGATCGAGCCGCCGCCGTCGTTGGCGTGCGCGATGGGTACCACGCCTGCCGCGACGAACGCGGCCGAACCGGCGGACGAGGCTCCCGACGAATGGTCGGTGTGCCAGGGGTTGTGGACCGGATCGTCGTCGGGGAACTCCGCGCTGGCGTTGAAGCCGAACTCGGGGAGCTGCGTCTTCCCGAGCACGACCAGCCCGGTGCTCCGAAGCACGCGTGCCACGTCGCCGTCGTGCTTCGCGGTGCGCGCCAGCCACGCCCGTGAACCGTGCTGGGTCGGCATCCCGGCCACATCGACGTTGTCCTTGACCACGGTGGGGACGCCGGAGAAGTAGCCGGGGTGGGGGTCGCGGGCCTCGGCTCGGGCGCGGTCGAACGCCTGGTAGCAGAGACCGTTGAGCGCCGGCTGCGCCCGCTCGGCGCGCGCGACCGCCGCGTCCACGATCTCGGCGGCAGTCACCTCGCCACCACGGATCCGGGCCACGAGACCGACCGCGTCGTCCTCCGCCAGGGCGTCGTCCGCGAACGCATGCACCCGGGTGCCGGCCATCGTCATGGAGCAAACCTAGCGATCGGTCCCGGTGCGCAGCGGCTCCCCGTCCGCACGACCCGGCGGGTGGTTGAGCTCGACGGGATGGAGCGTCCACAACGCCCTCGACCGCCATCTGCGACGGGTCGCCGAACCCCCGACCGCCATCTGCGACGGGTCGCCGGACTTGCAAGCGCCATCTGCGACGGGTGGGCACGCGCGGTAGCGTCGAAGCATGATTCCTGAACGACATCTGTTCGGGCCGACGTGCGCGCGCACCCTCCCACTGTCGGCGTCTGGCTGATGGGCGGCACCGCCCGGCCGGATGCGGCGATGCCGGTGCTCGCGGCCCCCGGACATGCCCTGGCCCATGTCGGCTGACGTGGGCCGGCCGCCGCCGACCACCGACGCGGCGGACGAGTACACCCACGCCCAGATCCTGACCATCCTGTCCGGGCTGCTGCTCGGCATGTTCCTGGCCGCGCTCGACCAGTCGATCGTGAGTACGGCGATCCGCACCATCGCCGACGACCTCAACGGGCTGTCGATCCAGGCGTGGGCGACCACGGCGTACCTGATCACCTCGACGATCACGACCCCGATCTACGGCAAGCTCGGTGACCTCTACGGCCGCAAGAAGCTGTTCCTGTTCGCGATCACGCTGTTCGTGATCGGGTCCGCCGCCTGCTCTTTCGCGACATCGATGTACATGCTGGCCGCATTGCGCGCGGTGCAGGGCCTCGGCGCCGGCGGCCTGTTCACGCTGGTGCTCGCGATCATCGGCGACATCGTCTCGCCGCGTGAGCGCGCCAAGTACACCGGTTACTTCATGTCGGTCTTCGCCACCTCCAGCGTGCTGGGACCGGTCGCCGGCGGTCTCTTCGCGGGCACCGACACGATCCTCGGGATCACCGGCTGGCGCTGGGTGTTCCTGGTCAACGTGCCGATCGGGATCGCCGCGCTGTTCGTGGTGAACCGAAACCTGCACCTCCATCACGTGCCACGCGAGGCGCGCATCGACTGGTGGGGCGCGGCCAGCCTCGTCGTCGCGGTGGTCCCGTTGCTGCTCGTTGCCGAGCAGGGCCGCGACTGGGGCTGGACCTCGGATGGTTCGCTCAGCTGCTATGCCTTGTCGGTGCTGGGTACGGCGGCGTTCGTCGCTGTCGAGAGCCGGATGGGCGAGAGCGCGCTGATCCCGCTGCGGATCTTCCGGCTGCGAGCGGCATCGGTCACGATCGGCGCCAGCGTCATCGTCGGCGCGGCCATGTTCGGCGGAATCACCGTGCTGCCGCAGTACATGCAGATCGTGCACGGCGCCTCCCCGACCCAGGCCGGACTCATGATGCTCCCGATGGTGGTCGGCATGATGAGCGCCGGCATCGGCACCGGCCTGTTCACCTCGCGCACCGGCAAGATCCGGATCTTCCCGATCATCGGCTCCGCGATGGCAACGGCTGCGCTGCTGCTGCTGTCGTTGGTGTCCGCCGACACCAGTCTGGTCTGGGTGATGGCCGGGATGCTGCTGCTCGGACTGGGACTCGGCCAGTGCATGCAGCCGCTGACGATCATCATCCAGAACGCCGTCCCACCGCGTGACATCGGCGTGGCCACCAGCTCGGCGACGTTCTTCCGTCAGCTCGGCGGCACGCTCGGGGTCGCGGTGTTCCTGTCGCTGCTGTTCAGCACGCTCGGCGACAACATCAAGAGTGCGTTCACCTCGGCCGCCGGCGACCCGGCGTTCCGGCAGGCGCTGGCCGACCCCGCAAACTCCGCGCTGCGGGAGTCGCTGCGCTCCGGTGGCGGCGTGCTCGACCAGGTGCAGAACGACTCGTCGGTCATCAACACGTTCCCGGCGGTGCTCGCACACCCGTTCCAGGTGGGGTTCGCCGACTCGATGAGCCTGGTGCTGCTCGGCGGCGGGTGCGTGATGGCCACCATCTTCGGGTTGACTGTCTACCTCGCGCAACGCGCGCACGCGCAGGCCAAGCAGCTTCAACGCGACGGGCGGCGAGCAAGTCTGGCGCTCGAAGCGGGGCAGATGGGCACTTGGGAGCTGGATCTGGCAAGCGCTACATCAGTCCGGTCGCTCAAGCATGATCAGATATTTG
>Ga0207701_10004038_pt1 | contig 14957 bp, 9 predicted proteins | sample KBSSwiSSwithPhiX_FD_184294 | JGI IMG/M metagenome (GOLD analysis project Ga0207701, IMG submission 184294) | Switchgrass rhizosphere bulk soil microbial communities from Kellogg Biological Station, Michigan, USA, with PhiX - S5 (SPAdes) (version 2) | ecosystem: Environmental > Terrestrial > Soil... | reverse complement strand
CCCAACGCCGAGCGCGAACGCCGAATAATGGTCGAAGAAGAACGACGTGACGTGATCGTTGTAGATCAGCAGCAATACGTCCGGGCGCTTCTCCGCTAGCCACTCCGCGAGTGGCGCGAAGTTCTCGAAGATGGGTGCCCACACGGGGTCGTCCCGCTTGTTGCGGTCGTACGCGAAGCCGATGGTCGGCGTGTGCGAGGCCGCGAGGCCCCCGATGATGCGTGCCATGCGTGGTTCCTGGTTACGTTCGGTCGGTCCGCGGATGGGTTGCGCAGGGAGGGCCCGATCGAAATCACGCGACGAGCAGGCGGCGGAGCATCCATCCAGGCCGTGCTCCAGTGTGTCGCAAAAGGCTGGCGGCCAGCGTTGCTTTCGCGTTGATCTGCCGAGCGTCCTGCTTATCGAGCCCGGTCAGAACAGCAGCTTTGCGTAGAGACTGACGCTGTTCATGCGCGGTCGCAATACCTGTGCGCAACAAACCTGAAGAAATCCCCATCGCGATGACCTTGTCGGAAAAGTACGTATCATGCCAACCCCGGCAGCGTACTCGATCGCTCGGCGCCTGCGCGGATACCGGTCGTAGGGTTACGTGGCGTCACCTGCAGCGGGCTCCTCGGCTTAGCGTGGGAAGTGACGGCGGAGACGATGGCGGGGGCCTGACCGATAAGGATTTTCGATAGCGATCGCCGCGTATCGATGTTGGCCGCGTAGTCCGCGGGCGGGAGAATGGGCGGCCTGGCGCCAGTCGCTGCACGGACATTGCTCCCGGCACGAGTTGCAAGCGCTCGCGCGCGTCGCACCGGGCACAACGCAGTCACCGACACAATAATCAGTCGAGGAGAACCAATGCCGCACCGCACCGATCTTCTGCGCCGCCGCGTCTTGCAGGCCGGCGCTGCCGCGCTGACCGCCCGGTACGTTCCGCTTGCGGTCGCAGCCGATCCATTCAGAATCGGATTGATCCTGCCGCTGAGCGGACCGTTCGCATCGACCGGCAAGCAGGTCGAAGCGGCGTGCCGGCTGTACATGCAAAAGAACGGCGACACCGTGGCCGGTCGCAAGGTCGAGCTGATCGTCAGGGACGATACGGGCGTCGCGCCCGAGACGACCAAGCGAACCGCGCAGGAGCTGATCGTGCGCAATCAGGTCAACATCCTCGCGGGATTCGGATTGACGCCGCTGGCGCTCGCTACGGCGCCCGTTGCCACGGAAGCGAAGACGCCGATGATCGTCATGGCGGCGGCAACGTCGATCGTCACGTCGAAATCGCCCTACATCGTGCGCAGTGGATTCACGCTGCCGCAGGTCACCGGCCCGATCGCCGACTGGGCCGTGAAGAACAAGATCCAGACGGCCGTGACGATGGTCAGCGACTACGCGCCGGGTATCGACGCGGAGAGTACTTTCGTCAAGCGATTCACGAGTGGCGGCGGCAAGGTTGCCGAATCGCTGCGCGTGCCGCTGCGCAACGCCGACTACGGGCCTTTCATCCAGCGCGCCAAGGATGCGAAGCCCGATGCGTTGTTCGTGTTCGTGCCGTCAGGGGAGGGCTCGGCGGTGATGAAGCAGTTCGACGACCGCGGGCTGAAGGCAGCAGGCATCAAGATCATCGGCACCGGCGACGTCGTCGACGACGATCTGCTCGAAAGCATGGGTGCGGTCGCGGTCGGCGTCGTGACGTCGTTCCACTACTCGGCTGCGCACGATTCGCCCGAGAACAAGGCGTACGTCGATGCCTTCATGAAGGCCAACGGCGGGATGCGACCGAACTTCCACTCGGTCGGCGGGTACGACGGCATGCATGTCATTTACGAAGCAGCGAAAAACGCCGGCGCCGATGCGAACGGCGACAAGCTGGTCGAGGCCATGAAAGGAATGAAGTGGGTGAGCCCGCGCGGACCGATGATGATCGACCCGGCCACTCGCGACCCGGTGCAAACCGTCTATATCCGCAGGGTGGAGATGGTGAACGGCAAGCCGTGGAGCATCGAGTTCGACAAGGTCGAGAACGTCAAGGATCCCGGCGTCTGAAGCGGAGCGTGAGCCGCTGAACGGAATCGAAAGCTGGCTCGTCGAAGCGGGGCTCGTCGGCGCGTCCGAGGCAGACCTGCTGCACGGGTTCTGCAACCGCTGGCGGGACGCAGGCGGGGCGCTGTCGCGGGCCACGCTGCTGATCGACACGCTGCATCCGATCCACGAAGGCCGCGCCTTCCGCTGGCGGGACGGCAGCGCCGAGCAGCCGGCGGTCGTGGAATACGGCCCATCGAATGTCGGCGAGTCCGCGGCCAATTGGCAAAGCAGCCCTTTCTACCACCTCGTCGAAACCGGTGGCAGCGAGTTGCGGCGCCGCATCGGTGCCGGCGACGCGGCGGACTTTGCGGTCGTTCGCGAGATGGAGGCGGAGGGGCAAACCGACTACGTCGCGTTCGTTCATCGCTTCGGGGCGACGAGCAGCATCGGCGAGATGGATTGCGTCTACTCGTCCTGGGTCACGTCCCGGCGCGACGGCTTCGCGGAATCGGATCTCGCATCGCTGCGACGACTCGTCCCGCTGCTTGCGCTCGGCGTCAAGTGCGTGTCGCTGGTGCGCATCGCGCGGACGATCGTCGAGGTATATCTCGGACACGATGCGGGGGGCCGGGTTTTGGGCGGCCGCATTGCGCGCGGTGTCGCCGACCGGATCAAGGCCGTCATCTGGTACTCGGACTTGCGCGGTTACACGAAGATCACCGACACGGCGCCCCCCGACGAGATCATTCCGCTGCTCAACGATTACGCGGCGGCCGTGATCGCCGCCGTTCGCAACGCGGGTGGCGAAGTGCTCAAGCTCATCGGCGACGGCGTGCTGGCGATCTTTCGCGCCGACGATGCGCCGCAGGCGTGCCGCAGCGCGCTGCGCGCCGAAGCGGCGATGAGATCGGGTGTCGAAGCGGTGAACGCGCTACGGGCCGCAGGCAACCATCCGATCACGTCCGTCTACCTCGGCCTGCACATTGGCGAGGTGTTCTACGGCAATATCGGCAGCGAGGATCGACTCGACTTCACGGTCGTCGGTCCGGCCGTCAACGAAGCAAGCCGTATCGCGGCGATGTGCCGCTCCGTGGATCGCAGCGTCGTCATGTCGTCCGAGTTTGCGTCGGCGACGCCCCATCCGGAACGCGCGAATCTCGTGTCCGTGGGCCGCTTCGCGCTGCGCGGTGTCGGCCGCGCGCAGCAGTTGTTCACGATCGATCCGCAATTGGGTGCCCACCCGTAGCCATCGTCCGGCGGGACAGTTCCGGAGCGCCACCGCTCCGACGAGCCCCGCACGTTGTCATCAGACGGCAATTGGCCAGGGCACGGTCGATGCGAGGACGTATCCAGCCAACGAAGCTTACCCGGTCGTGGTGGCGGCGACGCCGTTGGCGACGGTGACGAAGTTCGCCTGCACGGGATCCACGTTCGACAACGGCATCGCATTCGACCGCCGCTACGGCGGAGAGCTCTACCGGCGCAGTTCGGCAACTGGCCGGCGATGACCAATCTCAACGTCGCGTAGGACGCCGCCACTCCGGATGTCGCCATCGCCACGTTCGGCGCCGACGATGTCAGCTTTGCGGACATCGTCACATTCTGGGCGACGGGCTACACCGATGCCGGCACCGTCGCGGCGCTCGCCAATCTTCCGGATCGCTCGCAACAGCTTCGCGCAAACTTCGTCAAGCGATTCCCCACAGTGGATGCCTGGCAGCACCGTACACCGCGCGCATTGACGTCGCCCTACTGTACGGTCCCGACAGCCCCGGCGCTCTGATCCTCACGCTGTTCTGGGACAAGATCGACAGCGGAGAGATCGCCGGTCACTACCAGAATCTGGTTGCGGCCATCAAGTCACGCGGTGAGAAGGCCGGCAAGGTTCCGAAGATCGTCTTCACGACGTATCCGCAGCCGTTGCCGAGCGCTGGGCAATCGGACGACTGCTTCGAAGTCGGCGACCTTGCCCGCGACGAGCTCGACTATCTGAGCACGTTCGAGAACACGCTGAAGGCCACCCTACGAGCGCGTCGGGCGGGCTCCCCGGCGTGTCGATCGCCCAGATGTCCGGCGTCATGCAGGGGCACGAGTACTGCGCGAGCGATCCGTGGTCGTACGGGCCCTGCGTGTTGCTTCACAACGACGACAGCCTCGCGCCGTTCCATCCGACGCCGAATGGCCAGGCCGCCATCGTGGCGGTCGTGAAGGGGTCGTTGCAGCCGCGCTAGCGGGGGCGACACTCGCTCGCACTGCGGTTCAGCGCTGAAGCGGTTCGAGTCGCGTCACTGCCGCGTTCGGCTCCTCCGGTGTCTGCGTGACGTTCAGCACCATGCTTACCAGAGCAAAGTAACCGATCAGGCTCGTCAACTCCACGACACCTGCTTCGCCGAAACGCTCGACGGCCTGCTGGTACGTCGCGTCGCTTGCGCCGTGGTCCCTAAGCACTTCCATCGTGAATGCGTGGACGAGTTGCTCGTCCGCGTCCATCGTCGCCGGGTGCCGGCCTTCGCGCAGCGCATCGATCGTCGCCTGCGTAGTGCCGGCCTTCAGTGCGAGCGGCACGTGCGTGAACCACTCGAACTGCTGCGTGCAAGCGCGCGCCACGATCAGCGTCGCAAACTCGGTGACGCGCGGCGGCAGCGAGCTGCCGAAGCGCAGGAACTCGCCGACCTTCTGCAGGCGCGCGAGCAGCTCGGGGCTGCGCAACAGCGCGATGAACGGGCCTTTCACGCCTTTGCGAGGGCCGGCAGTGAGCTCGTCGGCCGCGGCTCGCTGCGCGGCGGACATTTGACTGGGTGCAAGAGGTGGCATACGCATGACAAGCGCCTCGAATCAATCGGCGACGGGACCGAACCGGCCTGCGGGACGTCGCAACAGCACGATCGCCGCGGCCAGCAATGCCACGCTCGCCGCGAGGCTCGGGACCAACAGTGACGTCTCGATCGAGCCAGACCGAACGGTGAGCGGTCCGATCAACTGCCCGAGCGCAAATGCGGCCGTCATCGCCGCGACGACACGCGACGTGGCGGCACCGGCGACGAGCCGCGCGTCCTGGAACGCGGCCATCGTCACGACGACAAAGCTGCCGCCGACGCATAGCGCGCTGATCAGAATAGTGGCGAGTCCCGGTGCAAGCGCCGGGGCCGCGACGCCCACCGCGGTCAGCAGCGTGCCGAGTGCCACCAGCCGGCGCGGTGGCACGCTCTTCAGGCGGCTCGCCGCGAACAGCGTGGACAGCCCGGCTGCAGCACCGAATGCCGGCCACGCCCAACCGAACACGAGTGGATCGGGGAGCAACTGGCGGCCGAGTGCCGGCAGGAACGTCGCGGGAATGATGTAGCCGAACCCGTAGATGCCGTAGCAGACGATCAGTGTCCACGCGTCGCCGCCGATGCGCGCGTCGGTGCGTGCAGTCGCGCCGGATTTGACGGGTTCGGCATCGTCCGCCAGCGGCCGCCACGCGGCCACCGCAATCGCCATGGCCACGGCTCCAAACAGGAGCCACGAGCTCGCCGGCGACCACTCGAATGCGCCTGCGGTTAGGCCGATCACGCCTGCCAGCACGATGCCGCTGCCGATGCCGAAGAATATCCAGCCCGCCCACTCGGCACGTCGTTCACGCGCGAGTATCCCCATCGCCCACGACGCCATGCCCACCAGGGCGAACGCGCTGGATACACCCGCCAGTGCACGCAGCAGCATCCAGGCCGCGAACGATTCGGTGAGTCCCATCGCCAGCGTCGTGAACGCCACCACGGCCAGTCCGAATCGTGCGGCTGCACCCGGACGCAGGTCGAGTGCTACACACAGCAACGCGCCGAGCAGATAACCGACGTAGTTCGCCGACGCGAGCCACGAACCCTGCTGCAGCGGCATCGCGTACGCGTGCTGCATCAGCGGCAGCATCGGCGTGAAGGCGAAGCGGCCGATGCCCATTGCCGACGCCAGTCCAAATCCGCCGAGCGCTGCGGCGGCTGCGGGGGAGCGGTGGAAGGAGGCTTGCATGATTCCCATGCTACCGACAGAATATGTTCCCGGATATTGAATAATTCAGAACGCGATGTTCTCCAACCGAGAATAGTGCGGACGCTGCCGACGATGGAACTCGAGGACCTTGCCATTTTCCGCGCCGTCGTGCACGAAGGCGGCATCCTGAAGGCGGCGCGAAAGCTGCATCGCGTGCCGTCGAGCGTGACCACGCGCGTCAAGCAGCTCGAAGCGTCGCTCGGCGCCGAGCTGTTCTATCGCGACCGGCAGCGGCTGCACCTGTCGCCCAGCGGATATCAGTTGCTCGATTACGCGGATCGGCTGTTGCGCCTGTCGAGCGAAGCGCGCCAGGCGATCGCGGGCGGCGAACCGGGCGGCGTACTGCGTCTGGGAGCCCTCGAAAGCACGACGGCGAGCCGACTGCCCAGCGTGCTGGCCGCCTATCATCGGCGTTATCCGGATGTGCGGATCGAGCTCATGACCGGCACGAACGATGCGCTCGTCGCTGCGCTGTTGGCGCGCCGGATCGACGCGGCGTTCGTCGTCGAAGCACCATCGGAGAAGGGCATCGCCGCCGTGCCGTTGTTTCGCGAGCGGCTGGTGATCATCTCATCGGAGGATCACGCACCGATCATGCGCGCGCAGGACGTGCAAAACGATTCGGTGATCGCATTCCCGACCGGCTGTGCCTATCGGCGCGTACTGGCGCGCTGGCTCGGTGACCGGCGCATGGCGTCGATTCGCGTGCTCGACCTCAGCTCGTATCATGCGATCGTCGCCTGCGTTGCCGCCGGCACCGGCATCGCGCTGGTGCCCGAGGCGGTGCTCGCCACGTTGCAGGGACCGCCGGTGATGCGGCATCGACTGCCCGCCGTGCACGCCAACGTGATCACGCCGCTCGTGTGGCGCGAAGGCGAGGTCTCCGCGGCGCTTGCCGCATTGCAGGGCGCGCTACGGCCGCGTACGCGTTCGCGAGGGTAAGGGCAGGCGCGCGACGACCCGACGCGGTCGTATCCGTGCTTTTGTCGCCAACCGGTGCGCGCTGGACGTGTCATCGCCTTTCCGATATGTTGGTCGATGGTGCAATCAATCGGCTGTTGCGATCCGCCGCCCGCGCCGCGACGTCCGCCATTTTCCCTGACGAATGGAGTGATCATGTTCAAGCTGATTCTTATCGCAACGTTGACGTTCTCGTTTGCCCTGCCGGCTGCGGCGCAAACGGGCGCCGTGGTCGCCGGCAAGTCTCCCGGCGCTGCCGGCATCGCGCAGACGGTCAAGGTTTCCGCGACGATTACCGCCATCGATAAGGCGACGCGGTCGGTGACGATGAAGGGGCCGAAGGGCCGGGAAGTCACCATCGTCGCGGGACCGGAAGTCAGGAATTTTGCGCAGTTGAAGGTCGGTGACCAGGTCGAAGCCCAGTACGTCGAATCGCTCGCCATCGAACTCAAGAAGGGCGGGGGTCTGCCGGTCGGCGCAACCGAACAAGCGGCGGCGATGCGGGCGAAGGAGGGAGGGACACCGGGCGCCGCCGGTGCCCGGCAGGTGACCCTGGTAGGCGACGTCATCGACCTGGATCCCGCCACGCAGACCGTGACGGTTCGCGGCAAGGAACGGACCGTCGATCTCAAGATTCGCGATCCCGAGCAGTTCAAGCTCGTTGCGAAGGGGGATCAGATTCAGGCGACTTACACCGAGGCGGTCGGCATCGCGGTATCGCCGAAGAAGTAGGTGCTGGGGGTTCCGTGACCGATATCGCCGAGAAATCTCGCACTCAGCGGCAGGAGGAGATCGCCAAGCTCGTCGCGACCGGCATCGGAGCGGACCTTCGCGCGACGCTGCAGGACTTTGTCGCACGCTACTACGAGCAGGTAGATCCCGAGGACCTGCAGGAACGATTGCCCGCCGACCTGTATGGCGCGGCGCTCTCCCACTGGAACTTCGCCCGCAAGCGTGCACCGGGCGAGGCGCGCGTGCGCGCGTTCAATCCGACGATCGAGGAGCAGGGGTGGTTGTCGAAGCATACGATCGTCGAGATCGTCAACGACGACATGCCGTTTCTCGTCGACTCGGTGGCGATGGAAGCGAATCGCCACGGCCTGACGCTGCACCTCATCGTCCATCCGATCATCGGCGTCGAGCGAGCCCCTGATGGCACGCTGACCGGACTCGCATCCGACGACTCGGCGACGCGTCGGGTCGAATCGTTCATCCATTTGGAAGTGGACCGGACGATCGACGGTGCGGCACTGCAGGCGCTCGCGGCCGACATCACTCACGTGCTGAGCGACGTGCGTGCCGCCGTCGAAGACTGGGCAGCCATGCGTGACAAGGCACGTTCGATCGCCGACGCGATCCGTCGCGCGCCGCCGTCCCCGCTTCGCGCCGATCAGGTCGACGAAGGCGTCGCCTTCATCGAATGGCTCGCGGACAACCATTTCACGTTCCTCGGTTACCGCTGTCACGACCTCGTGCGGATCGATGGGCAGGATGCGCTGCAGATTGTGCCCGGAACGAGCCTCGGCATTCTCGGCGAATCGCGCAGCAAGGACGTAGCGGTCAGCTTCGCTGCGCTGCCGCCCGAGGTACGTGCGTATGCGCGCCGTCCCGAGCTCCTCGTCATCACCAAGTCGACGTCGCGCTCGACCGTGCATCGGCCGGGATTTCTCGATTACATCGCGATCAAGCGCTTCGACAAGGATGGCCAGGTCTGTGGCGAGCATCGCTTTCTCGGCCTGTTCGCCCACGGCGCGTACAGCGCGAACCCGGCCGACATACCGCTGCTGCGCAACAAGACAGCCGATGTCATCCGCAGGGTGAACGTTCCGGCGGGCGGGCACGCGGAAAAGCAGCTGATCAATATCCTCGACAACTATCCGCGCGACGAGCTGTTCCAGATCTCGGAAGACGAGCTCTTGCGTACGGCTACCGGCATCCTGCATCTTGCCGACCGGCAGCGCTTCCGGCTGTTCGTTCGCCGCGATACGTTCGAGCGCTTCGTCACGTGCCTGATCTACGCGCCACGAGAGCTCTACGCGACCAGGGTGCGGCAGAAATGGCAGGCCGTGCTGATGCGCGCGTTCAACGGCCAGAGCTCGGATTTCAACGTGCACCTGTCGGAGTCGTCGCTGGCGCGCGTCATGATCACTGTGCGGACGACGCCGGGACACGTTCCGCCGATCGACGTGCGCGCGCTCGAGGCCGAGCTTGCCGCGGCGGCGCGCCGATGGGACGACGAGCTCAAGGACGCGCTGATCGGCGCGCTGGGCGAGGCGCGCGGCAACGTGCTGTTCCGTGCGTTCGGCGGTGCGTTCCCGGCGGCATACCGCGAGGACTTCGCCGCGCGCAACGCGGTGCCGGACGTCGAGATGATGGATCGGCTCAACGCGGCATCGCCACTCGGCATGTCGCTGTATCGGCCGCTCGGGGCCGCGCCCAACGCGCTGCGCTTCAAGCTGTTCCGCCTCGGCGGCCCGATCACGCTGTCGGAAAGCCTGCCGATGCTCGAGCGCATGGGCATGAAGGTGCTCGACGAGCGGCCGTATCGCGTCGCACCGGAAGGCCGTGCCCCGATCTGGATGCACGACCTCGGGCTGTTGTCGGCAACGGCCGACGCCGAAGTCGACGCGCTGCACGGACTTTTCGAGGATGCGTTCGGTTACGTGTTCCGCGGCGAGATCGACAGCGACGACTTCAACCGGCTCGTCGTCGCCGCGCGACTGCCTGCGACCGAGGTGACGATACTGCGCGCGTATGGTCGCTATCTGCGCCAGATCGGCTTCGCGCTGTCGCAATCGTTCATCCAAGCCACCCTCGCGGCACATCCCGGTGTCGCGGCCGAGCTCGTGGCACTGTTCAAGCAGCGGTTTGATCCGGACGTCGTGACCGACGAAGCCGAGAGCGTCCGACGGGTGAGCGCGATCGAGCGTGCGCTCGAGCAGGTCGAAAATCTCTCCGAGGACCGCGTGTTGCGTCAGTACCTGGCGCTGATTCTCGCGACGACGCGCACGAACTACTGGCGCCGCGACGCGGCCGGTGCGCCGCGCTCGTTCCTGTCGTTCAAGTTCGACCCGTCGAAGGTGCCGGGCTTGCCCGAGCCCAAGCCGATGTTCGAGATCTACGTTTACTCCACGCGGTTCGAAGGCGTGCATCTGCGGGGCGGCAGGGTTGCCCGCGGAGGGTTGCGCTGGTCTGATCGGCCCGAGGATTACCGCACCGAGGTGCTGGGCCTCGTCAAGGCGCAGATGGTGAAGAACTCGGTGATCGTGCCGGTCGGCTCGAAGGGCGGGTTCGTGCTGAAACGTCCCCCGCCGCCCGGCGATCGCGACGCGCTGATGAAGGAGGGCGTGGCCTGTTACAAGGACTACCTGCGCGGCTTGCTCGATCTCACCGACAATCGTGCAGGCGACTCGATCGTCGCGCCGCCGCGTGTGAAACGGCACGATGCCGACGATCCCTACCTCGTCGTTGCCGCGGACAAGGGAACGGCGACGTTCTCCGATTACGCGAACGGCATCAGCCGCGAATACAAATTCTGGCTCGACGATGCGTTCGCGTCGGGCGGGTCGGCGGGATACGACCACAAGGCGATGGGCATCACCGCGCGCGGCGCGTGGGAGTCGGTCAAGCGCCATTTCCTCGAAATGGGCGTCGACACGCAGACGACCGACTTCACAGTCGCGGGCATCGGCGACATGTCGGGCGACGTGTTCGGCAACGGCATGCTGCTGTCGAGGCACATCAGGCTCGTCGCGGCGTTTGATCATCGCCACGTCTTCATCGATCCCGACCCCGACGTGAAAACGTCATTCGCCGAACGGGAACGACTGTTCAAGCTGCCGCGTTCGTCGTGGGGCGATTACGACGTATCGCTGCTCTCGAACGGTGGCGGCATCTATCCGCGCAGCGCGAAGTCGATTACCGTCACCCCGGAAGCGGCGAAGGCGCTGGGCGTCGCCGCCAAGGCGATGTCGCCGACGGAACTCGTGAACGCGATCCTCAAGGCGCCGGTCGACCTCCTCTACAACGGCGGCATCGGCACCTACGTGAAGGCGACGACCGAAACGCACGCGCAAGTGGGCGATCGCGCGAACGACGCCGTGCGCATCGACGCGCGCGAGCTTCGCTGCAAGGTCGTCGGCGAAGGCGGCAACCTGGGCTGCACGCAGCTGGGCCGTATCGAGTACGCGCTCGCAGGCGGACGGATCTACACCGACGCGATCGACAACTCCGCCGGCGTCGACACGTCGGACCATGAAGTCAACATCAAGATACTGCTCGGCCTCGCGATGCGGGACGGCGAGTTGACCGAGAAGCGGCGCGACGCACTGCTCGCGCAAATGACGGACGACGTCGCGGCGCTGGTGTTGCGCGACAATTACTTCCAGACGCAGGCGCTATCGGCGATGAACCGGATTGCGCCTCGCCTGCTCGACGCGCAGCAGCGGTTCATCCAGTTCCTAGAGAAGAATGGACGGCTCTCGCGGACGATCGAATACCTGCCGTCCGACGACGAGATCGCCGAGCGCCGCCGCAGCGAAGTCGGGCTGACCACGCCCGAGGGCGCCGTGCTCTTCGCCTACAGCAAGATGTGGCTCTACGACGAGGTGCTCGCGTCGCCGCTGCCGGACGATCCGTGGGTCGCCACGGCACTCTCCCGCTATTTCCCGGAGGCGCTGCGCGCCACGTACGCGACGTACATGTCGCGCCACCCGCTGTCGCGCGAGATCATCGCGACGCATGTGATCAACAGCATGCTGAACCGCGTCGGGAGCACGTACGTGCACCGGCTCACGGAAACGACAGGTGCCAAGCCGCACGAGATCGTCCGTGCCTACCTGTTGGCACGCGAGATCTTCGGCTTCGTCGGGATGTGGAAGGAAATCGAGGCGCTCGATGGCAAGATCGACAACGCAGCCCAGATGGAAATGCTCGTCGATTCGAGCCGGCTGATCGAGCGTGGAACGATGTGGTTCCTGCGGTCGCGCCGCCTCACCGAAGACATGGCCGCAACGATCGCGCAGTTCACGCCGCGCGTCGAAGCGCTCGCGTCACGGCTGCCGGAACTCACGGAGGGCGGGGACCGGGCGCGCATCGACGCGGCAATCGCTGCGTATTCGGCACGCGGTGTGCCGGAGGCGCTGGCGGCGCGCGTCGTGGCGCTGGACACACTGTATTCGACGCTGGACATCGTCGAAGTCGGCGACGCGACAGGTCGGCCGGTCGAGCTCGTCGCCGGGATCTATTTCAGCGTGTCCACGCAGCTCGGCCTGCCGTGGTTGCGCGGCAAGCTCGCGGAGCTGCCCGAGGACCAGCACTGGCGCCGGCTGGCGAAGGGTGCGATGCAGGACGACCTGTCGGCGCTGCAGCGCACGGTGACGACCGAGGTGCTCGTCGGCGGCGCGCGCATCGACGATCCGCATGCGCTGATTGCCGCGTGGCAGGAACGCAACCACCGCGCGATCGAGCGCGAGGAACAGCTGTTGGCCGAACTGCGTGCGGCGCCGGTGCTCGACTCGGCGATGTTCTCGGTCGCGTTGCGGGAGCTGCGAACGCTCGGGTAGCCAGTTATCCGCGCTCACCGTCGTTCGCCGGCAAGCGCCTCGAGCATGCCGGCGAACGCCTCGACGGCCGTCTGGATGTCGTCGCTCGTCGTGCTTTCGAGCGGATTGTGGCTGATGCCTGCGTTCTCGCCGCGCACGAACAGCATCGCCTGCGGCATCGCTTCGTGGATGCGCATCGCGTCGTGACCCGCGCCGCTCGCGAGCCGTCGCACCGGCAGTCCGAGCTTCTCGACCGCATTCTCCCAGCGACGCTGCCACACGGCGTCGCTCGGTGCGGCGCTGGCGCGCATCGTCTCACGCACGTCGCAGACGACACCGCGGCGATCGGCGATCGCCGCGATCTCGCGCAACAGGTCGGCGCACGCCGCATCGCGCAATCCATCGAGTGGCGCGCGAAGATCGAGGGTGAATCGGCACCGGCCTGGGACGACGTTCACGGAGCCGTCCGGCACGTCGACGATGCCGACGGTCGCCACCACGCCCGGCACCTGGCGCGCGCGTTCCTCGGTAGCGAGGATCACTTCGGCGACGGCGGCGGCCGCATCGCGCCGCCGATCCATCGGTGTCGTGCCGGCGTGTGCGGCCATGCCGACCACTTCGCCGCTGAAGCGCACGCTGGCGTTGATCGACGTGACGATGCCGAGCGGCAACGTCGCGTCGTTCAGCACCGGCCCCTGCTCGATGTGCACTTCGACAAAGCCGAGGTAATTCGCCGGATCGCGGCGCAACCCGACGATCGCTTCGTACGAACCTGGAAGGCCGGCGGCGATCATCGCGTCGCGCATCGTGATGCCGGCAGCATCGGTGAGGTCGAGCCATCCGGGGTCGAACCGTCCGACGAGCGCGCTCGAGCCGAGGAACGTGGCCCCGTAGCGCTGGCCTTCCTCTTCGGCGAAGCCGATGACCTCGATGCCGAAGGGCAGCCGCTCGCGACGGTGCGCGAGACCGCGCACGACTTCGACGGGGACGAGGATGCCGAGCCGGCCATCGTAGCGGCCGGCATTGCGCACCGTATCGTAGTGGCTGCCGGTCAGCAGTCGCGCCGCGCGCGGATCCGTGCCGTGGTAGACGCCGACGACGTTGCCTATCGCATCGATCGACACGTCGTCGAAACCGCACGCCTGCATCCATCCGCGAAGCTCCGCCGCGCAGGCGCGATGCGCGGGTGTTAGATAGGTGACGGTGAGCTGCCCGGCGGTGTCGGTGTGACGCGCGAGATCGTCCGCCCAGTCCCACACGCGGTTTCCGGCGTCGAGCGTGATGCCGAAGCGATCATCGACGCGCAGCTCGACGATGCGGAATATGTTGCGAAGGCACTCGGCGAACTCGTCATCCGGATGCGCCTGCAAGCGCCGCCGAAACGTCGCGATGATGTGCTCGCGCGTAAGCCCGATCCCGCGCGGGCCGCGGACGGCCAGGATGAACGGCCAGCCGAACTTCTGGCGATAAGCAGCATTGAGAGCGGCCAGGTCCGCGAGTTCGTCGTCGCTGCTGCGGGTGAGCCCGGCAGCGCCCTGCTCGTGCGTCGATTCGGCAGTGAGCGCGCGGGCGAGCATCGCCTTGCCCGCAAGCTCCGGGTGCGCGCGGAGCAGCTCGAGCTGCCGTTCAGGCGACGCGTCGCGCACGATGCCCGTCATCGCGACCTTCAGCGCCGTGACACTCGCAAACGGCCGCGCGTCGGCGGCTCGCTCGACCACCCAGGGCGAGTGCTCCCAGATGCCGCCCAACTGCACGGCGAACTCGGTCCGCGATGCCGCGTTCACCGCAGCGAGCGTCAGCGGATGTTGCTGCAGCATTCCTTGAGGAACTCGATGAACGCGCGCACCTTGGGCGACAGTGCGCCCTGACGGGGCAGCACGGCGAAGATGCTGCGATTCGACGGCGTGTAGTCGGTCAGAATCTCGACCAACCGTCCGGCGCGCAGGTCGTCCTCGACCATCCAGCGGGCGGTCATCGAAATTCCGAGCCCGCACAGCACCGCGTCGCGGACCACCTCGCCGTTGTTGGCGACGAGGTTGCCAGCGACGCGAATGGATTCGATCCTGCCGCCGCGCTGCACGGGCCAGCTGGCGTTGAGCGATGCGCCCCGCGAGATGATGCAGTTATGGTGCGTGAGCTCGTCCGGCGACGCCGGCGTGCCGTGTTCCGCGAGATACGTCGATGTGGCGCAGAACACGCGACGATAGGGCGCGAGCTTGAACGCGACGAGGCCCGGGTCGATTGCTTCGGCGATCCGTACGGCGACGTCGACGCGCTCGTGAAACAGATCGATCTTCTCGACGGAGAAGTCGAGATCGATCGTCACCTTCGGGTAGAGGCGCAGGAATTCCGGTAGCCGCGGCGATATCCGGCGTACGCCCAAAATCAGCGGCGCCGTGACGCGCAGACCGCCGG